>ENA-OQBJ01001107-OQBJ01001107.1-human-gut-metagenome-genome-assembly--contig:-NODE-1107-length-11496-cov-4.159381_pt1 | contig 11496 bp, 10 predicted proteins | sample MGYA00242743_ERZ504545 | MGnify/ENA primary metagenome ERZ504545 (study PRJEB26092, sample SAMD00036252) | human gut metagenome | host: Homo sapiens | study: EMG produced TPA metagenomics assembly of...
GGTTCAATTGGTTTTCCCAGTGACCCGGGCCAAAACGAAACCTTCCGTTTCTTTTGTCAAGGTAGTTTTTCCGATGCCCCACTTGTATCCGGAGTTTAAAAACTATGTCGATTGACCGCTGCCGCGGCATCTTGTTCACGCACAGATATTGTGTTAAGATGGGGTATGGAAATAGTGGGGGGAGAATTACATAGCTCCCGGTCACCATAGAACCCTTGATCAAAAAAAATACTATATGGCATATACGGAAAGTAAAAATAACCAGGAGGAAAAGGATTATGAAATTTGAGTGGATTGAAGAAGGGGACGGCCGTTACCGTGTCCAGTTTTTTGACATGGATGAAAAGAAGGTATTCGACATTAAGATTACCGACTATAGTGATCCGTACTGGCAGCAATCAGACCTGGAACGGAAGATTCGTCGCGAATGCTGCTATGACGTTATCTTCTATGCCGGACACCGCAAGAGCTACTCTGACAACCCGAATTACGAAACGGAATACGGTTTTCAGGGTAAATCAGAACATGACATAATATATATCCGGGAACTGTGCAAAAATTTTATAGCAGATTCCTATGTTTTTGATTACGAAAAAGCATTGCGCGGCCTTCAAAAGAGGAAGGCAATGTCAGATTGGTTTCTGGCCAGTGGTTATACCGGAGATTATGAAGGAAAGCAGGAATATAAAAGATCTATTGTAGTTGACGAGCTTGACTAAAAAGCTTACTAAATTGGTTGCCACATCGTCATCTTGTTCACGCGCAGATATTATGTTAATATGGAGTATAGAAATAGCTCGGAAAGGAGGATTTCGCGATGAGCGAAAAAGAAGAGATCATATTCATGCAGACCCGATTGGTACGTTTAGCATCAAAGGAATGGCATCTTCCTGTGGATGAGATTTTTAACATCTTCGGAAAAGCAGATGTACTTGGCTATATCGAAAAATGTTATGGGATTTTTCACTGCGAAGGAGATGATGCTGTATTAGAAGACATCACGGAATTTCTTCAAAGAAAGGGGATCCAAATTAGTGCTTGATTTTACAGATGGGCTTATCCTTTACCATGGCAGCTATTGTGAGGTAAAGAAGCTTTATTGGAAAGATGCGCCAGACGAAAAGACTTTGGACCACCTCCAAGGACCAGGCTATTCGTTTTCTCAAGACTTCCATTGCTAAAGCATTCGCAAATGGAAGCATTAAAGAGAATCAGGATTATGGCTATCTTTCCATCTTTCAGTTAAGACCTTCACCAGAATTATCCACATATGCATTTGATGATGCAAATGTGGAATGGCTGCACTGTGTTGCGGCTCATCGAAAAAGACTTTTGTTTCTGGATGTTGAAGATACTATGGCAAAATATGATATTATTGCTGGGAAAATTGCGGATGACGCGACAAATGCAACGCTGGCTGCATACCTAGTCGGCGCCTTTGGAATAGCCGGAAGCAAAGAAGCTGATGATTTTTGTATTAAACAGCTACTTCCGAATAAGTTAAAGGATCAGTATTGTTTTAAAACAACTGCAGCGCTTGATTGCCTGCATTTTGTGGAAAGCGAGAAAATATGGCTGAAGAAATGATTTCAAAAGAGCGAATAGACTATACGATTGACCTTCTTATTACCATGCCGTCGAAGAAATTGCAGAAGATACAGGAAAAAGTCCAAAGGAAATATTGCCGGAATTTTATTCTTCCAAAACCGGCAAGGCACTTTACGATGAGCAGACCCGATTATGGTGCAATGGCCCATCCTATATTGCCGAATTATACATGGACGAACTCTCCAAAAGAAAGATTTGAGAAAAAGCTGTTTCTAACGTATTATGCGTTTGAAACAGCTTTTCTGATTAACAGACCTCCCGGCACTAAGGCTCCTTCTTTTCTGTCCATTCTTAGCTCCTTCTTTTCTGTCCATTCTTGGCGTTGCGCTCACCTTTGATCTATGTTAAACTATCCTTGATAAAATTTATTTCAAACACAATAGACTCTGTCTTCGTTTCAAGCACATTGCTTATTAAAAGGGGATGAGTCTGCACAGATGCGGACCAAATTAGAGGAATTCTAATTTGGTCTTTTTTTTGTGCATTCACAACAAAGAGAGGAGGAACCTATGGCTATTTTACAACTGCCGTACAATTTGTCTGCGCTATTCAATTTCAATGAACCAGACACAAATGAGGGGGCGATGGAATCTTCGGATGAAGATTTTTTCGACCTTTTTGATTTTCTGCCAGAAAATACGGTGACTACCAATTATCTGGCCAAAGGAGAGGACCGGATCCAGTCACTGCTCCGGATCAAAACCCGCCGGACTTATTCCATGAATGACTTTTTCAAATTATTTTCCAGAGACCAATTCTGGAAAAAGAGCAACAGCCGAAAAGATTTCACGGAATATCTGATCAAGACCTACTGGAAAAAGGTGATCGATCCTTTTGTAAATACCCTTTACAAAGATTTTCTGGCCGGTCAGATCACGGAACAGGAGATTTCTGAAAAACTGCAGGAGATTCTGGGATTTAGCATTTCTCTATCGCAATGCCATGATGAGCAGGTAACGAGGCTGGTTGGAGCAACCGGTATGCCAACGGACTGTATTTTTCAAATGACTGTATTTGAAAATGAATACTTTCTGGTCTTCGGAAAACTAAAGCCCAGAAACCGGAACCGCAAAATCTATTTGAAAGACGATAAGAGAAAATGTATCTTATGGGATTCCTATTATCTTGCAACACTGGCAGTCATAGAACGTATCCGGATTGAATACAAGCGCTACATCCATTCCATTGAGTCTAAAGACCATGACCTGGTCTATATGTCCATTCTGGATGAAATTGCCCGTAGATACCAGGCTTTTGGGAAAATGTGTACCGTATATGCTTATGAAAAAGAGCAGGTTTTGTATCCAGAAGTCATGCAATTTTTTGACAAGCTGGAAATTCCTGTAAAGGAGCGAATAGCCGGCCAACAAGCGCACGGAATTATATTTCAATTTTCACTCCTGCAGCAGATCCTGCCGATCTTAAATCAGTATTCTATCAGCACAGTGGATTTTCTATGTAATGATAATATTCCAGAGGGATATCTCATCATTATAAAAGCCCTGATGGAACAGCACAAAATGCAGGAAGCGGATGAGCGCTATCATCGAAATAACACAGAGGTAGCCAATGCATTTATGACCAAAAAGAATATTCCGCCAAAGCATCAGGATTACATGAAAGAGAGCCGTTTCTTAACAGTTTACCGCTATATAGAGGTAGACGAAGACTGTGATCTTGACAAAATGCAGGAACTGGAAAAAGAATTTCTTGCTCTTGGGGATATTTTGGGAAAGCATCCCTATGATGCTTCCATTCGTTTCCGCAAGCTTGGCCGACACCATGCTTCCGGCCTTTATTCCCCGGCCTACCAGTGCGTATGCATTGATGTCCGCTCCCCTAGCAGCTACGTCCACGAATTTCTGCACATGTACGATCACTTTCATGGAATGCTGAGTGAAGGCTATGATTTCAAAGAAATCCGGCTTCAGTATGAGGCCTGCCTGCAGGAATATCTTTCGGATTGTGAAGATCCGGATTTAAAAGCACGGCTGAATGGAAACAGCAAATACAACCTGGATTACTATTTGGTCCCAACGGAAGTGTTTGCCCGCTGCGGGGAACTGTATTTTACGCGTTTTCGTGGTGTAGATAATTCTCTTCTGAAATTTGAAAGAGGATTTGACTATCCGGAAAACGAAAAATTATTGGAGCTGATCAAAAAATATTATGATCAGCATTTTTTAACGGAGGAGATATCATTATGAAGAAATTTTTTATCAAGGACCTGCCAACATGGTCGAAAAGGAAATTGCAACGGAGTTTTTACTTCGGAATGTCAAATTGTCGATCGCGGATGGCCGGCGCTGGCAGGACCTTACGCTCAGTGATAAGAGTGGTATTGTATACGGAAAATGCTGGTCCGAACACATCTCGGATGAAACGGATAACTATGTTGGAAAAATTGTCCGTGTTGTCGAAAAGTTGAGCTTTTCCGGGAGCAGTGTACGCTGCGGATTGTCCGGATCAGTCCGGCTGAAACATACGATCCGGCAGATTTCCGGGTTACTTTGTCCAGCTACGATGTAGAACAAAGTATCACCCTCTTAAAAAAACTCCTCGATGAAATTGAGGATCCCAAATTGTATAGTTTATGCTGCGCTGTATTCGGTATGGGGACTGCCAGATACGAACGGTTTTTGGAATTCCCACTGACCGAGGAAGCCACACATCCATACTTTGGCGGTTTTTTAAAGCATACCATCAATGTTGCAAACCTGGCTGATATGGCGCTTACTATCTGCGAAGGCAGCCCAAATGAAGTGATCCGGCCGATCCATCGCTGGTCATTGCCGGTGCGCTTCTTCACGCAAGCGGCGTGCTTTCCCAGCTCACACTCAGCGCTGCGGAAGGCATCTTCACGGACCGGGCCCGCCTTTTGAGTTCCTCCACAGATGCGGTTTTAATGGCAGTCTGCACAAACAGCCGATTAGAACAGGAGAAACGAGTTACGGATATGTCCGCACTTTTACATATTCTGGAAGCTGCCAATGGAACGACACCGCCTAAAACCAAGGAGGCAGTTATTGTCACCAACGCAGTACGAATGAGCAAAGAGCTGAATTCTATCGATCAGATCTTTTTCGAGTCTGACCGTATGCATCCGACCGATAAGACCCGGAAAGCTTTCTGCGACTATCTGGGTTATGAGGTCTTTCGAGGAGGAGAGGAATGTTTGAAAAACTGATTTTAAACCCATATGTGAAAAATGCTCTGAAGCAATACATGGACAAAGGACAAAAAAATGCTCAGCATTTAATTCTGTCAGGCCCTCAGGGTACTGGAAAGCGGACCTGTGCAGATATCCTGGCACACTTTCTCCTGGACATCAGACTTGATAAGCCACTCCATTCCTGCGCAGATTTTTTCTGTCTGGACTGTGACCAGGCAAGCATCAAATTGTCTGATACGGAGGACCTAAGAGAATTTATTTCCTATTCCAGTACTGTGCGCCGCGTTGTTTTGATTGATAATGCGAATCAGATGACCCCAAACGTGGCCAACAGCCTGCTAAAAGAGTTGGAAGACGGGCAATGTGTATTCATTTTTATAGCACACAAGCCTTTGATCCGCACGGTATGCAGCCGATGCTTTGAAATCCGTTTTCTTCCGGTAAATGAAGATGATATGGCACAGTTTTTTTATGGAACAGGGAGATCTTGTATCATTAGAGGTGGTTACAGCTTCTAATGGCTGTCCCGGACTATTCCGACAGCTAAATGCTGATGACGCTTTCATATCTATGACCGCCAGAATGATAAAAGCACTGAACCAACAAAATCATGCGGATCTTCTGTCAACCTTCGGTCTCCTGAAAGAAAAAGACGAATTTGCTTTGGAAGCATTTTCACCGGCCGCCCGTCTGGCAATCGTGAGGCTTTTGGAAGCCATCTATGCAGATCAATACCTGCATAAACTTGTTGGAAGCAAATTATTCCCGTATATGACGGAACTGCCTATTTCTGCTAAACAGGCTTACCAGATTTCTGAACAGGCACACAATATCCGGGGCAAAAAGCTACTCTACACAAAACATGATTTTCTGGAACTCCTGTTCCAGATGATGAAAGAGGGGGAATTATGACTCTTTATACCAAGATACGCCCAAAAACCTTCGATGAGGTAAAGGGGCAGGAATTTACTGTAAATAATCTGAGAATGCAGTCCATCCGCGACAAATTCTTTCAGGTAATTATTCTGGCCGGGCAGTACGGGGCCGGGAAAACAACACTTGCCAGGATCGTGGCCACGGCAGCAAACTGTAAAAACAAAGATAAGAATGGAAACCCTTGCGGTACCTGTGATGGATGCAGATCTGTATCTAGTGGATCTGTAGACTTTCTGGAAATCGACGGTGCCAGTAACACCGGAGTTGATCATGTAAGGGACCTGACAGACTGGCTACACGAGCGCCCACTCGGAAAGCGGAAAATCGTTATCATTGATGAGGTACACATGCTTTCCCGTCAGGCTTTCAACGCCCTTTTAAAAACACTGGAGGAACCACCAGCTTATGCACTGATCATTCTTTGCACAACAGAAGCAGACCGGATCCCGGCAACCATCCGGTCGCGATCTGCCTGCTATACCATCACGCAGATCCCAGAGGCCATCATCTGTGAACATCTTCTTGAAGTTGCGACAGAATTTCAAATCCGTATTCAGCCGGAAGCTGCAGAACTGATTGCTTCCTATTCTGGTGGTGCGATGCGAAATGCCTTAAAACTGCTGGAACAGCTATCAAATGGCGAAGATGAAATCACGGCTGATGTCGTTCGATCTGTTCTCGGGATGTCTGAAAAAGATGAGCTGCTCCGAATCATCCAAGCGATGCTTTCTGGAAATTACACAAAGCTGCTGGAATCTTTAAATTCCATTGCCAAAAGCGGAAAATCTCTTCTAAGCCTTACGGAAGAGCTCCTAAATGAATCCACATCCTTGCTGCTGGCCAAAACAGGGCAGCCATCATCATCTTCAGCTATCGCAGAAAACTATACACTAGAACGGCTTTGCGAGCTGTCTGCTAAAATAAACTGGCTGAATGATGAACTAAAAAATGCTGCCGGCAGCGGAATAGCAGCCTATATCCATGCGACAAAAGATCTGAACACTGGTGAATCAGGTCTTGCTGGAAAATTAAAATCATTGGAAGATCAGATGTTCAGGCTGTCTGCCGAACTAAAGTCTATAAAATCCGTCGGATTTTCGAAACCGGTCGATACGGCTCTGGAAGCAGAAACCAATATCCCGATAACTTCCAATAGCTCTGCTCAGCCCGACTTACCCGAGGAGAGTGTACCTGTTTTAATCACTCCTTCCAAAACCTCTGAAGTTGCGCAAACAGAAACTACAGATTTTGACGCACTTTTTGGTGACTGGGGCTTTGACTCCTTTGATAATACGGACGAACCCGGATTTTTTGAAAGTGCAGAGGAAACTGGCACTTCTTTCCAAGAGACAGCAACAGTTTCTGAAACTTCTGCGGCTCTTTCTGCGGGAGAACTTGCACAAAAAAGTTTGTCCGAGAGAATCAGCAATGACCCTGTCATAAAGGAAAAACTTCTTTCTGCTGAGTGGATCACGCAGGAAGAGAACCTTTTACTTAAGGTGCTGCCAGAATACAAAGAAGATATCCTGTTATTTATTGCTGCAAGTGGCATAAAAAACATTACAATCTGCTAACTACACAGGGACCATGAACCGCAATTGTTTATGGTCCTCATGAATACTTATCACACATGATTACGGAACTATACTGTAAAAAAATTTTATTTAGAATAGGGGGATATATATGGATTTCATTGATGATCTGGATGTTTCTATAATCGCAAAGTACAGTTTACAAGGGACTACACAGGTAGGTATCTGACGGGAGGGGTTCCGCCCGTCAGATTTTCCATGTGATGTTCAAGCTGTCGCTTGTAGCGGCAACGGTGGTAATCATCAAATCCACCACCCGCCGCTTGTCGTCAAAGGATACATTGTCCCATGTGTCGAGGTAGCCGGAAATCTGATTGACCTGTTCCGGCTGATGGCTTCCACCGTCAACTCCGCTATCCTCGCCAGAAGTTCCTGCTTGCGTCCGTCCAGTTCCGCTATCTTCACATTCACATAGGAGAGCAGCACATTGTTTGCGCCCGTCAGATTGTCCACCAGTTTTTCAATCTCGCCGTCCACATGGGCAAGCTCCACTTGCAGGGCGGCGATTTTCGGGTTTGCCTTTGCCGCTTTTTTTCTGCCCGTCAGCGTTTTGTAGCTTGCCAGCTTCTTCACCATCTGCTGATAAACAACCGCTTCCAGCTCCGAAGTGATGATTTTCCCGCACCCGGCACAGCTTTTATTGTCCAGCCGCTTTGTGCAGCGGAGATATTGCTTTCCCACAGGATTGTTAATGCTCATAAGGGCATACCCGCAGTTTCCGCACTTGATTTTTCCCGCCAGCCATGTATGGGTGGCTTTCCGGGCGGACTGGATTTTCATGTTGTTCATCAGCTTCTTGCGGCAGGCCAGCCATATATCCGCCGGGACAATGCCCTCATGGGGAGCCAGCACCAGCATTTGGTCTTTCAAGTCGTTTTTCTTGCTGGGCTTCACATCCCGTCCCTGATACAGATAACAGCCGTTTGTCCCCGTAAAGTCGGCAGCGTCATTGACAATGATTGTCCCTTGACTTTTGAAAAATTCGTACACATCAAGGTCTGCCTGCACATAGACAGGATTGCGTAACATCTGCGCCAGCGTGGGGCGTATTAGTTCCTTGCCGTTGAATAAAATTCCCTGTTCGGCAAAGTACCGGGTAATGTCCCCGTAGGAGGTTGTGGGCTGGGCGTACATCTCGAACATCAGCCGGATATTTGCCGCTTCGTCTGGGTTTACCACCAGCTTCTTTGTGTTGATACCGTCCATCTTGATTGGCTCTGTATGGAAGCCGTAAGGGGCTTTTCCACCCATCTTAAACCCTCGCTGGCTGCGGGAATAATAAGCGTCCGTCACCCGCTTCTGTATCGTTTCCCTTTCAAGCTGGGCGAACACGATACAGATATTCAGCATAGCCCTCCCCATCGGGGTGGAGGTATCAAACTTTTCCGTAGAGGACACAAACTCTACATTGTACTGTTGGAACAGTTCCATCATATTGGCAAAGTCCAGAATGGAACGGCTGATACGGTCGAGCTTGTAAACCACGACCTTTGCAATTAAGCCCCGCTTGATGTCCCGCACCAGTTCTTGAAACTTCGGACGGTCTGTGTTCTTGCCGCTGTACCCCTTGTCTGTGTATTCCTTGCAGTTACCGCCTTTCAACTCGTATTTGCAAAATTCAATCTGGCTTTCAATGGAAATGCTGTCCTTTTTGTCCACCGATTGTCTTGCATAGATTGCGTCTATTCGATTATTCATATTGTCGCTCCTTTTCTTAAAAAAGAAACGGAGCTGCTGACAGCTTTATTATACCGCCAGCAGCCCCGCAAATCAACGATGGCTTTGGAAAACCTTATGCCCCGGCTTCCTCTTTCTGCCGCTTATCGGCATATTTGCGGAACACCTCATAAAGCTGCTGCTCCAGTTCCCGGCGTTTGACCGCTTCCTGTTCCGGCGTGAACACCGGGGAGAGATTTTCCAGCGTGATTTCCCTGCCTTGAAAAGTCACGACTTCCGTTTCCTTTTTGTATCTGATAGTGGTACTTATAAAATCACCTTTCCTTTCCATGCTGCCGCTTCTGCCGTTTCAGTTCCGCCAGTATATCCGGCGGGATACGGTCAACCAGCCGCTGTAAATTGTCCAGTTCGCTTTTCAGCTTTGCCCTTTCCATCGTATCTTTCATCTTGCCTTTTTCACCGGCTTTTGCCCTTGCTTCCAGCTTTTCATTTTCCGCCAACAGGTCATTGATTGTGACCTTGTATTTTTTCAACTGCCCGGAGAAGTTCTCCATCTGCGGAAACCACTTTTTCAGCATAGCGAGGGCTTCTTCTTTCTTCTTTCCGGCGTTGAACGGGGTAATATCGCCCAGCGTGGCTTCAATGGCTCTTGCCTGTTTGGAGAGATTGACCGCCTGCTTGAACAGACGGGTGGGGATATGCTTCCTGCCTGTCTTGCTGGCACTTTCCCCACGCTCCAAGTCGGGATATTTCTCCACCATATAAGCGTGAAAATCGTCCTGCCATTTTGTGAGGTTGGCTCTGTTCCCTATAATCTCCTTTGCACACAGGCGGTTGTCCTCTGTCAGCGGGACAAAGGTCAAATGCAGGTGGGGCGTTTTCTCGTCCATGTGTACCACAGCAGACACGATATTGTCCTGCCCTACCCGGTCAATGAGGAAATCAGCCGCCCTCTGGAAAAACGCCTGTATCTCCTTTGGGGATTTCCCCTTGAAAAACTCCGGGCTGGCGGTAATCAGCGTATCGACAAACCGTGTGCTGTCCTTGCGGGTCCGGCACCCCGCCTGTTCAATCCGGCTCTGAATGAAGTGGTAGTAGCGTCCCTCTGGCTTGACGATATGGAAGTTGTATTTGCTCCGGCTGGTGTCAATGTCGGGGTTGCTGGCGTATTGCTCCTTTTGCCGTTCGTGGTGGGCTTCCAGCGGCCTTGCCGGGTTGCCCTTGTGTTTCTCAAACCGCAAGATTGCGTGCTGTGCCATAAACTCCTTTCCCCATTCTTTTCCTATCCGGGACTTTTCCACAGGAAAATTCCGCCGGAAATAGCTCTGATAGGATTGGAATGGAATAGATATAAATAAAATCGTTTTAATCTCTGTATTTCTATATACCGTCCGGTTTTCGTACTTCAAGAGGATTGATTATCGTACTCTATGAGTGCGGTTTTCAGCCCTCCGGCGTACCAAAACGGGATTTCTTGAAGTCGGTGTTTGAAACCGCTTCATAGGATTTTGGGTAAATACAGTTGGGTTTTCCACAGCCCTGCTTCTTAATCTCAATCAACTCCGCATACTGCAATTCCCGTAGGTATTGACCGCTTTCTGTCGCCCACAGTGGAGCAGACCAACTACTTCGCAGATGGGATAGTACAGGTAAATGCGTCCGTACTCGTCAGCCCAGCCGTTCTTGCGGGATAGCTCTGTCCGGCGCAGGATAAAGGCGTACAGTATCTTTGCTTCGTTGGACAGGGGTGTGAATGTAGGGGCTTCAAAGAGAAAATTCGGGAGCCGGGTAAAGCTGACCGCCTTTTCCGGCTGATGGATATAAATGGTGTTTGTCATATCGTGTTTTGTGGACGGTTAGAAGACTGTTTCCGGGGGCAGACGGTAGTTTCTATTGCCGGCCCCTGTTCTGTGCTTGCAAAGCCTTGTAAATCAAGGACCTTTCAGCCCCTAACTGTCCACAGTAGACCTCCTTTTCCGTTCACTTTCTGTTTTCTGCCGCCTGTGAACTCTGGCGGCGCAGTCGGGACAGTATTTCGCCCGGTTGGACTTTGGGACGAACACTCTGCCGCAGACCGCACAGCGTTTTAGCTCCTTATCCCGGAAAATCTCTGCTTCCAGCATTCCGATTTGCGGCAAGACCGACCAGCGGAACCACTTACAGCAGACCGAGAAAGAAATGGTCTGGGGGCAGGTGTGGGTGTCCCCATCGTCAAGGAGCATACAGTTCCCGTCCTCATAACAGCAGCACTTCCGGCGGATCAGGGCGTTTGCCTGTTTCCTCTGTGCTGGTGTCATGCGGTAAAGGGAGCCGTCCGGCTTGCGCTCTATGGGCGGCAGTCGTTTATATGGGTTCTCTCTCATGTGTTCCCTCCATTTTTCCTTTGCCGTTCTCCCCGAAAGGCTTCCTGCCCCATTCCTGCGGCGTGTTCCGGCGTTGGCATGCTCCCCGGACTTCGGGACATTTTGTCCCCGAAGTGGCTCGTTGCGGTGCTTCCCCTGCCGGGGGTAT
>ENA-OQBJ01001109-OQBJ01001109.1-human-gut-metagenome-genome-assembly--contig:-NODE-1109-length-11453-cov-1.965036_pt1 | contig 11453 bp, 15 predicted proteins | sample MGYA00242743_ERZ504545 | MGnify/ENA primary metagenome ERZ504545 (study PRJEB26092, sample SAMD00036252) | human gut metagenome | host: Homo sapiens | study: EMG produced TPA metagenomics assembly of...
ATAATGTCCTCCACCTGCGCTTTCAGCGTGTTTATCAGCCCCACCCAGCGCATGAGATCACGGCCTTCAATTCCTCGGTGACGCCGCCGCATTAACCTCCTTTATGCAGATAATTTCTGCTCGGCGTTCCACATGGCTGCGTACTTTCCGCCCTTAGCCAGCAATTCATCGTGAGTGCCGGCTTCAGCAATCTTTCCGTCAGATACCACAAGGATTTGATCTGCATTTTTGACGATGGAAAGGGTATGAGCAATCATTACCACAGTCTTTTTCTCTTTCAGCAGATTGGCGATGGCCTGCTTTACGGCAAGCTCATTTTCAATGTCAAGAGATGCGGTTGCTTCATCCAAAAGCAGGATGGGGCTATTTTTCAGGATAGCGCGGGCTATTGAAATTCGCTGACGCTCACCGCCAGAGAGAAGATTTCCATTCTCGCCAGTCGGCGTATCGTGTCCCTTTTCCATCTTACGGATGAAGCTGTCACAGTTAGCCTCCCGGCAGGCAGCCTCGATTTCCGTGTCCGTAGCATTAGGACGAGCGTGTCGGATATTATCCCGGATGGTATCGTCAAAAAGAAATATGTCCTGGTCTACCATAGAAACTTGCTCCAGTACACGCTCTGCGGCAACATGGTTAATGGGTTTACCGCCAATAGAAATCGTCCCGCCCGTTGCTTCATAATATTTTGCAATCAGGTTCAAAATAGTAGATTTGCCGGAGCCAGAGTCTCCGACAAATGGCCGTGAGCTTTTGATCTGGCACCGTAAAGGTGGCGTGTTTTAGTACCGGTTCACCGGGAACATATGCAAAATCTACATTGTCAAATGTGATTTCATGGGTAGCTGTGTGAAGCGGCTCCATGCTGCCAGTTTCCTCCGGCTCATTCATTACACTCAAGATTTTGTTTTTCGAGATCATCAGGTTCTTATAACTGGTAAGGTCTACAAAAATCGAGTTAGCCAGCTTTGCACAGAACAGGGGCAGCATACAAATCAAAAGGTAGTCCACCGTGTTCAGTGTCCCTGCGACCCAGGGTGCATAGGCCAGCAAGATAACCAGCGGGCAGGACAGCCAACTCAAAATACCAAAGACCGCACCAATAGGAAGCACTTTTGATTCGTACACAAAGCTGATCCGGGAAAACTCCCGCATGGCGTTGATAACAGTTTTGTTCTTCATACCGCCTACACCATAAGCTCGGAAAGTCTGAATACCAGAAACATACTCAACAATGCTGCTGACGTTCTCCGCACAAATATCGTTCTTTTCTTTTCCATATTTCCGTACCATGCGGAAAGAAAGCCATAGGCCGGGGATTAAAAGAAGATCGGCTATCAGCAGGATAATTCCTGCCGGAACATAGAGCGTCATAACAAAGACAATCAACATCAATGACAGGGCAAAATTCTTTGCGAAATCTCCGACTTTATGGGTCAGGATTTTTTCGTAGTTGTTTACGTCGCTTGTAATGGTGTTGATATAATCGCCGGTCTGCCCCTGCGTAAAGCGGGACAGTGGGATGCGCTTCAAATGGTCACCCATAAAAAGCCGAATATTCTTACTGACCTCCGCACCGCCAATCTGCGCTTTGGTATAACCGTAGCTGTAAATCAGGATACGGAGAAGAAAAACCACTGCAATAATACCGGTCAGAGCCAGAACGCGGTTCATGTCAAATTGACCCGACCACAAAAACTGCATAACAGAGTAAAGCAGCATAAATAGGCTGCCGGAGAGAAGTCCTTCCAGAACAGTACCGCCAACACCAATATAGAAATTGTGGTTCTTTTTTAATACATCGTGCTCATTCATACTGCTCGCCTCCCTCCAACTGATAAGTGATATTCCGGGCTGTTTCGTAGTCATCCCACGCTTTTCGATAGTAGGCGTTGGTCTTCCGAACTTCCTCATGGGTGCCAACGTTGGTAATTGTATGGTTTTCCACCACAGCCACCCGGTTGCACATTTTCAAAGCACTCAAACGGTGTGCTACTACAATGACTGTTTTGCCTTTGCATAGATTTTGAATAGCTTTATCAATCTCCATCTGATTTTCCGGGTCAGAGGCACTTGTGGCCTCGTCCAAAATCAAGATAGGTGCATTTTTCAGAATTGCGCGGGCAATCGCGATCCGCTGTTTTTCTCCGCCAGAAAAGCGGGAGCCGAAACTGCCCACTTTTGTGTCATATCCATCCGGCAGGGACATGATAAAGTCATCAATCTGTGCCTCTTTTGCGGCAGCCCGCACTTCTTCCAGAGTAGCGTTACTACCCATACGGATATTTTCCAGCACGCTGTCACGGGTGAGGAAGGTCTTTTGAAATACGATAGCTATATTTTTCAGAATGATATCGTAGTCAAGCTCCTTGACATTTTTGCCGCCAATCAGCACTTCTCCTTCCTGCACATCGTAGAACCGGGAAATCAGTTCAATCACAGTGCTTTTACCGGCACCAGATCGGCCCACAAGAGCCATGCGCTCACCATCATTGATTTTGAGGTTGACACCATGCAGTACATCGGTCTTGCCATCATAGGAAAACCGAACATTCCGAAGTTCAATATCGTGATTTTGGGGAAAGTCCGCTCCACCCTCATAAATTGGAATATCCAGTATCTCTTTGGTCTTAGTAACAGCGTTCAGCACATTGGCAAAATTAGTCCCCAGTTCCTGTAGGGGGCGTATTTCCGTCAGATACATGGAACCTACATAGACGAACAGCAAAAATGCGCTGGCAGCCAGTGAGCCTTTCAGGAAAAACATTCCGCCGATTGGAACCATCATCAACATCCCACATTCGATGATAACAACAAAGGCGCATAAGGTGGCCCCATGCGCCGGGAAGTTTCATTCCACATGGCGTTTTCTTCCTGGATAGCGTCTGAAAACTTTTGAAACGATTTGCTCCCCATGTTATAGGCTTTAATCAATTTCATGCCGCTGATGTACTCAATCATAACCGAGTTCAGTGTGGTAATGGAGTGATTGGCCCGTTCCATCAGGTCATCCGTATTGCGGAACATCATCCCCATTACAACAACAGCAATGATCAGCGGAACCAGGGAAATCAATGCCAGAGGAATATTGACGGTCATCAGATAAATGAAGATGACTACCGGCCCCACCAGATAGCACACAAGGTCAGGAAGGTTATGGGCCAGAAACAGCTCCAACTTTTCAATATCTTCATTCAGAACCGTTTTTATGTCCCCGGTGTGCCGTTCATTCAAGGCCCCTAAAGGCGCTCTGGCCATGTGTTCTGCAACCATGCAGCGCACTTTGAAAAGAGCGCCATAGGCCCCTTTGTGGCTGCTACGCCGGAACAGCCAAACAGGGCAAACCGCAAAGTTACCGCCACTGCAATCATTACCACGGTATGTACAACAAGTTCCTGCGTGCAGGTATGATTGAAGGTGGCGTCCATCAGCCGGTAAATTCCAATGTAAGGGACGATAATGCAAAGACCGCTGACCGCCGATAGAAAAATTGCCAGGAACAGCCAGATTTTTTGCTCACCGGCCCAGTGGAGCAGCAAAGCTACTCTGTTTTCTTTTTTCTGTTTCATAGATCACCTCTCCTTTCCATCTGAAACAGAGAACAGCTCTCTCAATTTCGGGAGGACATCCATTGTAACTGATACATCATCGGGCATTTCGCCCTCGTCAAAATGCAGGACACGGGAGCAGGTACGGCAGACAAATTCAAAATCGTGGGTGACAATGAAAATAACCTTTCCCATATTGGACAACCGGCGGATCAGTCCCGCCACCTGCGTCATACTGTCAAAATCAAGGCCGCTGGTCGGTTCATCGAATACCAGCAGATCTTTCCCACAAATCATGCTAACAGCTACAGCTACTCGTTGCTTTTGACCGCCAGAAAGCGTGTTTGGATGGCGCTCCCGATATTGGGTAAGGCTAATTCCTCCAAAGTTGCATTTACCAGTGTTTGATCTGGATTGCGTATACCAAAGGAGCACTCTGCCTCCACGCTGTCAGCGAAAAGTTCATAATTCACATCCTGCATAACCATGTAAGAGCGTTTCAGCCTTTCCTTACGCTCAATCGGCTCGCTTTCCCACAAAAATTGTCCATCGCAGTCTTTGTGAAGCCCACAGAGAGCGCGGGAAAATGTAGTCTTTCCAGCTCCGTTGTGGCCGACAACACCAATTACTTCGCCCTTTCCGGCGGATAGCTCAATGTCATGCAAAATTGTTTGCTTCTTGTAACGGAGCGTCACATTCCGCAGCTCCAATACAGGGGTAGGCGCAGGCAAGTGGGCTTTTTGCGGGAATACCGCCTGTAGATCAACAGCTCGCAGCCCCATGTGTTCACGATCAGGTTCAGATAGCTGCCAAAATTCTTCCGGGGTGTATATTCCTTTGATTTCTCCTTTTTCCAGATAAACAATTCGGTCAGCCAACTCCATCAGGTAGTACAGACGATGTTCCGCTATCAAAACTGTTTTGCCCTGTTTTTTTATCAGCCGCAAATGTTCCTTTAGTTCCTGGATCGAAGTCATATCCAGATTAGAGGATGGTTCATCCAATAGATAAATCTGTGGGTTCATGGCATAAACAGAAGCAAAGGCGATTTTCTGCTTTTCTCCGCCGGACAACTCAAAAATATTTCTGTTTCGCAGCTTTTGAATATGCAAATCTTCAGTTGTCTGCTCTACTCGCTCAGCCAATTTCTCAGGAGGGCGAGCTTCATTTTCAATTCCAAAGGCAATCTCACTGTCTGTATCAACATTGAAAAACTGCGTCCGTGGATTTTGGAAAACGGAGCCAACCTTAGCGGCAATCTGATACATGGGGATATTGCTGATTTCCTGACCATCTACCAGCACACGGCCATGAAGCTCCCCCTGATAAAACTGAGGGATCAGTCCATTCACCAGCCTTGTAATCGTTGTTTTTCCGCACCCGCTGCGGCCACAGAACAGGACGAATTCTCCGTCCGAAATTTTCAAATTGATGTCGCGCAGCCCACCATGTTCCTGCCCCGTATAGGAAAACGATACATTTTCAAACTCAATCAACCGATCACACCTCCTCGCACACATAATTCAAAAATCAGATAAGCTACGGCAACGGCCATGACGCACCAATCGGAAATTCCGCATTTTATCTGGACAAGACAGGTGCGTGGATTGGGATTTTCAATTCCACGAGTGACAGAAGCAACAGAAAGATCATCCGCCGCTTTTGAAGCTGCCATCAATAAAGGCACATAAATACACTCAACCGTCATGCCCGGATGTGTTAAAAAGCCCGCCAGAGATGGTGAAACATCTCTCATTCGCATAGCGTCTGTGATATAGCGCCAGTCCTCTTGAATAGTTGGAATGTACCGCAGCATAACTGCCATAGGAATTACTAACTTTTTGGGTGCGCGGACACGGTTCATAGCAGACAGGAACTCATTGACTTTTGTAGTAGTCAGAACAATCCCAGCCAAGGTTCCGCACGCATAGACCTTATGAAACAAGCCTAAAAAGGCAATAAACAATTGTCCGTAGCGTGCCTGTCATTTCTGCCATGATCCAAACTGTCAGGGCACAGATGACCGCATAAAAGCATACAGCCTTAATGACATATTTCCACTTTCCAAAGAAAGCCCCCAATATCGCAATCAGCATAACAAGGATAAATTGATATGCAAGTGAGGGCGCAAACATGGACGATAAAACACACATAAGAATAAGAAAGAGCTTGGCCCGTGGGTCGAGCCAAAGCTCTTTCTTGTGGCGTTTACCGCTCATGCTGTAATACCTGCTTTTTCAAACTGCTTTTTCAGCATTTTGCAGCCTACAAAAGCGCTGATTGCAGATGTAATGATAACAGCAGCAAACATGGCAATCAGGATGCCGGTATTTGCAGTTGCCTGCATGGTGTCGATGTAACTCTGTTCAGTTCCGTTCCCCAGCATGGTCTGTGCCCAGCCGTTGGGGTCAACAAAGAACACGATATATGAACCAGTGCCACCGAGAGAGAACAGGATATAAGACAGGCTGTTGAGTTTTTTTGCTTTTGTACTGCCCTGCACCAGCAACAAAGTCCGCGACAATCGCCATGATCATGTAACCCAATGCAAAAGCCAGTGCATACCAGTCACGAACCAAATAATACCCATGATAACGCCCATTATAGAAAGGCTCCAACGCTTATGTACTTTTGCAATCAGCAAAAGATAAATGGGGCCAGCAAGCAGCCCACCTCCTGCTGGCATGAAAAAGTAAGTACAGGATTCGTTGCAAAAAAGACACCGCCCACCAATACAAAAACAAATAACAGTGCAGTAAAAATACCTGTTGTTACAAGGTCTTTCACTGTCAGACCTTTGTTCATAGAATTTACTTGATTACTCATTTTGACCTCCTACCTTTCATTGTCTTGACTCGACAAGTGGTTTGTGATATTCTTCGGTTAGATACCTCTAATCTTCGTCTAATACAATACGCATTTATCGAACAACATTCAATAGGTTCCGGCAATGTTCGTCTGTTCCTTTCAAAAGTTCGTCTAATCGTTGCAAAAAGGAGGCGGTCTGTTTTCATGTCTGAAATTATTGACCAGTTTTATACACCGCTACTGATTGGACACGGTTTTATCCGTGACCCAAACAACCAGCAATATGGGGCATTAGGTGACTGCTGGAAACTTTCTCCCGAAGTTGGAGAAGGCACCTACTGGACTTATGGACAGAAAGACTTATATGATATTAAAATCCATAACTTTTCCTTCCACGAAGATTTCATGTTGGAATGCTCCATGCCGGAATGTCTGAGTATCACTCGGTATGACTCTATTTCCGGGGAGGAATTATCTCCATACCGTAGACTGTCTGCCGGTTGTATCAAAACATTTATTGGAGGCTACGCTCCATACAAGGCTTTGATACATAAATATTCCAATCCGTTCGGTTGGGATTGAGATTGCACCGGCATATTATGAGGACTACCTGAAAAAACTGTACCCGGAGGCACAGATCAATCCTGTGGATGCATTTCGGAAGATCGACCAAACATCCGACTTTCCAGAAATGTCACGGTTACTCACAGAAATCAAAAACTATCGCGGGGAAGGGATTGCAGCAAAACTTTTTTATGAGGGTAAAGTCGCAGAAGCTGTTTCAATAGTGGTGGAATATCAGAAGAAACATCCTGATAAACCAGCCCATAAGCTCTCTCAACAGGATATTGAAAATCTCCAAATAGTTGCCGCTTATCTTAGCGATCACTATGCTTTTGATATTCCTCTGGAACGGCTAACACAGATTGCCTGCATGGGAACAACAAAGCTCAAAAGCTGTTTTAAGAAATACTACGACTGCACCATCACGGAATATGTTCAACAGCGGCGCATGAGTCAAGCAGAATATCTGCTGGCATATACAGAGCTGACAGTCGGGCAAGTTGCCCAAACAGTAGGTTATTCCACTTCAAGCCGATTTGCAGAATTATTCCGTAAAAGCACTGGATTGTTGCCACTGGAGTACAGAAAAAACGCACAGCAAAAATAAAATGAGTGCCAGAGGAAACTCTGGCACTCGTGAAATTTTTCACCCACATTCTAGTCGGGCTTAGCCATGTGTGGAATATATACGGAATGCATCGTCAATATTTCACTGCAGCTTGCGGTTGTTTACCAAGATAGTGAGAGCTCATCTGAACACAAAGTTTCCATTGCCCTTTTTGTGACATCATTTCTTTCACTAATTCATAATTACTTTTCCAGTATTGATTGGAAATAAAATAATGTGCTTTCAGATTTGTCTTTAACCATATGTCAGCAACTCTATCGATATCTCCGTTCAGTAATTTTCTAATCATAACAAATATTCTCCACAACTACATCCTTTATGCTTTTCTCTTTTTTCCATTCTATCACAAGCTCACCATTATCATCAATTTTTTGATATTTTTTCTTTCCCCCACTGTAAAACAGCCTCTGAGCGTTTCGTTATATAGAGGGGTACAAATAAGAGCAAGATCCACCAGGTATTACCGTATCGCCATTTTATGGCTACGGCATACCTCCGGGTAAGTCTCTTGATGGGGATTCCGATTCCCCATACCCTCGTACAGACATCAAAGATATCTGTTGGCTCTCTATCAAAGATAGTCGCAGCACTTTATATAACCGGAAGGGACAGCCGGTTAAAAAGTGTAATCGCACATCCAAGATGTCTTATCAAAAAAGAAGGAGGACTATGGCACCAAAGAAGAAAGAAAAGAATCTCAAGAGGAGTAACATCATCACATTAAAATTAACGGATATTGAATTGGCAGTATTAAATGAAGCCGCTAACGTTACAGGACTTTCTCGTTCTGAATATGTGAGAAAACTACTACTTGAAAAGCAAATAAATCACCAGATTGAAGTTGTTGCAGACATGAACGATCTCAGAAAACTGGTCAGTGAATATGGAAAGATCGGATCGAATCTCAATCAGATCGCCAAGCATTTTAACAGCGGTGGCAGTCAGTCTCGTGCTATAGAAAATGAAATCCATCAGTGCATCACGGACTTATTCCTATTGAGAAAAGAGGTACTGAAATTGGCAGGTGGTATGAATGGCAATCGTAAAACACATTAAAAACAGAAATGCAAATTACTCAGCTGCTATCAATTACCTTCTGTTTGAACATGATGAAAAAACCGGGAAAAAGATTGTAGATGAATCCGGACGAAGCATCTTGCGAAAAGAGTTTTACATGGATGGACTGAACTGTGATCCGATGTCTTTTGACAAGGAATGTGAACTGACAAATACTCATTTTCACAAAAATAAGAAAACGTGAAGATATCAAAAGTCACCACTACATTATCAGCTACGATCCGGCCGATGTTACAGAGAATGGACTTACTGGAAAGAGAGCACAGGCAATCAGTTTGGATCTTGCAAAGCAGATGTTTCCTGGATATCAGGCACTGGTGGTTACTCATACCGATGGGCACAATGAGTCCGGAAATATCCATACCCACATCACCATCAACAGTGTGCGGAAGACTGCAGTAGAAAGGCAGCCTTATATGGATAAACCACATGAGGAAGCCGCCGGTTACAAGCATCGTTCCACTGATAAATTCATGAACACTTTTAAGGAAACAGTCATGGATCGGTGCCAACAGGAAGGACTTCACCAGATAGATCTTCTGGCTCCTGCCGAAAAGAAAATCACTCAGAAAGAGTATATGGCACAGAAACACGGCCAGCAAAAACTGGATGAAATCAACCAGAAGATCATCGAAGATGGTCTCAAACCAACATCCACCATGTTCCTTACGCAGAAAGAATATTTGCGAAATGCGATTGATGAATGTGCTGTCACTTCCAGTAATTTTGAAGAATTCCAATCCAAACTTCTGGAACAATTTCAGATCTCTGTGATTAAGCATCGTGGCAGATACAGTTATCTTCATCCTGATCGACAGAAGCAGATTACTGAACGTGCACTGGGAACACGATATGGAAAAGAACACCTGGAACAGACCTTCTTACGCAAGGATCCATTGACCATTCTCTACGCCAGATCTCATCTGCGCCTGGTTGTAAATCTCCAGACAAATGTGAAAGCAATGCAGAGCCCGGCTTATGCTCATCGGGTAAAACTTTCTAACCTGCAGCAAATGGCAAATACCATTATCTATGTACAGGAACATGAATTTGATACGCAGTCAGATCTGAAAAATACACTGCTTGCATCAAAGCAGGAACTGAAAGAAATGCAGACACAGTTTGCTCAGCATCGGTCCAATCTAAGGATCCTCAACGATCAGATCCGTTATACCGGACAGTACTATGCAAATAAAGAAGTTTATTCCCAGTTTTCAAAATCAAAGTACAAAGGAAAGTACCGAAAAGAACATGCGAAGGAAATTCAGAAATATGAAGAAGCCAGAAATTGGCTGAGATCCTTTTATCAGGATGGAAAGATGACAAGCCTAAAAGCCTTGAACTTTGCAAAAAGAAAAACTGCAACAGCAGATAGCTTCCGAAGAAGAAGCAATAAGCAGCTTGAAAGAAAAGTTAAAAGATCTGGATACTGCCGATCAGAATGTTGATGCCATTCTTCAGATGCAGATTCCAGAACCAGTGAAATCAAAAACCAAAGATCTCGAACGATAACTATTACAAAACAAAGGAGGAACTATCACATGACACAAGAAGAATTTAATGCTGTATTTGAACTTCAGATGAGAAAGTGTGCCGATATTCTGGCACATAAAAAGAAAGAATATACCGGTGACAATATCGATCGCCTCAGTGCATTCAAGATTGCTGCCGCTTTACAGAACTGCGATCCAAAAGCAGCACTGGCCGGTATGATGTCGAAACATGTCGTATCCCTTTACGATATGTGTTATTCCACTCTGTTACATTTTGACATGGAACAGTGGGATGAAAAAATCACAGACTGCATCAATTATCTGATCCTTTTAAAAGCTCTGGTAAAGGAGGAACAGGCCTATGGATCACATTGAAACAGCTATCTTAAACTGCTATGGAATCCGGGAAGCAGAACAAAATATGGTCTTTGCTGCCAGGCTCACACAACACGGTCATACGATTCAGAGCATGGCAGATCTGATGGACCTTTACCATCAATCCTACAGTCAGAAGACCGTAGAAAACATTGCGGGGCTTCCCCATCCAACAGTACAGAAATTCATGGTCATTACCGTGGCTGTTGTTGGTGCCAGCAGACGCTTCCTGGCACAGATCACAAGGCATCAGAACGAAGTAAAGTACATGAGTGCATCTCTGCAGTACAGCAATTATTCCGGTCACGCTGCATTTGCTATTCCATATGGGATCATGAAAGCAGATAAAGAAATCCAGGAATATTTACAAAAAAAGCTGTCAGTCAGATCTGGACCACTATACAGAACTCTGTGCCTTAGGCATTGATCATGATTCAGCCGGATATGCCACACCTCAGGGACTTCGAAACGTACTGATCATCAGTGCAACGCCTTACCAGTGGAAGCATATGATCGGTCAGAGAACCTGCAGAAGAAATACGGATGAAACAAGGATTGTGATGCTACAGATCTGGCAGAGATTGTACAAATTAAGCCCGATTCTTTTTGCACCGGATCTGACCGGTCCATTCTGTCAGAGAGGAAGCTGTATGGAAAAACAGATGTCCTGCCAGAATCCTATTTCAAAACTTTGGATACCGTCAGATATCTTAAAAGCAGATTATCCATTGCTCATCAGAAGGGAGGTGAGCAGCATAAAGATTAAACTGATTGACTTTGGTCTGAAAGCAGATCATTATCCCTTCCGGCCACATGAAAATGATGCCGGTGCTGATGTATTCATGCCTTATGATTGCGTATTAAAACCAGGTGAGGTTGCAAGAATTCCACTTGGATTTGGTCTCATCATCCCCGATGGATTTGCCGGATATGTCTTTCCACGAAGCAGCATGGCAGCAAAAG
>ENA-OQBJ01001110-OQBJ01001110.1-human-gut-metagenome-genome-assembly--contig:-NODE-1110-length-11451-cov-2.347580_pt1 | contig 11451 bp, 10 predicted proteins | sample MGYA00242743_ERZ504545 | MGnify/ENA primary metagenome ERZ504545 (study PRJEB26092, sample SAMD00036252) | human gut metagenome | host: Homo sapiens | study: EMG produced TPA metagenomics assembly of...
TCCCCTATGAATCCAGTTCCTTTGCCACCCCCGCAGTTCGGTGGGGCGGCAAAAGGAAAGCGCCTTAATGGGCAGGCTAGGCGCCTTACTTCGCCCCACTTGGAGGTCCTATGCAGGACCTCCACAGTGGCACTATAACCCGTGCTTACTGTAGAGCCATTTATGAAGAGAGTGTTTCGCAGTGTTTTATTCTGCCCCCGCTTGCGGGGGAAGTCCGGCGCAGCGGATAGGGGTGTATCTGCCGAAGGCAGATAATTCAGCAGAATGCTTATCATGTCATATGACACTGAAAGCAAATCCCGTAACGCTGACTTTATAAGCATTGCCCGACAGGGCAATCCACAACCCTCGGGCCCAAAGGGCCCGTCAAACTTAAGAACCCTCCGGCCGCAGGCCGGTCCATCTTAAGAACCTTTTCCCTCTGAACCCCGTCAACCCTCAAGCCGCAGGCCTGTCCACATCCACAGAGCGGTCCCATCAAAAATAAGCCGTCACGCTGGTACCCAGCACATACTCATGGAAGTCCCCGGTCACAATGCCGCTGCTTCTATTTTTCAGGGAGAATCCTTCCAGCGCCCACACCAGTCCCTTGACCGGTACGAAATCAAGCGGCGCCCCAGCCGGAAAAGCCCATGCGTCGGAAGAAGGTGGTGTCGGCGTCCATGGTGGGAGCGAGAAGGGCAGAGGAGGGGAGGTGGTAGTAACGGACCCAGACTTCATAGCTTCCCGCCCGTTTCGGATCCGCTTCCCCGTACATCGCCGCTGCCACATAGCCCGGTTTCGTTTCGCTGAAATGGTCCTTTTCATGATAGCCGTGGGAGAGGACGTAGTCCACACTGAAGGTCCAGTCCTCGTTGGGAGAGTAGGCACCCTTTACTACGCCTACCTGCTGGCGGTCAAAGCGCGCTCCCGATTTCCCGGAGGCATGGAAAGGACCGGTATGGATTCCTTATGGCCATGGATGGCTCTGAAATCGGCATAGGCGCTGTGAATGAGCCATTTGCCTAGGGTTCTCTTATTTTCCAGCACCAGCACCTTCCTTGATTTCGAGCGGTCCTCCGCTGTACGGCCGTAGAAGAAGACCGACCGCCCCGGTCCCTCATCATCATGGCCATAGCGGATGCGGAACCCATCCATTTTCTTATCCAGCAGATCCCCATCCATGAGGTAATAGTTCAGCCGTCCTGCCTCTATCTTGAGGCTCTCATTTTCGTACTGCAGGTAAGCCCGGGAGAGGAAAAGATGGTGACTGTTCCCCGGCCCCTGATCTATGCGGTTGTCCTCCAGCGCCGTTTTCAAAAGCAGATGGGGCGTCAGGCGGAGCACAGGAAACAGGCGGAAACGCCGCGTTTCCATGGTCACCTTCTCGTCCTGCCTCTTCCAGGCCCCGCTCTCGGGTGACAGGGCCTTTCCGCGAAAACGGCCATTTCCGTAGAGCCAGCGGTAATCGCCATGGATTTCAAACCATGGAACCTTTTCTTCCTGTTTCTCCAAAGCAGCTCCCGCTTTTTCCAGATTTCCCATATCCTCAGGAACCGGGCTTTCCCCATGGCAGAAAGACCAGGGAAAGCATGCCAGAAGCATGGACAGAACCATTCTTTTCCACATAGGACACCTCTCTTTATGAAATCTTCATACCCCTGAATGTATCATATCATGAAATAAGACACTCCCCAAATGGAAAACCTGTACTTTAGTATAGGTTTTTTTCATTTTTATTTTGCTATAATCAGGCCGGAAAAGGGAAAAGGGCCTTGGCCAAAGGCCGGAAAGCCCGCCATCCCGGAAAAGACAGCTCCGCCATATTCGTCGGAAACAATAAAGAAAGGAGGAAATAGAAGCATAGGAGAATCGGCGCCGGCAGGAGTAATGAAAAGAGAAAGAAGGTAAGAAGTATAAAGGAGGGACCCTATGAATCGGGTATACAAAGTCATCTGGTCTAAAGCAAAACATTGTTATGTGGTCACGTCTGAAATTGCAAGGAGCGTCACCAAGAGCGCTTCTTCAGCCCGCTCGGCAGGCAGGAAAGGAGCTGCGTCCTGGCAATGGCAGCTCTCCTATTCACAGCTGGCGGCGTATTGGGTGAAGCGGCATATGTTACGGATATCGAGTACGGCAAAACGGCCGATGTGATTATGGTGACAAAAGATGATGGGACCACAACGCCTATTACTATCACCGACGTAGACCGTGCCATCAAAGCCAACAGTGATGGTGATGGACTGGTAATTAAGAACACCTATGCGAAGAAAACCGATGCCAAGGATAATCTCAAAGTGGGCGACGACGGCGTGATTTCCAAAGTCACAGGAAACGACGGCACCACATCCTCTGCTGTGAAAACACTGGTGCTGAACAAAGATGGTGATAATCAGATCACCATGGACGAAAAGGGCATCAAAGTGGGCAAGAACAGTACCGTCATTGCATCTGACGGCGTATTTGCCGGCGGCGATACGGCGACTGCGGCTAAAGCGGCTCTCAATGCTGACGGTTCCATCAAAGGGGCGGATGGAGACTTTACCGTGGATGCAGATGGCAACGTGGCAACCAAGGGTGGTTCCATCAAGACCAATGGCGGTGTAATCCAGACCGGCGGCGGAAATATCAACACCCAGGGAGGGGTACTCCGTACCAACGGCGGTAATATCAATGCAGGTAACGGTCTTATCCGGACCACCGGCACAGTGAAAGCCGGAGATGTCCAGACCGGTACCTTGACAACCACTGGCAACGTTACCATTGGCGGTGCCCTGACTGTTAACGGCAAGCTGGATATGGATGAAATCTACATGACCAAGGATGTTCTTGGAGGTGACAACGACGTAACGGCCAAAACGAAAGTGGCAGCCGGTGAAATCACCGCCCACAAGACAGCCACCATCACGAAAGATGGCAGCATAAAAGAAAGCGCCATCGACTACGATGAAAACGGCACTTCCACTTGGGCCAAAGCTACCGATGCAGATGGTAAGAAAAACAAGAGTACTTTGACTGTAGAAGGCAAGGGCATCAAGAGTACCGCAACCGATGGAAAGATCAACGCCTCCACCAACCTGAGCAATAAAGGATTCAATACCTTCGCTAGTGACGGCGGAAAAAACAAGACCTACACCAAGCAGACTGCTGAATCTCTCACCAGCCAGATTGGCGATGATGGCAAGGTAAAGAGTGTGATGAATGCTGACGGCATTACCAATATCACCGGCGACAACACAGTGACCAGCGATACCAACGGTACCACCTTTGAAAACAAGGCGCACAACATTGCCGTTAAAGAAGGAACTGTCAAAAATACCACCATTTCTGGCAACACGATTGAAACGGGTCAGGCTAAAATGGATTATGCCGATGTAACGAAAGACCTGAGCGTTGGTGGCAATGCGGCGGTAGATGGAAACACCACCCTTGGCAAGGAAGGCGAGGACACCACTCTCACCGTAAACAGCACGTCCACCTTCAACAAAGATGTAACCATGAAGGAAAATGCGACTGTTGAAAAGGACCTCACTGTCAATGGCGAGTCCACTCTCACCGGTGATGTGACCATGGAGTCCAATGCGACTGTTGAAAAGGACCTCACTGTCAATGGCACGTCCACTCTCACCGGTGATGTGACCATGGAGTCCAATGCGACTGTTACAAAGGACCTCACTGTCAAGGGAGCCTCTGAATTTGTCCATAGAGCAGATTTCAGAGATAACGTTTCATGGATGAAAATCTTACCGTAGCAAAAGAAACAAGAACCGATACCCTTTACGTAGATCATGACGGCTATGTAGGCGGCAATCTCAACGTAGAGGGCAATATCGAAACCCATGATGCCGTACTTTCTGCAGACAGCCGTCAGGTGGTTACCGGCAGGCAGCTCTATCAGACCAATGAAAGAGTGGACAGGCTGGATAACCGCATCAAGAAAGTAGGCGCCAATGCAGCAGCCCTGGCAGCCCTCCGCCCCGGCGACTTCAACCCTGATGACAAGTTCAGCATCGCCGCAGGCTTCGGCTCTTACCGTAACGCCAATGCCGCAGCCCTTGGCCTCTTCTACCGGCCCAATGAAAACGTACTCCTCTCCCTGGGCACCTCCTTCGGTGACGGAGAAAACATGGTGAACGCAGGAGTGAGCGTGAAATTTGGCAGAGGCAAATCCATGGCGGAAAGAAGAAAAGAAATGGCTGACGAAGTCTCCTCCATGAGAGATGAAATGAGAAGCCAGGATGAAAGAATTGCAGAACTGGAAGAAATGCTGAAAAAACAGAGCGAACTCATCGAAAAACTCAGCAAGGAATCCTGAGAAAGTCTATCATAACAGCTGCCATTCCCTCCGGTAACTGATTAAGATAGCAGAAAGACCCGGCCCCCGCCGGGTCTTTTTGTCTGACATGCTTCCTGTGAGCATGAGAATTCAGGCGCCATTTGGACAAGCCCTGCGGGCTTGAGGGTTCAGGCGCCTGTGGCGCCCGGGTTCTATCGTTCGTGTGCTGCGCACCGAACGATGGGTTCGGCCCACAGAGCGGGCTGGTTCAGAGGGGAGTTTGATATGCCGCTGCCTGGGGCAGCGAAAACCGTACAACCGCCCTGACGGGCGAGGAAATGCACCCCTTTTGGTGGCTGGCGCCACCACCTTCCCCCCGGCGGGGGGACTTTATTCTTCGCTATGTGTTAGCTTTATTCTGCCCCCGCTTGCGGGGGAAGTCCGGCGCAGCCGGAAAGGGGAGCGAACGCAGCGAGCCAATCCGCAGAATTGTTTTCATCCCATATGACACAGAAAAGTAAATCCCGTTACATTCTTGCGTCCCCTTTAGGGGAAGAGGGCCACGAAGTGGCGAAGGGATGTAACGAGGGTAAGAATGATTATGATACTCGATGTGGACGTGACCGCCGAAAGGCGGCATTATAATACTCATCGCCCCCTAAAGGGGAAACGACTCACTACATTTTGCGCGTCGCTCCGCTCAGGGGGCCGCCGATTGGCGGTCAGGACCGCGATGGAGCATCCTATCGGTACTCTGCCCGTACACCTTTCCCGCTTCGCGGGACTTCCCCTCAAGGGGAAACGAGGGACATGGAGAGAAAAACAGGCGAGTCATATACTTCATGTACCATTCCGGTGGCTGATTACCGTAATGCTTATCATGTCATATGACACTGAAAGTAAATCCCGTAACGCTGACTTTATAAGCATTGCCCGAAGGGCAATACCACAACCCTCGGCCTGAAAGGCCGTCAAACTTAAGAACCCTCCGGCCCGAAAGGGCCGGTCAATCTTAAGAACCTTTTCCTCCTTAAGAACCTTTTCCTCTGCCCCCTGAGCGCCAGCAAACACAACTTTTCTCCCATAGCCTTTCCAAAGCGTGGTATAATAAAAAAGCATATAACGAAAAAATTTTCGGTATGAAAATCGTTCCGGCATGCGGGACAGTTACAGGGGGAGATATTTTGTTAGCATCCAGATTATACAGTCCTACTTTACGTGAATTACCGGCTGATGCGTGGTGGTAAGCCATCAGTACATGCTGAAGGCCGGTATGATGAGGAAGATTGGAAACGGGATTTATTCCTTCCTTCCTTTGGCATGGCGTTCTATCCAGAAGGTGGAGAAGATTATCCGCGAGGAAATCAATAAGACCGGTGCCCAGGAAATCATGATGCCTATTGTGCAGCCGGCGGAGCTGTGGCAGAAGACAGGCCGCTGGGATGTGTTCGGACCGGAGATGTTCAAGCTGAAGGACCGGAATGACCGGGAATACTGCCTGGGCCCCACTCATGAAGAGCTGGTGACTTCCCTGATTCAGATGGACACCACTTCCTACAAGCAGCTGCCCGTTTCTGTGTACCAGATCCAGAATAAGTACAGAGATGAAAAGCGTCCCCCGCTTTCGGTCTTATGAGAAGCCGCGAATTCATTATGAAGGATGGCTACACTTTTGATGCAGACGAGGAAGGGCTGGATAAGCAGTACAAGCTCATGTATGATGCCTATACCCGTATTTTCACCCGCTGCGGCCTGACTTTCCGTCCGGTGATTGCGGATTCCGGTGCCATCGGCGGCAGCGGTTCCCATGAGTTCGAAGTGCTGGCTGATTCCGGAGAGGCGGATATTGTATACTGCGAAAACTGTGATTTTGCAGCCAATATCGAAGCTGTGGACCCCCTCACTGTGAAGTGCGATATCTATAATGACAAGGAAAAGGAACTGGTGGAAACACCAGGGCAGCATACTATTGAAATGGTGTGCGATTTCCTCCATGCCCCGGTTGCCCAGTCCGTGAAGGCTGTGGTGTACAATGTGGACGGTCTGGTGGTACTGGCCATGGTTCGCGGCGATCACGAAGTGAATGAAACGAAGATCCAGCATATTTACAATGCCATCAATGTGGACATGGCTTCCGATGAGGATTTGAAGAAGGTGGGCCTCACCGCCGGTTATATCAGCCCCATCGGTCTGAAGCGGACGAAGGACTTTGATATCCTGGTGGATCCTACGGTGATGGAAATGCAGGATGCCTGCTGCGGCGCTAATGAAAAGGATAAGCATTACATCCATGTGAACCCGGCTCGCGATTTCACCGATGTCCGTGTGGAAACCATCCGCCAGATTCAGGAAGGGGATGTATGCCCTCACTGCGGCGGCAAGATCGTTCGCTGCCGGGGGATCGAAGTAGGCCAGGTGTTCAAGCTGGGCACCAAGTACAGTGAAGCCCTCCATGCTACGTTCCTGGACAACCAGGGGAAATCCCATCCTTTCGTTATGGGCTGCTACGGCATCGGCGTCACAAGGACCGTGGCTGCTTCTATCGAACAGAACCATGATGATGACGGCATTATCTGGCCTGTGGCCATTGCGCCCTATGAAGCAGTCATCGTTCCGGCAAACAACAAGTCCGAAGAAGTGATGGCAGCAGCCAGAAAGCTCTATGAGGACATGGAAGACAGCAGGGATGAAGTGGTGCTGGATGACCGGAACGAAAGGGCAGGCATCAAGTTCAAGGATGCAGACCTCATCGGCTATCCGGTACGGGTGACCATCGGTAAGAAATGGCAGCAGTCCGGCTGCGTGGAAATCAAAATCCGCCGTTCCGGTGAAGTGGTGGAAGTGCCTCTGGAAGAAGCAAAGGACAAGGTTCTGGAAATTCTGAAGACCCTTCACGCCAATAATCAGTAAATCCCATTTCTTCCTGAGGGGAGTGGACTGTTATGGAAGATAAAGAATTAGCGGATTTAAGAAATTCCGTCAGGACCATAGACAAGGAGCTGGCCGCCCTTTTTGAAAAGCGGCTGGCCCTTTCAAGAAGTATTGCCCAGTGCAAAATCAAAGCGGAAATCCCTGTGTTTGACGGCAAAAGGGAAGAAAAGAACATCGAGGAGGTCTCCCGGCTTATAGAAGATATGTCTGCCCGGCCTGATTTCGTCCGCTGGTACCAGATGCTCATGGATATCAGTAAAAAAGTGCAGAATCGTTTCATCAGGGGAGAAGAAAAATGACAGAAGAGCTGCGGGGCACCGTAAGGAAAATCATATTTTCCAGCGATGACGGCAGATTCTGCGTATTTCTCCTGGAAGATAAAGAGAGCAGGAAAATCATGACTGCCGCATATCGGGGCCCGGCCCCTATGTGGGTCAGCCGGTGCTGCTTCGGGGATGTTGGGAACGGCATCCCCGTTTTGGCATGCAGTTCAAGTGCAGCAGTCTGGAGAATGTGAAGCCTGAGGAATCGGAGGAAATCAAGCAGTTCCTGGCCTCCGGCTCATAGAAGGCATCGGTCCGTCCATGGCAGGAAAAATTGTGGATCGTTTCGGCATAAAAACCATGGAGGTCTTTGAAAAACATATTGATGATTTAAGAAAGGTGCCGGGCATCGGGAAAAAGACGCTGGAAAAGATAAAGAATTCCTATGAGCAGATCCGGGAAGAACAGTCTCTCATCATGTTTCTGCAGTCCCTGGGGATTTCCGAACGGTTTGCTTCGGATATCCACAAGAAATACGGCGATGAAACGGAAGAGGTGCTGACCCATGACCCTTATCGCATGGTGCGGGACATACCGGGACTTGGGTTTCAGGAAGTAGACCGGATAGCCCTTGCCAGGGGCATAGCCCCCGATGATTCGGACCGTGTGGTGCATGGTATAGAGTATATGATTTCCCGGGCCCTCATGCAGGGCCATGCCTGTGCACCGGAAACTTCTGTTTTCAGGAATGCCTCCCTCACCCTGGAGGTGACGGAAGATATCGTGGCGGCTGCAGGGAAAGAGGCCATTGATAGCGAATACATTCCTTCGGTGCTCTGGGAAGAAAAGCGATACCTTTACCTCCCTTCCCTTTACGAGGCGGAAACTGAATCGGCCCGCCGCATCCGGAATATGATGGACGCAAGTCCCCTGGGATCCTCGAAGCTGGCTGTTGAAAAATTTGAAAGAGAAAATCATCTCACTCTGGCGGAAAAGCAGAAGGAAGCGGTGCAGAAGGCACTGGAATCGGGGGTGCTGGTTATCACCGGCGGCCCTGGTACAGGAAAGACCACCCTGGTGCAGGCTATTATTGCTGCTGCCCGTCAGTTTGAACTGAAGGTGCGCCTCATGGCGCCTACCGGCCGGGCAGCCAAAAGGCTTTCCCTTTCCAGCGGCGTGGAGGCGGATACCATCCACAAAGCACTGGAAGCAGAGCTTCATGACAGCGGCAGAACTTTTTTCAACAGGAATGAGTCTGATCCCCTGAAGGAAGATCTGATTATCGTAGATGAAGCGTCCATGATGGATATTTCCCTGTTCTACCATCTCCTCTGCGCATTGAAGGAAGGGGCAAGGCTTATCCTGGTGGGGGATATAGACCAGCTGCCGCCGGTGGGGCCGGGCTCGCCGCTGAAGGATCTTATAGAATGGGGAGAAGTTCCGGTGGTACGGCTGGAGCATATTTTCCGTCAGAAAGAAGGAAGCGGCATTATCGACAACGCCGCCCGCATCCGGGAAGGGGAACTCTGCTATCCCGATGAACAAGGTGAATTTTCCATTTACTATGCCTCTTCAGAAATGGATGCGTTCGGCGCGGTGATGAACCTCTGCCGTCATCTGGATTACGGAAGTGAAGAGAAGAAAATGTCTATGCAGGTCCTTTCACCCATGTACCGGGGCACCTGCGGCGTGGACCATCTGAACCATGCCATCCAGGAGCTGGTCCACGGTCATCCACTGGAGGGCGGTGCCCATTTTCTCCCCGGCGATAAGGTCATGCAGAAACGGAACGACTATGAAAAAGGGGTGTACAACGGGGATCTGGGTATTGTGTGGGCCGTGGATAAAAATAAGATTTTCGTGCGTTTTGATGGCAGAGAAGTAGTCTATGAAGGAGAAGACAGAAACAGCATCCAGCTGGCCTATGCCGCCACGGTACACAAAAGCCAGGGCAGTGAATATGACACAGTGATTCTGGTGCTTCTTCCCACCCAGAATATCATGCTGAAACGGAACCTGATCTATACCGGCGTCACCAGGGCACGGAAGAGGACCATCCTTATTTCCACGGAAGACGCCATTGCCCGGGCGGTGAGCCGGCAGGACACCGCCAGCCGCTACAGCCTCTTTCTGCCTCTTCTGAAAGGGGAGGCAAAGGAATGAAACTTTTTCACGACCTGGCAGATATTTTCTACCCCACTACCTGTCCCGGCTGCGGAAAAGTGGTGGAAAGGGACAGAGGCTGGTGCGAGGATTGTTTGAAAAGGGTATGGAATCCCAGACTTTTAAACTCCTCCCACACCGACCATCTCCATGGCTGCTACACCCTCTGCAACTACGAGGGAGCGGTGAGAAAAATCATTATCCAGCTGAAATACGGGGGACGGATAGACAGAAAAAAGGCCTTTCCGCCCCTCCTTTCCCGATTTCCCTACTGGGGAAGGCTTACCTTCTGCAGCCTGGTCATTCCGGTGCCTCTGTCTCAAAGGAAATGGGACAGCCGGGGATATAACCAGGTGGATATGATGTTTGAAGAGTGGATGGAAAAGGCAGGAAAGAAATACCTGCCAAGGGGCCTTGTACGCTTCCGCGCCGCCGAAACCCAGTCTCTCCTCTCCCGAAGTGAAAGATATGACAACATTAAAGGCATATTTCATATCAATAGAAATGTTGACGTCAAGGGGAAATATATCCTTCTGGTTGACGATGTCTACACGACCGGTGCCACCATGGAATCTGCCGCCCATGAGCTGAAAAGGGCAGGGGCCGCTTCAGTGACCGGCCTTACCATAGCCAGCGGAGCCATGTAAAGAAAGAAAGGACTAACCTATGCAAATCAAAAACAGCACAGCCTTGAAGGAAAGAGTTCTGGATCTCTGGAAGACCTATCTCCTTTCCGTGTCGGCCCAGGACATGCTTCTTGGCGAGGTGTCGGATCATCTCTATGTAGGAGACGTGGATTTCAGAAGCCTTGCTGCCAGGGGGGAGAAAGCGCCCGTTTCTTCCTATGTGGATATCGGATTTTCCGACGATATTGGCGAAATGGCTTATGAGCTGGCCCAGGGGGGAGAAGAGATGAGACCCTATTCGGAGCTTTCCCTTTTCATGAAGGAAGAGGAAATAGGGGATGCCCTTTATGATTATCTTTCCTCCCATATTACCATGCACAAAGCTTCTGATATTCTGGATAATCCCTACTATCGGCAGGTGAAGGTCAGCGGAAAGACCAGGGAGGGCCATATTACCCTGACTGTGAATGATTACCTGCCGGGAGAACTGATCCAGACCTGGCACGAGGGATTCCAAAAGGAGGATCCCTTTGCCTACGGTAAAGCCGCCTTCTTTGATAGTCGGGTCGTATTCCCGGTGCTTCTGGAAAACGGCGGCGTCTGGATGAGCGTGGTTTTAAGTGAAATCGAATCCATGAAGGAGCCTTTGGAAAAGGCGAAGGGAAAGGTCATCACCTATGGCCTTGGTCTTGGCTACTACACCTTCATGGCCTCTGAAAAGGAAGATGTGGAATCGGTGACGGTGGTGGAGCTCAATTCCGCACATGATTGCCCTCTTTAAGAAAGAACTGCTGCCTCAGTTTCTTCATAAGGAAAAGGTGCACATCGTAGAAGGAAACGCTTTGACCTATATCATGGCCCAGGAAGACGGTGCCTTCGACTATGGTTTCAGCGACTTCTGGGGCGGCCTGTCTGACGGCCTTCCTTTGTATCTTTCCTTTGCCAAAGGCTGTGCCCGCTTCCGGCACACCGTCCATGACTACTGGATAGAAAATACCTTCATTGATTATTATTTCCGTCCGGCTGTCATGATTTTTCTCATGGAGAAAGTGCTGGGCCGGAAAGAAAGGCCACTGGATCAGGGAAAGAAGGCTTCCGGAATCTTGAAGAAATTCATTTCTTTTCTGGAAAGGAACCTTTCACGTTAGAGAAGGCAGATGATATATACCATCTGCTGGACACGAAGACCCTGGTCAGGGTTGTCCGAAAATTT
>ENA-OQBJ01001111-OQBJ01001111.1-human-gut-metagenome-genome-assembly--contig:-NODE-1111-length-11448-cov-2.996113_pt1 | contig 11448 bp, 9 predicted proteins | sample MGYA00242743_ERZ504545 | MGnify/ENA primary metagenome ERZ504545 (study PRJEB26092, sample SAMD00036252) | human gut metagenome | host: Homo sapiens | study: EMG produced TPA metagenomics assembly of...
TTATAGGACTTTATTTTGTTTAGCAAACTTGTCCTCCAAATGTAGCCTTATAATCAGTTTCTGTTCGTAGAGCCGAGAGTTTGCCGCCAGCTTCCTTCAGATTCCTCCTCGCGAAGGACACCCTTGCCTTGGGCTAACGATTCCCACTATCAGGCTCGTTCGGGACTTACACCCTATAGCGCACGCCCATGCTGGGCGTACTAAAAAAGTCCGGCTTCTTTACAGAAACCGGACTTCCACACATAGTCAGCCTATATTAATTCAAAATAATTTCGTCTACAAATAAGTATCCCGGATTACCTTTTCCACCATGCCATGCTGGAATACTCTTTTCCGACAAAGCTTTTACTTTGACATAACGTGTCTTTACCGGAGTAAAGTTCAAGGTATGTACGTAAATCTGGTTCGGATCAGTTTCCTTCATTGCCGGATAAGACTCTGAAGCGACCTGTTTGAATGCCTTATTATCATCCGAAACCTCAACAGAAATACCTCTGGCATCGAATATCCAGTCACCTTTTTCTACACAGGCACGCAATGTCATCGAACTGATTTCTGTTGCTTCTTTCAAGTCGATAACTGCCTCCATATCATTCTTATAAAACGCAATCCAATGACCAGTCTTATAATTGCGGTTACCAGTCATACCATCTACCAAGGTAGGCGCCCCATTAAATTCATATGCTTTATTAATGGGCTGAAGCATAGAAATAGGTTTGGCAGTCGATTTACTGAAAGAAATAGTATCACAAGTAATACGTGAATTGCCTTCCGGACGCACTGCTGTCATACGCAATACACAAGCCTGGTCAATTGACAGTCCATCTTCATATTTCAAAGAGGCTGCTGTCGGTTCTGTCCCGTCGAGTGTATAGTATATCGGAGCATTGTCAACGGTATATGCACTGACATCCAACTTACCTGTTTCCTGATTTGGAGCAATATTGACTTTCACATCCAAAATATGAGTAGCATAGTTCCAGCCCTTCAGCTTGTAAATATCCATCAGGCGCACTGTACGCTTCAAGAATCCCTCGTAATCTTTCTTCTTATCAGGAGCACTCCACTGAGTTTCGCAAAGAGCAGCCATACGTGGCAATACCATATACTGTGCCTGTGCAAAAGTAGGTATATATTCTGTCCACAGATTAGCCTGTACACCGGTAATGTATTTCTGTTCTTCCGGAGTCAAGGCAGACGGCATTGGCTCGTAGCTATATACTCTTTCCATAGGCAAATAACCTCCGATAGCCAACGGTTCTGTTTCTGTATCCTTAGCCTGATAATAGTCAAAATACAAGTATGTATTCGGAGTCATGATAACATTATGCTTCTGGCGTGCAGCCTCAATACCTCCGGATTCACCTCTCCATGACATAACAGTTGCATTAGGAGCCAGACCACCTTCCAAGATTTCGTCCCATCCGATAATGTTACGTCCATGTTCATTCAAGAACTTTTCTGCTTCTCTTATCACATAACTTTGCAGGTATTCTTCTTTTGAATGTTTGCTGTCGCCTTTGATACCCAAAGCCTTGATTCTAGCCTGACATTTCGGACAAGTTTTCCATTTATCTTTCGGACATTCATCTCCACCTACATGAATATATTCTGACGGGAAGATTTCAATAATTTCAGCCAGCACATCCTTAATAAACTGAATTGTTTTGTCATTTCCGGCACATAGTACATTATCAGAAACGCCCCACATACGCCAAACTTCATACGGACCACCTGTACATCCTAGTTCCGGATAAGCAGCCAATGCAGCCTGCATATGTCCCGGAAGGTCTATTTCAGGAATAACAGTTATATAACGTTCTGCAGCATAAGCAACAATCTCTTTGGCTTGTTCCTGAGTATAGAAACCACCGTAAGGCTTTCCATCGTATTTTCCCGAGTTACGTCCTATAACAGTTTCACTACGTTTTGAACCGATTTCTGTCAGTTTCGGATATTTCTTTATTTCGATACGCCAGCCTTGGTCTTCAGAAAGATGCCAGTGTAAACGGTTGATATTATGCAGTGCAAGCATATCAATATACGTTTTGATTTCATCCATCGTAAACATATGACGGCCAACATCAAGCATCATTCCGCGATAGCTGAAACGCGGTGTATCGTTTATTTCTACAGCAGGAAGTTCGATTGCACCACCTCCTTCATGAACAGAAACAGATTTACGCAATGTCTGGATTCCATAAAATACACCAGCTTCTGAAGGAGCCTCAATGACAACCTTTCCTCCGTCGACAGTCAGATGGTAAGCCTCTGGAGAAGTTGCCTCCAGTCCTAATTTCAATACGATTCCGCTTTCTTTATCACCCTCCTGTACTTTCAGTTCAATACCGGTCTGTTCTTTAATAAAAGAAGCCAGGAATTCGGCATTTTTCTTCATTTTTTCATTACCGGCAGTGTAATAAATAGTTTCTCCACTCTTCAGCAAAAATCCACTTTGTTGAGGTGTGGTAATTTCAAGAGGCATAGGCACAATCTGATAATCAGCGAAAGCCGTTGCTTATCCGTACACGATGTAATCATCATTCCGGCAAACGCCAGCCCCAGACAGTTAAATTTCGAAAATGGTTTCATGATAATAATATTAAAGTTAGTAATTAGAATGACACAATATCGCTCAATTGATGCAAGCTTACGGAAATATCTTCCAAAGGTGTTCCGTCAGCCGAAGTAACCAAAATCTTCTTAGGTACTCCAGGCAGCAGGTCGAAGAAATTATCAGAGAAACGTACTCCTTGAACAGATATTTCTACAAATACATCACGAGCCAGTTGTTTGGATTTTAATGTCAGTTCATAAGCTCCATCTTTCTTTCGTATCTTACAACTTATTTCAGGATGGGGCAAATGTTGCTTTTTGGCAAACACCGGATAATATACTTCGTCTGAAAGTACCCTCCGGTCAACATCACTACGTAAAGTCATATGTATAAATGAAGTGGTCGTATCACAAGCTGCGAATGCTTTATTCCAGTCTTCTTCATAAAAGACAGCAGAAGCATTAGCTGGCAACGTACCTTCTACCTGATGCCTGCGATACACTTTTCCATTAAAATCCATAAGTTCAATCTGCAATATTGCTTTTTCGCTCTTCAATACATCCGAAAGCACATAATAGCGCAGTTTATCACCTTCACGAATTGCATCTATCAATACCGGAGCAAAAGCCCGGCGAGTCTGGTAATGCATAGCCTTCCAGTTTCCATAATAATCGATACCCGACCATGAAACAACCGGCCAGCTGTCATTTAGTTGCCAGAGCAAACTACCCATACAATAAGGTCGGTTTCTGCGATGTGCCTCCATTCCGTGACGCATTCCATGTCCCTGCAGAACAAGTCCCATATAAACTAAATCCTCAAACTTTTCCGGAACATGATAATAAATACCCATTGTTTTCTTAATCAGGAAATTGCCAATCGTACTTTTCTGATGGGCATTCATAACCGCTGACTCCAGATCGTATCTGCCGGCGAAGCAAATGTACGTATCGTCTTCATCTCCGGAAAAGACTGAAAACCAAACTCACTCATAAAACGCGGAATCTCTGTATCCAGCGTTTCAAAAGGTTTCTGTCCATACCAGGTTCCCCAGTTATGACTATCGCCGATCTTCCAGCTTTCAGGCCGTCCCCAATTGGCTTCATAAGGCGATCCTTCCAGATAAAAGCGTCCCGGATCGAACTCCTTTACTTTCTCGGGCAAAAGCCGGCGGAACAATACGTCATATCCATCCAACATTTGCTGATATATCTCAGGAGCATATTTTTTCTTCCAGCCCCAATAACGCAAGCCCTCATATATTTCATTATTACCACACCACATTGCCAAAGAAGCATGATTCCGTAAACGCTTGATATTATATACTGCTTCTTCCGAAACTCGCTTCAAAAAAGCCGGATCATGCGGATAAGGTGTACAAGCAAACATAAAATCCTGCCAGACAAGAATACCTCTTTTATCAGCTTCCTCAAAAAAGGCATCGTCTTCATAGATTCCCCCACCCCATACGCGTATCATATTCATATGCGCAGCCTGTACATCATCCAGCAGGCGAACGTATCGTTCACGGGTTACACGTGGCAGAAGAGCGTCTGAAGGTATCAGATTAGTACCTTTGGCAAACATCGGAATGCCATTCACTTCAAAATAGAAACTCATTCCTAAGCTATCCTTTTCATGGACAACACGCACCGTTCGCAATCCGATCTGGTGTTGTTTTTTTGCAACAAGCTTACCATCTACACATACCGATACTTCAAATGCATATAAGGCAGCTTCTCCCCACCCATTAGGCATCCAAAGATGCGGAGAATCAATCGATAAAGGCAGTGACAAATTATTCACACCTGGCTGTAACCGGACAGTCTTTTCTACACTTCCAGCCTGTTCATTCCGATAAGCACAAGTCACTTTTATCTGAGCTTCCTGAACCGTTCCGGTAATATTGTTTACTTCCAGGCGGTTGTCTATTTCTGCACGTTCGGAAGTAACCGACTTCTGATGTACAAAATAATCTTCTACTACAGCCTTGTTGGTAAATTCCAGATATACAGGTCGCCAGATGCCACAAGTAACCATTCGGATTCCCCAGTCCCATCCATAGGAATAAGGGGCTTTACGGGTAAACACACTCAGTTTCTGTGGATAATGGTCGTTAGCAGCAGGATAATCAAAACCATTGGTTTCCCATTGAGGCATTACCTCACGGATTGGGGAACGAAAACGTACAAGCAGTTTGTTTTCTCCTTTTCTTAAATTTCGCTTGACAGGAATACGATATCCGACAAACATGTTATCGGTTCTTTGTAATAATGCACCATTCAGGAATATATCCGCATAAGTATCAAGTCCTTCAAATACCAAAAAGATTTCCTCATGTGCCGATTGTTCTTCTGTTAATACAAAAGACGTACGATACAACCAGTCTTCATTCTCAACCCATTGTATTTCTTTTTCATTCATCCCATAAAAAGGATCGGGTAACTTATCGTGAGCAATCAAATCCTGATGTACCGTGCCCGGAACCTGTGCAGCAAGCCATTCGTGGCTTCCATACTTGGAAAACTCCCAGTTAGTATGAAGAAAGAGATTCTGAGCTAACGCATTGCCCCATACAGAAGTGCCAAAAGATAAAAAACTAGCTAAAAACATCATCGGAATAACTTTCCACATGCATCTCATATTACAGATTTAAGAATTATACCACTAATATGGTACAAAATAAAATAAGTTTTCCGATAATACAAATTAAACGGAAAAACCTATTCTATTTTAAATATATCTTAGAGAAATATTTACTTTTACTTTCGTTTATTTTACTTTCAGCTTGTCGAATCCTTCTCCATACACGCCTACTACATTGCTTTGGGAAATAAACGCATCAGGATCAATATCCTTCACCAGACGGAAGATATCAAGTGATTCGCCTTTTCTTGCCAATACAACAATAACTTTTATATCTTGTTTACTGTACCAGCCCTGTCCATCAAGAAGAGTTACTCCACGGTCTATCTTGGTAGAAATACCTTCCGCAATCTGTTCATATTTCTGTGAGAATATCAGGAACTGAACCGACTGAGAGTACTGTTTATTACATAGTCGATAACTATGCTCATAATGAACAAAACACAGAAGCCAAACAAAACTCTCTTCCAGTCATGAAAGATAAAATAGCACGACGAAATGATTACAATATCGCAATACATCATCATACGTCCCAAAGTAACATCCTTGTACTTGTTGATAATCCATGCGATAATATCAGTACCTCCCGTACTACCGTTATTACAAAATACAATGCCTATTCCAAAGCCCAGCAATCCGGCTCCTATTACACAAGCCATAAACTCTTGTCCCGGGCCAAGCAGTTGCGGGAGATTTCCGTCACTGCCCTGAACAGAACCTGAAACCACCAAAGCAGGAAAGTCAGCATGAAAATAGCATATATCGTCTTTACGCTGAACTTTGGTCCCAGAATCTTCAAGGCAAACCCCAGAAAAACAGCATTAATCACAAAGTAAGAAACCTGAATTTCTACTCCTGTAGCATAATAAATAATAGCGGCAATACCACTGACTCCTCCTGTCGTGATCTGATAAGGAAGCAGAAAAGCTACCCATCCCAGTGCATAACATATCAGTCCGAAAGTAATGGCAAGGTAGTCTTTCGACTCCCTGCCAATTTTTTTCTTCAGAATCGTTTCCATAAAACGACTGCTATTAAAGTACAATATTTACAATCTTCTTCGGAACAATAATGACCTTTTTAGGAGTCTTTCCTTCAATCCATTTTTGAGATTGTTCGTCAGCCATTACAGCAGCTTGTATCGTGTCATTATCTGCATCTGCAGGGAACTCCATAGTGAAACGAGCCTTTCCGTTGAAAGAAATGGTATATTTTACACTATCTTCCTTCAGATATTCTTCATTAAATGCCGGCCATTGTGCATCACAAACAGATGTTGTATTGCCCAAAGCTTCCCACAACTCTTCTGCCAGATGAGGAGCAAATGGAGCAATGATGACAATCAAGTCGCTCAACACGGCCTTGTTACGGCACTTCAGTGAAGTCAGTTCATTCACACAAATCATGAATGCACTGATAGAAGTATTGTAAGAGAAGGTTTCGATATCACCAGTTACTTTCTTAATCAACTTATGAACAGCCTTCAACTCCTCTTTAGTCGGTTCTCCTTCTGCTGGCATGAAGTTGCCCTGACGGTCGTAGAACAAGTTCCAGAGTTTCTTCAAGAAGGTGAACACCATCGATACCATTTGTATCCCATGGTTTAGACTGCTCTACCGGTCCGAGGAACATTTCGTACATACGCAGTGTATCAGCTCCGTATTTCTCTACAATCATATCCGGATTCACTACGTTATACATCGATTTACTCATCTTTTCTACAGCCCATCCACAGATATACTTGCCGTCTTCCAAAATAAATTCGGCATTGTTGTATTCCGGACGCCAGTTTTTGAAAGCTTCTACATCCAATACATCATTTGAAACGATATTAACATCTACATGAAGCGGAGTCACATCGTACTGATCTTTCAAGCCCAATGAAACGAATGTGTTAGTATCCTTGATACGGTAAACGAAATTGCTTCGTCCCTGAATCATACCCTGATTAACAAGCTTCTGGAATGGTTCTTCCTTAACACTTACACCCAGATCGAACAGGAACTTGTTCCAGAAACGAGAATAAATCAAGTGTCCGGTAGCATGTTCTGTACCACCTACGTACAAATCAACATTCTGCCAGTAATGGTCGGCTTTCTCAGAAACCAGTGCCTGATCATTGTGCGGATCCATGTAACGCAAATAATAAGCCGATGAACCAGCAAATCCCGGCATGGTATTCAGTCAAGTGGGAAAACAGTTACGTTATCTATTTTAGAATTTTCTACGACTTCACCTTTAACCACATCCCATGCCACTTAGTAGCATGTCCCAATGGAGGTTCTCCGGTTTCCGTAGGCAAAAATTTATCTACCTCAGGAAGTTCCAGCGGCAACTTGCTCTCATCAATCATATAAGGCATACCATCCTTGTAATAAACCGGAAACGGTTCACCCCAATAACGCTGACGAGAGAAAATAGCGTCACGCAAACGATAGTTTACTTTTACACGACCCAACTGATGCTCCTTCACATATTTTTTGGTTATGGCAATAGCTTCTTTGATAGTCAATCCGTTCAGGTTCAAGTCGCAATACGGAGTAGCTCCTGCTTTCGGAGAATTACATACGATACCTTCTTTAGCATCGAAGCTTTCTTCCGACACATCACAACCTTCTACCAATGGAACGATAGGCAAGTTGAAGTGTTTTGCAAAAGCATAGTCACGACTATCGTGAGCCGGAACAGCCATAATGGCTCCTGTACCATATCCAGCCAATACATAGTCGCTGATCCATACTGGAACAGATTCACCAGTAAACGGATTCACTGCATACGAACCACTGAATACACCGGTAACACGGCGATCGGCGATACGTTCACGTTCGGTACGCTTCTTAGTACGGTCCAGATAAGCTTCCACTTCTGCTTTCTGTGCCTCAGTTGTCAGTACAGAAACCAGTTCACTTTCAGGAGCCAGTACCATGAAAGTAACACCAAACATAGTATCAGCACGAGTAGTAAAGATGGTAAATTCCAAATCGCTGTCTTTTACCTTGAAACGTACCTCTGCACCTTCCGAACGACCAATCCAGTTACGCTGTGTTTCTTTCAGAGAATCAGTCCAATCTACAGTTTCCAGTCCGTCGAGCAAGCGCTGAGCATATGCTGACACACGCAGACACCACTGACGCATCTTCTTCTGCACCACCGGATAACCACCACGTTCAGATACGCCGTCCACTACTTCATCGTTAGCAAGTACAGTACCCAGTTGCGGACACCAGTTAACCATAGTTTCACCCAAATAAGCGATACGGTAGTTCATCAGCACTTCCTGCTGTTCCTTTTCGCTCTTTGCTTTCCATTCTTCTGCTGTAAAGCTCAGTTCCTCACTACAAGCTACATCCAGTCCTTCTGTTCCTTTCTCCTCGAAATGCTTGATCAGTTCACTGATAGGTTCAGCTTTTCCACAAGTATTGCAATAATAGCTGTTGAACATTTTCTGGAAAGCCCATTGAGTCCAGTGATAATAACCCGGCTCACAAGTACGAACTTCACGGTCCCAGTCGAATGAAAAACCGATTTTATCCAACTGCTGACGGTAACGGTTAATATTGTTTACGGTAGTGATAGCCGGATGCTGACCGGTCTGAATAGCATATTGTTCAGCAGGCAAACCATAAGCATCGTATCCCATCGGATTCAATACATTATAGCCCTGCAAGCGTTTGTAACGAGCATAAATATCGCTGGCAATGTAGCCAGCGGGTGACCAACATGAAGTCCTGCTCCCGACGGATAAGGAACATGTTCAGTACATAGAACTTCTTTTTCGATTCGTCTTCGACAACCTTGTAGGTTTTGTTGTCTACCCACTTCTGCTGCCATTTTTTCTCGATCTCTCTGAAATTATATTCCATAGTGATGTTATATATTTGATTTTTACTATTTCCCACAATACCGTGCAAAGATAGTAAGACTTCGGGAATAAAACCGATTTTTCCGCTAACAAATATCCGACCAATCCGTTATCTTGCAGCCTATTAACTCATACTCCTTCCCTAGTTGACATTCCTGCCGCTTTTTCCCCATTACTCAACAACTAATTATACTGCATCTTTTCACACTAATACTTATCAGGTTTTTAACGGAATAATCAACTATTACCAACAGGTTGTTAACACCTGTTGAAACAATAACTAAAATTCTATTTATCAGAAATATATATCTATCACATCCCCATATAGAACAAGGATTTTAACAGAGATATTCACACTTATTTCACACCCCTGTTTATATACAAATACACTTTTCAACAAGCTTATCAAAAGAGTTTTTCCTAACAGCAACTATACCCAAAAAGAAAATTCCCCTCTGAGCTTTCCGTTTTTCTGTAAAGCAGAACCAATAACGAACCCAGAGGGAATCGATATCAGATAAATTAAAAAGTTACTTTTCGAAGTCAGCCCAGTTAGTCAGACGCATATCACCCTGTTTGATGAAAACCTGATGCATACCCAACGCTGCCGACAAACTGTGGCAAGTCTGTCCCTTAGTAGAAATCTTCAGATAATCCCACAACAGTTGTTTGTAGTCCGGATGTGCACAGTTTTCGATTACAGCCTGTGCACGTTCCATCGGACTCTTTCCACGTAAATCAGCAATACCCTGTTCGGTGATAATCACATTTACAGAGTGTTCACTATGATCGAGGTGAGAAACCATCGGCACGATTGAACTGATACATCCTCCTTTTGCTGTCGACGGACAAGAGAAGATAGAGATATAAGCACTGCGGGTAAAGTCGCCCGAACCACCGATGCCATTCATCATCTTCGTACCGCAGATATGAGTTGAGTTTACATTTCCGTAAATATCAGCTTCGATGGCTGTATTCATTGAAATAACACCGATACGACGAACAACTTCCGGACAGTTAGATATTTCCGACGGACGAAGTACAAGCTTGTGGCGGAAGAAATCCATATTATCATAAATATCTTGCAGACAGTCGTTTGTAACACTGAGTGAACAAGTACTTCCAAACTTGATTCTACCCTCTTTAATCAATTTGATGACTGAGTTCTGAATAACCTCCGTATACATTTCGAACGGTGGAATACTGGGATCCTTGCCCAATGCACTGAGTACAGCATTAGCAATATTTCCCACTCCCGACTGCAACGGAAGGAAAGTAGACGGAATAATTCCTCGGCGCATATCTGCCGCAAGGAAGTCAGCTACATTCTGACCAATTTTATCCGTAATAGGATCCGGTTCATGGAATCCTCTCGCTTCATCAGGCAGATTCACTTCTACCACTCCTACTATCTTTTCCGGACTTACCTGAATATAAGGCAATCCGATACGGTCGCTTGGACGTACAATAGGAATCGGACGACGATAAGGAGGGCGTTCCATTTCATACAAATCGTGCACACCTATCAGGCTTTTGCTGTGCGCAGCATTAAGCTCTACTATCACCCGGTCGGCAAGACGAGCAATTGTCGGAGTAATTCCCACACCTGCAGTCAGATAGATCCGTCCGTCTTCTGTAATTTCACAGGCTTCGATGATAGCTGTAGTTACATGACCTAAAAAACCGGAACGCAAACGCTGGGCAACCTGAGAAAGATGTATATCCGTATAATTGATTTCACCGGCATTGACTGCTTTGCGGAAGTCAGTATTCGTGGTATATGGAGCACGGAAGTGAATAGCATGAGCACGAGTGAGTACTCCGTCGCAAGAATCTCCGGTAGAAGCTCCCGTAATAATACCTACCTGAAAGTGTTCTCCCCTGGCGTGTTTTTCTTCAGCCTGCCTCGCAAGCTCTGCAGTTACGGCTTTCGGACTTCCTGCCGGCGTAAACCCGCTCAGGGCAATTATCTCTCCATCTTTTATCAAGCTGGCAGCTTCGGCTGCGGTCATAAAATTATAAGTCATGGTATTAGGTGTTTTTATAATTATTAGTATTAAACTTACAAAATCTGCTTATTAGTATTTACGGTTAAAAATCTCGGAATAAATAAATGCACGCCTTGCGTCCGCAGGTGTCTTCAACCGGACAGTGCTACCTGACTCAGGCTGTTGGGCAGTAGATAGCGCATCCTTCTGAAGCGCTTCTTCCGATAACTTCCGATGCTTTCTCCCCTCTTCCTTTTCTTTTCTTATTAAGCTTATTATCAGACTTTGTTCAACGCATTCATTTTGTTGACCAGCCATGATAATATCCGGCTCTACATGGACTGTTGCCGGCTTAGCCATCTTCTTACGGGAGGGTTTGTTCCTTTTCTTTTCCT
>ENA-OQBJ01001112-OQBJ01001112.1-human-gut-metagenome-genome-assembly--contig:-NODE-1112-length-11433-cov-1.366973_pt1 | contig 11433 bp, 17 predicted proteins | sample MGYA00242743_ERZ504545 | MGnify/ENA primary metagenome ERZ504545 (study PRJEB26092, sample SAMD00036252) | human gut metagenome | host: Homo sapiens | study: EMG produced TPA metagenomics assembly of...
ATCGCCCAGCCCCAGTCGCTCTTCTCGAGGTACGGGTTGCCGGCGCCGCCGAAGATATTGCCGCCCTCGCTTGCCTTGGGGTCGGCGGAGGCGGTGGCGCTCATGTAATAACTGAAGGAGTAGAAGTCCACGGTGCCCGCCTTGAGCGTGGCGGCGTCCTCATCGCTTACCTCAATCTTCACGCCCTCGCGCTTCCACAGGGACGGCGCCCACGAGGGGTACGCGCCGCGCACCTGGACGTCGCCACAGTAAAAGTTGTGCTCGCGCTGCTCGCGCTGGGCCTTCAGGACATCTGCGGGGTTGCAGGTGCGCGGATAGGTGGCGTTGCCGGCGATCATGCAGCCCACCTTGTTCTCAGGGTCGATCTCATGCGCCATGACCACGCACTTCGCGCTCGCCAGGAACTGGTTGTGCAGGGCGTCGAAACGCACCTGCGGGTCGTCCCAGTCGCATGCGCCGAAGGTCATGGGCACGTCCTCGAGCCCTCGGGCACCATGCCGCCGCCCATCACGCCGCCAAATCCGCCCATGAGCAGGCAGTTGATCTCGTTGAAGGTGAGCCAGTACTTCACCAGCCGCGGTACTCGGTCATGACGGTGCGGGCGTAATTGAGGTAGAACTCGATGAGCGCGGGGTTCTTCCACCCGCCATAATTCTTGGAAAGGCCGTAGGGCAGCTCGTAGTGCGACAGCGTCACCATGGGCTCGATGCCCTGCTCGCGGCAGGCCTCGAATACCCGACGGTAAAACTCCACACCCGCCTGATTGGGCTCCGCCTCATCGCCCATGGGGAAGATGCGGCTCCAGTTGATGGACATGCGGTAGCACTTGAAGCCCATTCGCCGAAGAGCTTGATGTCATCGAGGTAGTGATGGTACATGTCAACGGCCTCGTGGCTGGGGTAATGACGCCCGGGCAGGATGCCGTCGGTGATGTGGCGCGGCTCGCTCACCGTACCGCCGGTCATGATGTCCGGCACGCCGAGGCCCTTGCCGCCCTCGTTGTAACCGCCCTCGCACTGGTTGGCGGCGGTAGCGCCACCCCAGAGGAAGCCTTTCGGGAAGTTCGCCATGATGATCTCCTTTCGCATGGGCCCGGCGCGCCCCGGGATGAGCCGAACGCGCCGGGCTGTTATTCGCCATTCGCTATACGGTACGTGCAGACGCACAGCCGGGAGCGGACGCCTACTTGGCGGCCTCCGGCTTATAGGTCGCGTACTCGATCACGAAGCCCACGACGGCACCGGCGAGGGAGGCGACGATCGCCCAGACCATGTGCATGATGCCCACGGTGCTCGCAGGGTCGGTCGGGAGGAAGGACAGCCAGTTGAAGACGCCCAGGCCACCGGAGATGTACACCATGGCACCCGTGAGGCCGATGATGAGACCGCCCACGCGGAGCCGATACTCGCAACCACGAAGGCCTTCTTGTCGGGAAGGGCAACGCCGTAGATGGCGGGCTCGGTCACGCCGAAGAAGAAGGAGGAGATAATGGCGGGCAGGCAGATGTCGCGGAAGTTCTCGTCCTTGTTCTTCAGATACATGGCAAAGAGCACGGCGCCCAGGGAGAAGGAGTGGGCGATCACGGCACCAAGAATGTATCATAACCCAGCGTGGTGAGGTTGAGCTGACGCGCGATGGGCCATGAGGACTCCAGTGGAAACCGAAGATCACGAGGCACATCCAGAACGCACCGACGATGGTGCAGCCGAGCACGGAGCCGATGACGGGCAGACCGAACAGGGCGGAGAAGAGCAGGGACAGGAGGTTGGTGATCAGCGTGGCGATGGGGCCGATGACGAGGTAGCCGAGCACGATTGAGGCGGTCATGGTGACGAGGGGCGTGGAGAACATCTTGACGGACGCGGGCATCCACTTCTTGCACCAGTGCTCCACAGTGGAACCAAACCAGATCATGAGGATGATCGGGATGACGGAACTCGTGTACCCGGAGGCGGGCATGATGATGGGGATGCCCAGGAACGTGGCGTACCAGGAGAAGGTGCCGGCGAAGCCCAGATCGATGCTGCCCACGACCTCGCCGCCAGTAAGGGCGACCATGGTGGGGTACACGAGCGCGAGGCCGATCGCCATGCCCGTGAACTCGTTCATCCTGAACTTCTTGGAAGCGGTGTACGCCAGAATGACCGGCAGGAAGTAGAACATGCCATCGGCGATGGTGTACAGGATGGTGTAGGAGCCGTCATTGGCAAATGCCGGCCAGAACTGCGTGATGGCGGCGAGGATGCCTTCATGATGCCGGCGGCGGCGAAGGTGCCCAGCATGGGGGCGAAGATGCCCGAGATGAGGTCGATGGCCTTGGCGGCTATGCTTGGGGGCGTCGTCCTCGGCGTCGATCTCCCCGCCCGCGACAAGACCGCCCACAGCGACGACGGCATCGTATACGTCCTCAACCTTATTGCCCACCACGACCTGGTACTGGCCGTTGGCCTGCATGACCTTGATCACGCCCTCGAGCTTCTCGATGGCCTCGGTGTTAGCCTTGCCCTCGTCCTTGAGCTTGAAGCGCACGCGGGTGATGCAATGCGCGACGCTGTTGACGTTCTCCTTGCCGCCCACATTCTCAAGAATGGCGCGCGCGAGGTCGTCGTACTTTCCTGCCATGTCTCAGTCCTTTCTCTCCAAAGAATCTGATCTAACCTATTTGTCCATCGCCTGGCCGGGCCCTGGCATGTGCGATATGAGACTGGATGTGCGTGATCAACCCTGTCGCAGGCGGTTGACGTGCATCATGAGGTAGAGCATCTCCTCGTCGGAGCAGCTCCAGTTGTAATCGCGTTTGAGGTATTCGTTCACGCCCGCGGCGCAACGGTAGCGTCGGGGAAATCGCGGGCGGCCTGACGGAAGAGGCCGGAGTTCTCGGTCTCCTTGCAACTGCCGCGCATGAGGCGGCGGATGAGGAAGCGCAGGTGCGCCACGAAGCGGACGTACGCGTAGGAGGTGCGGTCGAGCTTCTGCCCGAGCTGTCCCTCGATGATCTGCGTGGCGCGCTCCAAGATGACGGTGCTCTTCATGACGAGGTCCATGTCCTGGGCGCTGCCCATGCCGTCGACCTCGGCATTCACGAGATGGAGGGCGATGGAGGTCACCTCGCTCTCGGGAAGCTCCACGCCCAGCCGATCGAGGACAATCTCGACACCGCGATGGCCGAGCTCCGTCTCGCGCGGATACACGAAGGCGACCTCGTGGGACAGGGGATTTTCGATGGCCACGCCCTCACCCGCGCGCTCGACCGCATATTGGAGATGGTCCGCGAGACTTATGACGAGATTGCCGGCGAGTTTACAGTCGAGAGCCTTGTCCGCCAATGCGACGATGTCGGACGCAACGAGGAGGACCTCGTCGGAGATGCCCTCGAACCCGTCGATTGACTTCTCGTCCACATCGCGGAAGACGCGCTGGATAACGGACTCGTCCTCGACTCATAGGGCATCTCGTGGAAACCCACGCCCTTGCCGAACACAACGACCTCTTCGCCCGTGTCGGTCGACGCGAGGGCGACGTTGTTGTTGATCTTCTTGAGGATAAGCATGAAAAAAACTCCCCGAACCATCTCTGCGCACGAACGGCGGCCGCAAGGCCCCCGGACTTGAGTGCGCAAGTGATGCCTCCCGGAGAGTAACAACCTTGCTGCTGTTTCCGTATTCTATAAATCACTGCTGCATAATTCTAGCAGCAAGTCGTAAACGGTAGATATTCAGCGATAAACGGTAGACGTCAATCTCCGCCTTGCGAGCCGCTACTCGTTCGGATTGATCGCGTCGAGCAGCTCGAACCCAGAGTCGCCATCGAACTCGTAGATGAATATCCCGCAGTTGCCGATCCGCCTACCGAGCCTTCCGTCAACTCGACGCCGAACGCACGAGGAAATTGCGCGCACGCGGCGCCGTGGCTCACCATGAGGACGCTCTCGTGGTCGGGGCGACGCATAAGCTCGGTGATGGTGGTGAACAGGCGGTTACGGAACTCCATCTCGTCCCTCCCCGCCAAACTGCAACGTAAAGTCGCCGAACGGCGGCGTAAGGTTCAGGTCCTCGGTAATGCCCTCAAACTTGCCGAAGTTCCACTCCTTAAGACCCTTCACACGCTCGTAAGGCATGCCCGGCACCACGAGCTCGAGGGTATCGCACGCACGCTCCGAAGTGCTCGAATACGCATGGTCAAACGTAATCCCGCGCTCGCGCAGCTCCTCGCCCGCGCGCTTTGCCTGCTCAATCCCAAGCTCGGTGAGCGGCGAATCACACCAACTGCTTGCGTTTGAGCACGTTGAACAGCGTCTGTCCGTGCCTCATCATGTACAGCTTTGACATCGTCATCTCCTCCTCGCGGTTGAACGTTACCTCGTCATCCTAGGCCTTGGAGCGTACTCAAAGGCAAGTGCGGCCTTGCTATTGAGGAAGCCACGCATCGCGTGCCTCGATTGCGTAGAGCGGGATGTCGTGAATCGCCCGTCGGCCTGCAGTCGGTTGCTGCGTCCATATGGACTCACGGCATCACGACAAATACTCAGGCAGATATTCCCGCACTCCGGGAAGCGCGATACGGAGCTTGGAACGGCCTTGGAGCTCTATAATCCCCTGTTCCAAAAGACGCTTTCGATAGGTCGCGATATAGCTCGGAGATTTTCCCAAACGCTTCGCGATGTCCTCCGACGTGCTCAACTCGTCATCTTCGAGCATGGCCTCAAGAAACGCGATATCCATATCGGAGAGCTCATCGAGAGTTGGACGCAGAATGCGGTTTTCCAAATCCGCCTTTGCCATGCAATGCCCTCTTCCACCGAATCGAGCGTCATCGCATTTGAGGCATCGCGATTTTCCCAGGAGCGGAAGCCGACGAGCTGCATCATAAAGGGGAATCCATTCGTCGCATCAACAGCGGCGAGCAGCGCGCATTCGTCCACAACTCCCCCGGCCGCCTCGACCGTTGATTTGAACGCCGTGGAGATCTCCGGGTCGCGATTCTGCCAACCGGTATTGGCTGGCTCGCCTGAGGAACGAAACTGACTTGTCTCTCAGCAAGGCAGAAACTTGTAGGCAAACCCGCCATAAGCAGACCGACGTTTCGCCCCTCACGAATGAACAGCTGATAAACCGCCGCAAGCTCAATCATTTCATCCAATTCTGGATCGACTTCGTCGACGGTGATATAGAGGCCGACATCATGAGCAGCAAGTTCTTCCAAAATGTCCGTCATGAGACTCCGCCAATTTTGAGTAGGCGGTTCCTGACGCTCCCATTCAATGCCCCCAAGCTGCCCAATAGAAATTGCACTCAGCTTTTTATCGTGTGCAGGCTCGACAAACTCAACCGTGCGGCGCTTCGTCTGTTCCAAGATGTCCTGCAGCATTCCGGGAAGGCAGGAAACGTTGACGGCAATCCATCCATGACCCTCTGCATACGATCCGAGGTGCGACAGAAGAGCGGTCTTGCCTGTTCCGCGGGGACCAACAAGGATTGACGCAAGCGCAGGGTCACCCAACCCGCGATCGAGCGCCCGTTCAATTTCACCGGTCAGAAAAGAGCGGCCCGCTATGTACAAAGGTGCTTGACCGAAATTCGGTGTAAAGGGGTTGTTCACGATGCCTCCGATCACAATGCTCATTCGCCTACACTATACCCATTCCTTGATTTGTTTTGCGCGTTGATTTCCTTGATTTGTTTTGCAGCTTTGATTTGCTTTGCGCCAAGACCGCAAGGACGACCCATCGCATGTTTCCATATAAGTTTTGCGAATACGCCGAGGCCCACTATAGAAAACCACTATCGAATGTGCTCGCGCACAAGCGCAGCAACCGCGACCTCGAGCTCCGCCCTCGTATGCACCGCTAATTTCGCGTACACACTCCTCAAATGCGATCGCACCGTACTACACTCGACGCATAGCACTCCTGCCGCCTCTCGGGCAGCGAGGCCGCTACACACCAGCAGCGCTACCCGCGCCTCAGACGGCGTGAGCCCTGCCCCTATCAGGACATCAATAACTGCCTCAGAACTTGTAGAGCTCAATGCTGTCCGTTTATGCAGCGTACGCCCTGTGTCCACAAGGCCCACGAACCCCATAGCTCCCCCGGCGACAATACATACCGTAGATATTTCCTGCGATGCAAAGGCTTTCGCCGCGTCCGCAACAACGATACCTCCACACCATATCGCCAGCCCAACGAGAAGCACCACCGGATAGGCAAATCTAAACGATTTGCAGCTATGTTGTTCCTGGAAGGACAGGAGTGCGTCAACGGACATGCCAGCGAGCACCATGCACGGAAAACCGATCATCATGTGCCCCATCCGGAGAGGCATCGTTATGACAGCCCAAATACTGCAGTCCGATAATCACCATGGCCGAAGCAAACCAGATGATCGCAATAAAACTCGCCAGGAGCACTTCTCGATTCCTCACATAGCGATTCCAGATGAAGAAGAGCGCACTCGTGTACAGGAGGGTCGAACACGCAAAGAAGATCGGTGGCAAGCTTGCTATGGCATCGACGTTTAAAACAGCGACTTCGTTAATCTGGTAGAAACCCCACCCCACCATTGAAAAGCCCGCAATGATGCAAAACGCCTGCTCTCTGCGCGGAAAGAAACCGACGGTCTGAGTCATTGTCTTCGAGTCACCCGTACGCACATCCTCAGGCATCGAGGTCTCGTCGCCTCGCTTCTCAGTGCGCACAACCCACGCTAACAACGTGCACAGAATTGCCGCGGACGTGCGATCGCAACCGTATACCACACAGCCGTTGCAGATGAAACGGAAAGAACCATGGCAGCCACCGCGGCGCATTCCACAATCCCGCAATGAGCACGTCGCGCAAGATTAACCACGCTTTCAAAACCCACCACGAGCGCGGACAACGCCAACGAGCTGAAAAGAACTGGGAGAATCCCAGTGGTAGCTATACGGCCAGACAGCGCACATGACACAGGAACAATCAGTGCGGAACACACCGCGGCATACCGAAGCATACCGCGTCGCATCTTTCTCGAATCTACTTGATTGCTGAAAATGAGATAGCAAGATGCCAGCATAAGCAGAAGCGACGGCAATGTCGACCACACCTCGTCGCACAACCACGCACGTGACCCGCTCCACGGTAGTAAGAGTGACCCAGCCAGCGCGAACCATGCCACCAAACCCAAAGCAGCGACGCTCCGACGCACTGGGCAAGGACCCCTCCCCATCACCTCGGCCGTCTGTACCGACTTGGGCGTGGTGAACTTGGCGCGCGCCTCATCAAGCGACTCGACGCCTGCCTTTGCATACGCTCGCAAACGGTACGTTCCCGCCGTTGATCGTGATACGCCGAGTTCCTTGGCTATGGAGGCCAAAGATCTACTCGGAGGCTTTCCATCAACACGAACAGCTCGCGTTCAGACAGGTTGAAAGGACCAATTGTTCCGCAAGCGATTCAGGGGAAACCAAAACACACTTCTCCTCGCGCGATTCTTCCACATATCGACCCCGCGTGACGAAAGCACGCAAGAACAAAGCGAGGACGGAACATCCATCCAATGCTGCAAGCAAAACAACTTCTGGCATGCCGTGCGCAGAGGTTCCGTCAACCAGAAGACCGGCCATTTGCTCCCCCACAGAAGCAACGAGCGTAAGCACAGGCACCAATTCAACGCAGGCAAGCACTCGAAGCGCGCGCGGCTCATCTCCCCACACAGAGAAGACCGCCCCGATCATGTTCAGCCCAAACAGAAGCGAAAACAAAAGGGGCAACATGCCGGGCGAGCAGTCAAACGCGCAAAAAGCAATGACTGAGCCAAAGCGAGGCGCTTTCTCATTCCCTGCGAATAGGACTTGACTGGGACATTGAGCTTGGGATCCAGACCAACCGTCCTCATGCATGCATCGCAGTACTTTTGAATATCTCCGCTTGCGACGCCCCTGAGCTTCGCAAGGAGAACAAGGTTCTCCCTCCCCGTCTTCTCTTCAATGAACGGAGGGGTTTCCAGCATGATGCCAAAAGGAACATGACGATGTTCTCCCAGCGCATGACCGAGCACCTGCCCGCTTCCCTGGCGGGGAACAACAAGACCTGCCAGCACGCGCAGCATCGTGCTTTTTCCCGCGCCGTTGGGTCCCATAAACCCGATAACGTCTCCCCTTTTCGCCTCAAGAGAAGCATTGGAGAAAACAATTCGATCCCTGTACGAAACGCTCACGTTTCTCAGGGAAATCGCCGGTCCACCACCGATGACAGACGTGGAGGCCCCCATCTCTCTACCACCTCATCCCTCTATCGCCCCAATACGTTCAAACCATCTATCTACAATTCCGCGTATGCGAGGCGTCACGCTCGCCCGTGAAGCCTTCTTTCGTGGACAAGAAGCAGCACCATCGAAATGGCCGATAGAACCGCAAGCATCGACAGCAAACTCGCCCAGTTGTTAATCGGATACGTGCCCGCTGCAACATCCGAAGCGACCGCGATATACCCTGATATGCGCCACCGGCAAACTCCTGAAAAAATGAAGCCCCCAATCGGTAGTTCACCAGACACAGGCGATCGACAATCCAGCCTATCGTTTTGATCCAAGAGGTAATCCCCAGCAACATCCCCAAACTTGTGACCAGTGACTCGAACTGCGAGGCAATCACATAAAACAGAGCAACAACCAACGGAGCCGCGCTTGGAGATTTCAAAAAAGAGCATACCGCCATGGCAGTCCACGACAATACAGTTTCAAGCGCCCCAAAACCCAAGACAAGCGCAACAATGAGTGCGGCGTAATTCCAGCCCATGGGAATTGGCCCGTATTGAGCCCAAATACTGTCCTGCGGCCACTCGATGCCAGCCATGCAGAAGGTTCAATCGCAATGGGGAGATCGAGCAAGAGGCATGACACCAGGATGCATGCGGCAATGAAGAGTAGTACGACGCCCTGACACACAACTGCCGCGGTAACAAGTTTTGCCGCTACATACGTCGAAGCGCCCCGCGTCTCGCACGCAATCAGAGTGCGCATCCCACCCGAATAATCTCGCGCTACAAGATCGGAGCACAGAATGCCGCACACAATCGGAAGGATAATCCCCGTTATCAACTGGTTGTTGAGGCCAGATATGCCATATCAAAAGCAGTCGGCGAAAACGCTCATGCCATCGTCGGCGAGTTGAGGCGCCGCGATCGCCATCTGCTGCAGCAAGTTGCCCCGCGCAAGCACAACCATCGCAACGAGGGAAACCATCGCCAATACCATACGGAACGGTGTCACGAACCTCCGCAGCTCGAAACTGACAAGCCGTCGGAACGCTGAAGACGCACTATGGACACTGCGCATGACCCCTCCTCATCTCATCAAATCGTTTTTTTGGGTCACACCTGCGGCTTTCACTCGGAGAGAACGCGGTGCCTTGACCGCAACCAACACCGATGCCGCAAGCACGACAAGGCAGAAGGAAATCTCGGAGCAAAGAAACACATGCAGCGCGGCGCTTGTCTCCGTATACGCCATCGAGCTATATACGGGTTTCGCCAGCCTCTCCGGCGGCATACCTAGAGTTCCCAATACTCCAGCGATAACCGTCATTGCGGGGGTATAAGACAGCGTGAGCCATATCATGGGAATAGCGAGCACCCCGGCGTGCTTCCAGCGGGCAATCAAGGCAAAGCCCATGGATGCGGCGCCGATCGCTACCACCCGAAGCATGCCGACCAAGATCGCACCGGCATAATTGATCGCCATGGAATCTGTTAGAACTCGGACCCCTGCACTCGCAAGACTCGTCATGTACGCGGCATCAAGCGTACCGCGACAGAGCAACGCGCATACCAACAGGATACATACGCTCATCGCAACAGCGGTGCATAACGAGAGGGCAGTTGCCACTAATATGAATTTCAGCGCCAGAACCTTGGCGTCTTCACCGTTCGATTGAATCATCACAACGTAGCCGTTTGCCAAGTGCTCTTCGGCATAGGCGCACACGACGAACGGCACGATGAGCCACGGGGCGCGGAGCGCCCAAAGGCCTCCGCCGCCAGAACGAGAGGTGGCAAATCGATGCCCATGATCTCAACTTGACCTGCATTTCCGTACGCAGTCAGCATCAGCTGAACGAGCTCATAGAACAACAGCGCGAAACAGGCGAGAAACGCCCAAACCAGCTTCCGCCCTGTGCATAGGCGCAACAGCGTAAAAAAAGATCGAGACATCCTAGCATCCATCCGCTTGCCACGTGCGGCTTCCCCTTATGGAGCCATCACACCGTCGAAGACACTTCAAGTCTTAACCCGTTATGCCTGTTCTGTCTGTCGTACACCCCTGATGAAATGCATGTTTCCTGTCGTACAGCCTTACGTAAAAACGGAACGGCCCCGTACTTCGGAGCCGTTCCGCAATGCAATGTATATAGATTCGCGTGGTCTACTTTGGAGCTTTCTTAGATTAGTCCCAAGTGCACAAAGGCGTTCCACATGCCGTCGTCGTCCACATCCGTGGTGACCCAATCGGCAGCGGCCTTGGCCTCGTCGCCGCCACTGCCCATGCACACGCTCGCGCCGCAGCACGCGAACATGGGGATGTCGACCTTGGCGTCGCCCACGGCGATGGTGTCTGCCATGTTCGCGCCCAAGTGTTCCACGAGCACACGGATGGCGTGCGCCTTGTCGAGCCCCTTCACGCCCAGGTCGCCAAACAGGGCATGTTCGCCCTTGCCGCCCCAGGTGCGCGCCACCAGATCGGGGAACTCCTCGACGGAGTCCAAATGATCCTGGTAGCTCGACAGGATAAAGCTCACCTTGTTGAGGTCGTCGCGGTACAGCTCGCCACCGTAGATGAGCGCGTCCATGAACGCATGGGCCGAAGTCTCGGCATCCTCGTCGCTGGCGCCCTTGCCCTTGGCGTAGAGCCTCATGACCGGGCCGGCCTCCTCGCGAAAACGTTCGCTCGCGAACAGGCCGTTGTTGGATTCGAGGTAGAACTCGAGCCGCGCGCATGCAGCCAGTCCACAATGTGGCGGCACTGCTCCGCCGTAATGAGCTGATGCATCACCACCTCACCCTCGGACTCCACATAGCAGCCGTTGCCGCCGATCATGCCGTCGAAGCCGATCTCCCAGATCTCGGGCGGTTCTCCGGCTTGCTGCGGCCGGTGCACATGTACACGCGGTGCCCGTTGGCGCGGGCCGCCTTGATGGCGTCCTTCGCAGACTGCGGCACGTTGTTCTCGTAGTCGGTGATTGTGCCGTCCACATCGAGGAAGACGATCTTGGATTGCGCCATTACTCGAGCCCCTCGGCGCCGTTGGACTTGATGATCTTCTGATACGCGAAGAAGCTGTCCTTGCGGCGACGCTCGTAGGTGCCGGTGCCGTCGTCGTACTTGTCCACATGGATGAAGCCGTAGCGCTTGCGCATCTCGCCGGTGCCGGCGGAGACGAGGTCGATGGGGCCCCACCAGGT
>ENA-OQBJ01001114-OQBJ01001114.1-human-gut-metagenome-genome-assembly--contig:-NODE-1114-length-11409-cov-2.123914_pt1 | contig 11409 bp, 14 predicted proteins | sample MGYA00242743_ERZ504545 | MGnify/ENA primary metagenome ERZ504545 (study PRJEB26092, sample SAMD00036252) | human gut metagenome | host: Homo sapiens | study: EMG produced TPA metagenomics assembly of...
GGCTCTCTGCATGGCTACGTCTACACGCATGGCTCGGAGCGCGGCATGAAGATCGCGTCGGCTCCCGATGCCTCGGCGGGCGGCGTCAGCTGGGATCTTGCGGCCCCCAGGCACAAATTCCACGACAAGCCAGCCGATGTCTGGCTCATCGCTGCGGGCTATGATATCGAGCAGCTCGGCGATGAGGCCGCCGAAGCTTGGTACCGCACGGGTGAACCGCCTGCAGGCACACCCATCTACCACACGAAGACGGACAAGGAAGGCAAGTATGCTTTCGAGGGACTGCCGGCAGGTACGTATTTCCTCGTCATCATCGACAGCTACGGCCGCGACGCCGCGCAGAACCTCACGGAACTCGATGCCAAGCAGCAGCTTTTCGCGCGCTTGCCGAGTGTCGAGGAATTCGAGATGTACCTCGTCGGTTCGCGCAGCTGCCTCGTGCAGAAGGCCGTCCTGAAGCCTGGCGAGACGCTCGAGATCAAGCCTGGCGTTCTCTGAGCTGCGCATCTCCTTGCCATGAAGCATAGATGTGTGCAATTGGGATACGTTTGCGGAATTTTTATCTTTTTCTGGCAGGATAAGCACAGTTGTTTGTCGTATTATCCATTATGTTATAATTCATCATGATATGTGCAAATAAGGGCCGTGAGCTGGATGACGGAGCAATCCATCTGGGATCAAGCCTGGCCGGCAGGTCTGCAGGGAAAGAGGTGCAGCAAAGAAGCGGCTGGCGAGGAAGCCGAACATGGGGGAATGATCATGGAAAACGAAGATGCCTGCTGGGAAGCGCTGCCGGGTGCTTTCTGCCTCATCCGGGCGGATGGATCGGAACGCATCGTCCGGTACAATCGCCTGCTGCTCGATCTCTATCAGTGCCAGACGGACGAAGAATTCCAGCAGTTGACCGGCGGCTTTTTCCGCGGCATGATGCTGTCCTCCGCTTACCGGCCGTTGTCGGAGCAGGTGGCCGGCGGCAGGCAGGAGCCGCAGGCCGTCCGTTACCTGAGCTTTGAGATCTGCACGGCTGCCACGCACATCCACCGTGTCGATGCGTATGTGCGCCGCATCGAGTGGGGGGAACTGTCTTTCTGGTCGCTATGCCTTGTCGATGCCGGCATCCGCCGGACGGCCGTATCCCCAGGCATTGTCGACGGGCTTGCTGGATCGGGATGCCTTTTACCGTGCAGCCCTGCGCCCAGGCAGAGGAGGATTGGGGAATGCCTCGCCAAGGGCAGTCCGCATGTCATCTATTCGGATCGTTATCCCTTTTATGAAGAAGGCCGGGTAGCCGGTCTGATCGGCCGTTTCCAGGAACTCGACACGTCGCTTGACGCGTACCGGGACGCCATCACGGATGCGGAGACAGGCTTCGTCAATTACCGCGGCATGCTCATGGCCGGCATCGAGTTCATGGACAATTATCTGCAGTACGGGGAGGATTTCACGGCGGTCTACTTCTGTGTGCCGGGCATCGAGGGCGCGGTGCGCATGTACGGCGCGGATTTCCGCCGGGAACTTCTGCAGCGTCTGGCCGGTGTGTTCCGCCAATCCATCGTGCCGGGCAGCGTCATGGCGCACATTGGCTCAGGCCGCTTCCTGTGCTTCCACAAGCTCATCCACGAGCAGAGACTGCGCGACCGCATCCTGCGCGTCACGAATGCCATCCATGACATCCGCCAGGTCCGGGACTGCCCGTGTACGTTCTACCTGCAGTATGCCGTGGGCTACGGCTCGGAGACAAAGACCATCGAAGGGCTGCTGCAGCTCCTCGTGACGCGTTCGGAGGCCGCGCGCAGGGATCGTCTCGGCGAATCCATCTACATCGGGGATCGCATCGCGTTTGACCGCGAGAAATTCGACCATATGGACGAGCGCGTCTACATGTGCGACCCGGAGACGTATGATCTCGTCTACATCAATCAGGCCGTGATGCGTGATTTCCACCTGCCGGAGGATTCCTCGTGTGCGGGCAAGAAATGCTATGAGGTCATCGTGGGCGGAAAGGAGCCGTGCGAGTTCTGCACGAATCATCTGCTGCGCCGCGACAGCTTCTACACCTGGACGTACCACAACGCCCTGTCGGGCATCGATTACCTGCTGCGCGATACGCTCGTGCCGTACCGTGGCAAGAACTACCGCTTCTCGATGTCCATCAACCTCAACGAATACCTGGATCGCGACATCGAGAGCAATGAACTCATGTATCGCGAGGCCTCAATCAACGATGCCTGAGCATTGCCCTGAGCGAGGAGGATCCTGGCAAGGGTCTGCAGAAGATGCTCTGGAAGATCGGCTCGGAACTCAACGCTGATCGTATCTCCATCTTTGAGATCGCGGAGGATACGGGCTTTGTCGATAACACGTACGAGTGGTGCCGCAACGGCGTCGAGCCAAAGAAGGCCACGATGCAGCACATCCCGCTCGTGCCGTGCTATCTCTACGATATCTTCAAGAACCAGCATTTCGTGAAGATTCCCGACTATGCGGCATTTGTGGCGCAGAACCCGGGGATCGAGCGGTATCTGCCCGATATCCGGCGTTTCATCGCCGTGCCGCTCAAGCTCTCGGACAAGATCATCGGCCATCTGCAGATCGTCAACCCGAAGGAAAGCCTCTTCCAGGCATCGAGTTTCCTGATGATGACGCTGAGCCGCTTCATCGCCATCATGATCCGCAACCGCGATGCCGTCCGCGAACTCGAGCATATGGGGCAGCGCGACCAGATGACGGGTCTCATGAACCGCCGCGGCCTCAGCCATTACTTCAGCGCCTTGCCGAAGGGTAGCTCATGTGCGTTCATCTTTGGCGATGTCAACGGCCTTAAGCGCATGAACGATGAACACGGCCATGAGGAGGGCGACCGCCTGATAAAGACGGTGGCCGGCATCATGCTCCAGACCCAGCGCCAGGCCGGGAAGGGGCATGTCTTCCGCATGGGCGGCGATGAATTCCTCATGATCGTCGAGAATATCGATGAACCGCGTACCGCTGCGCTCATCGCGAAGATGCGCGAGACGTTCGCGGCGCATCATGTGAGCGTGGCCATCGGCTATCTCGTCTGTTTGACCCCGGTCTTCGATATGGATGCGATCATACAAAGGTGGACCGGGAGATGTACAAGGACAAAGGCCGCCAGCGCCGCTGGAGCATCGTGCAGCACGCTGGCGGGCTCCAGTCTTGCAGGCGATGTGGCAAACACGGCGATAAACGAGGCGGCAGCAGGATGAATAAGGATAAATAAAATGAGCTCACCCCCTCTCGATAGGGATGAGCTCATTTTATGATATATCAGCTTCTGATATTATGCGCAAATCAGAGGGCACGCTGAACCTTGCCGGAACGCAGGCAGCGCGTGCAGACATTGATACGTTTTACCTCGCCGTCGACAACAGCGCGGACACGCTGGATGTTCGGCTTCCAGGCACGTTTCGTCTTGAGATGGGAATGGCTGACGTTGTTGCCAGACAGCTCACCTTTTGCACAAACTTCGCAAACACTTGCCATGTGTTACACCTCCTTGTTTTCTTGCAGAGGTATGGAACCCCTGAACACAATATAAGTATTCTAGCATAATTCCGGGCAGGTTGCAAGTACTTTTCCTTGACACCTGCCTGGATTTTGCTGTGCGGATGGAGAAGCGGCGTATTATTGGGGGCAGGACGCGGCGAGTTCGTCGAGGCATTGGCGGAATTTCTCGAAGGTGAGGCGGAAGGCTCCGTACTCGTCATGTCGACGCGGCCCGCTTGAGCAGCTCGATGGAGTAGTCGCTGCCGCCGCTCGCGAGGTAGCGAGGTAGGCTTTGCGTGCGGGCTCGCCCTTGGTGCGCAGGTTGTGCGAGAGCGTCATGGCTGCGGCGTAGCCCGTCGCGTACTGGTAGACGTAGAACGGGCGATAAAAATGCGGGATGCGGCTCCACTCAGCGGCAAGTCCTGGATCGAGTGCGACATCCTGCCCGTAGTAGGTGCGGTTGAGCTTCATCCAGATCCCTTCGAGCTTGTCGGCCGTGAGGACTTCGCCTTTCTCCACGGCAGCATGAGTCAAAAGCTCGAATTCGGCAAAGAGCATCTGGCGGAAGACGGTCGTGCGGATCTGCTCGAGGTAGAGGTTGAGGAAATAGAGCGCGCCGGGCCTCGGCATGCTGCAGCATGTATTCGAGCAGCAGGTTCTCGTTCGTCGTCGAGGCGACTTCGGCGCAGAAGATCGTGTATTCGGAGTTGACGAATTCCTGCTTCTGGCTGCTGTACCAGCTGTGCAGCGAGTGGCCCATCTCGTGCGCGAGTGTACTCATGGCCTCGTACGTGTCGTTCCAGCTCATGAGGACGAAGGGATGGACGCCGTAGACGCCCCAGGAATACGCGCCGCTGCGCTTGCCCTGGTTCTCGCAGCGGTCCACCCAGCCGCCCGCGAGTCCTGCGAAGAAATCGTGTTCATACGTCGGGCCGAGCGGGGCCAGGGCTTCTTTGAGGATGCTCTGGGCCTGCTCGTAGGTGTACGTCGTTTCCGGTCTCGCGACAATCGGCACGTAGAGGTCATACATGTGGACGGTGTCGAGCTGCAGCAGCTTTTTTCTTGATGTCCATGTAGCGGTGCAGTTCCGGCAGGAATTCATGCGTGGCTTCGATGGCAGAGTCGTAGACGGCAAGCGGGATGTTGCCGGCGTCGAGCGCGGCCTCGCGCATCGTGCCATAATGGCGCATCTCTGCGAGGAACTGGCTGCCTTTCACCGAGGAGCTGTAGAGCGAGGCGAAGGTGTTGCGGAAGCTGTGGTACGTCTGGAAGAGCTTCTCGAAGGCATCCTTGCGCACGGCGCGGTCCTTGGAGCGCAGGAAAGAGGTGTAGCGGCTCTCGGAGAGCGGCGTGAGCCGACCGTCTTCGCCGAGTGTGTCCGGGAACTTGAGGTCGGCGTTGACCATGACGGTGTAGGTGTTGCGAGCCGTGCTGCGGAGTTCACCGGTGCGAGCGAGGAAGGCTTCCTGCTCAGGGCTCAGGATATGGCTCTTGGTGCGCAGGAGTTCCTGGAGGCGGAAGCGGTATTCCTGGAGTCCCGGCAGCTTTTCCGGCAGTGCCTGGAGCGTTTCTTCCGGCAGGGCGAGGAGTTCCGGCTCGATGAAAGAGGTGGCCGCACCGGCCTGGTCGAGCAGCGGCATGACGCTGGCGGCAGCTGCCTGGTATTCCTGGTTGGCCGTATCGGTGTCGGCCATCATGCGTGCCCAGGCAAAGACGGCGGAAAGCGCGATTTCCATCTCGTCCACCTTCGTCAGGCAGGCGAGCAGGGTCTCCGGGTCGTGTAGCTTCCCCTGGAAAGCTTGGATGGCTTTGAGCTGTGCGGCAATCCCGTCGCGGGCCTGCTGCCAGTCTGCCTTCGTTGCGTAGATGTCTGAAAGACGCCACTGCTGCTCTTTCGGGCAGTCCTGGCGGGCGGGATGGTATGTGTAATATGTGCAGTCTGATTCATGTAATCAAATCCTTTCGTAGTTTGCTGGGGGTATCCGGCACGGGCTGTGCTGTCCCCTGTTTTTCATTATACCATAGGATGCGCCACAAGCGGAAATGACGGGCCTGTGTCGTTTCCTTGTGTCCGTGCTTGTGCTTGTGTTTTTGTGCCTGGTGTTCCTGTTCCCGGCAGATCCGGTGTCCCTGATGCCTTTGGCAGCAGCTGGCGTGGGGAGAGGGCTGGGCTTTTGCGGCGATTTTTGCTACAATGGAGTATGTTTGTGATGGGATTTGTGATGGGAAAGAAAGAAGTCAGGAAGAGGGGGCTTTGCCATGGATCCGTTCCTTTGCCTTGCGGCCCTGCTGCCGCTGGCGTCACTGCTGCTTTTGCTGCTGCGGGGCTGGCCGGTCGGGCGGGCAGCGGCAGCCTGCTGTCTCCTGGCTGCAGGCGGCGGCCTGGCCTGGTTTGACGGGAGTATCTGGCTGCTGGCGGAGGCTGCCTTGCTGGGCAGCCGTCATGCAATCCCCATCATCAGCGTGGTCTTCCTGACCTTGCTTCTCTATGCCTGGGCGGAGCATTCCGGTGCGTTGCGGCGGCTGCAGCAGCTCCTGGCGGGCTGTTCTGCCGACCGGACCGTACAGGCCCTGGTGATCGGTTGGCTCTTCGTGCATGTGCTGCAGGGGATTTCGGGCTTCGGGGTGCCGGTGCTGGTCGGCGCGCCTCTGCTCCTCAAAGTCGGACTGGCACCGGCGCGGGCCGTGATCATCGCACTGCTTGGCCAGTGCTGGGGCAATACGTTCGGCACGCTGGGGCTGGCCTGGGACGGGATGATGCAGCAGGTCATGCTGGCGCCGCCGGCAGCAGGCACGGCGCTCTGGCTTGCTTCGTCGTATCTTCTGCTCGTCTGCATCGCGACGGGGTGGGGGATTGCCTGGCTGGCCGGCGGCTGGCAGGGCTTTCGCCGCACGTCCTGGCTCGTGCTGCTGCTCGGACTCGTGCAGGGCGAAGGCCAGACAATCCTGGCCGCGTGGAATCCGGAGCTTGCGAATCTATTGGCTTCGTTGCTGGGCCTCGGTGCTTTCCTGTTGATACGGTCGCTGCGGATCAGGCGGAAGCAGCGTTTTGTTGCCTGTCCGCCCCAGGCAGGATTCGCGGGGGATGGAGCCGCGGCGGGGTGCATCAAGTGGCTGCAGCCTGAGGCACTGCCCGGATGTCTCCGGTATGCCTGCCGGCGTACCTGCCCGTGGCCATCTCCATCCTGCTCCTCTTGATCTTGTCTGAGATCATGGCCGTGACCGGACAGACCGAGCCTTGGCTTCTGGCCTGGCGGCTGTGGCGGGCTCACGCTATCTGGCGGCCGCTTCCCTGGTGGGGCTTTTGGGCTCCTTCATGACAGCGAGCAATCTGTCTTCCAATATCCTGTTTGCTTCGTTCCAGCAGCAGATGGCCGTACTTTTGCAGCTGGCTCCGGCGAAGCTGCTGGCGCTGCAGACGGCGGGCGGAGCGGTGGGGACGCTGCTTTCGCCGAGCAATATCCTCTTGGGGACTACGGCTGCAGGCATCGCCGGGCGGGAACGTGAAGTGCTGCGCGCTACCTTGCCGGCGGCCTTGCTGCTGGCGTCAGTGTTCGGCCTGCTGGCCCTTGCGGCTGAAGTGGTAAACCAAAACTGGACACTAAGGGGGTAGAAAATGGATATCTGCAAGCGTATATTTGGGGATGAGGTGAAGGATTTGTGCAGTGACAAGAGAAAGGAAGAGCGCATCGTCTGGCTGGCCGTCAATGCGAAATACTCGCATACGTCGCTTGCTGTACGCTATCTGCGTGCTTGCGTGCCGGGCTCTGAGGTGATGGAACTCACGATCAACCATCTGCTGCTGGACGCCCTCGGCGAGATCTATGAACGGCAGCCCCGGGTCCTTGGTATCGCCTGCTACATCTGGAATATTGAGCTGGTCCGGAAGCTCCTGCGCCTCTTGCCGGAGGCTCTGCCGCAGACCATCGTGATCTGTGGCGGCCCGGAGGTCTCGTACGATACGGCAGCCTTCCTGCAGGAATTCCCGATGGTGGATTTCGTCGTGCGCGGCGAGGGGGAGGAGCTGTGCCGGCACTCATCGAGCGCCTGCGCGCCGTGGATCTTGACAAGGCCCGCGTCCGCGAGGTCAGCCGCCAGAGCCCGTTTCCGGGCGTGGCCATGCGGCGCGAGGATGGCAGCATCGAGGAGAGCCGAGCTGTGACGGTGGCCGATTTTTCCCGCGTGCCGTTTGCTTATCGCGAGGAGGAGATGGCGCCGCTCAAGGAACGCATCCTCTATTATGAGACATCGCGCGGCTGTCCGTTTTCCTGTGCCTACTGCCTGTCGTGCGCGACGGCCGGCGTGCGCTTCCTGCCGCTGGCGCGCGTTTTGCGGGAACTCGATTTCTTTGTGCGTCATGATGTACGTCAGGTCAAGTTCGTCGACCGGACGTTCAACGCGAAGAAGTCGCATTTCCTGCCCATCCTGCAGCATATCCTGGCTCTGCCGCCGACAGTGCGGACGAATTTCCATTTTGAAGTGGCCATCGATTATCTCGATGAGGAGGTGCTGGCGACACTTGCGAAGATGCCGCGCGGCCGCGTGCAGCTGGAGATCGGCATCCAGTCGACGAATGAGAAGACGCTCGCGGCCGTGTCGCGCGTCAATCACTGGGAGCAGATTGCCGCGCACATCCGCCGCATCCTCTCGTTCCACAACATGCATCTGCACGTCGACCTCATCATCGGCCTGCCGGGCGAGGGCATGGACTCGTTCCGGCAGTCGTTCAACGACGTTTACGCGCTCGGCGCCGATATGCTGCAGCTCGGCTTCCTGAAATTCCTCAAGGGCGCTGCGATGATGCAGCTGGTGGAAAAATACAACTACCGCTATATGCCATGGCGCCGTATGAGGTCCTGTCCTCCGATGCGCTGACGTACGGGGAGATCCGCTGGTTCCACAGCTTTGAGCAGGTCTTTGAATACTACAGCAACGCCGGGCGCTGCCGCCATACGGCCGCGTATCTCGTGCGGACGCATGAGCAGGGCGACGCGTTCCGCTTCTGGCAAACGTTCACGGACTGGTGGGAGGCGCGTGGTTTCCATCGCCTTGGCCATGCGACGAAGAATCTCTACGGCTATCTGCGCGAGTTCTCGACGGAGCAGTATGCGGAGGACGCACAGCTCATCGACAGCCTGCTGCGCTTCGACGCGCTGCTCGCGGACGGCGGGCGCATCCGCTCGGCGGATCTCCATTGGGACCGGGAAACGCATCAGGACATGACGGCACCGTTCTGGCGCAGCGACAGGCCCCGGGCATACCTGCCTGGCTTCGTGTTCAAGAACTGGCGAGATCTGCGCGGCAAGTATCACATCGAATTCTTCCCGTATGACGTGCGGGCCATGGCAGCAGGCAAACCGGCAGAGGCGCGCCCGGTCATCCTGCTGTTTGATTTTACGCAGGCCGATGTGACTTATCAGGAAATCGTGCTATAATGATATCGTGTCAATGAGAATAGATATAAATTGAATGGAATACAAAGGATGATAGAAATGAAACTGGCAGCAACTGATTACGATGGAACGTTTTGCCCGCATGGCGGCGATATCCCGCAGGCGAATGTGGAGGCCGTGGCCCGCTGGCAGGCGGCCGGGCACAAATTCGGCCTTTGCACGGGGCGCGGCGTGGAACTGGTGCGGCTGGCGCTGAAACCGCATCCGGATCTCCACCCGGATTTCTTCGTCTGCAACAATGGCGGCGTCCTCCTGGATGGCAGCGGCAATCTCCTCTTGAGCCAGGATATCCCCGCGGACGTCTGTGCCGGCGTGCTGGCGATGCCGGTCTTGACGCAGAAGCACCACCCTCTGCGCGTGCTGACCCGCGAGCATATGCTCACTGTCGATACGGGCGCTGCCATCGAGTTCGGCTTTCCCCTGGAGCTGCCGGGCATCCGTTTGTCCGAGGCCAGCCAGCTGGAACATGTCGTCCAGATCAGCCTGCGCTGCGATACGGCCGAGGAAGCGCTGGCCGCAGCGGCTGAAGTCCGGGCGGCATTCCCGATGATCACCGGCAATATCAATCGCAATTATATCGATTTCAATATGCAGGAAGCCAACAAACGGGATGGGCTGCGCAATCTGCTCCGGGTCTCCGGCTGGCAGCCCGAAGAAGTCTTCTTCATCGGCGACGACCGCAACGACCTGCCGGCCGTGAAGTTTTTCCACGGCTACACCGTCGCCACCGCCGCTGACTTCATGAAAGAAGCCGCCACCGCCGTCTATCCCACCGTAGGCGACATGCTCCTCGCCAACTTGTAAAAAATGCAGACGCTTTGCCCTTAGGCAGAGAACGTGGAGAGCGAAGTAAAGCTGTCCCCTTTGGGGACTCCGAAAGAGCGGGAGGCCGCTGGCCATTACTTCGCTGCTCGGTGAAATACGGATTGATGCGCGCCCTGCAGAAAGCGCAAAAAAAAGACTGTGCCGAAACACAGTCTTTTTTGATGCCTGCAATCCGAAGATTACTTGTTGGCGTTGATGAGCTCCATGATGGCAGCTGCACTGTTCTCGGAACCGAGAACGTCCTTGATCTTGTGCTCAACGAGCTCTTTGATGTAGGAGCGGCCGTCTGCGCAGTACTGGCGCGGATCGAAATGCTCCGGATGAGCCATGAAGTGCTGGCGGATACCAGCCGTCATAGCGAGACGCAGATCGGAGTCGATGTTGATCTTGCAGACTGCGGATTTTGCAGCCTTGCGGAGCTGATCTTCCGGGATGCCGACAGCATCGTCGAGCTTGCCACCGTTGTCGTTGATGATCTTGACGTACTTCGGGATAACGGAGGAAGCACCGTGCAGGACGATCGGGAACTCAGGAATCTTCTTCTCGATCTCAGCGAGGATATCGAAACGCAGTTCAGGCGGTACGAGGACGCCGTCAGCGTTGCGCGTGCACTGTTCCGGTTTGAACTTGAACGCACCATGCTCGTGCCGATAGCGATGGCAAGGGAGTCAACGCCCGTCTCACGGACGAATTCCTCAACCTCTTCCGGCTGCGTGTAAGCTGCTTCGTGAGCAGCAACCTTTACATCATCTTCGATGCCGGCGAGTTTGCCGAGCTCAGCTTCGACGACGACATTATGCTCATGAGCATAAGCGACGACTTCCTTCGTGCGTTTGATGTTCTCTTTGAAGTCATAGTGAGAACCATCGAACATGACGGACGTGAAACCATCATCGATGCAGGATTTGCAGGTCTCGAAATCCGGACCATGATCGAGGTGCAGGGCGATAGGAATATCGTTGACCTCGAGGGCTGCCTCTACGAGGTGACGGAGATACGGGCCCTTGGCATACTTGCGTGCGCCAGCGGAAGCCTGGAGGATAACCGGGGAGTTCAGCTCTGCAGCTGCTTCCGTGATACCCTGTACAATCTCCATGTTGTTGATGTTGAAAGCACCGATGGCGAAACCGCCCTCATAAGCTTTCTTGAACATTTCTTTCGTTCCAACTAATGGCATTTTTCATTACCCCCTAAAAGTTGTGTATGTTCACAAACACACTATGAACTGATTTCATTATAGCATAGAAAAGACGGCTGGTGTATAGCGAGGGCCATTTTTCGGAAAATCTTCGCATTCGCGCGCAAATAATAGCAACTATTGCCTGCAAGGTCAAAAATCCGCGGCAATCCGCTGCATATCGGACGGCAGGGGCGCGGTGATCACGAGCTTTTCCTGCGTCACGGGGTGCCGGAAGGAGAGACGCCAGGCGTGGAGCGCCTGCCGAGAGATCTCTTTTTGGCTGCCGCCATAGAGGTCGTCGCCGAGCAGGGGATGACCGAGGTGCGCGAGATGCACGCGGATCTGATGTGTGCGGCCCGTATCGAGTACGAGGTGCAGGAGTGAGAACTGCCCGTTGGTCTTGACCGTGTCGTAATGCGTGCGGCTTCCTTGCCCTCTGGCGGT
>ENA-OQBJ01001115-OQBJ01001115.1-human-gut-metagenome-genome-assembly--contig:-NODE-1115-length-11406-cov-2.990868_pt1 | contig 11406 bp, 12 predicted proteins | sample MGYA00242743_ERZ504545 | MGnify/ENA primary metagenome ERZ504545 (study PRJEB26092, sample SAMD00036252) | human gut metagenome | host: Homo sapiens | study: EMG produced TPA metagenomics assembly of...
TCTCAAAAATAGAGGGGTTTTGTTTTTTGTACCAGAAGAAAAATGATCAAGTGATAGTTTGTTTTTGAACCAGCCAATCCATCTCGCCCTTATGTCTCAGGTAGTATGTTTAATGAGAAAAAACGGCTATGGGGGGAGGACGAAAACAATAGTATTAAAAAGCATTATTACACGTAGTGGACACACTCTTATTTTTGATGACACAGAAGGTGGTGAAAATATTATATTAAAAGATAAAAGTGGAAATGAATTAATGTTTAAAACCTCTGAGGAGAGTATTGAAATAACTGCCCAAGAATCATTATTTCTAAATGCGAAAAAAATATTTTAAAGTACCCGAAATCAGTATACAACATAAAATTCTTGTAGGACACCTTATTCTGTTTGCCATAATAGCATGCATATTCGGAATTCTACAACATGAACGTATGCGTATATCGGATATTGAAAAAGAAGCCAGACACGTTCAGCAGGTACAGCGCAAGGTCAATACGGTCCATCGTCATATCACACTTCTTGCCATGTTGGGTGAAACTGCCATTTCTTGGGAGAGAAAGGATTTTGCCGACTATCGTTCACTTCGGCAGTACGTGGATTCCACATTGCTGGATATACGAAAAGAGAATGAAATCCATGTTGCGCGAAGCCAAGTAGATTCACTGCGTTCCCTCTTGAAAATCAAGGAAGAGCACCTAGCTCAAATCATGTATCTGATTCAAAGCAGAGATGGTCATGGCGTTTTACAATTCAGCAAAATACCTTATAATGTCTTTCCGCAAACGATAACTCGCAAGAAAAAAGGATTGGCGGGCTTCTTCGGAGGCAAAGAGACAGTAGAAGTTACACCCAGCACTTCGGCTGCATTGCATGCATTGAATAAAGAATTGCTTTCCATGCAGAACGAACTCAATGACAACATAGATGTCTGTACTGATAGTTTACGCAGGCACAACAAGGTTATCAATGGAAAACTGCGCTCGCTGATGACAACCATGAATGATCAGGCCGAGCAAATACTTGAAGAAAAGGAAAAACAATTGAATGCCTCTTATGACCGTTCAAAAAGCATCATCACGTGGCTGGTTATATCAGCTGTCATACTGCTGATTGTTTCTTATCTGATTATCCAGAAGGACCTGCGTGAGAAGCAGAAGACCAGCAATATGTTGGAGGAAACCATAGAGCAGAATGCTGCATTGCTGCAAATGCGCAACAAAATCATTTTAACCATATCGCATGATATCCGCTCCCCTTTGAACGTGATTAGTGCAACAGTTGATTTGGCAAGGAGGGAAGTGGATAATCAACGGCGTGATACCTATTTGTCCAACATTGAATCAGTGTGTCTGCATGTAGTACATCTGCTGAATAATTTATTGGATGTATACCGGTTGAATCAATCCAAAGAAGAATGCAACTATGTTCCGTTCAGTCTGCATGAAATGCTTGATCGGATTGCTTCCCGTTTTTCCGGTCTGGTCAACGACAAGGGATTGCTGTTCAACACCTCGTTTGACAATACGGATGTCAGATTACGTGGAGATGTGGGCCGTATAGAACAGATTGTCGGCAACCTGCTCAGCAATGCTATCAAGTTTACGGAATGCGGAGGAATCTCCTTTCATGCCGGTTATTCTCAAGGGAAATTGTATTTGGAAGTGACTGACTCCGGCATTGGCATGACGGAGGAAACACTTGCACGTATTTTCCGCCCATTTGAACGGCAGATGACAGCAAACAATACCGATGGCTTTGGTTTAGGTTTGTCCATTATACAGGGACTTGTCCATCTCTTCAACGGAGAAATTGACGTAAAAAGCAAGATTCATCAGGGAAGCACCTTCAAGGTAACTCTTCCTCTTGAAGAAACGGATGAACCGTTGGAATGTGAAAAGCCCGTATTGATCCATACCGGACATTTGCCTCATAATATACTTGTCATTGATGATGACAGTATGTTGCGTGCAGTCATCAAGGATTTGCTTGAACGTAACGGCATTAATTGTACGACCTGTGCTTCGGCCAAAGAACTGGTAAAGGAGATGAGAGAAAAGGACTATGATTTGTTGCTTACTGATATTCAGATGCCAGGTACCAACGGTTTTAATCTCCTGACTTTGCTACGACATTCAAATATAGGTAATTCTCGCACGATACCGGTCATAGCCATGACCGCACGTGGTGAGCAGACCAAGGAGTCCTTACAGGAAGCCGGATTTACGGATTGTATCTATAAACCGTTTTCTTGTAATGAATTGCTCAATCTGCTTTCATCTATCAATCAATGTCATGTAGCAGCGTCTCCGCCAAGTGATTTGGATGCCTTGCTGTCAGAGGTTCTGGATAAGGAAAAACTGTTGTTTACCTTGATAGAGCAGTCCAGAAAAGACCAGGATGAATTGCTGGCTGCTTTATCGGCAAGCAACAGAAGACAGATGCGTGAAATAGTCCATCAGATGCAACCTGTCTGGGAACTTCTGCATATGGAGGATATTCTATTTGAATACCGTGATATTTTAAAGGATGACCAAGTGAGTGATGTGGTGCTGAAGAACCACACACGGCAGATTATAAGTCATGTTTCAACATTGATGACGAAAGCAGAAAAAGAACTAACACGATTGAAAAATGAAAAGGAAAGTATTGATTGTTGAAGACAATATAAACCTGTCACAGATGCAGAAAGACTGGTTTGTACAGGCCGGGTATGACGCTATAACGGCCGTAGATGCAACGAAAGCCCGTTCGTTAATCCGCAAGGTACATTTTGACTTGATTCTTTCGGATGTACGTTTGCCGGACGGAGACGGAATCTCATTGCTGGAGTGGCTGCGTAAGGAAAAGAATAATACTCCTTTTATTATTACCACTGAGTATGTGTCTGTACCTGATGTTGTCCGTACCATTAAATTGGGAGCTGTAGATTATCTGCCTAAACCCGTACGCAAAGAACACTTGCTGGAACTGACCAAGGATGTATTTGCTCCTTTGGTTACAGTAAGAAAACAGGAGCCGATGCTGCTTCAGCGTAAAAGCGCCAGGATGAGAGAGATCCTGAAGTATGCAGAAATGGTTGCTCCTACTGATATGTCAGTGCTTATTTACGGAGCCAGCGGAACAGGAAAAGAGTCTATAGCCCAAAGTATCCATCAAGGAAGTGATCGTTCCAATATGCTTTTCCTGGCAGTGAACTGTGCACTTCTCCCCAAAGATTTGGCTCCTTCCTATTTTTTGGTCATGAAAAAGGTTCCTTTACGGGGCAGATAACAACAAAGCAGGCTATTTTGATAAGGCCAAGGGGGGTACCTTGTTCTTGGATGAGATAGGTACCATGTCTTATGAAGTACAAGCGATGCTGCTGCGGGTGTTGCAAGAGAATTCCTATATGCCGGTGGGAAGCAATCGGGAACATATTGCAGATGTACGTATAGTTGCAGCTACCAATGAAAACATTCAGCAGGCAATCCAGGAAGGCCGTTTCAGAGAAGACCTTTACCATCGTCTAAGCGAGTTTGAAATTACAGTTCCTTCCCTGGCTGAATGCACTGAAGATATCCTCCCTTTTGCTGAATTTTTCCGCGAACGCTATTCTAAAGAATTCAAGAAGGATACTGTCGGTTTTACAGAAGAAGCTAAGTGTAAAATGTTGACTTATGCCTGGCCTGGCAATGTACGTGAACTGCAAAATATGGTGAGACGTTCTGTGGCTATTTCTGAATCTCCCGTATTGGATTGTTTTGGCATCGGACAAAGTACAGGAGAAATTAAAAGCCCGGAGCCGGACAAGGCTGCGAAGAAAGAATTAGAAAAAAAACGAATAATCAATGTGATAGAAGAATGTAATGGAAACATTTCCCATGCCTCACAAATTTTAGGAATAAGTCGTACTTCAATCTATAAAAAGATAAAGTAACAAATTGCGACACGGTTTATTACATACGTCTTTTTTTCGTACACCAAACGGGAAATGCCATTGGGGTACAGTTTGAAAGAGCGGAGTTGCCAATGATGTTACCGATACTATCCATCAATGAAAATCCTTTCCCGTAGGATATCGGTAACGTATAAAGAACCATTTCGTCAACAAGATTATATCGGAAAAGACCATCGGCATAATCTGCACTATTTTTATCATGTATGATAGTCTGGCATATACAATCCGCATTAAATCTACGTATCATGTCAGACAGGTCTATTATGCCATATAATTCATTGATTTGAAATGAAGCTTTTTCTTTCCAATACGGAAAACCTTTTCGAGGTTCTTCCATAAGCCATTGCATGAATTTTTCCTCTTGCTTTGGAAGAAATCCATCCAATGTAATTGCCATAACGATTCGTATTCTTGCCATACCCTTATCTGAAATAAGCATGAAGCCCATGCAGTTTCAGGTAGAGGCTCTGGTAATAGCCCAAACGATAACTTGCATGGCTCATGCTATAAGGTATAGCATAAGCCTCACGCAATAGTCATCGTTTTTTTGAAATTTACCAGATTTCTACCTGTGACATCTTGCGACTTATGTATATAAGCAACGGAAAACATCCCGTAATCCGCCGTTATGTTCTATTTCAGGTTCAAAGATACGGAATGTTTCTTGAAAATCAAATCCAGCCATGATTTATTTGCTATCCTCTTTATTTTCAGATTCTGTTTTTTCAATTCCCAACCGTTCGCACAGTTCGGGGTCATTCATGATCCGTTCCATCTCGTCGTTGATGATGGCTTGGCATCCGCTTGATCTGGTCGTAATTGCGCTGAATCTGTTCAAGCATGATGTCATTCCCCTCTTTATCCTTGAAGGAGTTGATAACCGGTATTCTCTTGTATGCCTTTTCTTCGGCACTCACTCTGGCATGGTCCACAATAATTTCCGCATGGAAAATCTTCTGGTCAATTTTCTCACCGAAGTTGTCCGATACGGCACCTACAAAGGAACCTTGTGACAGGTTGGAAATCTTGGAAGCCGGAATTAGGGAATCCAACTGGGTATTGATGGAGGTGGAAACATCCTGACGGTTGACGGAAACGGACTGCCGTTTCTGAAGGATCTTTCCGAAACGTTCCGAAAGCGTCTTGGCCGTTTCGCCGACCACCTGTCCGCTGAAAATGTTGCCGACCGTATTTTGGATCACCTTGCTCTCCTTTTCACCATAGTCTCGGTTCAATTGGGAGAAGTCCTGGAAACCCAGACAGACCGCCACCTTGTTGGAGCGTGCCGTTGCAATCAGGTTGTCCAGTCCACGGAAATAGATGGTGGGCAGCTCGTCGATGATGACTGTACTTTTAAGCTGTCCCTTCTTGTTGATGAGTTTCACGATGCGCGAATTGTAGAGACCCAATGCGGCGGAATAGATGTTCTGACGGTCCGGATTATTGCCCACACATAAAATTTTAGGTTCTGCCGGATTGTTTATATCCAATGAAAAATCATTACCGGTCATCACCCAATAAAGCTGCGGGGAAATCATTCGTGTAAGTGGGATTTTAGCGGAAGCTATCTGCCATAGGCTAAGCACCAGCGCCTTGCCACCTTTTACAGTGGTAGGTTTCCAAGCACTCGCCTCCGAACCGTGCATACAGGTCTCCCCGTACACGGCTCTCCACCTTCTCATTCAGTCTAACTTTCCTGCGTGTATTTTGTGATGGCATACTGAACATACTGCTAATGTTTTGCGGTTGCGTGAAATCATTTTAATTTCCCAATTACTTTTGCCTTTTAGGTCTTTCAATTTGCGTACATGGTGCATTTCAAGATTGTCCGTAGCACCGCAATTTTCACATACACGTGCCTGAAGTCTCTTGATTAGTCCATTTCTGCCGCCTGTTATGGCAACCGTGTTTGGCAGTTTGTCATCCAAATACCGATTGGGCAGTTCCTTTCGCTTAAAGCCTTTGTCGTAGAACTCACGTTTGAACTCATATCCCCTTTTATTGGTGTACGGTATGGCAAATACTCCGTTTTTCTTGTACTTCGCAATGATTTTCTTTTTAGAAGTGCTGTACTTTGCGGCGTATGTCTTATACATACTGTATTCCATGATGTTATAAAAAGAGTCAATGACGGGACTATTATTTGCAATCGAATAGAAGTTATAGAACCCCATGATTTCAGAGTTATATTGGCTTATAATTTCCAAATCATCAAGACAGCGCATATATGTACGTCCTTTGGGCTTCCAAACCTCCTTACCTTTTTGCACAGTAATCTTTACCGCATCATATTCAAGGAGCTTCTTCCGCATCACTTCGGTAGTCACATACAGGACTATCTTATGGTCTAAGCTTCTTGTCAAATGTCCGTTTTTATCCCTATGGGTGTCATTGGATTTGCGTACAAATACGTCATAGCCGAGAAATTTGGCATGTTTTCTTGCATTGGTTATCAGCGTTTTTTCATCAGATAGTTCCAATTTCAATTTGTCTGCCATAAATTGCTTTATGTCCTCTTTGATTTTGATACAATCCTCTTTGCTGCCAATAACACCAATGAGAAAATCATCCGCATATCTCACATATTTTAGACGTTTCATGTCCGCATCCATTTCATCACTTGCCGGATATTTCAGACGTTCTTTGACAACTTCTCCAATTTGTTTCAACAGTAGTTGCCGTTCCGTTTCATTCTTTGCTTGTTTCAGCTTTGTTGTCAAGTAGTATTTTTTCTGCCCAAGTTGTTTTGCTATCGGATTTTCTTTGCGCCTTTTTCCCTTATTGAATTTTTGAGTGTATTCTTTGATGTATTTGTCGAACTTGTCAAGATAGATATTTGCCAGTATAGGACTTATTATCCCACCTTGTGGTGTTCCGCTATACGATTTGTGAAATACCCAATCTTCCACATATCCGGCATTCAGAAACTTTCGGATAAGGCGCAAGAAACGCATATCTGAAATACGTTCTGAAAGAATAGCTATCAATACTTCGTGGTCTATATTGTCAAAGAAACCTTTAATGTCTCCCTCGATGAACCATTTTGTATTGTTGAATGTCTTTTGTATGCTCCAAAGTGCAGTCTGCGGACTTCTCTGTGGTCTGAAACCGTGAGAAGAATTTTCAAAACTGCCCTCGTAGATTGTTTCCAAAATCATTCGGATAACTTCTTGCAGAAGTTTGTCAATGAATGACGGAATACCCAGCGGTCGCATTTTCCCGTTTTTCTTGGGAATGTACACCCGCTGAGAGGGATTTGGCTGGTACGTCTCATCTTTGAGTGTACCTATCAACCGTTCAATATGGGATATACAGAAACCGTCAATGGTTTTTCCATCGACACCTTTCGTCATATTGCCCTGTTTCGTATAAATATGTTGGTAGGCAATGTAGTACATCTCCTCATTAAACAGTAACCGATACAAACGTTCAAACTTGTAAGCCAAGTCGGAACTATGTTGTGTTAGACTGTTTAATATCTTTTCTGGATTTCTTTTCATGTCTCTCACATTTTCCAAAATTTGACATTAAACGATATTGGCTGCTTCCCTTCGCCATGTACAAGGCTTTCCCTTGCTCGGACTACTACGGAAGCTCTGTTGCCATATGGGTTGCCCCACTTAGGCAATCCCCGTTTAGACATATAATAACTATTGGCATGATAGATTGTCGGATACGACTTTCGTCTTTTACTATGTATGTAGTTGCTCCGTGATAAGTTCTTTTTGCCCATGCAACCTACAAGGCGAAGCTGGGTATCACGGCTTGACGTTTGTAACTGTCTTCCGTCAAGGCTTAACCATCGAGCGCTTAGACTATCGTTCAACCAGTATAGGCTTTATCCTCATATCTATCGTTTCACCTCGCCACACGGTCAGAACTTGACAGTTAGTTCACTCGTGGCTTTACCGACATGCTACACTCCCCATCGTCTTTCGTTGAATGGATAAGTCGGCTGGTGATAGGTTATTATTTCAAAGAACACGAACCTAATAGCTTGCCAAAGCTATATTTATTATATGCCCTTACGGGCGCACCTGCAACTGATCTTGAGCTCCTGATTTCCAGGCATCCATGAAAGGAGAAAGATAGTTCTCCAGCTCCGGATAAGAGGTCAATATGGTAAACAAATCTGAATAAGGTTTGTTCAGCAGTTCCACGGCATGAGGGAAGCTGCAGTAGATACCGTTCTTGTAAATTTTGAGATACCAAATGATGGCTGCCAACAGGATAATCGGTGATTCCACAAAGAAGTCTCCCTGTTTTTCAATCCAGGTTTTGTTCAAATTTAACATAATGGTATAGCTTGCTTCGTAGGCATCGGAGATGTCTGTCATGAACTCCGGATTGATGGGATTGCAGCGGTGTGAGCGGTGCGGATCATCAAAATTGATGACGTAGAAATGGGGCTTCACCTTGTATTTGTCCATGTTGTGCAACAAGGTGTTGTAGGCAATGGTGGAGAGGTCATCGAATTTGTAATCATAGATATAGGTGCTATAACCTTTGGAAATCATCTGTTTGATATAGTTATTCACCACTGCGTAGGATTTGCCGGACCCCGGCGTTCCCAATACGATGGTGGCACGGAACGGGTTCACCACATTGATCCATCCGTCATTGAACTTGCCGCCATACTGGAACCGGGTAGGCAGGTTGACGGAATACTCATTCTCCATCAGCCTTGTCTCCTGCATGAAGGATTCATTTTCCATGTTGAACACATCCTCCATCAGGTTATGCCGGTAAAGGCGGCTGATCCACAGACCGACCATGAGCAGGCAAAGATAGCCTGCTGCCAGCGTCACCACATACAGGGAGGTGACCGCCTCGTGCGGAAAAGGCAAATCCAGCAGCCACCAGTTCATGAAGAAGAGAACTGCCCCCATTGTCATGACCATCCAGATACGTTGCCAGGTAATCGTTTCCCCTTTCACGCCGATGGTGCCCACGCAGGAAATGGCCAGCAGAAGCACGGACAGGAGCTTGGTCCAAAGGATGCAGCCGAATATGCCGGTTGTCCGGTCAAAGTTCATGAGTATCCGGTCGATGACATCCAGGTTCAGATGCCAGGCAGTCATGCTCGGGTAGCAGTACACATAGACGTGGACTACCAAAATGAAAATACTGACAGCCCTGCCGAATTCCATGATTTTGGCCAGGGCTCTCAAATCGTCTTCCTGTTGCATAGTAAAGTAGCATTTGAGGGGAACAGGGTCCCCCGGGTTGATAATGATTGTGTCAGATGCCGCGCGACTTGCGTTTCTGCGGTTTCTTTTTGCGTTTCATGCGACGGCGGAACGCTTCTTCCTCGTAATCGACGGCCGGATTGGTATCCATAGAGAAGATGCCTGCCGCCTGTTCAAGCGCACTGCCATCCTCCACAGAGTGACCGTATTGTTTCCAAAGCTCCGGTCCGCTGAATGACTCTTTTTCTTGCCGGGGAATACCATCCCACCATTTGGCCAGGTCGTTGAATACATTGGCAGAAAATTCTTTTCCCATCCGTGAACCGTTGAACACTTCGCGTCTGTCATGGTCCATGAAAGTAACGCCATAGATGCGTCCTGAGTCGTTTTTCCGGAATACCACATCCAATTGTCCCTGTTTCAACAATTCCTTGAACTCCTGTTCAGACCTGGCATCCCGCATCGCACGGACGACTTTGCCGGCTATGGCCGGTCCCCATTTGCCTTCCTTGAAATCCCGGACATGCCGCATCATCCGTTCGGACAAGCCGGCATCTCCGAACCGTTTGCCGAACCGGGCACTTTTTACAGGTGGGCTGACCACTTTTCCCCTGTCATCGGTTGCCGAATAGATGATTCCCGTGTACGCTGTTTCTTTATATTCGCCGCGCACCTGTCTCGCTTCTATATTCAGTGTGGAAAGCAAGGCAGCATATTCACCGAAAGTCTGGAAACGGTAACTTTCCAAAACCGCCTTTAAGGTGTTGCCAATCTGGTGACGTACATCCCCCTTGGATACATCCACCTTTTTCAGTTCCGCTTTCGGATTCTGTCTTTCCGTATCCGCCCCGTTACGCAACCCGAATTCCTGTTCCAGTTCCCGGCAGGCAGCATCGAGCGTCGGTGCTCATAGGAATCCTTGATTTTCCTGCCGTCATCATCAATGCAGACACTGACGATATGCACGTGTGTGTTGCAGGTATCGTTGTGCCTGTACACGATAAACGGCTGCTGTCCGTACCCCATCTTGTCCATGTATTTTTCGGCCAGTTCCATCAACCGGGCATTGTCCAGCCTGTCTTCCGGTGCCGGACTGAGCGAAACGTGCAGGACGGGCTTTTCGGTTCGGCGGTTTGCTATCAGATGGTTCTCGAATGAAAGGAGCACCAGCCGAAGGTCTTCGCTCGGCAGGCCTGGCCGGTCGGAAATCATCCGGTGTCCCGACAGGATTTCCGCCGAACCTTTGAGAACCTTTTCGTGATTGTAGGCCAGTGCCCCGTAAAGGCTGGCCCCATGACTTATCTTGGCAACCATTTCTCTTCGTATTCCCGGGTCAATGACATGATCTGCTTGCTGAGCAGGATGAGTTCCAGCGTTGCCTTTTCGAGCCTGTAGAGCAGGGACCGTGCCCTTTGCTCTCCGAAGTTCTTCTGTACGGCCCTTACAACCTGGTTGTAGTTGTTTCCTACAGCCTGAAACTGGCGGTGGAATTCCCCGAGTCGGATGTAATAGTCCATGGATACCTTGTCTACCTTGATCACCTTGAGTTGCCCTGAAAAGAGCGACTTCTTGATGAAGACCGTGCGGTCCCTGGCTCCCGACTCCAGGAACAGCCTCTCGAACCTTCCATTCTCTTCCGCATTCAGACGGAAGCTGTACTTGTAATCCGCCGGATCCGTCTTCGGTTTCCGGCCTGTTCTTGTCCCTTGCTTTTTCTCCATACTTTGCTTCATTTGGGTTGTTTTGCATTCTCTGTCAGATTTTCCGACTTTGGAGGAAAATCCCCCGACCGTGAGGGAGGGCAAGTTGGTCTTTGTCGGGCAGAATACTTTCTGTCGGACAAAGACACAACTTGCTCTGTTCGCTTGAACAGAGAATCCACCTCCGGCGGATTGCTGCGCGACGCTTGCGGCGTGCTGTGGTCCGTTGGAGCATCTTTCCTGCCGTTTCTCGGTTCTGACTTTGCAAAATTACACCGACATATCCATCTGTAAAACATGCTGTTGTGCGACATTTGATGACATCTGATGCTGTCTGATGCCACAAGGATGGAGTATCGCATCCAAACCGCTTGAAAGACCTTATTTTTGACGCAGATTTTAGATTGCAATAACATAATCATGCATCCATGCAATGACATCGTATTGCAACCTTATATCGATGTATCCATGCAATGACATCGTATTGCAATCGTATATCGATGCATCCATGCAATGACGTCGTATTGCAATCATATATTGATTCATCCATGCAATGACGTCGTATTGCAATCGTATATCGATG
>ENA-OQBJ01001116-OQBJ01001116.1-human-gut-metagenome-genome-assembly--contig:-NODE-1116-length-11390-cov-4.048033_pt1 | contig 11390 bp, 9 predicted proteins | sample MGYA00242743_ERZ504545 | MGnify/ENA primary metagenome ERZ504545 (study PRJEB26092, sample SAMD00036252) | human gut metagenome | host: Homo sapiens | study: EMG produced TPA metagenomics assembly of...
CTGATATACAAATCTCTTTTGTCTAGTAAATTGGCAAAGGTAAATTGATTTTCCTTTTGAAAACCAAATGAATTTTCTAAAAAAATAGTCTACTTAATTAGTTCATATTTGTTTTTGGGGGTATATTTTGCACACGTATATATAGTATGATATAAATAGTAACCTAAGTATGAGAAGCAATTTTATGATTCTCAATCAAGAACTATGGTAAACTTTGCTATAAATCAAATTATCGAGATTGAGATTTTTCAAAAAATGTTCAAACCTGTATTCTGTAGATTATTATCTCGTTTTGATTTAATTTATGACGTGTTTGGAGTAGTAGAATTAATCAATTATTCTCCTAAAACATAAAGATATTGTAGCTTTTAGAACTGTAATGTTTGAGTACAATTGTTTGTCTTGAAAATATATACTAAGTGCTTAATGATGGTTTTATAGAAATAGTATAGAATCTGCTTTTGAAGATCATATAGATTAACTTCTTAGTTTTTTTGTACTCGCCTAGTGGCTAATGATGTTGTGCAGATAGATTTGTCAATATATCAATGATTTTTATAAGTATTATCATGAAGGAAACGAAGGTTGTCTATAAACGAAGCTTTTGTCGAGTATTTTGCCTTTCAGATATTCGGGTAACATGATAAAGAAAGAGATCGTAGAAATTGTACTGAAACAAAGATATGACAAGATTGTAAAAATCTAAAAAAATCAACTTTCCACTTTGGGAAGGACTATAGTGTTTAATAGATACTGTCTAAAATTTTGTGTAAATGTGAACAGGATTTAGCTATTAGTTTTTTCTTATATTTGATGTAGTCTGAAGGTATTTAATTGACTACAAATAGATTAAAAGAAACTCGCATGAGAATGGGCAACGGATAAGAAATTGGTAAAGTGCTTTGATACACTATATTTCTCATGCTGTCAAACAACTCTTATTTGTTTGCAAATATAATATTATTGCAGGTAATAATCAAAAATAACGAGGTTTATTTTCATTTTTACCTGCTGATATTTGTTCCGGATTATCAGATGCGATATATTTGTAATTAGGATTCGTACCGTGTTCCAAGCGGTTCATAAGTAACGACTTGCGGAGTTTTGGCAACAAGGGGATGCGGCTCCGTTTTATAGAAATGACTTATGCAAACCGACTTATCCATTTACAACAGTCTTCGCCCTTCCTTTATAGAAGCGTTCACGCCGTGAAGTTCAATGCTTTGTCGGCGGTCATATCGCGTTACCGGGATTATGCCCGCAGTTCCGAACAAATAAAAGCGTACTCGGGAGATTCTCTGCTGATGCGGGACATCGCCTCCTTGCTTGACGAAGCACCCCGTCCCATAACGAGGGAATACCAGGATTTCACCCCGTTCCTGCTTCTTCTGATGCTTTCGGAGGAATTTCATGTCGTCCATTACGTCGAGCGTCTTGTAACGTGGTATTTCGGCTACTGTTGTGTCGATGAACTGCGGACGGTTTGCACCATTCTGTCCGAGTGTTCCTACCCGCATCACGACACGCTGCGGCTGCGGTTCAAGAATTACCTGCGTGAAGCCCGTAAGACATTGGGTATGCCCGTTGAATGTAACGCTGCTGTCATGCTGAAAATGCTCGACGCCTCTTATGAACATCTCACTCCCGCCGATGTCGGGGAGTTCGAGGAGCTGTTGCACCTGGGGGACGATTACGAGTTCATCTCCCGTGTCAAATCGAATTATCTTGCCTCGGATAACGTCACGGAACTCGCCGGGGTTTGCGGGTATTCCAGCACGATTACCTTCCGCCGGCGTTTCCAGCGGGTTTTCGGCTGCTCGGCCTCCTCGTGGTTACGTCAGCGCCGTATCGAACGTATCGGGGAGTTGTTGCGGACGACACACTACACGTTGCAGGAAATAGCCTACATGTGCGGTTTCTCCGCCCAATCCCACTTTACGGACTTTTGCAAGCGGAATATGGGGAGCAATCCCACTTCCATCCGCCAGGAAGGTCGGATCTGACATTAAAATCGGCTCCGTGATAAAAAAACGAAGAGAAAGATAAAAATCGTAATCCGCCGGTTTTTCGATTCGCTAACTTTATACGCGAAAGTAACAAGACGGATTATGATTGCATTTATAGAAAAATTAAACAGCGAAGTCCTGCGGAGTATCGAACGTATCGAATCGCGGGATACCGACGTGTTGAAAAAGTCGCTTGAAGCGTCACGTGTCCTGGGAGAAGCGTTCGACCGTTTGAAACAATATATCATCGGCTACCGTTTTCAAAACGATGACGAGGAAATAAAGTTCTTCAAAGAAATCAAACCCCGTCTTTTTTGCCGTCTGATCTATTACCGCAAGCTCTACAATATCGAGATGAACCGTCCGGTAGGAAGTATCGAGGCACAACGGGAGTACCTGGACGCCCATGTTCGGGCCATCAACGCGTACACGCAGAAACGCCTCGACTTTATCCGCTATTTCCGCAGCGGCGCTACACACCTGGACAGCCTCTATTTCCTGCGCGGGCAGACCGACACGGAGCAATACCTGGAAACCTTCTACTATGAACTCGACCCGCAGTTTTCGACAAACGCGGATTTCAAGGTGGCGAAAATCCTGGCCAACGATATGTTGTCGGTTTATCTTATGGGCGAATTGGAATCACTGGAGAGCACGAACCTCCGGAACATGGTTCTGCCATTGCCTGACGTGCGTCCGACATGGCAGGACTCGAAGACGGATCTGACGGAACTTATTTACCTGCTCGACAGTAAAGGCTGTTTCGGCAATGTGCCACTCACGCAACTTGCCAGCTACATTTCCAACGCTTTCAACGTACACCTCGACATGAACCTTTCGAGGACATTCTGCGATATGAAAATCCGAAACAACCCGACACCGTGGCTTGACAAGGCGAAAGAGGCCCTGCTTAAACGTATGCAGACGTGGAAGCGAAACAAGAAAAACGGCAATTCCGAGTAGAACATGAACCGGTAAAGCACTCTATTTCTTATAGAAGCACTGATAATCAGCGTTGTATATAACAAAAGAACCGAGGTCGGTTTTCCCCCGTAACTCTCGAAAGGAACTTTCCCGAACGCCCGTATTTGCACCCGTATAAGGAGCCGATACGGGTGTTCCGTTGTAGCCCCGTCCGGATTAGAACACCGTTAAGCGTTGAATCACAGTATGCTATCGCATTTCTGCCAATAAAAATACCGAGTACGGGCCGCGGATTTCGGCAAAAAACACTGCCTTCTTCACCGCATGAACCGTTGAGAATCAGTTCACTGCAAATTATCAAAAAAAAGTCGTACCGACCTCGTTTTAAGCTGTCCATATAAGCCCGACCTTTGTAACAGACTAAAAAACAAAGGAGTATGAAAATCATAGTGATCGGTTCGCGAGCCTATAACGAGCTTGTCGGGCGTATAGAGAAAATAGAGGCTGCAATCGCCTCTCTCCCTGAAAAGGGGCGTGCATGGAATAAGGAGTATATAAACGACGAATGGATGGACGGCGAGCAGGTCTGCCGTTACCTGGGCATCAGCGGGCGTACCCTTCAACGCCTCCGCTCGGATCACGTGATCACCTATTCGGCCATCAACCGGAAGCTGTATTATTCCCTCACGGAAATCCGCCGTGTGCTGAAGGAGCGTTCCGTGCGGCGCAAAAACCGACCAAAGGAGTAGGCCATGTTTCTGGATAAGGAATATTTCGACGGATGGATGCAGCGGCTCTCGGAACGGCTGGAACGTATTGAGAAGCTGTGCGCGGGGGATGTGGAGCAACCGCTTTCCATCCTGCCTGACGGGGAGCGTCTTCTGGACAATTACGACCTGTGCCGTATGCTCAATATCAGCAAGCGCACACTCCAGCGTTACCGCACCTCGGGAGAGCTGCCTTACGAGATGATCTATCACAAGACCTTCTACCGGGAATCGGACGTCCTGCGGTTCATCGAGCGTAACTTCAGTAATTTCCGCAAGCTGAAAAAGGATCGTCCTGCCGGTTCCGGTTAGGCCCTGTCCCGAGAGTCCGGCGTCATGGAAAAACGCGGAGATACATGGAATAAGGCACGACAAGGCGGTACAACCGTTCGATATTTGCCGTAAAATCAGTATGTTTGCACTTGGAAGCCTATATAATAATGAACAATGAAAGAAACAGATAAAATATATCCTGCCGACAAAGGGGAGGAAGAGCTACTGCATAACGTGCGCCATATCTTGCAGGAAGCGCGCGCGAAGGTGATACATCATGTCAATTCGACCCTCGTGAGGGCTTACTGGCAGGTAGGGAAATATATAGTGGAGTACGAGCAGCAGGGAACCGGCCGTGCCGGATATGGCAAGGCTGTCATCAACACCCTTTCCAGGCGGCTCGTGGCGGAGTTCGGAAACGGGTTCACGGCCACCAACCTGCGGTACATGAGGCAGTTTTACCAGTGCTACCCGAAATATCACACGCTGTGTGATAAATTGAGCTGGTCGCATTGCCGCACGCTTCTCAAGGTGTCGGGCGATGCCGCCCGTGATTTTTACCTGCACGAGTGCGTCAAGGAAAACTGGAGTGTCCGGCAGCTCGACCGCCAAATCAACACGCTTTTCTATGACCGCCTGCTGGCCAGCCGAGACAAGAAAGCCGTGAAAGAGGAGATTTCCCGTACCGAACCCGGGCGTGTCGAACCCAAAGAGATCATCCGCGACCCGTATATCCTGGAGTTTCTCGGTATCCCCCAGGGAGAGCATTTTCTGGAAACCGATCTGGAGCAACTGCTCATCAGCCGCTTGCAGCGCTTGATGCTCGAACTCGGGAAAGGCTTCGCCTTCGTCGCGCGACAGAAGCGTATCTCCTTCGACGACAAGCATTTCTACATCGACCTGGTCTTTTACAATTACCTGGCCCGCTGTTTCGTTTTAATAGACCTTAAATCCGGGGAGCTGACCCATCAGGATTTGGGGCAGATGCAGATGTATGTCAATTACTACACCCGTGAGTTGATGAATCCCGGGGATAACCCTCCGGTGGGTATCGTCCTCTGCGCGGAGAAAAACGACGCGGTCGTCCGTTATACGCTGCCCGAAGATGAAAAGCAGGTCTTCGCCGCCCAGTACATGACCTATCTTCCCACGCAGGAGGAGCTGCAAACACTCTTGCAGGAAGTGTGACAACAACGCTCATGGGCATATGAAAAAAGCCGACGGAAATCTGTACTTCCGTCGGCTTTTCGCTTACATCTTAATCCCTTTCTTTGCGGGGCCGTTCTCCGGCGGGCTGCCCACGCCCGCGATCACGATGCGCCCCCCGGAGGCGTCGGCAATCTGCCGCAGCCGGGAAGGAATACGGGCCGCCGTGTTGTCTTCCTTCGGGAGCTCTTCCGCCGTGTCATGCCGTTCCCGGCACACGTCGTTATCCTCCTCCGCCTCCTTTCCCTCGCTCTCTTCTATCGGTTTGAGGCTTTGCTGTATCCTGCGGTCTATTTCCGTCAGGTCAGTTTTCAGGGCCGTCAGTTCGGGCTCCTTGCGCCAGGAACTTTCCACCACTTCCCGCAGGACGGGAATATCTTTCTCCAGTTCCTCGTTCTTTTTCCGGAATTTTTCCAGTGTCGGCTCGATGGTCGCGAGCGCGTGGATGAAGTTCATCGCCGCCAGTCGCGGGTCGGAGGCGATATTCCCGTAGTTATACTGGTATAGATAATCCCCTTCACCCCGGACATAAAAACGGTTCTGCACCAGGTCGAGCCCGTCTTTCCCGGTCGTTTCGCTCTGGACGAGCAGTTCGAACCCGTAGAGGCTCCCGATGGGTTCGAGCCTGTCGAGCGTGCGTGCCGTTTCGGCGATACGGTTGAGCTGTTTCCCGATGAGCTTGGGGTCGGAGGTTTCCAGCCCGTTCAGTTTCACGGGATTGCGGTACGAGCCGTCCTCGTTGAACTCGACGCGGGCCTTGAAGTGTTCCAGATCCTTGCCGATACGCCGTATCAGGTCGTTGTTCTTCTCTATCTTCTCCGTGATCTGCTCCAGCTTGTAGCGGCTCGATGATTTGCCGCGCACGAATGCCTGGCGTTCGCTTTCGAGCGTGGCGATCTTCTTCTCCAGGCGGGCCTTGTCCAGCAGGTCTGTATTTCCCGAGAGGACGGCTACATACTCGGAAAAATTCATGCCGCTTTTCTCGTCGATGGCCCCCTCGTCGATGGTACGGCTTCCCATGTTGTTGGTCTTGAGCTGGCGGATGAACAGTTGCTTGTTGTGCAACAGCCCGAACTTGTAGGCGTCGAGCGACTTCTCGACGGCGTATAATATCACGTCCACCTTGTTGTCGGCATGGAGTTTGGCGATCTCGTTCCCGGTGCGTATTCCCCGCCCGTCGCGCTGTTCCAGGTCGCTGGGACGCCAGGGGCAGTCCAGGTGGTGTATCGCCACGCAGCGTTTCTGCGCGTTCACTCCCGTCCCGAGCATCTCGGTCGATCCGAAGAGTACGCGGATTTTCCCGGCGTTCATACCGGCGATCATCTCCTTGCGCGCTTTTTCCGAGGTCGCCTCCTGGATGAACCGCACCTCGCTTTGGGGTATGCCGTAATCCTCCGCGAGTTTACGCCGTATCTCGGAATAGACGTTCCACCCCGCTCCGGGTTTGTAGGTTCCCAGGTCGGAGAATACGAACTGCGTACCTTTGTACGCCTCGAAACGGCGGTAGTAACCGGCAATCATACGGGCGCAGTGGCTCGCCTTGTTGTCCACGTGGTCGCTGTATAGTTCGGGGTCTATCATACGCATATCGAGCGACATCTTGCGGGCGTAGTCTGTGGCAATGAGCATTTTCGCCTTTTCCTCCCGCTCCGAGAGCGGCAGGCGGCCCAGGAGCGTGGCATCGCCCGATTTGGCGAACTGCACCAGCCGTTCTATGAACTCCGTCTGCTGGGGTGTCGGCGGGATATTGTGCAATATCTCGTTCTTTTGCGGTCGGTCGATCCCTATATCCTCCGCCGAGCGGTAATCTGTAATCTCGGAGTAGAACATGGCCAGTTCGGGAACCTTGATGAAATATCGGAACCGTTCTTTTTGCACGACCTCGTTGGTCACGGAAAACTCGTAGTCGATGGTTTTCTTGGCAAATATGGCCGCCCAGGCATCGAAGGTGCGGATATTTTGACGCTCCAGCTCCTTCGGGCGCAGGTACTTGAAAAGCAGGTACAGTTCCGTGAGCGAGTTGGAGATGGTCGTTCCCGAGAGGAACGTCGCCCCCAGGTCGCGGCCCGTGCGCTGCTGTATGGTACGCAGCGCGAAAAGCATGTTGAGCGCCCGCTGCGACCCCTCGGGATTTCCGAGGCCCGCCACCCGGTCATGCCGGGTCGTGAAAGTCAGGTTCTTGAATTTGTGCGATTCGTCCACGTAGAGGTGGTCGATACCCATGAGGCGGAAGTCCACGGCGTCGTCCTTGCGTGTTTCCAGCGCGTGCGCCACCTTCTGCAACTTGGCTTCCAGGTTGGCCTTGCGTTTCTGACACCCTTTCATCATGCGCGGGAAACGTCCCTGCCTTGTGCTTTGAGCACTTCGAGGTTCTCCTCCACACAGTCCAGCTCGGCCTGCAATATCTCCTGCTGTATCTCCGGGGACTGGGGTATCATGCCGAACTGTTCGTGCGAGAGGATCACGGCGTCCCAGTCGTTGTTGCGTATCTCCCGGAAGATGCGCTCACGCTTCCGGGGCGTGAAATCCTCCTTGCCCGGGTAGAGGACTTTGGCCATCGGGTAAGCGGTGCAGAACGTCCGGGCTATTTCATGGATGTTGGCTTTCAGCCCGATAATCATGGGTTTGTTGGCCAGCCCGAGGCGTTTCTTCTCGTAGGCCCCGCAGCACATGATAAGGGTCTTTCCGCCGCCCACCTCGTGGTCGATTATCCCGCCGCCGAGCAGTTTGTCCATCCATATCGCGTCCTTCTGGCTGTCATACAGTTTGTCGATTCCCAGCCCCTTGAGGTCGAGGTCGGGGAATTCCTGGTGCGTCCCGTCGTACTTCGGGCGCACGTAACAGTTGAAAGTACGGTTATAGAGGTCTGTCAGGCGGTCTTTGAAGTCGGACGACTGCTCGCGCAGCCATTCGGGGAAAGCACCCCGGATCTCGTCTATCTTGCTGTTGGCGAGCTGTATGGCCTCCCCGTCACGCACTTTGACCTCCCGCCGTTCGCCGTCCACCCATTTGAGGACGGTCTTGGTGATGTCGGGCGAAGTGTTTTGCAGGGCGTGTTTCAAAAGGTGCAGGCCGTTGTACTTACGGGTCTGCGCGCTGACGGCATACTGCTCCGTGATCTTCACGTTTGTCGTTTCCGCCTTCACGCCGTACTCGTCCAGGTTGGAGGCGAAGGTGATCTTCACCTCCGTATCGAAGAGCGAAGAGGCGAAACGCTCGTAAACGCCTTTTGGAATCCACCGTTCGCCCAGGTTGAAATCCAGGTCGTCGAAAGCGATGGGTTTGGGCGTCGCCTCGCGCAGAGCCTCCAGCGATTCCCGGGCCGGGGCGTGGTCGGGATTCTCCCGCAGGAACGCTCGATCCGTTCGGCTTTCCCGATGACATTGCCGGCGATGAACTTGTCGGCAACCTCGTAGCCGTCCGTTTCCGGGTTGTAATAGATGCGTCCTTTCAGTTCCCCGAGTATTCCCTCCACGGTAGTTCCCGTGAGCGATGCCATGTAGCGAGGTTCCACCGGCCGTACTTGTTCAGGCTGGCCACAAGGGCCTCCGAAGCGTCGTCGGCGTGCGTGATCTCATCGGGATTGAAGGCCACGGGACGCTCGAAGATGTCGGCTTTGCGTGCCTTGCCGTCGATGTAACGCTCCAGCGATAGAATCTCCGTCCCCCGCGCGTCCATCTTGATCAGGTCGAGGTTGCGTTTGTCATTGAGCCGTCCGAAGCGTTCGGTGAAATTGTCGTAAAGCCGGTTGAGCATCTCCCGCAGGCGGGGTTCGCCGTCAGCGTTTCCGCCTCGTTGTTATAAAGGTGGTAATAGGCATCGCGTATCTCGATATACATGGAGGCTTTCGTCCGTTGTGCAGGCGTGAGTTCCAGCGGGTGGAACATGGGTTGCAGGGATTCAATCCCCCGCAGGTAGCGACCCGGTTTTGTCCGTCCGTGACGAGTGTCCCTTCGCGGAAATAGGGGGCGACCTCCCCCTCGAACGGGCGGGGTTTCATATCCGCCTCCCGTATCTGTGGCGTTTCTTTACCGGGTTCTTCCTCCTCCGGATTTTCCGACGTGTCGAACAAGCTGCCCGTTCTCGGCGTACCGGCGGCTTGTTTCCGTCTGTCTTTCGGGGCTTCCGTCGGGGGGCGTACCGCCTGCCGTTCCCGCTGTTCCGGGGTTTCCTGCTGCCGGGCGCTTTGTCGGCGCAGTTCCGCCCTCCGTTCCGGGGTAAGCGACATCATCATCTCGTAAAAGCCGTTGATCGGCGGGTTGTCCTCCCAGTTCAGGGAGGCATACAAGTCTTCGGGATCACGCTCCGGTGGCGTCGTTTTCGGCATTTCGCTCTTCTGTTCCTCCGGAGAGGAGGCCGAAGCGAATAACGAGGGTTGCCGGGGCGTCTTCCGCTTTGCTCCCCGGCGGCTGTTCCTTTTCTTGGATATACCGAGTTCTGCCTGCCGCCGCTCCTCGGCGCTGAAGCCGAACAGGTCGTAGAGCGTCAGCAACGGTTCCTGCTGCACGTTTACCGATTCGGCAGCTTGGGTGGCAGGTACGGGAGCCGCCGTTTCCACCGTGTCGAAAAGCGACCCGGCGAAGCCCTCCCGCAGTTTCGGTTCCGTTGTTCCGCCCACGTGCTGCACGGGTGTATCCGTCATGCCGAAATCTTCGGGTTTCGGCGGGTGCTGCTCCCACAAGCGATTCTCCGCTCCTTCGACCAGGCCCCGAAGTCGGCCAGATCCTCCCCGGTCGGTTCTCCGGCGGGTGTGGCGGCAGAATCCGGTAACGCTTGTCCGGGTTTGTTTTCGATTCGGGTAATCTCCCCGGTTTCGGTATCGACATGGTAGCCCTGCGCCGCCATTTCTGCGACGACGCGGCGTTTTTCCTCCTCTTCCCGTTGCTGCTGAAGGTTACGGGCGTCGGCGATAATCTCCTTGACGATTTCTCCGGCAAGGCGGGGCTCGTGTCTTTCGGCACGCTGGCGTTCCGCCTGACGGGGACGGGACAATTCCCGCTCCGGTGTACCGGGTGTCTGTTCCGGAGCATGTTCCAGGCAATAACTCTCGTTGAAATGCCGGTTGAAATCCTCCGAGAGCATACGCCGCATCTCCCGGTCGATGCCGTCCACGCCCTCCGCGTGGGTGAACTCCATCGCCGGTTTGCCGTAGGGGTCTTTGCCTACTTTGGCCTCGGTATGGATCACCCTGTCGAACGACTGGAAAAGGTTGTTTATCCGGATGCCGTTCGACAGCTTGCGGGATTCGATGAAATCCCGCTGCCGTTCGGACAGTTCCCCCGTGGCGGCTTTCTTTTGCAGGATAACCAGGTCGCTGCCGACCTCCGTCCCCGCGTGTTCTGTAAAGAGGTTGTTCGGCAGCCGGATGGCCGATACGGGCTCGCAGCGGTTCATCAGCCACTCGCGCACGGGGCGTCCCTGCTCGGCGTTCAATACTCCCTGCGAGGTGATGAATGCCACCAGGCCGCCCTCGCGTACCATATCGACGGACTTCATGAAAAAATAGTTGTGCAGCGCCCGTGTGCCTTGCCGCCGCACGGGGTCGGTATGGGTGGAGAAGAACGGGTCGAAGAGCGCCACGTCCCCGAAAGGGATGTTGCTCACGGCCACGTCGTAGTAACCGGCGTATTTGGGTTCGATGCGCTCGAATCCCTGTACCCGCACCCGTTTTTCGGGGTGCAGGTGCTTCAGGATCAACCCGTGGCGGGGTCTTTCTCGAAGCAGGTGATCTCCGCATAGGGGGCGTGGAAATCCACGGCACTGACGAAAACCCCCGTTCCCGCACTGGGGTCAAGAATACGTTTGGGGACGATCCGCGTGTCCCATATCGCCTCCACGATGGCGTCTGCCACTTTCGGGGGCGTGTAAAAAGCCGTCAGGACGGAGTTCTTGATCCCGTCCATGTAGCGCTTGTATTCCCGTTCGTCGGGGGTGTTCGCCCTGATGACCTCGTGCAACTCGGCCACGAGCGTTGCCATGCCGTCCTTGTCCGGTTTCCGGTGGGGTTTTCCAGCACTTCCTTGATGGCGCCGAAGCCGCTGTATGCGCCGAGTGTCCTTTCTTCTTCGGGAGTCGGCGCCCGCCGTTCCTGTCGAGCGTGAAGCCGTCTTCAGCGCGTCGATATTCTGGCGGAGGTGGGTTTCTTATTGAATGCCATCTTCGAGAAGTATTTGGACGGTTCCCGTCAGTTCGGTATAGAACAGTTCGTAGTCGG
>ENA-OQBJ01001117-OQBJ01001117.1-human-gut-metagenome-genome-assembly--contig:-NODE-1117-length-11389-cov-3.376310_pt1 | contig 11389 bp, 13 predicted proteins | sample MGYA00242743_ERZ504545 | MGnify/ENA primary metagenome ERZ504545 (study PRJEB26092, sample SAMD00036252) | human gut metagenome | host: Homo sapiens | study: EMG produced TPA metagenomics assembly of...
CCCGGGGGGGGGGGCATGGGCAGTCGGTGATCTTACCGACGATGGCCCGCTTGGTGTTGAGGTTGTACATGTTCTTGGACCAGTTTCAATCGTCGAATAGGTCAGCTCAGCGTCGTCGCCGATGAACAGTTCGACGCAGCCGGCGTGGAGGTTGGCTACGTTGTACTTCGGAGCCGAACAGCCTTCGATGAAGTGGACCTTAGCCCCTTTTTCGACGATAATCATGGTGTGTTCGAACTGGCCTGCCCCCGGTGCATTGAGGCGGAAATAACTCTGAAGGGGAATCGATACGTCGACGCGGCCGGCACGTAGACGAAGGAGCCACCGGACCAAACGGCGCCGTGAAGGGCGGCAAATTTATGGTCTGTCGGCGGAACGAGCTTCATGAAGTGCGCTTTGACGATGTCTTCGTACTGATCGAGAGCCGTATCAAAGTCGGTATAGACGACGCCCTGCTGGACGAGTTCGTCCTGAATGCTGTGATAGACGACTTCCGAGTCGTACTGAGCGCCGACACCGGCCAGGGACGTCTTTTCCGCTTCGGGAATGCCCAATCGGTCAAAGGTATCTTTGATATCGTCTGGTACTTCGTCCCAATTGGCCTTCATCTGGGAATTAGGGCGAACGTAAGTGACGATGTTGTCCATATCGAGTTCACTGATATCAGGACCCCAGTTCGGATATTCCATGCGGTTGAACAAATCCAGGGACTTGAGGCGGAAATCGAGCATCCACTGTGGTTCGTGCTTCTTTTCCGAGATTTCCCGAACGATGTCTTCCGTAAGGCCAGCATCGGTCTTATAGGAATAGGTAAAATCTTTTTTAAAGTTATACATATTGCCGAAATCAGCAAAGGTGTCGATGGTCTTGCGTTCGTCAGCCATCTTGCTCTGCTGTGAGGCAAATTTTTCGTTGTTATCAGCCATAGCTGTACCTCCCACTAGCCTTTATATGCGTCGTAACCGTTGGCTTCAATCGCTGGATGAGGGATGCGTCGCCGGTCTTGACGATCTTGCCGTCGATCAGGATGTGAACGAAATCCGGTTTGAGCTTCTGCAGGATTTCGCTGTGGTGAGTAATGACCATGATGGAATTGTTTTCGTTGTGGTACTGAGATACCGTTTCCGATACGACGCGGACGGCATCGACGTCGAGGCCCGAGTCGATTTCATCGAGCATGGTCAGTTTCGGTTCGAGCATACACATCTGGAGGATTTCCGTCTTTTTCCGTTCACCGCCGGAGAAGCCATCGTTGACGTAGCGTTCGGCATAGGACTTGTCCATCTTCAGCTGATCCATTTGGGCGTGGAGCTTCTTGCGGAAAGGCATGATGCGCTGCTGGCCGGAAATGGTGCTCTTGGCGTTGCGGACAAAGTTTTCAACGGAAATGCCCTGGACGGCAATAGGCTGCTGAAAAGCCATGAAGATGCCGGCTTTGGCGCGTTCGTTGACAGGAGCTTCCGTAATTTCCTGTCCTTCGAAGAAGATCTTCCCGGCCGTGACGACGTACTTCGGATTGCCCATAATGGCATTGAACAGCGTCGATTTGCCGGCGCCGTTGGAACCCATGATGACATGCGTTTCGCCCGTATTGATCGTCAAATCGAGGCCTTTGAGGATTTCTTTGCCTTCGACGGCGATATGCAAGCCTTCTACTCTTAATAATTCACTCATCATTATCACTCCTACGTTAAGTTCTACGTTTTACTCCACCCCTGCACGGCGATGCAAAAACGTAATGATTTCCTATATTGATAAAGTATACCATTTAGATACACTTACTTTACTGTTCTTAATGTACTCCATAAACGCCACAAAGTCAACCTATTTAGTCGCTTTTTTGACTATTTTTTATCGACTTTGTCCTTCATCCAGCGGGCCCGCAAATCACTGCGCAGCCAGAGCTGCATGCCGCAGACGGCGACGGCCGCCGCCAGCAGGCCTAAAAGACCGGCTGACGGGCCGTCGACGACGAGGGCATAAAACAAAAAGGCATAGACGACGAGCCATAGAAACAGTTTGAGTTTCATCATCTTCGTCAGCTTAGCCACAGGCGTTGCATCCTTTGCAGTCTTCCCCTTCTTCGGGATCGCCGAAGAGGCGGGCCTTCTGACCGCGCATGGCCAGCGTTGCCTGGATATACATGGCGCATTCAATACGCTTCTTCTGGATCTGGCAGCTCAGGTCGTAAGGCGTCTTGATGTCGCCGCCGTACTTGATGTTGTTGGCATGGCAGCCGCCGCTGCAGAAGAATTTAGCCCAGCAGTCGCAGCAGATGGGCTTATTGAGGACGTGCATGTCCCGGAATAAGGGCGGCAGCGTCGTATTGGTCACGCCGTCATAGACGTTGCCGATGACGTATTCATCCTGGCCTACGAACTGGTGGCAGGGATAGATATCGCCGTTAGGGACGACACACATGTATTCGTGGCCGGCGCCGCAGCCGCGGAGGCGTTTGGCGATACAGGGGCCGCGATAGAGGTCCATGATGAAGTGATAATAGATGAAGGGCCGGCCTTCGTCGAGGCGTTTCAAGTAGAATTCGGCCAGGTTGTCGTATTCGTCAAAAATACGGGGCAGGTCCTTTTCGGTGATGGCATAGGACAAGTCGTCGCCGACGACAGGTTCCATGGACAGGCCTTCAAAGCCGAGGTCGGCCATGTGTTCTACGTCTTTGGTGAAATCGAGGTTGTACGTCGTGTACGTGCCGCGGACGTAGTACTCTTCCCCATTGCGGTGCTTGGCGGCATAGACCTGGTTGTCGGCACAGGTCTTGTAGGAGCTGCGGCCGCCGGCATCGGGGCGCATCCGGTCGTGGACTTCGGGACGGCCGTCGAGGCTGAGGATGAGGCTGATGTGATTGTCAGTCAGATACTTGACCTTAGCCGGGTCGAGGAGCATGCCGTTGGTCGTCAGGGACAATTTGAAGACCCGGTCGTGGATCTTTTCCTGTTCACGGATGTATTCGATGGTCTGTTTAACGACGCCGAAGTTCATCAGCGGTTCGCCGCCGAAGAAGTCGATTTCGCAGTGCTGGCGCTTGCCTTCGGTACTGCGGATCAGGAGGTCTACGGCATTCTTGGCTACGTCGAAGCTCATTAGTTCCCGCTTATGCGTGTCGTAGTCGCCTTGGGAGGCAAAGCAGTACTGGCAGCGCAGGTTGCAGTCGTGGGCAATGTTGAGGCACAGGGACTTAATGACCGGTTCTTCTTCGGCGACGACTTTAAAGTTTTCCGTCATGGGCGCAAAGAGGAGTTCCTTTTTGATCAATTCATCGAGTTCACCGAGGATATCGGTGAGGTCCTGTTTATCATACGTACCGGCAAAGGCTTCGTAGACGGCGTCTTTATTGGTGCCGTCGTAGACGTCGAGGACATCGTAGGTCATCTTGTCGATGACGTTGATGATGCCGCTGTTGACGTCGAGGAGCATGTAAGTACCGTTTTGACAGTATTTATGAATCATTGGTTTAATTTCAGCCATGAATAATCTTTCCTCCATATAAAAAAGAACGGGGTGCCGCGTGAGCGACGCCCCTTTTCCTTGAATAACTTATTTTGTGCAGATCTGATTGCCAACGGTGCAAGAAGTCTTGCAGGCGGACTGGCAGGACGTCTGACATTCGCTGCAGCCAGCGTGCTGTGCCGTCTTCTGGATAGATTCCGTATTAATCGTAATGATGTGTTTTGCCATGATCTTCACCTCGCTATCAAAGATTATGCTTTATTTTACCACATTACAGACGATTCTACAACAGAAGTCAAAACTATAAGAGTTTAAAACCTTCAAAGAAGAAGTTCTTGCCGATGCTGATGACCAGCGAGCGTTCTTCAAATACATCGTTTGTGTCAAAGAAAACGTCAAAGCCCTCTTGGTAGGTAGCATAAATCGAGGTAATGCGCTGCAAACATCCGGTGATGTCGTCAGCACTTACTTCCGGCTCACCCTCGGACCGCCATTTCTTATTCTTGAAACCAGCGATGAGCGGTGCATGGGAAACGACCTGTGACTGGTGTTCTACGACCCAGTTCCAGATTCCCTCAGCATACTGCTGGGCCTGTGCTCCTGGCCTTCAGGGAGTCCGTCGAGAGTAAACAAAACGGGGCGGCCATCAACCATGATTTCATCCATGTAGCTGCCTTTGACATATTTTAAATTCACAGAAGCACCTCCTGCAAAATCATGTGGAGCATGAAGAATGGTTATGTCTAACGTATTAATTTTATCGTGCATTCAGGAGATTGTCAATAAAAAAAAGCTGCCGCCGAAGCGACAGCTTTCCATGGCTGCATTAGTCCATCTTCGTGAAGGAACCTTTGTCAGCACCGCAGGTCGGACATACCCAATCTTCCGGAAGATCAGCAAATTTCGTGCCAGCAGCGATACCGTTGTCAGCGTCGCCTTCAGCTTCATCATAAATGTAGCCGCAGATTGTGCATTCGTACTTATCCATAATCTTTCCCTCCTGATTGACGTATTAATAAATAATACTTATTAATTATTTTTTACACGTTTATGATATCATATTGTCTTAAAAAATGCAAGACTATTTTGCCTGTTTTCCCATATTAATATCGATAATGCCCGACGAGTATGGTGCCACTTCGTATTGACCGAAGATAAAGTGGATATTGCCCTTCTTATCGAGGTAGAAATTCTTGGGATCTTCCGTCAGGCCGTTGAAGTATGTCGACAAGACGTTGTCGCTCAAGGTCAGCTTGTTGGTGATTTTTTGCAGGGTAAAGGCCTTTTCGTCGCCCGGTTTGACCAATTCACGCCAGTTGGTAATGCGCCGGCCCGTTTCCATGTCGAAGACGACGCCCGTCTTCCAGCTCGTCGGATGGGCGGCCCGGTCGAAATAGAGGTAGCCTTCATCGAGGAAGGACAGGTACTTCCCATTGTTTAAGGTCACGGTATAGTGCTTTTCTTCGGTCAATTTGACGCCCTTGGTCCCCTGCTGGGCAAAAATTCCCGGGCCTGGGCCTGTTCATCGGCAAAATACTGAGCCATCAGGCCGCAGCCCCGGCATTGCCGTCAATCGAAATCGACGGATACTGGATGGTCAGCGTACTGCCATCGTCATGGGTATAGACAGCCTTCGGTGCGTCTTCAATGACAGCCGGCGACGCCGCCATGGCGACGGCTCCCATGAGCCAGGCGCCGCACAAAAGGGTGAGCAATTTCTTGTTTATCATAAGGAACCCCTCCTCTTTATTTTCTCTATATTATACCATATTTACTGGACGATTTTCCGCTTTTCATCGTTCCCCAGCCGGAAGAAGTCGTAAATATTTTCGGCAGCCTGACGGTTCATGCCCGGCACAGCGGCCAGTTCTTCGATGGAAGCGGCCTTCATGTCGGCCAGGGTTTTAAAGGCCGTCCACAAGGCTTTTCGCCGCTTGGGGCCGATGCCTTCGACGTGGTCCAAGATGGAGACCAGACTGCGCTTGCCGCGGAGGTTGCGGTGGTAGGTAATGGCGAAGCGATGGGCTTCGTCGCGGATTGACTGCAGGAGCTGCAGTTCCGGTGTGTGATGGCTTAAGATGATGGAATCGCTGCTGCCTTCGACAAAGACTTCTTCGATGCGCTTGGCCAAACTGATGACCGGGGCTTCACAGCCGGCATCGCGGATGATGGGCAGGGCGGCGTGGAGCTGTCCCTTGCCGCCGTCGATGATTATCAGGTCCGGTACGGGCCAGTCTTTTTCGCCGTAGCGGCGGGCCATGATTTCGGCCATGGACTTGAAGTCGTCTGGTTTCCCCTGAACGGTCTTCAATTTAAAGCGGCGGTATTCCTTCTTGGCCGGCTGGCCGTGTTCGAAGACGACCATGGAGGCCACCGTTTCGATCCCCTGGGTATGGGAAATATCGAAGCATTCCATCCGTTCGGGAAGATAGGGCAGATTGAGGATCCGCGCCAAGCCTTCGACGGCGCCCGTCGTCTTATCGACGTCGTGCTGCCACTGGAGGCGCTTCTGTTCCAAGAGGGCGGCGGCGTTTTCACAAGCATGGTCAACAGCTGCTTCTTGGTCCCCCGCTGGGGCACGGTGACGCTGACCTTCCGGCCCTTCTGTTCGCTCAGGCGGCGTTCACAGCTTTCCCCGTCTTCAATGGCCGGGACGACGACTTCCGTCGGGACAAAGGTGCCGTCGCTGTAATACTGGTCGAGGACGGCGCTCATCAGGGCCCCTTCTTCTTCGTCGCTGCTGTTGTCCAGGGAGAAGGTTTCCCGGCCCATGAGTTTCCCCATGCGAACGGTGTAGATCTGGACACAGGTCTGACCGGCCTGACGAGCCAGGCCGATGACGTCCATGTCGCCGCCGTCGGTGTTGACGATGTTCTGCTGTTCCTGAATGACGGCCACGGCCTTGAGCTGGTCGCGGTACATGGCGGCCTTTTCAAACTCCATGGCTTCCGCCGCTTCGGCCATCTTTTCCTGCAGGGAACGGACGACGCCGTTGTCCCGGCCTTCGAGGACGGCCACGGCCTGGTCGACGTTGGCGTTGTAGTCGGCTTTGGTAATATAGTGGACGCAGGGCGCGTCGCAGTGGTGCAGATGATATTGCAGGCACGGCCGATCGCTGGGCATGACCCGGCACGACCGGATATGGTAGGCCCGCTGCATCAGTTTCAAGACCCGGTGGACGGCCGTCGAATCGGCAAAGGGACCGAAGTAGCGGGCGCGTCGCGGCTGACGCGGCGGGTCATGAAGATCCGCGGATAGTCCTCTTGGACGGTGACCTTGATATAGGGATAGGTCTTGTCGTCGCGGAGCATGATGTTGTAGCGGGGATGATGCTTCTTGATGAGGTTGTTTTCTAAGATCAGGCTTCCATCTCGGTGGCGACGACGATGGTTTCCAAGTCGACGGCGTGGTTGATCATGGCCGCGACCTTCGGCGAGCGGTTGACGTCGTGGCGGATGTAGCTGGTCACGCGGTTGCGAAGGTTGACGGCCTTGCCGACGTAGATGATCTTCCCCTTCTCGTCCTTCCACAGATAGACCCGGGTTGGCCGGGCAGGTTCTGTACTTTCTTGCGTACGGCTTCACTGACAGCCATGACTTACCTCCTTCTCCCTGTTCCATAAAGGCCCGCGTCCGTTCCAGGACCGGTTTCAGGAATTGACCCGTATAGGATGCCGGGACCTTGCAAATGTCTTCCGGCGTCCCCGTGGCAACGACGGTACCGCCGCCGTCCCCGCCTTCAGGGCCGAGGTCGATGAGGTAATCCGCCGTCTTGATGACGTCTAAGTTGTGTTCGATGACGACGACCGTATCGCCGCCGTCGACGAGCATCTGCAGGACGTCCATCAATTTATGGATGTCGGCCGCATGGAGGCCCGTCGTCGGTTCGTCGAGGATGTACAGCGTCCGGCCGGTGCTGCGCTTGGACAGTTCCGTCGCCAATTTGACACGCTGGCTTCGCCGCCGGACAGGGTCGTCGCCGGCTGGCCCAAGCGGATATAGCCCAGACCGACCTGCTGGAGGGTCTTCATCTTATTGACGATGCGCGGCTGGTTTTCAAAGAAATTGCAGGCGTCGTCGACGGTCATGTTGAGGACGTCGGAAATGGTCTTGCCCTTGTATTTGACTTCCAGCGTTTCCCGATTGTAGCGGGCGCCGTGGCAGACTTCGCAGGCACGTAGACGTCGGCAGGAAGTTCATTTCGATGCGGATGATACCGTCGCCCTTACAGGCTTCACAGCGGCCGCCTTTGATGTTGAAGCTGAACCGGCCGGCTTTATAGCCGCGGACTTTGGCTTCTGACGTCTGACTGTAGAGCTGGCGGATGGCATCGAAGACGCCCGTATAAGTCGCCGGGTTGGACCGCGGCGTCCGGCCGATAGGCGACTGGTCGATGTTGATGATCTTATCGATGAGTTCGACCCCTTCGAGGGCCTTGAATTTCCCCGGTCGGTGCGGCGTTCCGTAGACGGCTTCAGCCATGGCCTTATAGAGGATTTCATTGACCAGGGTCGACTTGCCAGATCCGGAAACACCGGTGACGACGGTCAAGGTCCCGATGGGAATGGAACGTCGACGTTCTTCAAATTGTGTTCGGCAGCGCCGATAATCTTGATAAAAGAGCCGTTGCCCTTCCGCCGTTCTTCGGGAATGGGAATGTATTTCGTCCCCTTCAAGTACTGACCGGTCAGAGACTGAGGCAGGCCATGATATCGGCTGCCGTCCCCTGGGCGACGATGGTGCCGCCGTGTTCGCCGGCTTCAGGGCCGATATCGACGATGTAGTCCGCAGCTCGCATGGTGTCGTCATCGTGTTCGACGACGATGAGGGTATTGCCCAGGTCGCGCAGGTTGCGCAAGGCGTCGAGGAGCTTGTCATTGTCCCGTTGATGGAGCCGATCGACGGTTCATCGAGGATGTAGAGGACGCCGACCAGGCCCGATCCGATCTGAGTGGCCAGGCGAATGCGCTGGCTTCGCCGCCGGACAAGGTGCCTGCCGTCCGCGACAAAGTCAGGTAATCGAGGCCGACAGTCTGGAGAAAGGCCAGGCGAGCCTTGATTTCCTTAAAGACCTGCTGACCGATGAGCTGCTGCTTTTCCGTCAGTTTCAGATTATTAAAGAAAGGGATCATATCCCGAATAGGTAAGTCGGTCAGTTCGGCAATGTTGAGGCCGCCGATCTTAATGGCCAAGGCTTCATGGCGCAGGCGCGTGCCGTGACAGGTCGAGCAGGGCTTGACGGTCATGAATTGGGCAAACTGGTCGCGCATCATATCGGAAGAGGCTTCGCGGTAGCGGCGGCGGACCATGGGCAGGACGCCTTCAAAGGGAATGGAAAAGGTCTTCACTTCGCCCCGCAGGTTTTCATATTCAAAGACACAGTTTTCGGCCGAGCCGTTCATCAGCTTATCCTGAAGTTCTTTCGGCAAGTCGTCATAACTATTGTCTAAGGTAAAGCCATAGGGCTTCAACAAGCCGCCGAGCTGGCGCATGAACCACGAGTCGGGGTTGCTGCTGAGGGCGGCAATGGCCCCGTCGGCAAAGGCTTTCTTCTTGTCCGGCAGGACCAGGTGGATATCGACTTCCATCGTACTGCCGATGCCTGAGCAGTCCGGGCAGGCGCCGAAGGGACTGTTGAAGGAAAAGAGATGGGGCTCGATTTCCGGCAGGCTGATATGGCAGTCCGGGCAGGCGAAGTGCTGACTGAAGGTCAGGACTTCCTTGGTACCCATGCGGAAGATATGGACGATGCCGTCGGCCAGTTTAGCTGCCGTTTCCAGGGAATCGGTAAGGCGCATGAGGATGCTGTCCTTGATGACCAGGCGGTCGACGATGACGTCGATGGTATGCTTTTTATTCTTATCTAAAGGGATGTCGTCGGACAAAAGGTAGACTTCGCCGTCGACGCGGACCCGGGTATAGCCGTCTTTAATGAGCCGGGCCAAGAGTTTCTGATGGGTCCCCTTGCGGCCGTCGACGACAGGCCCCATGACCATGACCTTCTCCCCTTCGCCAAGAGCCATGACGGCATCGGCCATCTGCTCGATGGTCTGCTGGCGAATGGGTTTGCCGCAGTGCGGGCAGAAAGCGTCGCCGACGCGGGCGTAGAGCAGGCGCAGGTAGTCGTAGATTTCGGTAACGGTCCCTACTGTCGACCGGGGATTGCGGCTGGTCGTCTTCTGGTCGATGGAAATGGCCGGCGACAGGCCTTCGATGTAGTCAACGTCAGGTTTATCCATTTGTCCCAAAAACTGGCGGGCATAGGCCGACAACGATTCGACGTAGCGCCGCTGGCCTTCGGCATAGATGGTATCGAAAGCCAGGGACGACTTGCCCGATCCGGACAGGCCCGTAAAGACGACGAGCTTGTCCCGGGGAATCTTGACGTCTATATTTTTTAAATTGTGCTGGCGGGCACCTTTGATGACGATATATTTATCTTGCAAGGTAGACTCCTTCCTGTATCTTCAATGCCATAGCGGCCTAGCGCTTCTTGGCATCGGGCCGTTTGATCTTTCGTTGGTAGCGGCGGCTGGGCATATCCTCGCCTTCCATTTCTTTGGGCAGGGTGTCGTCGTGGCTCATATCGGCCAACTGTTGGCGCAGCTGCCCCAGGCGGTCGCGCAGTTCGGCGGCCTTTTCAAATTCCAGCCGCTTCGACGCTTCCTTCATCTGCAGGGTCATGGTCTTAATGACCTTGTTCAGGGATTCGCGGGTCATGGCCCGTCCCTTGCCGCCCTTTTTACTGCCATAGGCACATCGTCTTCAGCGACCTTGGTCAGCTCGATGAGGTTGACGACGTCTTTCTTGACCGATTTCGGCGTGATGTGGTGCTGTTTATTATAGGTATCCTGAATTTCACGGCGGCGCTGGGTTTCATCCATAGCTCTGGCCATGGAATCGGTAATCTTATCGGCATACATAATGACCGTCCCGCCGACGTTTCGCGCCGCCCGGCCCATGGTCTGGATGAGGGACGTATCGGAACGCAGGAAGCCTTCTTTATCGGCGTCGAGGATGGCGACGAGAGACACTTCCGGCATATCGAGGCCTTCACGCAGCAAGTTGATGCCGACCAGGACGTCGAATTCGCCGACGCGGAGGTCGCGGATGATTTCCGCTCGTTCGATGGTAGCGATATCGGAATGGAGGTAGCGGACGCGGACGCCCATTTCCTTCAAATAGTCCGTCAAATCTTCGGCCATCTTCTTGGTCAGGGTCGTGACCAACACCCGTTCGTCCTTGTCGGTCCGCTTGCGGATTTCCCCTAAGAGGTCATCCATCTGGCCTTCGATGGGCCGGACTTCGACCTTGGGATCGAGGAGGCCCGTCGGGCGAATGATCTGCTGGGCCATATTCGTTTCGACATCCATTTCATAAGGCCCCGGCGTGGCGCTGACGTAGACGATCTGGTTGATGCGTTCGACAAATTCATCGAACTTCAAAGGCCGGTTATCGAGGGCCGACGGCAGGCGGAAGCCGTATTCGATGAGGCTTTCCTTCCGCGACCGGTCACCGGCGTACATGGCCCGCAGTTGAGGCAGGGTTACGTGGGATTCGTCGACGAGGATCATGAAGTCGTCCGGGAAATAGTCCAAAAGGGTATACGGCGCCTGGCCGGCTTTACGGCCTGCCAAGTGGCGGGAATAGTTTTCGATGCCCGAGCAGTAGCCATTTCTTCCATCATTTCCATGTCGTACCGCGTCCGCTGTTCGAGACGCTGGGCTTCCAAGAGGTGTTCGCCGTCTTTCAGCTCTTTCAAGCGTTCATCGAGTTCCTGGCTAATGGTCCCCAGGGCCCGTTCCATCTTGTTCTTGGTGGTGACATAATGGCTGGCCGGGTAGATGCGACGTGCTTGCGTTCGGCAATGACTTCGCCGGTCAGGACATCGACTTCAGTCAGGCGTCGATTTCATCGCCGTAACA
>ENA-OQBJ01001118-OQBJ01001118.1-human-gut-metagenome-genome-assembly--contig:-NODE-1118-length-11388-cov-3.203090_pt1 | contig 11388 bp, 14 predicted proteins | sample MGYA00242743_ERZ504545 | MGnify/ENA primary metagenome ERZ504545 (study PRJEB26092, sample SAMD00036252) | human gut metagenome | host: Homo sapiens | study: EMG produced TPA metagenomics assembly of...
GATTGAGGGAGATATGCAGGACGGGCTTCTCGGTCTTGCGGTTGGCTGTGAGGTAGTCACCGAACGAGCGGGAAAGATGCCCTATCGTGTAGGGAGCATCGCCCTGCGGCTCGATAATCCGGCTGGTGAAAAGCACGTCGGCGTGCCGCTCGTCCACCTTCAACTGGTTGTAGGCAAGCACCCCGTAAAGGCTGCTGCCGTGCGAGATCTTGGCTATCATCGGACGGGGTATTTGCTCCGGAACTCCTCCACCAGTGCGGAAATCCGCTTGCTTAACTCGACCAGTTCGAGGGTGTGCCGCTCCAGCTTGTAGAGGAAAGCGAGGGCTTTCTTCTCCGAGAAATTGGATTTGAGCGCACGCACGCATTGGTTGTAGTTCGTGCCTATGGCACGGAACTGCGAGTGGAAGGTGGTCAGGCGCATGTAGAAATCCTGCGTCCCCTTATCCAGTTTAATGACCTTAATCTCCCTGCCGAAAAGTGCGGAAACGATAAACTCCGCCTTGGTCGCCTTGCCCGACTCGTCGAAAAGCGCGAGGAAACGGGCGTTGTCCCCGTCGTCCAGACGGAACACGTAGCGGTGGCGCATCTTGTCGGGCTTGGGCTTTCGCCCGTGGTTGCCCGCATACTTCTTCTGATTGTCCATCATCCTGTAAAATTTTAAGTGAAACATGGTCTGAAAACGCCGTATGCCTACGGCTCTCCCCCGTGAGCATCCCCCGACTCCGGAGGGGGATGCCACATCGAGGGGGCAAGGTGGTGGTGAGGCACGAAATTCATTTCGAGTGCCGCAGCACACAACTTGCCATTTTCGTTTGAAAATAAAATCCGTCCTGCCGGACAGATTGGGGATGCCCTTGCCTGCTGCGGAGTGCCGGGGCACTCCCTCGGGCGGTTGCCGCTCTTCTCCATTCTTACTCCATTTTGGTTTCCGCCTGCAAAGTAACAGCCCTTTTCCCGTCCGGACACCATACCCGGATGCGACAAACCTACGGGTGGAAAGACAATGCACGACACGCTGATAATCAAACGGATAAACTACCGGTATTTTGATATTCCTTTGCGCCGTGGAAGCGGTGAAACGACTGTCCGGATAGACAAGGAAACAACCGGATAGCCGACCGGACGGACAGCCGAACGGCTGACGGTCTTGCCGGACAAACGGACGGACAACCGGATAACCAGCCGGACGATCGGCTAAACAGCCAAACGGTTAAATGACTAAACGGCTAAACGGTCAAACGGCTGAACAGCCGGATGATTGGATGAACGGATGCCTGAACGAATGACCGGCAAAGTGGCTGAAAGGCTGACTGATTGAGTGAACAGAGAAGCGGCTGCACGGGCAGCCGGATGAATAACCAACAGAATGACGATATGGACAGACAGACATTGAACGTGGCTTTCGCCACACAGAAAGGCGGCAGCGGCAAGACGGCTATCACGGTGCTGGTGGCGGGCTACCTGCACTACCGTCTGGGGTGTCCGTTAGCGGTGATCGACTGCGACTTCCCGCAGTACAGCCTGTACGAGATGCGGGAGCGGGACAGCCGGGCGGTACTGGAGAACGAACACCTGAAACGGGCGGCTTACGAACAGATGCGGCAGCCGGGGCGTGCCGCCTATCCGGTGCGCAAGTGCCGGGTGGAGCAAGCCCCTGACACGGCAAGGGAGCTGGCGGCGGAAGGCTGCTACGACCTGCTCTTCTTCGACCTGCCGGGCACGGTGAACTCGGCGGGCATCCTGCGCACGATCGCACAGATGGACTACATCTTCGCCCCGGTGAGTGCGGACAAGGCGGTGCTGGAAAGCACGCTCTCCTTCCTCGACGTGCTGCAACGGATGATGCTGGGCAAGGAGACGAGCCGTCTGAAGGGGCTTTACCTTTTCTGGAACCAAGTCGACAAGCGGGAAACGAGCGGGCTGTACGAGAAGTACGGGCAGGTGGTCGCCGACATGGGGCTGCCGATGCTGCAAACCCGCATCCCCGACACGAAACGCTTCCGCAAGGAGGCGGACGGCACGGGACGGACGGTGTTCCGCTCCACGCTGCTGGCTCCCGACAGGCGGATGCTGGCAGGCAGCGGCATCCCCGAACTGACCCGTGAGATAGCGACCATCCTCAAACTGGAAGGCTATGAAGAAGCAGCGGAATGAGAAGCCCATCGACGAGGAACTGCTGATGCGGATGATGGCGGGCGAGGCGGCAGGAACGGGAGAACCGGGAACCGGAAAGGGGGAAACCTCCGTGCCGGTGGAGAAGGCGCAGGAAGGGAAAACGGCGGACACAAGACGGCGCAAGGGAAGGCAGGCGGACTACGAGACGACCTTCCTCAAAGGCATGGACATCCCCGCCCGCTACGGCAAGCCGGTCTATGTGCGCCGTGAGTACACGAGCGCATCGCCAAAATCTCGGTGATGCTGACGGGCGGCAAGGTGTCGCTCTCGGCATACATCGACAACGTGCTGGCGCAGCACTTCGAGCAATACCGGGAGGAGATCGAGGCGGCATACGCCGGGAAACTGGAGAACCTCTTTTAAAAAGGAAGGAGGAAACGGCATGATACTGAAATTATCGCTCACCGTCCTGCTGCTCTATTACCTTGTCGTGCTGTGGAAATACTACCGGCAGGACATCGCCGGGATATTCGGGACAGCGGAGACGGACGAAGACACGGACGGAACGGGAAAGGAACCGGGGCAACCGGGCAAGCCGTACACGGTCATGGGAGAAAGCACCTACTGCTTCGCAGCGGAGGACGGGGAGGAAGCGGCAGCCGGAGCCGTGGACGAACCCGCAGCGGAGGACGACGGGGCGGACTACTCCGACATCGAGCCGGAGGAGGACGAGGAGGAGACGGACTATGAACCCACGCCGGAGGAGATCCGGGAACTGGAGGAGGAAGAGGAATTAGGGGCTTATTACCCGGACGGCAACCCCGACTTCGCCACGGGGTACTCCTTCGATGACCTGAAAAAGGTGCGCCGGGTACTGGTGTCGGACAATGCGGACGAAAAGGCGGAGCGGGAAGCCCGTGAGGTGCTGCCGTCCGTGATGGGGTCGGACATCTGGGAGGCGATGCTGGACGAGTTCGAGGGCGCACGTGAGCGTGTCGCCCGGCTGATGGACAACCATAATGTTTAATTAAAATTTTAAAGACAAATGAGACAAAAGAGAATCTTATTCACGGCGGCCTGCATACTGGTTGCCGTGGGCGCAATGGCGCAGGGAAACGGGCAGGCGGGTATCACGGAAGCCACGCAGATGGTTACCTCGTATTTTGAGCCGGGAACGAAACTGATTTACGCCATCGGTGCGGTGGTCGGCTTGATCGGAGGGGTGAAAGTGTACGGGAAGTTCAGCTCCGGAGACCCAGACACGTCGAAGACGGCGGCGAGCTGGTTCGGAGCCTGCATCTTCCTGATTGTAGCCGCCACATCCTGCGTTCGTTCTTCCTGTAAAACAGCGGATTATGGACATGGAAATCAACAAGGGGATCGGCAGGAACGTGGAGTTCAAGGGGCTGGAAAGCCAGTACCTCTTCATCTTCTGCGGCGGTCTGCTCGCCGTGTTCGTGGTGTTCGTCATCCTGTACATGGCGGGCGTGAACCAGTGGGTGTGCATCGGCTTCGGCGTGGTTGCGGCTACGCTGCTGGTATGGCTGACCTTCCGGCTGAACGCCGGTACGGCACGCACGGGCTGATGAAGGCAGCCGCCCGCAGGCGGCATCCGAGGTACGTGGTGAACCGGCTGAAAATCCCCCGATTATTCACCTTTAAACACTGGCAAGAATGAGAAACGTAATGAAAGCGGCGACGCTCGAAAGCAAGTTCCCGCTGCTGGCGGTGGAGAACGGCTGCATCGTGAGCAAGGAGGCGGACGTGACGGTCGCCTTCAGGTGGAACTGCCGGAACTGTTCTCCGTCACGGGAAGCGAGTACGAGGCGGTCCACTCGGCTTGGCACAAGGCGGTGAAGGTGCTGCCGGAGTATTCCATCGTGCACAAGCAGGACTTCTTCATCGAGGAGAAGTACCGGCCGGAAACGGACAGGGACGACCTTAGCTTCCTGAGCCGGAGCTTTGAGAGGCACTTCAACGAACGCCCGTTCCTGAACCACTTCTGCTACCTGTTCCTTACCAAGACGACGAAGGCACGGAGCCGTCAGGAAAGCACGTTCTCCACCCTCTGCAAGGGCAGGCTTGTCCCCAAGGAGATCGAGGACCGGGAGACGGTTACGAGGTTCATCGAAGCGGTCGGTCAGTTCGAGAAGATCATGAACGACAGCGGACTGGTTACGCTGCGCCGCCTCACGACGGACGAGATCACCGGGACGGAAACGGCGGCGGGCATCGTGGAGAAGTACCTCTCGCTCTCGCAGCACGACACGACGGTGCTGAAGGACATCCAGTTGAACCCGGATGAGATGCGCATCGGCGACGACATCCTCTGCCTGCACACCCTCTCGGACACGGAAGACCTGCCGGGCAAGGTGGCGACGGACAGCCGCTACGAGCGGCTCTCGACCGACCGCTCGGACTGCCGGCTGTCGTTCGCGCCCCGGTGGGCTTGCTGCTGGACTGCAACCACTGCTACAACCAGTACATCTTCATCGACGACCACGGGGAGAACCTGAAACGCTTCGAGCAGACCGCCCGGAACATGCACTCGCTCTCCCGCTACTCCCGCTCCAACCAGATCAACAAGGCTTGGATCGAGGAATACCTGAACGAGGCGCACTCGAAAGGGCTGACCTCGGTGCGCTGCCACTGCAACGTGATGGCATGGAGCGACGAGAGGGAGGAACTCAGGCGCATCAAGAACGAGGTGGGCAGCCAGCTCGCCCTGATGGAGTGCAAGCCGAGGCACAACACGGTGGACGTGCCCACGCTCTTTTGGGCGGCGATACCGGGCAACGAGGGGGACTTCCCCTTCGAGGAGAGCTTCTACACGTTCATCCCGCAAGCCCTGTGCTTCTTCACCGAAGAGACGAACTACAAGGACTCGCTCTCGCCCTTCGGCATCAAGATGGCGGACAGGATGACGGGCAGACCGCTGCATCTGGACATCAGCGACCTGCCGATGAAGAAAGGGGTGATCTCGAACCGCAACAAGTTTGTCCTCGGTCCGAGCGGAAGCGGCAAGTCGTTCTTCATGAACACCTCGTGCGCCAGTATTACGAGCAAAACAGCCACATCGTGCTGATCGACACGGGCAACTCGTACCAAGGGCTGTGCGAGCTGATCCACCGCAAGACCAAGGGCGAGGACGGGATTTACTACACGTACACGGAGGAGAAGCCCATCAGCTTCAACCCCTTCTTCACGGACGACTACAAGTTCAGCGTGGAGAAGAAGGACAGCATCAAGACGCTGCTGCTGGCACTGTGGAAGGGCGAGGACGAGAAAATCACGAAGACGGAGAGCGGCGAGCTGGGCAGTGCGGTCTCGGCGTACATCCGCCGGATACAGCAGAACCGGGACATCGTCCCCTCGTTCGACACCTTCTACGAGTACATGCTGAACGATTATCGGAAGGAGCTGGCTGCAAGGGACATCAAGGTGAGCCGGAAGGACTTCAACATCGACAACTTCCTGACCACGCTCAGGCAGTATTACAAGGGCGGGCGCTACGACTTCCTGCTGAACTCGAACGAGAACATCGACCTGCTGCACAAGCGGTTCATCGTATTTGAAATTGACAGTATAAAAGATAATGCCGAGCTGTTCCCCGTGGTTACGATCATCATCATGGAAGCCTTCATCAACAAGCTGCGCCGCCTGAAAGGGGTGCGGAAGATGCTGATCTGCGAGGAGGCTTGGAAAGCCCTTTCCTCGCCGAGTATGAGTGAATATCTGAAGTACCTCTATAAAACTGTCAGGAAATATTTCGGCGAGGCGATTGTCGTCACGCAGGAGGTGGACGACATCATCTCGTCCCCCATCGTGAAGGAGGCTATCATCACCAACTCGGACTGCAAGATCCTGCTCGACCAGAAGAAGTACATGAACAAGTTCGACGGCATCCAGTCGATGCTCGGTCTGACGGACAAGGAGAAGTCGCAGATACTCTCCATCAACCTTGCCAACCATCCCGGACGGAAGTACAAGGAGGTGTGGATCGGTCTGAACGGTGTGCAGTCGGCGGTGTATGCCACGGAGGTATCGGCTGCCGAATACCTGACCTATACCACCGAGGAGAGCGAGAAGACGGAGGTGTTCGCACTGGCGGAAGAGCTGGGCGGGGATTTGGAGCTTGCCATCAAGCGGCTGGCGGAGACGAAGTATAAATAATGTACCGATGTGCTGGCGGTGAGCGGCGAACAGGCTGCCGGACGGATGGTTGATTGACCGGACGAACGGCTAAAGGGTCGGATGATTGACCAAACGGTCAAACGGTTAAACGGTTAAACGGCTGGCTGGCTAAACGGCTGGATGTACAAACGGCTAAACGGAATGGAGAGAATAAAATTTTGTAAAACTTAAAAAAACGGAATCAAGATGAAACGATTGAATTTAATCCTGCTGCTGTCGGCGGTAACAGTGGCGCTGGCGTTTGTCATTTCCTGCAAGGAGACAAATGCGGAACGGTTGGAAAAGATGTGCGGCGAGTGGGTCAGCACGGGCGGCAAGCCGCCCTTCACCCTCTGGGAAGAGGACGGCAAGTACCGTGTAACGGTCATGCACAGGAACCACATGGGCGGCAGTGAAGCGGAGACCTACCTCGTCCGGGAAACGGAAGGGGTGCTGTTCATCGAGACGGGCTTCGCCGTGATGATGGACTATGACCGGGAGAAAGACCGCATCCGGCTGTCGCCGGGCGGAGAGTACAGGAGAAAGAGTGACGGAACCCTAAAACAGTAAGGACATGAGAACGATAAAGGCAATCATTCTGGGCGTGGCGTGCCTGACGACAGGTGCGGCCAACGCCCAATGGGTCGTACACGACCCCGGCAATCTGGCGCAGGGCATCATCAACACGGCTAAGGAGATGGTGGAGACCTCCGCCACCGCACAGCACACGCTGGACGGCTTCAGGGAGACGGCGAAGATATTCGAGCAGGGGCGGAAGTATTACGATGCGCTCAAGGCGGTGCATGACGTGGTGAAAGGCGGCGTGAAGGTGAAGAAGTCCATCGGGCTGGTGGCGGACATCTCGGAAATCTACGTGCGCAACTACCAGAAGATGTTAGGAGACCCGAACTACACGCCGGACGAGCTGGAAACCATCTCGTTCGGGTACGCCAAGCTGCTGAGCGAGAGTGCGGACATCCTGCAAGACCTGAAGAACGTGGTGAACGTGACGGGGATGTCGCTCTCGGACGCCGAACGGCTGGCGATCATCGACCAGAGCTACAAGCGGCTGCTGGAGTACCGCAACCTCGTGCAGTATTACACGGACAAGAACATCTCGGTGAGCTACCTGCGGGCGAAGAAGAAAAAGGACGCCGGCCGGGTGGTGGCTCTCTACGGGGATGCGGAAGACCGTTACTGGTGAGACCGGCAATATACAATAATGTTTACGTACATAAATATAATATAGGACTATGTTGTTAGCGATAGACTTCACGAACCTGCACGAGATATTGCAGGTATTGTATCAGGACATGATGCCGCTCTGCGAGAAGCTGACGGGTGTAGCCAAGGGAATCGCCGGGCTGGGTGCGCTGTTCTACGTAGCCGCCAAGGTGTGGCAGGCGCTCGCCCGTGCCGAACCCATCGACGTGTACCCGCTGCTCCGCCCGTTCGCCATCGGGCTGTGCATCCTCTTCTTCCCCACTTTCGTCATCGGCACGATCAACGCGGTGCTCTCGCCCGTGGTGAAGGGCTGCCACGGGATGCTCGAATCACAGACCTTCGACATGAACCGATACCGGGAGCAGAAGGAAACGCTGGAGAGGGAGGCGTTCCGCCGTGACCCGGAGAAGGCGTATCTGGCGAGCAAGGAGGACTTCGACAAGAAGCTCGACGAGCTGGGCTGGTCGCCCAAGGACTTGAAGACGATGGCGGTGATGTACATCGACCGGACGGAATACAACATGAAGCGGAACATCCGGCTGTGGTTCCAAGAACTGCTCGAACTGCTGTTCCAGTCGGCTGCGCTGGTGATCGACACGATACGGACGTTCTTCCTGATCGCCCTCTCCATCCTCGGTCCGATAGCGTTCGCCCTCTCGGTCTATGACGGGTTCCAGAGCACGCTCACGCAGTGGATAACGAGGTACATCTCCATCTACATGTGGCTGCCCGTGAGCGACCTGTTCAGCTCGGTGCTGGCACGCATCCAAGTGCTGATGCTCACCCGTGACATCGAGGCGATGAGCGACCCGACCTTCATCCCGGACAGCTCGAACACGGTGTACATCATCTTTTTAATCATCGGGATATTCGGGTACTTCACCATCCGACGGTCGCCAACTGGATCATCATGCGGGCGGGGTGAGCCAAGCCAACCGTGCGATGAACCAGACCGCAAACAGGGTCGGCAACGTCGCCGCAGCGGGTGCGGGTGCCGCCGTGGGGAACATCGCCGGAAAAATCATCAAGTAGCGGCGGATGCCCCAAGAAAATGAGTCATAACGAATAAAAAACCGGAAACATGGAATTTAAAAGTTTGAAAAATATCGAAACGAGCTTCAGGCAGATACGGCTCTTCACGCTGGTATTCGCCTGCCTGTGCGCCGTGGTGACGGGCTTCGCCTGTGGAAGTCGTACAGCTTCGCCGAGGCGCAGCGGCAGAAGATCTACGTGCTGGACAACGGCAAGAGCCTGATGCTGGCGCTCTCGCAGGACGTGCGGCAGAACCGCCCGGTGGAGGCACGGGAGCACGTGCGCCGCTTCCACGAGCTGTTCTTCACGCTCTCGCCCGACAAGTCGGCTATCGAGGGGAATATCAAACGCTCGCTGCTGCTGGCGGACAAGAGCGCCTTCAACTACTACAAGGACCTCTCGGAAAAGGGGTATTACAACCGGATAATCTCGGGGAACATCAACCAGATGATAGAGATAGACAGCCTGCGGTGCGACTTCGACAAGTACCCGTACAGCGTGCGGACATTCGCCCGGCAGATCATCCTGAGGGAAAGCTCCGTTACGGAGCGCAGCCTTGTGACCCGCTGCCGCCTGCTGGATGCGGTCAGGAGCGACAACAACCCGCAGGGCTTCATCATCGAGGGGTTCGAGATCACGGAGAACAAGGATTTGCAGACCCTCAAACGCTGACGGCTATGATAAGGAAATTCATCACAAAGGCGCAGGACTGGGCGGACGGGAAGCTCCGCCGCCTCGCCGGGCGTATCTCGCCCGACATGCGTGTGGCAATCATCCTCGTGATGCTGGCGGCGTTCGGCGCACTGTCGGTCTATATGACCGTCTCCTCCATCTACCGTATCGGCAGGAACGACGGGAAGGAACTGGGGATAGAGCATATCAGACGCCTGCAATTGCCCAATGACAGTATTATCAACCCTTTTGAAAGCGGACGGCATGGGACTGGCGGAGAAGTTGAGTGAGTGGCTGCTCCGCCGCCGGGAGCGGCAGGAGGAGCGGAACATGAGGCAGGTGGCGGCGTATTTCGGGAGCCTGCTGAATAAGAGGCGTGCGGATGCCGGTGCAATCCTCCAGTCCGTCAGGGACTACCGGGACTGCCCGGAGGTGACAAGGAAACAGGCGGAGCTGCTGCTGGAACACAGGTTCTTCCGGTACGTGTACCAGACGGGCTATCCCGAATGGCGGGCGGTCATGGACGCCCTGAAAGAGACCCGTTACGGGATGCGTGAGGGGGCGGCAATCCCCCGGAGCGTGAGGGAGGCGGCGGAAAGCCCGATGCTGCGTCTGGCGGCGCAATACAAGGTGCTGGAGTATGAGAACACGAGGCGCAACGCCCCGCAGCCGCTATCCCCCGAAGCGCAGGCGGAACGGGATGCGGCGCACCGGCTGCTGAACTGCTGCATGAGGGAGGGCGACCTCGACGCACTGAAAAGGCTTGCCCTGAAAGGCGAGAAACCGGACGACTCGGTGACCATCCGCCACGGGCTGGCGGAAGGCTACCGCAGGCTCGAAGAACTGAGCCGGGAATGGAGCGAGGAGATGCGGGGCGACAACCACACCGTCATGGAACAGATCGAGTTGCGGGAGGCGGACGAGAGGGGAAAGCTGATGCGGCAAGCCGCCGCCCTTTACGAGAGGAAGACGGGCGGCAGACTGCCCGGCGACTATCTGGAAGCGGTGAAGGCGGAACGGGCGCTGCTCCACGGGCTCGCCCGCCACGGCTGGGACGGTCAGCGGGAAGTACCGAAGGAGACGGTGGAGAAGTACGGGCTGACGGAGAACTTTGCCGGTATCGCCCGGCTGAGGTGGGACTACCACCTGAGCGAGGACAACGGGGACTTCTCCCGGGACTACCCGGAAGCCGCCATCGGACGCCACAACCGTGCCATCCGGGAGCGTGCGGCGAAAGAACTGGCAGGGCTGGAAGCGAGGCTGTTCCCCGAAAAGGCGGCAAGCCGGGAACGGAAGGCTGCGCACCTGCGTGCGGACAACCGGGCAAGCCCCACGGCATCGCTCAAACGGGAACGGAAGGAGCCGCCCGGCAAGCGGCAAACCGGGGAGACAGGCAGAAGGAAGCCTCCGGGGAGAAGAATCAGAATGTAGGACAACCATAAATTTTTGACATGATGGAAGAACAGAACCAAGAAAAAGCAACGGCAACGCAGCACGTGACGGTGGCGGATGCCGCAGCCCCGGAGACGGGGAACGGAAAGAAGGAGGACAAGGGCGGCGGGAAAAAGGAGAAGAAGACAGCCAAGCCGCTCACGCCGAAACAGTTGCAGCAACGGAAGAAGCTGATGGTATATCCGCTGATGGGCTTGCTGTTCCTCGGCTCGATGTGGCTGATATTCGCACCTTCGGAGGAGCGGGACGTGAACCGGGACACCGTGGGGGCGTTCAACGCCGACATCCCCCTGCCGGAGAACGACGGGATCATCGGCGACAAGCGGAAAGCCTACGAGCAGGCGCAGGCGGAGAAACAGCAGGCGGAGAAGGTGCGCTCGCTGGAGGACTTCGCCTTCTCCGAAGAGAGCGATACGGACGGGGTGGAAATGGAACTGCCGGACAGCGAGCCTGAACGGGAACCGTTCAGGGACTATTCGGACAATGGCGGCGGCAGCCGTTCCTCCGTTACCGCCTACCGGGACATCAACCGTCAGCTCGGCTCGTTCTACGAGGAGCCGAAGGTGGACGGGGAAAAGGAGGAGCTGAAAAGGCAGGTGGAGGAGCTGACCGCCAAGCTGGAAGAAAGGGAACGGCAGGCGGGCGGAATCGACGATCAGGTGGCGCTGATGGAGAAGAGCTACGAGCTTGCCGCCAAGTACATGGGACAGAACGGGCG
>ENA-OQBJ01001119-OQBJ01001119.1-human-gut-metagenome-genome-assembly--contig:-NODE-1119-length-11374-cov-2.340357_pt1 | contig 11374 bp, 13 predicted proteins | sample MGYA00242743_ERZ504545 | MGnify/ENA primary metagenome ERZ504545 (study PRJEB26092, sample SAMD00036252) | human gut metagenome | host: Homo sapiens | study: EMG produced TPA metagenomics assembly of...
TATTACAATGAATGTGCTGTATGATCGTTATCAGAAGCCAACTTTTTATTGTAGAAAATGGACTTGGTGCTGTGGACTACCCGGATGAAAAGGGTATGTGGAGGATGATTATCGGATTGAATATTTGAAACAACATATCCGAGCAATGATGGATGCAGTAGAGTTAGACGGAGTAAAATTGCTTGGCTATACCTCCTGGGGGTGTATCGATCTTGTCAGTGCGTCCACGGGAGAGATGAAAAAGCGGTATGGATTTATCTACGTGGATAAAGATGATCAGGGAAGCGGAACATTAAAAAGAAGCAGAAAAAAATCATTTTACTGGTATAAAAAAGTGATCGAGACAAACGGAGAGTGTTTGAAAGAGAATATCTAAATATAAGAAGAAAAAAAGATGGTTGATGTCAGCCATCTTTTTTTGATGGAATCAGAAAAATTGAAAAAATATTGCGGTTCAATATGTTTTGTTTCATAAAAAACAAAGAAAAATGCAGAAAAACAATCAGCATAACGTCAAAATAGCATTCGGCAATATGCATAAAATAGAGTGATAAATTTGTATATAATAAACAAAAGGATTGGGAATGATAAAAATAATATGGAAAATTGATAAAATGAGCAGATTTGCTGTTTGAATAAAAATGAAATTGGTAAAATTGATAAAAACAACAAGATAATTTGAAAAAATGAGTTTGCGGACAAGATAGTATGAGAATCAGCTCCCTTCATGTGATACTATTTTCACATAAAAATAAGGGCCCGAAAAAATAAAAACTGAATCTATGAACAGGAGAGGAAACATGAAGGGAATGAAAAAAACAATAGGGATCGTACTCGTGATCGCATTGATCGCAGTAGGAATTTATACCTTTGTGGCAGTAAAAAGCGAGACAAGCAGTGAAAAGGTGCAGCTTAGAATGGCACATGGACAGGCGGCAGATTCTGAGATCGGAGAGACGATCGAGTATTTATCAGATCTGGCAGCAGAAGACAGTTCCAAGAATCTGGAAGTGGATATTTATCCGAGTGGTGTACTTGGAGCAGAACCTTCTACGGTAGAGATGGTACAGGCAGGCGTATTGGATATGGCGAAAGTAAGCGCCAATACACTGGGACAGTTTGATGAGAGATATTCTATTTTCTCACTGCCATATTTGTTCCGCGATCGGGAACACTATTACAATGCAATGGCAAACAGTGAAGGAATTCAGGAACTGTTTGAATCTACAAGGGACAAAGGATACATTGCAATTGGTTATTATGCAAATGGTGCAAGAAATTATTATCTCAAAGAAGATAAGGCAGTGACAGATCCTTCTGTTCTGAAAGGAAAGAAAATACGTGCCATGGTCAGCAGTACTTCCATGGAGATGATCGAACTGATGGGCGGCTCACCGGTACCGATGGCATCCAGTGAAACGTACACGTCTCTTCAGCAGGGCATCGTAGATGGTGCGGAAAATACAGAGCTGGCACTGACAGTTGACAAACATGAAGAGATTGTAAAATCTTATACATACACAGAGCATCAGTATTCACCGGATATTTACATTATCAGTACGAAAGTCTGGGACAGCTTAAGCAAAGAACAGCAGGAATATTTAAAAGAGTGTCTTGTGAAATTGAATGAGAATTTTGTTTCAAAATATCAGCAGATGATGGATGATGCCATTGAAGAAGCACAGGAGCATGGTGTGACTGTTTACAGAGATATTGATAAGAGTAAATTTATCGAGCAGTTCAGCCAATGCATGAGGCGTTTGAAAGTAAAGGGGACGCTTACAAGAGCCTCTACGAAGATATTCAAAAATATGCCGTTGCAGAAGAGGAGGAGAAGTAATGAAGATCATAAATAAAATTCTGGGAACAGTGATCTCCGTACTTGTTGCGGTCATGGTTCTTGCCTGTTGCTGGCAGGTTATCACACGATTTCTGTTAAATGATCCAAGTCAGTGGACGGAGGAATTTTTGAGATACGCACTGATCTGGATGACGATGCTTGGGGCACCGTACGCTTATGGAAAAGATCAGCATTTGTCGATTCGTGTGCTGGTGGATAAATTTCAGTCAAAGAATCAGATCCGAACAAAGATCGCAGTAGAGATCATCGTATTGATCTTAAGTATTGCAGTATTTATTGTAGGTGGAATCATGGTAACTGCAAACTCAGCAGGACAGATTTCAGCCGCACTGAAACTTCCGATGCAGGTTTACTATGTATGTATTCCAATCAGTGGATGTCTGATGGTGCTGTATTGTTTGGAGCGTTTGAAAAGATGGTTCACAGAATTAAAGGAGGGAAAATAAATGGAAATTCAGGCAGCAATCTTACTTGTAATTGTATTTTTCCTGATGCTGGCATTTAGTGTGCCGGTGTCGTATAGCATCATTGTTTCCGCGTTGGTAACAATCGTTGCATTTTTGACACCTGGATTTGGTGTGTTTGTTTCTGCGCAGAAGATGGTCAGTGGAATTGACAGCTTTTCCCTGATCGCAGTACCATTTTTTATTCTGGCAGGTCTTTTGATGAACAGCGGTGGTATTGCCAAGAGATTGATCAATCTCGCACTGTTGGTTCTTGGAAAAGTACCGGGATCTTTGGCACTGACAAACATTGCGGGAAATGCGATGTTCGGTTCAATTTCCGGTTCCGGTATTGCAGCGGCAACTGCAATCGGTGGAGTTATGCTCCCGTTGGAAAAAGAGCAGAAGTATGATGAGGGATTTGCGGCAGCAGTCAATATCGCAACGGCTCCCGTTGGACAGCTGATTCCTCCGACAACAGCGTTTATCGTATTCTCGGCAGCAGGTGGTGGTGCTTCGGTAGCTGCACTGTTTATGGCTGGATGGATTCCGGGACTTCTGTGGGCTGCATGTTGCATGGTAGTTGCATTCTTCTATGCAAGAAAGCAGGGATATGTAATTAAAAGAGACAAACTGACTGCAAAAATCGTAGGGAAGACAATATGGGATGCAATCCCGAGTTTATTTCTGGTCGTGATTATCATCGGTGGTATTTTATCTGGAAAATTTACGCCGACAGAGGCATCCGGTGTTGCGGTTGCATACGCCTTTATCCTCTCCGTGTTTATTTACAGAACGATCAAACTGAGTGAAATTCCGAAGCTGCTGGTGGATGCAGCAGTTATGACAACAATCGTTATGCTGATCATCGGAGCATCTTCTGTATTGTCATTTGTAATGTCCTTTACAGGGCTGCCGGCAGCAATCAGTAAACTGGTTCTTGGAATTTCAAGTAATAAATATGTGATCCTGCTGATCCTCAATATTTTCCTTCTGATCGTGGGAACATTTATGGATATGGCGCCGGCACTTTTGATCTTCACACCGATCTTCCTTCCAATCGTACAGAGCTTTGGAATGAGCCCGATCCACTTTGGTGTCATGATGGTTATGAACCTTTCTGTAGGAACGATCACACCGCCGGTTGGAAACGTACTGTTTGTGGGATGCAGTGTGGCAAAACTGCGGGTTGAGCAGGTTATGAAACATTTGATCCCGCTCTTTGTGGCAATCTTTGCAGCATTGATGATGGTAACCTACATTCCGGCACTCAGCGAATGGCTCCCTACTGTTTTGGGGCTTCTGGAGTAATCTTGTTTTTGTAAGTAATTCCGTTTAGGGTTTTGCGATACTTTAACGGTGAAATACTCATGTAGGTTTTGAATACTTTTTCAAAATAAGTAATACTTTCATAGCCGACCGTACCGGCAATCTCGGAGACGCTAAGAGTGGTCTCCTCAAGGAGCTGTTTGGCTCTCTTTGTACGCAGGATATTGACATACTCGTTGACGCCGTAGCCGGTGACTTCTTTAAATGAGCGGCTTAAATAGAACTTGCTCAGATAGAAGACTCCGGCGAGGCCGTCTAAAGAGATGGATTCTGCGTAGTGATCAGAAATGTAGTCGGCAATGTTATAGATTGTCTGATACTTGCTGCTCTTATGAATGGCAGTTTCATCTTTGATCGGAGTCAGCTCCGGGTTGTCTCTGATAAAGTCAATAAAATAGTGGATGATTTCCATCTCGATCAAGGCTTTGTAGCTGCGGCTGCGGTTGGAAAATTCAGTCTTTAGTACTTCATACATATGTAAAAATTTTTCCTGCTGCTTCTGCGTCAGATTATAAACTCCATAGTGTTCGCGAAAAAAAGGAACAAGATTGAGGTGCGGAAATTTTTCATCAAACTGCTGCATTTTGAATTTATCAATATACAGAATGATTCGCGTGTATCCGGTTGTGTCATCCTCCGGAGCATGTGTCATATGGATCAGATTTGTATCCACCAGGATCAGGCTGCCTTTTTTCACCTGATAGGCACGGTTGTTGAAGAAAAAGAGGCGCTCTCCTTCTGTGAGAAAGTAAATCTCGTATTCATTATGAAAATGATTGGAACGCATATCATAACCACTGGAACGTTTTAAATGTTCCAGAGAAATTCCTTCCATTTCTGAATAATAAATGATAGTATCCATACAGTATCTCCTTTGTTGTGAGCAGCGTGTGCTTTGTTAAAACTATTATAAGATAGAAACCGTAAAAAAGCTATATGAAAGGATTGGCATAAAATGCCGGAAAAGAAAATGAAGAATATAAAAAGAGAATTGATCGAACAAAAACTGAATCTGGTCGTAGAAAAACTAATGAACCTTGGCGGTCCGGAAAATGAAGCTGAATTAAAAGACGGCGGAGAGGCAATCGGCTTTTTTAAGCGTGACTTTGGGATTGCAGAGTGGGACTGGCCGCAGGGAGTGGGGCTGTACGGACTTCTCAAAATGATGAAATACAGGGAAATGATGATTATAAAACATTTCTGCACCAGTGGTTCAAAGGAAATATCGCAGATGGACTTCCGTCCAGAAATATCAATACAACAACCCCGCTTCTGACACTGGCAGAGTTAAATGAACAATATCAGGATAAAGAATTTGAAAATCTGTGTCTGGACTGGGCTTCCTGGCTGATGAACTGCATTCCGAGAACAAAAGAGGCGGATTCCAGCATGTCACAAGTGCCAACGGTGACAGACAGGGTGTACGCTTAAATGAAAGCGAGATGTGGATCGATACTCTGTTCATGACCGTATTATTTTTGAATAAAATGGGGCAGAAATATCAGAAACAGGAGTGGATCGACGAGTCCATCCATCAGGTGCTGATGCATATCAAATATCTGTATGATACACATACCGGATTATTCTATCACGGATGGTCCTTTAACCGTATGGATAATTTCGGCGGTATTTTCTGGTGCAGAGGAAACAGCTGGTTCACACTGGGAATTCTGGACTATGTGGATATGTTCAAAGGAACACTCAATGCAGGTGTGAAAACCATCATTGTGGATACATACAAAGCACAGGTGAGAAAGCTGAAGGAACTGCAGAGTAAGAGCGGATTGTGGCATACAGTTCTGACAGACCCGGACAGCTACGAAGAAGTTTCCGGTTCTGCGGCCATCGTGGCAGGAATTCTCAAAGGAATCAAAATGGGGATCCTGGACGATTCATATCTGGAATGTGCATGGAAGGGTGTGCAGGCGATTCTGAAAAATATCGATAAAGACGGAACGGTATTAAACGTATCCGGTGGAACAGGTATGGGATATGATGCAGATCATTACAAAAACATTCTGATCGCGCCGATGGCGTATGGTCAGTCTTTGACAATTCTGGCGCTGGTAGAAGCACTGCAGCTGGCGGAGTAGAGTGCAAATAAGGACGCTGTTTTATATAAATAGCGTCCTTTTTTTTACACTTTTTTATTTCATATAATAGAGTTAAATAAAGTGCGAAAGGGAGGCAGAAAATGGATAAATATTATTTGGCTGTTGACATTGGCGCATCCAGTGGCCGTCATATGCTGGCAAGTATGAAAGACGGGAAAATGCAGCTGGAAGAGGTATACCGTTTCCCGAATGGAATGACAGAAAAAAACGGGACTCTCTGCTGGGATGTAGAGCGTCTGTTTACAGAAATCAAAAACGGATTGAAAGTATGTAAAGAGTTGGGGAAAATTCCAGTATCCATGGCAATTGATACCTGGGCGGTAGACTATGTACTGCTGGATGAAAATGACAAGATTCTGGGGGATACAGCAGGTTACAGAGACAGCCGTACAACTGGAATGGATGAGAAGGTGTATGAAAAGATTCCACTGGGAGCTCTGTATGCAAGAACCGGAATCCAGAAACAGATTTTCAACACGATCTATCAGCTGATGGCGGTAAAGGAAAATTATCCGGAGCAGCTGGAACAGGCAGAATCCATGCTGATGATCCCGGATTACTTCCAGTTTTTGTTGACCGGAGTCAAGAAGATGGAATACACCAATGCGACAACGACCCAGCTTGTAAGTCCTCAGACAAAAGACTGGGATTACGAACTGATCGATCTGCTTGGGTTTAACAGGAAGATTTTCAAAGCGATTTCCATGCCGGGAACGGTTGTAGGAAACTTTACAAAAGAAATTCAGGAGGAAGTTGGATTTGACTGTACGGTTGTACTTCCGGCAACGCATGATACCGGATCTGCAGTGCTTGCAGTTCCGACGAATGATGACAATGCGATCTACATCAGTTCCGGTACCTGGTCTTTGATGGGAATTGAGAGAAAAGATGCGGATTGTTCCATGGAAAGTATGCGGGCAAACTTCACAAATGAGGGAGGATATGATTACCGCTTCCGTTTTCTGAAGAACATCATGGGGCTGTGGATGATCCAGTCTGTCAAGAAAGAATGGAAAGAAGAGCTTTCCTTTGCGCAGATATGTGAACAGGCATCCAAAGAGGAGATTACTTCTTTAGTGGACTGCAATGATGATTGTTTCCTTGCTCCAAAGAGCATGATAGAAGCAGTACAGACGTTTTGCAGAGAGAGTAATCAGCAGATTCCGGAGACAATCGGGGAGATTGCGGCAGTGATCTACAACAGTCTTGCAAAATGTTATGGAGAGACGATTCGGGAGATCGAGGAAATCACGGGAAATACATACGATACGATTTATGTAGTCGGTGGTGGTGCGAACGCAGGTTATCTCAACGAACTGACTGCAAAATATACAAAGAAAAAAGTGTCGGCAGGACCGACAGAGGCGACTGCAATTGGAAATATCACGGTTCAGATGCTTCATGATGGAGTGTTTACATCATTGCCTGAGGCAAGAACCTGCATCGGCAAGTCATTTGACATCCGTCACTATGATGAAAACGGAAATGAAAATCAGGAGGTATAAAGCGATGACAAGATATGAATCAGCAAAAGAAATCTATGCAAAATTAGGAGTAGACACAGACGCGGCAATTGAAAAATGTATGCAGGTACCGGTTTCTCTGCACTGCTGGCAGGGAGACGATGTAACAGGATTTGATCACGATGGCCCTCTGACAGGTGGAATCCAGACAACAGGAAACTATCCTGGAAAAGCAAGAACACCGGAAGAATTGATGGCAGATATGGACAAGGCAATGAGCCTGATGCCGGGAGCAAAGAAGATCAATGTGCATGCGTGCTATGCAATTTTTGAAGAGGGAGAATTTGTTGACCGTGATAAACTGGAGCCTAAACACTTCCAGAAATGGGTAGATTTTTGCAAAAGAAAGAGGAATGGGACTGGACTTCAATCCAACATTCTTCTCTCATGAGAAAGTAAAAGACGGACTGACACTTTCAAGCCCGGACGAAGAGACAAGGAAATTCTGGATTGAGCATGGAAAAGCATGTATCCGTATTTCCAAGTATTTTGCAGAGCAGACAGGAATCCCATGTGTGATGAATATCTGGACAGGAGACGGATTCAAAGATGTGCCTGCAGACCGTATGGGACCAAGAGTTCGTTACAAAGAATCCATCGATGAGATCCTTTCTGAGCCATATGATCCGAAGATGGTAAAACCTTGTGTAGAATCTAAGGTATTCGGAATCGGAGTTGAGGCATACACAGTTGGTTCTGCAGAATTTGCACTGAGCTATGCGGCAATGAACAAAGAGAAATGCCTGCCGCTGATGGATAACGGACATTATCATCCGACAGAAGTTGTTTCCGATAAGATCCCGGCGCTTTTGACCTTCTTCCCGGAAATCGCACTGCATGTGACACGTCCGATTCGTTGGGATTCTGACCATGTAGTTCTGTTTGATGATGAGACAAAGGAAATCGCACAGGAAATCGTTCGCTGCGAAGGCGGTCTTGACCGCACTTATATTGCCTTGGATTATTTCGATGCATCCATTAACCGTATCTCTGCATGGGTAACAGGATTTCGAAGTTTCCAGAAAGCGCTGCTGAATGCACTTTGTACACCAAGTGCGCTCTTAAAAGAACTTCAGGATACCAATCAGATGTCAAAGAAAATGGTGGTAATGGAAGAGTGCAAGACACTTCCAATCGGAGATATCTGGGAGGAGTACTGCAGAAGATGCAATGTTCCGGCAGAAAGCTGGTTTGAAGAAATCGAAAAATATGAGACAGAAGTGCTCGTAAAAAGAGCATAAATGAAAAAGGATGGAACTATCGTTTTTTACGATCAGATCGTGAAGCGGCAGTTCCATCTTTTTTATTTTTGATATAATTTCTTTTTTTCACGAGGAGCGACACCTGTAATTTTTTTGAAAGTCCGATTGAAATGAGTCAGGTTGGAAAATCCTACTTCTCTACTGATTTGAGTGATATTATAGTCGGTTTCTAACATCAGCCTCTGTGCATGGAGAATGCGTGTGGTATTCAAATACTGAATAATCGTTTTCCCGGTTGCATTCTTGAATTCATGGCACAGATGTAGGGACTTACATAGAGTATTTCTGCCAGTTGATTCACAGAGATATCTTCCATGTAGTGATTGTGAATATAGTCTACAGCTTTTGCAGAACGAGTTTTTGGGATGCTTTTTACGGCTTCAAAATCCAGACGCAGCATATTTAACAGGAGTCCGTTCAGTTGATTACAGATATAGCATCGTGGTATTTGCCTGGAACATCTATTTCATGAGTGAGAGACAAAAGAAGAGAAAGAATCTGGTTTGGAATATATCCTTCGTTCACAAAAAGAAGTTCTTTTTCTGAAAGCAGTTGACAAATGGTGTCATTTGCGATCAGGTCAGGAGAAAAATATAACACGATTCGTTTAAAAGGCATGTCCTTTTCACCATAGGAGTGATGCATGATATGAGGGGGAAACAAAACAAAATCATTCGCAGTAAGATGATAAATTTCACCTTCTATCATATGCATCCGCTCACCTTCCAGAAGATAGTATAACTCGAAAAAGTCGTGAAAATGGGACTGGGTCATATTATCATTCACTCCTTCAGCATAAGCGTAAGCAATTTTTTTTCCTTGCGAAATAATAATCGCAGCAGTATCTAACATAATCCATCTCCTTTCTGCAACAAAATAGAGATGTAAAAATTGTGCATATCTAACAAAAAGCAAAATATATAAATCCTATAAGAAGAAGATTAGCATAAAAAAGAAAGATGGGCAAGAAGGAAAATAGCAAGAAAGGTAAAATAATGGCTGGAATATCACAAAATGTGTCTACCTTTAGGTACTCTGTTTTTTTATAATATTTTTAGAAATTGAAAGGAAAATGATTTCCGGGAAAAGAAAACAGGAGGAGAAAAGGGATGAAGATATGTTTACAGGCAGGAGCTGTAAAACAGATAGAAAATTATTTTTCGATATCTACGGATGGCGTGGAGATTCGTATCTGGTTTTTAACGGATTCTGTTGTTCGGATTCGTGCAGGTTTTGACGGAGATTTTGTGGAAGAATCTTACAGTCTGGTGACAACTGCATGGGAAGATCGTATGGATATGTTTATGAAACATTATCGGAAACGGATTCAGACAGCAGAAGCCCAGTTGACAGATGGGTTAGAAAAAGCGGTAATCCAGGGAAAAGTTTTGAGAGTAAGAAGTTGGAAAAAAATCCATTTCGTATTTGTGTTTATGATGCAGAGAATACACAGATCCATGCGGATATTGTAGATTTAGCCTACATGGAGGACAGCAATAACCGTCGCATTCACACAAGTGAGATTACAGAAGATGATTGTTTTTATGGATTGGTGAGAAAAGCGGAGTGTTTAACAAAGCTCAGAAATTTATGAACATGAGCCGAAAGACGCTATGGGATATAATCCGAAGGAGACAGATTCTCTTTATAAGCATATTCCATTTTATATCAAACTGAATAAGAAAACCAAGAAGGCAGTGGGATATTTTTATCACAATACGTATGAGTGTGATTTCAATATGGGACGTGAGAAAAGTAATTATTGGAAGCCTCACAGCACGTATCGTGTAGATGGAGGAGATATTGACCTCTTTCTGATCACAGGACCACAGGTGCGGGATGTGGTAGAGCGTTATACTGATTTGACAGGGAAATCCGCATTGCTTCCGCGTTACGCATTGGGCTATCTGGGATCGTCTATGTACTATCCGGAGTTAGAGAAAGATTGTGATGATGCAATCCTGGAATTTATTGACACAACGAAAAGAAGAAGAAATTCCAGTGGATGGCTTCCAGCTTTCCTCAGGATATTGTGCGATTGAGACAGAAGAAGGAATCAAACGCTGCGTTTTTACATGGAATAAAAAACGTTTCAAAGATCCAAAAGATTTTTTCAAACAGATGAAAGACCGTGGGATTTGCGTATCACCAAATGTGAAACCGGGAATCTTGCTGTTGCATCCAAAGAAGGAAGAGATGCAGGCGAAAGGAATGTTTGTAAGAGCAAGCAGATCAGAGGAGCCGGGAATTGGAACATGGTGGGGCGGAAAAGGTGTTTTTGTTGATTTTACAAAGCAGGAAACGCGAGATAACTGGAAAGCTATGTTAAAAGAGAATGTTCTGGAGTATGGGACTAGTTCTGTATGGAATGACAACTGCGAATATGACAGCATGATCGATAAAGACTGTCGTTGTGATTTGAAGGAAAGGGAGCAACGATTGGTCAGCTGAAGTCTGTGATGTCGAATATTATGTGTCACATCACAGATGAAGCTGTGCATGAGATATTTGAAAATCAAAGACCATATATTGTTTGTCGTTCCGGTCATTGTGGAATCCAGAAATATGCACAAACATGGCTGGTGACAATCTGACATGTTGGGAAGCATTAAAATATAATATTGCAACAATTCTGGGAATGGGACTTTCCGGAGTCGCAAACCAGGGATGTGATATCGGAGGATTTTATGGTCCGGCTCCTGAGGCGGAACTACTGGTGAGATGGATCCAGAACGGGATATTTCAGCCAAGATTTTCCATTCATTCCACAAATACGGATAATACGGTAACAGAACCATGGATGTACAGCGGCTGCAAAGAATATATCAAGAAAGCGATTGAA
>ENA-OQBJ01001120-OQBJ01001120.1-human-gut-metagenome-genome-assembly--contig:-NODE-1120-length-11346-cov-2.007398_pt1 | contig 11346 bp, 14 predicted proteins | sample MGYA00242743_ERZ504545 | MGnify/ENA primary metagenome ERZ504545 (study PRJEB26092, sample SAMD00036252) | human gut metagenome | host: Homo sapiens | study: EMG produced TPA metagenomics assembly of...
TGAATTGGTTAAGGAATTGGTTCATCATGAGGTAGAAAATGGTCTTCAAGTAGTTTCTGATGGTGAATTTGGTCGTTCTTGGTGGCACCTTGATTTCCTATGGAATCTAACCGGTTTTGAAGCTTACCAACAAGAAGATTCATATAAATTCCATGGAGCTAAGACACGTACTACCAACGTTCGTATCAATGGTAAAATTGCCGAAAATCCTAATCATCCTTTCTATCGTGACTTTGAATATCTTAAATCAGTGACTCCTGAAGGAATTACTCCAAAAGTAACTATTCCAAGTCCATCACTCATCATTAACCGTGACCACCGTAGTGATCTTTATGCTGATTACTATGATTCATGGACAGATTTCCTTGATGATTTGGCTAAAGCTTACCATGATACCATCCAACATTTCTACGATTTGGGTGCACGTTATGTACAATTGGATGATACGACTTGGGGTTATTTGATTCAACAGTTTGAGAATGAAAAAAATAATCCTGAGAAAACAGCTGAGTTGGCAAAAATTGCTGAGGATGATGTATACACTATCAATAAAGCTTTGGAAGGTCTTCCAGAAGATTTGACTTTGGCTACTCACATTTGTCGTGGGAACTTTAAGTCAACTTATCTTTTTGAAGGTGGCTATGATTCAGTAGCTAAATATCTTGGGAAATTGAATTATGATATCTTCTTCTTGGAATACGATGATGCGCGTTCAGGTAGCTTCGCACCACTTCCAACGATTTGGAATAACCGTGATCATGTTGAATTGGTGCTTGGTGTGATTACTTCTAAGGATCCAGCTTTGGAAGATGTAGATGCTGTCATCGCTCGTATCCATGAAGCGGCTGAGCTTGTACCACTTAAGAACCTTGGTATCTCAACTCAATGTGGTTTTGCATCAACTGAAGAAGGCAATATCTTGACTGAGCAAGACGAGTGGAATAAATTACAATTGATTAAAACAATTACTGATAAAGTTTGGTCATATAGAAAAAATGTAGAGGACAGGCTCAGCTTGTTCTCTCTTTTTATGAATATAGAAAGGAAGTGTCATGAATTATAAAGAGACAGGTCAGAAGATTTAGAAGCTGTAGGAGGAAAGGAGAACGTTCAGAATCTAACACACTGTGCTACACGTTTACGTTTTACCTTAGCAGATGATTCTAAAGCTGATGATGAGGCTGTTAAAGCTATCGATGGTGTGGTGAGTTTGGCTAAGAGTGGTGGCCAGTATCAAGTTGTTGTTGGGAGTGATGTACCAAATGTATACCGCGCTTTAGAAGGTTTATTGGATCTGGATGAAGTATCTAAGGAATCATCGGAAAAACAAGATAGAACTCCTCTTCAAAGCTTTTTAGCTCTTATTTCTGGGATTTTCACCCCAATCTTACCAGTAATTACAGCAGCAGGGATGATCAAGGCCGTTTTGTCCCTTTTGGTTGTCTTTAAGGTAGTAGCTGTAGATGATGTTAACTATCAAGTTCTTAATTTTATTGGCGATGCTGGATTTTATTTCTTACCTGTATTTTTAGGTGCCTCAGCAGCTCGACAGTTTAAGACGAATGCTCAATTGGGGATGTTGATTGGTGCTATTTTATTACACCCAACTTTTACTCAGATTGTGACAACTGCCAAGGAATCAGGTCATGGCGTCTCTTTCTTTAGTATTCCTCTTACATTAACTTCTTACTCATCAACGGTTATCCCTGTTATTTTGGCAGTTTGGTTTATGAGTTACGTGGAGCGCTTTGCGATTAAAATTTCACCAAAAGCTGTGAAGTTTTTCTTGGTTCCTATGATTACGACCTTAATTACTGCAATCGTAACACTTTAGATTTTAGGTCCAATTGGTGCTGTCATTGGTAACTGGTTGGGTGACTTCTTTAAGTGGTTGGAAAACTTTGGCCCATGGGTTGTTCCGACAATTGTAGGAGCAACCTTCCCGTTAATGGTTACAACAGGAACTCACTATGGCTTAGTATCCATTGGAATCAATAACCGTATGACTATTGGTTATGATACGATTGCACAGCCAGGTGCTTTGGCTTCAAATGTGGCTCAGGGTGGAGCAGCTCTTGCTATTGCTTTAAAAACTAAGGATACCAATAAAAAAACTTTAGCTTCATCTGCTGGGATTACTGCGATTTGTGGGATTACGGAACCGGCTCTTTATGGGGTAAACTTTGCAAAATAAAGCAGCCTTATAGGATCTATTGTTGCAGGGGGAGTAGGTGGCTTCTTCCTTGGTATTTTAGGTGCGAGAAATTTTGCGGGTGGTTCCCCGGGTATCTTGACGATTGCAGCGTATATCGGTGAAGATACACTTAAATATTTTTTACACAGCTATTGCAGGTCTTGTAATTTCTGTTGTGGTATCTTTCATTGTGACCTTCATTCTTTATAAGGAAGATTAATGATTGTGGCAGGCCGAGAGGTCTGTTTCTTTCTTACGTTGAAAAATCCTCCACCATTTCCCAAAAGCTATATAAATTATGATAGAATAGAGTGATTATATCTGTAATAACGGAAAAGGAGGGCAGGTCTATCTGAGGCCTGTATCATCATTATGAAACTTCAAAAACCTAAGGGAACGCAGGATATTTTACCTGCGGATAGTGCCAAATGGCAGTACGTAGAAAATGTTGCACGTGAAACATTTAAGAAATACAATTATGGTGAAATTCGTACACCTATGTTTGAACATTACGAGGTCATTTCACGTTCAGTAGGTGATACAACTGACATCGTTACTAAGGAAATGTATGATTTTCATGATAAGGGAGACCGTCATATTACACTTCGTCCAGAAGGAACAGCACCGGTTGTACGCTCTTATGTAGAAAACAAACTCTTTGCGCCAGAGGTCCAAAAACCTGTTAAAGTTTATTATATTGGATCAATGTTCCGTTATGAACGTCCTCAAGCAGGACGCTTGCGTGAGTTCCACCAACTAGGTGTAGAGTGCTTTGGATCAAAAAATCCAGCAACAGATGTTGAAACCATTGCTATGGCCTACCAACTCTTTAATACGCTAGGCATTAAGGATGTTACCCTTCATTTGAATAGCCTTGGAAATACTGAGAGTCGTCTGGCTTATCGTCAGGCCTTGATTGACTATTTGACACCAATGCGTGAAAGTTTGTCAAAAGATAGTCAACGTCGTTTGGATGAAAATCCTTTGCGAGTACTCGATTCAAAAGAAAAAGAAGATAAGGTTGCCGTTGAAAATGCTCCATCTATCCTTGATTATTTAGATGAAGAAAGTCAAGCGCACTTTGACGAAGTACGTACCATGCTTGATAGTCTTAACATTCCTTACGTGATTGATACTAATATGGTACGTGGTCTTGATTACTATAATCACACGATTTTTGAATTTATTACCACTGTTGATAAGTCTGAATTGACAATTTGTGCGGGTGGTCGTTACGATAGTTTGGTTGAATACTTCGGTGGTCCAGAAACAGCTGGTTTTGGTTTTGGACTTGGTTTAGAACGCTTGCTTTTGGTTCTTGATAAACAAGGTATTGAGCTTCCGGTGGAAGAAAATCTGGATGTTTACATTGCAGTACTTGGTTCAGGTGCCAATGGCAAAGCTCTTGAGTTAGTTCAAGCTATCCGCTATCAAGGATTTAAGGCTGAACGTGATTATCTTGGACGTAAGATTAAGGCACAATTTAAGTCAGCAGATACCTTCAAGGCCAAGACGGTTATCACATTAGGTGAGAGTGAAGTGGAGTCAGGTCAGGTTAATGTCAAAAATAATGCTACTCGTGAGGAAGTTACTGTAAGTTTCGAAGAGCTAACTAAAAACTTTGCTGCAGTCCTCGAACAGTTAGAAAAGTAGGGGGCGTATGGTTAGTATAGTTGATATGCTCAAACGGAGTGAAAAGTTCAGTTTGGCTTTTGATCGTAGTATGCCCATTCGTTTCCAACAACAGTTTGGCAGTTGATTGCCTTTCTTGATAAACATGATATTACTTGGTTTAATGATGAGCCTGCAAGTGATCATGCGATGTGTCAGCAATTACTTGGTCAAGTTTGGCGTCAGGATTGTCAAGATGTGGTCTTGAGTTTGAACCAGGAACGTTATTGGATGCAGGTAGACGAGGAAACTGATGAACTTAGTGTTATCATTGAAGATGTTTACGGATTCCGTTGGAATAGTTTACTTGACTTAGAAACAGCCGATTATCGTTTTGAAGATTTTGAAGAGTTTGCTGAGGATTACGTGGATACTAGTGATTTGTTGAAACAATTTGGCAAATAGTTTTATAAAAAAGAAAGTCTATTAAAATTCTACCTGAAATGGGTGGGGTTTTGATGGGCTTTTTGCTATAATAGTTAAGACTAAAAAATTAACGAAAGAAGTGTATTTATGGAACGTTCTATGTATGCCGGACTGTTCGTAGTGAACACATCGGAACTACTATTACTTGAAAGGTTGGGTATCTCGCCGTCGTAACCTCGGAGGTTTGATTTTCATCGATCTTCGTGACCGTGAAGGTTTGATGCAGTTGGTTGTTAACCCTGAAAATGCGGATGCTAATGTTGTTGAAACAGCTGAAAGCTTGCGTAGCGAATTTGTTATTGAAGTAACAGGAACTGTTGAAGCGCGTGAACAAGCTAATGATAACTTGCCTACAGGTGCTGTCGAACTTAAAGTTGAAGACTTAAAGTCTTAATACTGCCAAAACAACACCATTTGAAATCAAAGATGGTGTTGAGGCTAGTGATGATACACGTATGCGTTACCGCTATTTGGATCTTCGTCGTCCAGAGATGTTGGAAAACTTTAAGCTCCGTGCAAAAGTAACTCACGCCATCCGTAATTATCTTGATGACTTGGAATTTATCGATGTTGAAACACCAATGTTGACAAAATCTACACCAGAAGGTGCTCGTGATTACTTGGTTCCAAGCCGTGTTAGCCAAGGTCACTTTTATGCTCTTCCGCAAAGTCCTCAAATCACTAAACAATTATTGATGAATGCTGGTTTTGACCGTTATTATCAAATTGTTAAGTGTTTCCGTGATGAAGATTTGCGTGGAGACCGTCAACCTGAGTTTACACAAGTTGACTTGGAAACGTCATTCCTTAATGAGCAAGAAATCCAAGATATTACAGAAGGATTGATTGCTAAGGTTATGAAAGAAACTAAAGGAATTGAAGTTACACTACCATTCCCACGCATGTCTTACGATGATGCCATGAATAACTATGGTTCTGACAAGCCAGATACACGCTTTGACATGCTTTTACAAGACTTGACAGAGGTTGTCAAGGGTGTAGACTTCAAAGTGTTTGCTGAAGCGCCAGCTGTTAAGGCAATTGTTGTCAAAGGAAATGCAGACAAATACTCACGTAAAAGTATTGACAAGTTGACAGAGTTTGCCAAACAATTTGGCGCTAAAGGTCTTGCTTGGGTTAAGATGACTGACGGAGCTCTAGCAGGTCCAGTTGCTAAATTCTTGACAAGTATTGAAGATAAGTTGACAGATGCTTTACACCTTGAAGAGAATGATCTAGTTCTTTTTGTAGCAGATACACTTGAAATCGCTAATAACACACTTGGTGCTTTGCGTAATCAAATTGCTAAAGAACTTGACATGATTGACAACACTAAGTTCAACTTCCTTTGGGTTGTCGATTGGCCAATGTTTGAGTGGTCTGAAGAAGAAGGACGCTATATGTCTGCTCACCACCCATTTACTTTGCCAACAGAAGATTCTGCAGCAGAGCTTGAAGGAGATCTTTCCAAGGTACGTGCTGTAGCTTATGATATTGTCTTGAATGGTTATGAGCTTGGTGGAGGAAGTCTACGTATCAATCATAAAGACCTACAGGAACGTATGTTGAAAGCCCTTGGTTTCTCTGAAGAATCAGCCTATGAGCAATTTGGATTCCTTCTTGAAGCTATGGACTATGGTTTCCCACCACATGGTGGTTTGGCTATCGGTCTTGACCGTTTTGTTATGCTTCTTGCAGGTAAAGATAATATCCGTGAAGTGATTGCCTTCCCTAAAAATAATAAGGCATCAGATCCTATGACTCAGGCCCCAAGTCTTGTGGCTGATAAACAGTTGGAAGAACTTGCCCTTCATGTAGATTTAGAAAATGAATAAAGCACCTCTTCATAAACATGTTAAATTTGTAGCGAAAAAGTCTGCGAAGAAAATGGGCGTTTTGCAGGCTGTACGTAGTATTTCCCGTGAAAAATATACTGAAAAAGTCTCAGCTTCTTTACTTTATGGTCTCTTATCGTCAATCGCCGTTAATTTCTTTTTTCAACCTGGACATGTTTACTCCAGTGGAGCAACAGGTTTGGCACAGGTTTTATCGGCATTGAGTGTTAGAACTTTAGGTTTTGAGATACCAGTATCATTGACTTTCTATGCAATTAATATCCCTCTCTTGATTCTGGCTTGGTATAAGATTGGCCATAAATTTACTATCTTTACCTTCATTACAGTAACGATGAGCTCCCTTTTTATTCAGGTGATGCCACATGTAACCTTGACAGAGGATCCTTTGATCAATGCTATCTTTGGTGGTTTGGTCATGGGAACGGGGATTGGTTTCGGTTTAAAATCACGTATCTCTAGTGGGGGGACGGATATCGTTAGCCTCACTATTCGTAAGAAAACAGGTCGTGATGTTGGTAATATCTCCTTGATTGTCAATGGAATTATCATGGTTTTTGCGGGCATTCTTTTTGGTTGGAAATATGCTCTTTATTCAATGGTGACTATTTTTGTTTCTAGTCGAGTTACAGATGCGATTTTCACAAAACAAAAGAAAATGCAGGCTATGATTGTCACAAGTAATCCTGACCCAGTTGTAAGGATGATTCAGAAGAAACTCCACCGTGGAGTAACGCTGATTAATGATGCGGAAGGGACTTATAATCACGAAAAGAAAGCAGTATTACTGGCGATTATTACGCGTGAAGAGTATACTGACTTCAAGCATTATATGAGAAAGGCAGATCCCAAAGCCTTTGTCTCCATCGCAGAAAATGTACATATTCTAGGTCGTTTTGTTGATTTAGATGACTAACAAAAAAAAGGAAGTTGACGAACGTTAGCTTCTTTTTTGTTGGAGAGAATTCTTGACGAAATGCCTGCTTGACTTTACAATATCAGTATGATTAGATTTTTAATTCCAACCGCAAAAGAAATGAAGGCCAGTAAGGAAGTTTCGTCTCAAAAATTATCCGAAAAGAGTGCGGCTATCCTAACTGAAATGGCAAAATTGTCCACAGATGAATTATCCACAGCTTATAAAATAAAGCCTGAGCAGGCTGAGAAAGAAAAGCAGCGCTGGGCTGCGATTTTATCGGGAGAAGCGAAAACCTATCCGGCTATCGAGCTTTTTAATGGACTGATGTATCGTCACATCAAACGTAGTGACTTATCCACATGTGAAAAAGAATTCTTAGACCAACAAGTATTTATCACATCTTCTTTTTATGGAATCATTCCCGCTTTTTACCCGATTCAAGAACATCGTCATGACTTTCATACGAAGATTAAGGTTGATGGTCAGTCCTTAAAAAACTATTGGCGTGCTGAATATGATCAATTTTTAGAGGAGAGTCAAGTTCCGGTTGTTTCTTTGCTTTCAAGTGAATTCGAGGATGTTTTTAGTCCAACTCTTCGTAAGCAGTTATTCACGGTTAGTTTTATGGAAGACCGCAATGGGGTTCTTAAGACTCACTCTACGATTTCCAAAAAGGCAAGAGGGGCTTTTTTGACAGCTGTTATGGAGGAGAATTGTCAAACGATTAATGATTTACGAAAATTGTCTTTTGATGAGTTTAATTATCGTGAGGATTTATCCTCTAATAATGAGCTAGTTTTTGTTAAAATTGCATAAAAAGTCTGAGTTATAAGCTCAGACTTTTTTTATAGCATATCTTTACGATCGACTTGTTCATAGTTCGTTTGACCGTCATTTAGCTTGTCCCAAATAACGACTTCTCCTTGATTAAGAGATTTTTTGACATCAATAATACGTTGATAGATGATCCTCGAAACTGGAGCATAAGGTTCTTTTTAGTGATGTCAAAGCGGCCGTCAACGAGAATGTCAACGAGTTGAAGAAGTTCTAGTTTATCAGGAGTTTCAAGCATCAACTCCTCCCAAGTATAACCAGTCCAAGACCAGATATCTTTTTCCGGGAGTTCCTCACGAATGCGTTTGACTAGGGGAATGAGAATTCCTGTGTTTAGGAAGGGTTCACCACCAAGTAGCGTGAGACCTTGTACGTAAGGTTGAGCTAGATCCCTCATGATTTGTTCTTCAAGTTCTTTAGTATAGGGAATTCCTGCCTTAAAGGACCAGGTGGCAGCGTTATAGCATCCCTCGCAATGAAACATGCAACCAGAGACGTAAAGGGAGTTACGCACGCCTTCACCATCAACGAAATTAAAAGCTTTGTAGTCAATAATACGTCCTTGGCTAAGTTCTTCAGACTTCCATTCCTGTGGTTTTGGTGTATTCCATGTCATGATTCTACTCCAAATCTATCCAATAGCGCTCAGTTTCATGGCGAATGTTCTCCAACTGGCCACCGTTGGCTAATATAACAGCTCGACTAGCAGGATTCTTGATACTACAAGTGACCAGAGCACGATGAATATTCTTGTCTTTAGCTACTTGTAAGCCTTGACGGAGTGATTCTTTCGCATAACCCTTTCCTCGTTCGGATGGACGGATAGAGTAGCCAATATGGCCCCCTTTTTCTAGTAAGTAGTCATTTAATCGGAGACGAAGGTTGAGGAAACCAAGAGCATGATCCGCTTCGTCAAAACTAACCAGCTGGATAGCAGGAACCCAGTTTTCAGGAATATTGAGTCCCGCTTCCGCTTGAATATTTTCTTCCAGCCACTCTTCATAAACAAAATTGTCGGGGTTCCAAAATCCACCATCATGAGCAGATTGCTCCCTTTCAAATTCAGCCATCATCTCTAAGATAGCTTCTTTATCTGTTTGACTCGGTCGGCGTAAGATCATATTATTTCTTCTTTCCAGCTTTTTTCAAAAGGGCTTGGACACGTGCTTTTTTATCGTTTTTTACAGTTGCATTTTTTTCGTGGTAACGTTCCACTTGTTGCATACCTTTATAATCTAACTGATATTTTCCCATTATATTCCTTTCTAAAAATGAAATAAGCAAAGCAGTTGGAAGGTATCATCCAGCTGCTTCTAGTTTTTTATAATGTATTCTAGGTCTTATTAAAGGTGTTTACCTTCATATTTTATGGTTGAACCGTTCATGTGTTTGACTCGAGCAGAGATTTCTTTGTGGCGTCCTTTAACCATTGGGCGTGCCTGTGGATTTCCTAGATAGCCGCAAGTACGTTTGACAACATCAACTGTTTTAGGATCTGTGTTGCCACAGTTAGGACACATGAATCCACGTTCTGTTGGGGTGAAGTCCCCTTCAAAGTCACACTTGTAGCATTTATCAATTGGAGTATTCGTTCCGAGGTAACCGACACGGTCATAAGCAAAGTCCCAGACAGCTTCGAGTGCCTTTGGATTTTGCTGGAGAACTGGATATTCGCAGTAATGGATGAATCCACCAGTTGCGCCAGCTTCGGGGTAAGCTTTTTCGAATTCTAATTTTTCAAATGGTGTTGGATTTTTACGAACATCGTAGTGGAAAGAGTTGGTGTAATACTCTTTATCTGTGATATCAGTCACGACACCGAACTTTTCAGTATCCAAACGACAGAAACGATCCGTCAAACTCTCTGATGGTGTTGAATAAACAGAGAAATGATAATCATATTCGTCAGACCAACTTTCACAAGCATTTTTTCATAGATTTAACGATATCTAACGTGAATGCTTTGGCTTCTGGATTAGTCTCCCAGTCACTACCATAAAAAACGGATGCTACTTCATAAAGCCCAATATAACCAAGTGATACAGTTGCACGACGATGTTTGAAGAGTTGATCTACATTATCGAATTTACCTAGACGTTGGCCAAAGGCCCCGTACTGATAAAGAATAGGTGCATTAGCAGGTGTAGCTTCTTTGACACGTTCAACTCGGTAGACGAGTGCATCTTTGGCAATTCCCATTCTTTCTTCAAAAATTTCCCAAAATTTATCTTGGTCTCCCTTAGATTCTAGGCAATTCGAGGAAGATTAAGGGTTACAACACCCAGATTCATTCGTCCAGAATTAACTTCAACACCATTTCATCCTTCCACCCCTGGAGGAAGGAACGACATCCCATAGGAGCCTTAAAGGAACCTGTCAATTCAACGATTTTGTCATATGACAAGACATCTGGATACATACGCTTTGTTGCACATTCAAGAGCTAGTTGCTTAATATCGTAGTTAGGTGAGCTAGGCTCTAAGTTAAGTCCACGTTTTAAGGTAAAAATGAGTTTAGGGAAAATGGCTGTACGGTGCTCGGAGCCAAGTCCTAAAATACGAACTTGTAGGATAGCCTTTTGGATTTCACGCTCAAACCAGTTTGTCCCTAAACCGAAACCGAGGGAGGTAAAGGGAGTTTGTCCATTCGAAGTGAAAAGCGTATTAATCTCGTATTCAAGAGATTGCATAGCATCGTAGATATCTTTACGCGTTTTGGCGCGTGCATAGTCTTCACGTTTTTCTTCAGCTACCCACTCTTTAGCATCAGCTAAGTGTTTTTTGTAGTTAAGTTCTGCGTAAGGAGCTAAAAACTCATCGATACGGTCTGCAGTACAGCCACCATATTGACTAGAGGCAACATTTGCGATGATTTGTGAAATTTGTGCTGTTGCAGTTTGAATGGATTTAGGACTTTCAACTTCAGCGTTACCAATTTTAAAACCATTTGCCAACATGCCTTTGAAGTCAATCAAACAACAGTTGGTCATAGGTGTGTAAGGGCTGTAGTCTAAATCGTGGAAATGGATATCTCCCTTTTGATGAGCATTTGCTACGTGTGGAGGAAGCATCTTAAGTCCTACAGATTTTCCGACAATTCCTGCGGTTAAATCACGTTGTGTATTGTAAAGATCGCTATCTTTATTAGCATTTTCGTGAACAACAGCCTGGTCTTTATTAACAAGTTTACTAATGGTGAAATTGATGTCAGTAGCCTGAGAAGCTCAAAATCACGTTTGGTACGATAGTTGATATATTCTTGAGCGATAGCATATTCGTTAGCTTCGAGTAACTCGTGCTCTACTATGCTTTGGATTTCATATATTTTGATATTTTGAGTGAAGCGGTCATTGATTTCAGCAACAATACGGTTGGCAATTCCCTCCAACTTTGCTTCAATCAAGGGTGTGATAGGTGTAATAGCCTCACTTGCTTTTAGGATAGCCTCAT
>ENA-OQBJ01001121-OQBJ01001121.1-human-gut-metagenome-genome-assembly--contig:-NODE-1121-length-11326-cov-2.081257_pt1 | contig 11326 bp, 14 predicted proteins | sample MGYA00242743_ERZ504545 | MGnify/ENA primary metagenome ERZ504545 (study PRJEB26092, sample SAMD00036252) | human gut metagenome | host: Homo sapiens | study: EMG produced TPA metagenomics assembly of...
ACTGGTAACTTAGGAATCATTAGTTCTGAGACAATAGGAACATTTAGATTTTTCATCGTGACTCCTACTGCTTTGTCTTCGATGATTCTTCTAAAGGATGGACTGGAAATAATATTCTGTAAGAAATATGGCTTCATCATCTTTCCAGATCGCAGTATCATACTTCCGGTTCCGCAAAGATATCCTTCTTCATCTACAACAGCACAGCGGCCCATTTCTCCGCGCCTTCCCAGAACAACATCTCCGATATGCATGATGTACGAAGCGAGTTCCTCATATTTTGCATCACTGATCGTTAATTTTGAGTCAATGATAATCTTTCCATCTACAATATGAGAAGGATTTATAAGCGCATGTCCTCCTTCGATATAGTCTTCTCTATGAAGCAATGATCCAAACGGGCCTATTTTTACTTCGGCGAGTTCTCCCAGTCTCACCATTGGCCAGCCTTTTTCGTTTTTAACTGGATCCCCGAACATCTCGATAAATCGGGCTTTCACTAGATTGTCAAATAAATCTAACTCTCTTTTTCTTTTACATTTTATTGATTCAAGATGATTAAGAACAGCTACTATTTGATCCTGCTTTTCACGAGGCAATACTGGTACTGGATATTCTGCTACTCTTTTCGGCTGAGCACGTGTTAATGAGCTCCAATACCAGTTACCTCACTAGTCATTAATTGCTGAAACATTGGCGTACGAAAGTACCAAGCTAAGAAATACGGATTATAGTGAGTAGAACGGACAACAATCCATTCCGATGATGCTATACTTTGATAATCTGATTCATCCGATACAACCCATACTCTATTGATTCTAGGATTGATTTTACACACAAGAACATCATTTTTCCGTACAATTACTTTTGATGAACCAATTTCACTTCCATGTAGATATTCTGGACAACCTTTGGCAAAAAATGGCACGCTGTACAATTCATATATTGTATCCGGTGTCTTCATTGGATTGATACTTTCGGATTTATACTCGTTGATTTCTTTGATCTTTTTATATTTCATATTGTACCTACAAATCTGAAGTTACTTCTTCAACAGTTCTGCCAACTCGTCCATCTCCTGCTGGATCTGCGTCTCAAGATTACGCAGGTTCGCCAGGATTTCCTCAGTGGGTGGATATTCGACCGGCACATACTCAATCTTCTTATATTTGTTGATGCTGAGGTCATAGTCATTGTCAGCAATCTCTTCTTTGGGTACAAAGAAGGACTGTTCCGTCCGTTTCCGGCCCTTCTCCCCTTCTAGATTATGAAAGCGAGCAACGATATCGGGGATATCATTCTCATCAACTTTGCTGCGCTTGTCATCAAGGCTGAAACCATCGGCTTTCATGTCATAGAACCAGACTCGATCTGTGCCGCCATGCCCGTCTTCGTGAAGATCAGGATTCCCGTCGACACACCGGCATATGGCTTGAATACACCCGATGGCATCGAAATGACTGCTTCCAGGCGATTTTCTTCAATCAATGCTTTGCGCAAGGCTTTATGGGCTTTGGATGACCCAAAGAGGACTCCGTCCGGAACGATGCAGGCACAACGACCTCCCACGCGCAACATGCGCAGGAATAAAGCTAGGAACAGTAGCTCCGTCTTTTTTGTCTTGCAGACTTTCAGGAGATCTGCCGAGACGATGTCATAATCGAGGCTACCCTTGAATGGTGGGTTTGCAAGGATCAATGAATATTTATCCGTATCTGGATTCTGGTCAGACAAGCTGTCACGATATTCAATAATGGGATTCTCCACGCCATGCGTCATCATATTCATGGCACCAATGCGCAGCATCGTGCGATCCATGTCAAACCCATGGAACATGCGATTCATATAATGTTCCCGATTCTTCTTGTTGAAGAAAACTTCTTCCTTGTGATGTTCCTTCAAGTAATCACTGGCTGCTACCAGGAAGCCCGAAGTGCCACAAGCCGGATCGCAAATGATATCATCTGCTCTTGGCTCCATGAGGTCAACAATCATGCGGATGATATGGCGTGGTGTGCGGAACTGCCCATTGACACCAGCTGTCGAGAGCTTGGAGAGCAGATACTCATAGATATCACCACGTACATCCGCGCTTTGCAGCTGAGCCATCTGCATGTAAATATCGTCCATCGCCGATACGATTTTCTCAAGCATCAGCGGTGTCGGAATCTTAAAGATGGCATCTGCCATATAGGTGGAATACGCACTTTGACTGTCGCCATGAAGCGTCTTGATGAACGGGAATACAAATTCCTGTACCGTACTGTACATCCTGGCAGACGGAAAATCATGGAACGTACTCCATTTCAGCTGCTGCCCTGCGACCATGCGGTCACCGATTTTTACCTCTCCTGCAAAAATACTCTGATAAGGAAGCTCCAGCATAGCTGTTTCTTTGGCGTGTGTATTGTCTGCTTCATCCAGATCGTGAATGAACATCAAATATGTCATCTGCTCAATGACATCGAGTGGGTTCGTCAATCCGCCCGTCCAAAAAATCTCCCAAAGGCTATCAATCTTGCTTTTCAATTCGCCAGTTATCATGCTGTAATACGCTCCGTTCCTTGTTTTATGGATTGGGATTTATTGCATAAAAAAATCCCGGTTTCTTCTGTCCACTGTGATGTAATTCGTTATTCTCAAGGGAAAATCCTGCTCAGCGGACATGACACATCCGCTATTCTGCTTCTTCTCTTCGTCTGCTTCTCGGTCGATACAGTAATAAATGAAAAAGAAAGAAAAGGCATCAACCACGACCTGGCCGCGTTTCTCGATTACATCGAGGGCAAAGCCCCGCAGAAAATTTGCAGAAAGCAATTGCTGAAGCTGTGGAAACGGCAAAGGAAAACAAAGAAATGAAGGTGGAATACATGACGTTTTACATGGAATTGCGCCGCCGTGAAGAAAAAGGCCGTGAGAAAGGTCGTGCCGAAGGGCTTGCCGAAGGACTTGCGGAGGGTGAAGCAAAAGGCACGGCAAAGGGCCGCTGGATGACGCTGATGGAACTTGTTCATGATGGCGTCATCACGATGAAGGAAGCCGCCAAGCGAGCCGGCATGACGGAAGAAGCGTTCCGCAAATTGACCACACACTGATGGGAATACATCTGCCTTTTACTTGCTGCCTTCTCGGTCGATACAATATAATAAAAAAGGAAAAGCAAAGGCATCAAAAGGCAATAACGCCCCGTTCATCATAGACGCTGCCACCGCCTGTCCCGTTACGGATGCAGCAGTCCAGTGCTAATCAACGCACAACAAGAAGGCCTCGAAACTCTCTTATCTCATAGAGTTTGAGCTTTATGCATTCTATAATGGGGTAAAATCCAGGGATCCGGATCCGTAATTGTGCTTATTTCACCTCAGCGGCGCCAAGCGGGCAGCCCTCGTTGAAATTGCGGGCATTCTCCATCGTCACCGTCGCGATGGCCTGCAGTGCCTCGCGCGTGAAGAATGCCTGATGGCTCGTGAGGATGACCTGCGGGAACATGAGCAGACGGCCCGTGACATCCTCCGTCGGGGCGTCAAAGCTGTGATCCGTGTAGACATTGTCATCCTCGCCCTCGTAGACGTCGAGCGCGACCGCATGGAACTTGCCCTTCTTGAGTGCGGCGATGAGCGCTTCCGTATCGATGAGGCCGCCGCGCGCAGCATTCGTGAGCATGACATCGTCTTTCATGAGGGAGATGGCCTTCTCATCGATGAGATGATACGTGCCGCCTTCGCCCATGATGAGCGGTGCGTGAATGGAGATGAGGTCGGAGCGCTTCAGGACTTCCTCCTTCGAGGCATAGGTGAGCAGCCCCTCTTCCTCGAGCTTCTTGTTCGGGAACGCATCCCAGCCGATGACCGTCATGCCGTAGCCCTTGCAGATGCGCGCCATGCACTGGCCGATGCGACCTGTGCCGAGGATGCCGGCGACCTTGTTGTGGAGATCGACGCCGAGCAGCCCCGTGAGGTCGAAGTTGTTGTCGCGCACCTTGTTGTATGCCTTGTGCAGGCGGCGGTTCGCAGCCTGCAGCGTCGCCATGGCATGCTCGCTACTGCGTACGGGGAGTAGGCCGGTACGCGCAGGACCGTGATGCCGTACTCGGCAGCAGCCTTCTTGTCGACATTGTTGAAACCGGCGCAGCGCAGGAGAATCAAGCGGACGCCGCCGTCGTGCAGCTGCTCGATGACAGAGCGCGGCGCCTCGTCGTTGACGAAGATGCACACGGCATCATAGCCGTTGGCGAGATGTGCCGTTTCATCCGTCAAGCGGCTCGTGAAATATTTGGGCTCGACGTTGTACGTACCCTCGCCACGATCCTTCGCGAGCTCGCTGAAATAGAGGCGGTCATAGTCTTTCGTACCGAAAAAGGCGACCTTGAGGACAGGAACCTTCTTCTCCTTCGGACCCATGGCATCGAAAACCTCCTGGATCTCCTGTGCAGCCTTCTCCTCGTCGGGGCCATCCACCGTGACATTGACCGTCGCGCCTTTCGCGGCGTGAAGGTTCAGGATCTCCAGCACGTTGTTGCCCTGGGCAGTCACATTATCGACTTCGAGCGTCACTGCCGCCCGCAGGCTGCTGCATGCCTGCGCGATCTGCGCTGCGGGACGCGCATGGATACCGAGTGAACACTTCACGACAACTTGGAATTTTTTCATTGATAGAATCCTCCTATAGAAACAATGCGTTTTATCTATTATAAAATTATACGACGCCGAGCGTATGAAATCAATAACATATTGCAATCTCACTGCACTTTTTTTGAAAGTCTGTCACCGAGATTGACTCTGCTGCATAGGAGACCTGCGCCTCTATGCTCCCCTCTGCGGCTCTGCCCGTCAAGCTATATCAAACGACAAGAACCCCCGCTGTGAGAAACAGCAGGGGTTCTTGCGTATCTTCATCATCGTTTCCATTGATGCACATGTCTCCATGAACCTCTTCCACCGCTTCGCGGTCCCCTTCCCCGGGGATGCCCCCAGCATCCCGCGCTTCGCGCTCCTGCGGGGAGACGGCTTTTTTTTAGGGGGGACTTTGGACATGCGCACGTGAGGTGCGTCGCGTGAACGTACTCCCGCCTATAGATGCGGGAGCTTCCTGATTAAATGAGACGGTTCTTTTTCTGGTGGATGCGTTCGGCGGTTTCGAGGTAGATGACCCATTCGGCGATGTTGAGGCGTGGTCACCGATGCGTTCGAGGAAGCGGGCGATGAAGAGGAGCTGCGTCAGGCGTTTCTGGCGGGCGGCTTCATGCGTGACGAAGTCCGACAGGGCGTAAAAGGTGTGTTCGAAGACGTCATCCATCTTCTTGTCGAGTTTGCGCACGTTGTCGGCCAGCTGGACGTCTTTGTTGCGGTAGGCCTGGATGGCCATGCGCAGCATGTCTACGGCGCATTCGCCGAGGGTCCTGACCCAGCGCAGGCATTCCGGATCGAGCGGCACTTCTACGGAAGAGACCGTCTTGGCGATGTCAAAGGCATGGTCGCCGATGCGTTCGATATCCGTTGAGATCTTGAAGCCGGTCGCGATGACGCGCAAGTCATGGGCAATCGGCTGCTGTTTGGCAATCAGGAGGATGCACTGATCCTCCACCTTGACGATCATATCGTCGATTTCGTCGTCATCGCGCATGACCTTGTGCGCGAGCTGCGTATCGTTCTCGAGGAGGGCTTTCATGGAGCGCTCCACTGCGGTGAGTGCCTTGTCGCCCATCGAGGCAACCAGTTCCTGCACGACTTCCAGGTCGTGGATGTATTCTTGTCTCGTCTGCCGTTCCATATCAGCCGAACCTCCCTGTGATGTAATCTTCCGTTTTCTTGTCATGGGGTTTCGTGAAAATAGTATCTGTCGTGTCATGCTCGATGAGCTTGCCGTTGAGGAAGAAGGCCGTGTAATCGGAGACACGAGCTGCTTGCTGCATGTTGTGCGTGACCATGACGATTGTGTATTCCTTCTTGATTTCCTGTACGAGTTCCTCGATCTTCATCGTGGAGATCGGGTCAAGGGCAGAACACGGTTCATCCATCAGCACGACTTCCGGCTCCACGGCCATGACGCGCGCGATGCAGAGACGCTGCTGCTGGCCGCCGGACATGCCCATGGCAGACGCATTGAGGCGATCCTTGACTTCTTCCCAGAGGGCGGCGCCGCGCAGGCTCTTCTCGACGATCTCATCGAGGCGCTTCTTGTCCGTGAGGCCGTGTACACGGCAGCCGTAGGCGACATTGTCGTAGATGGACATGGGAAAAGGGTTCGGGCGCTGGAAGACCATGCCCACGCGCTTGCGCAGGTTGACGAGGTCAACGCCTTCGCGGTAGATATCCTCCTCGTCGAGCGTGATCTTGCCGTCGATGTGTACGCCGTCGATGAGATCGTTCATGCGGTTCAAGGTCCGCAGGAAGGTCGATTTGCCGCAGCCGGACGGGCCGATGAGCGCGACGACTTTATTTTCCGGAACCTCCAGGGTCACATCAAACAGTGCCTGATGATCCCCGTAGAACAGGTTGAGGTTCTCTGCCTTCATTTTCATAGAAATTCCTCCTCGAGCTGAAATGCCTTCAGCGTGTGTTGCCGGAACGCAATCGTTTCAACACCTTTATTCTAGCGCAGAGGAGCGTGCGCTTTGTTGATTCGGTGTAAAGTTTTTGTTAAACAAAAGGAGCATCGTGTGATGCCCGATGCTCCTTTTGCTCTCAATGCTCCAAGCGGAGATCTCTTTACTTTTGCGGCAGGACTTCGACCCAGTAGCCGTCAGGATCGCTGATGAAGTAGATGCCCATGGCAGCGTTCTCGTAACAGATGCAGCCCATCTCCTGATGCTTCTTGTGGGCAGCTTCGTAATCGTCCGTGGTCACGGCCAGGTGGAATTCGTTCTCGCCGAGGTTGTACGGCTCCTTGCGGTCGTGGACCCAGGTCAGTTCGAGTTCATGCGGCGTCTTGCCGCCGTCGGAGAGGTAGACGAGCGTGAAACCCGGGCCTTCGAGACGGTGCGATTCTTCAAAGCCCAGTGCTTCCTTGTAGAAAGCCAGGCTCTTTTCGAGATCCAGGACATTGAAGTTGTTATGTGCAAATTGAAATTCCATTTTGTTTCCTCCTCAAAATCATCTCATATCCAGTGTAGCACATTTCAGTATCTTTTCAACAGGTACCTTTTGGATACCGGCTCCCTTGACAAAGTTACAAGCGGACAGTTTCTCTCCTTTGCTTTCTCTTGGCCGATATGATAGAATAGGGACATCAGACAGACCGCACGGACGGTTTCGCGGCTGGGGCTCAGTCCTGGCGGTGCGCCGGGCAGCCGGGATGCCATTATTTCATTCGTAAAGGGGAATGTTATCACATGCTCAATCAAGTTTCTGTATTCGCCGAAAACACGAAGGGCGCGCTGCGCAAGATGACGGCCGTGCTGGCTGCCGCCAACATCAACATCTATTCCATGCTCGCCAGTGACAGTGCTGAGTTCGGCATCATCCGCCTGGTCCTCACGGATCCGGAGCGTGCCGTGGAAGAACTCAAGCAGGCCGGGTATCAGTGCCATATCGACAAGGTCATCGCCGTGGAGATGGGCGATACGCCGGGCAGCCTCGACCAGATCCTCAACCATCTCTGCGAAGCGAATGTTTCGCTCGATTACCTCTACATCTCGTATGACCGCCAGGCCAGCCGACCGGTCGTCATCTTCAAGACGCAGGAGCCGGAAGCTGAGACGTTCCTGCGCGGCAAAGGCTATAAGCTCGTCGACAAGTTCTGATTGCCTGCCTTTGGCGCAGCAGGGCCATGCTGTGCCAAAGACGTACCAAAGATATACCGTCAAGGGAAATAGAAAGGATGCCTGCCAATCCGGAGGGAACTCCGCTGGCAGGCATCCTTTTTGTCTTGCTTTTTGTCTTGCCTTTTGCCTTGCTGGGCTGCTATCCGTCTCTCGCTGCTACTTCCTGGACAGCGGCCTACCCTGCAGCCTGCTGTAGATTTTAGAGCAGATCTGCCAGGTCGAGGATGAGCTGCTTGGATTTCTCCCAGCCGAGGCACGGATCCGTGATGGACTTGCCGTACGTGCCCTCGCAGATCTTCTGGTTGCCGTCCTCGATGTAGCTCTCGATCATGAGGCCCTTGACGAGCGTCTTGATGTCCGGCGAGATACGGCGGCTGTTGACGACATCCTTGGCAATGCGGATCTGCTCGAGGTATTTCTTGCCCGAGTTCGCATGGTTGGTATCGACGATGACAGCCGGATTCTTGAGGCTGCGCTTGTGGTAGGCTTCATAGAGCGAGCGCAGGTTCTCGTAGTGGTAGTTCGGCAGGCTGTTGCCGAAGCTGTCGACATAGCCGCGCAGGATGGCATGTGTGAGCGGGTTGCCCTGCGTGCGGACTTCCCAGCCGCGGAACAGGAATTCCTGCGAGTGCTGAGCTGCTTCGATGGAGTTGAGCATGGCGGAGATGTCGCCCGACGTCGGGTTCTTCATGCCGACGGGGATGCCGATGCCGCTGGCGATCATGCGATGGAACTGGTCCTCGACGGAACGCGCGCCGACAGCTGCATACGAGAGCAGGTCGGAAAGATAGCGGTAAATCTCAGGATAGAGGATTTCTTCGGCGCAGGTGAAGCCCGTTTCGCGCACCACGCGGGCATTCATCTCGCGGATGGCGATGATGCCGCCGAGCATGTCTTCCTGTCCTTCCGGATCCGGCTGGTGCAGCATGCCCTTGTAGCCGATACCGATGGTGCGCGGCTTGCTCGTGTAGACGCGCGGCACGATGAGGATCTTGTCTTTGACCTGTTCCTGCACAGGAACGAGGCGATGGATGTAGTCGAGTACGGCTTCCTCGTTATCGGCCGAACACGGGCCGATGATGAGCAGGAAGCGGTCGTCCTGCCCAGTCAGGATGGCAGCGATTTCCTTGTCGCGCTGTGCTTGATGTCTTTGACGCGCCCGTCCAGCGGGAACTGCTCCATGATTCCTGCGGCGTGGGCAGTTTGCGGATGAATTCCATTTGCATTTCCATTCGGTTTTCCCCTCTCTGGTGATTCTGATGGCTTCCATTATATCATATATATCGCAGATTTTGCGCATCGATAGGGATTTTGTGACATATTTTTGCGATTCGCCAAAGAATATTTGACAAATGTATCCGTCAAACGGTCATCTTATCCGTTTGCTGCGTTCTGCAAGCCATCGAGGAACACAAAGCCGCAGAACATCAAGAGCGTAAGGAAAGCGTTGGCCGCCCAGAGGATGGGCAGCGACAGCCGTTCGTATTCGCCCTTCTTCTTGGCCTGGCGCAGGAAAAAAACGGTCATGACGGCCCAGAGCAGGGCCAGCAGCACGATCTGGAGAACGTCCTGTTCCGCCTGGAAGCGCAGCAGGAAGACGACGAGGATGATATCGGTGATGACGCTGGTTTCATCGGAACACCTCGCTTTCCGACAGATAGGTGTCGCGGCGGAAGAAGCGGCCGCCGATGCCGCCCATGAGATGCTGGACTTCCGTGAGGAACTCCAGCCAGTTCTCCGGCAGCTCGGCAAGCACATAGCGGCAGCGGATGACCGTCTCGGTGCCGTCATGGCGCGTCAGGCAGACTTCGAGCTGCGGCCCCTCCTCCCCGCGCACGGACGGCCATTTGTCCTCGAGATGCTGCGTGCGGTCGAGCATGTCGAGCAGCCGGATGATGGCGCGCGGTACCTCGTAGGCATGGCGCTCAGCGCCGAGTTCCTGCTTGTGACGGTTGTAGATGATGACACGACGGCGCCGGTCGAGGGCGAGCTTCTCGCGGATGGGGATCTTCTTGCCGCCCGCTTTCAGAGGGACTTCCTCATAGAGCGAGAAACGCACCGATTCCAGGTGATTTTCCTGGCGGATGGACGCGCCGGGCAGTTCATTGAGCAATCGATAAAGGAAGCCCAGTTTTCAGGATAAGCCCCGCAGCCGGTGATGCGGCGCTGCGGTTTTCCTTCCTCTTTGTAGAGGAGCTGCCACTGCGTGGCGGCCCTGGCTGGATCCTCCGGCACGAAGCGGCTGCGCCAGCGCTGGATGCCGAGTTTCTCCAGTTTCCTGAGCCAGCGGCGGCCGCTCGGCAGTTCCTCTTTCGGCAGCTCTTCCTGCGGCTCCTCCTGCTCGAAATAGCAGCGGCAGCCCGCGTACACCTTACGATCTTTGACGACCGCTTCCACCTGCCAGCGGTCTGCCGTCAGCGGGCCGCCCAAGCTAAAGGATAATCGCTCCAACAATGAAAGCACTCCTCTCCTGATATCCTTCTATATTCTTTCCTGTATTCTTCCGTGAAAAAGTCAAAAGTTTTTGCATCATGCCCGGAAACGCGGTACAATGAACCTATCATAAACTAGGAGGTATCCTTATGAAAAGATTATGGCTCATTGTCACGCTGCTCTGCCTGCTGGCTTTCCCGGTCAGTGCGTTCGCGGCCCCTTCGGATAATGCCAAGCTTTCGCCTAGCGAAGAAACCGTGGCCACGCAGTGGATCGACACGATGCTGACGAAGGATCAGCGAAGAACGCGACACTCATGAGCAAAGACGCGCAGAGCAATGTCAAGCCGGCGCAGATGAAAGAGATCCGCGACCGCATGGCAAAGGAACTCGGCGCACTCAAGACCACGCGCTTCATCAGCTGGACACGCTTTGACCAGGCTGACCAGTTCATCTACCTCATGGGCTTCGACAAAGCCCCGACGGTACGCTGCGAGCTGCTGTTCAGGAAGGATGGTTCCCTCGAGAACTTCAACCTGACGCCGTTCACAGTCCAGCAGAAGACGGACGCCAAGGCCAGCGACAAGAAATAAATGAGTCCTGCCCATCCCTACAGCCGGGGCATATCGCCCGCCTGAAAAAAATACCCTGTGGCACACGCTTGCCCACAGGGTATTTTTATGCAGATCGTGCGACTGCCCATCCTTTCTGCCATTCCTGCGCAAGGACCTCCGGCTCAGGGCAGGCATTCCCTGACGTGATCCAGGATGATGCCCGCGAGTTCCGCCTTGGACGTGAGCGGGCAGTCATGGACCGTGCCGTCGGCGCATGAAGAGCTTGGCACAGTTAGTGTCGACAGCAAAGCCGGCATCGGCACGGGAAACGTCGTTGGCCACGATGAAATCGAGATTTTTCTTTGCCAGCTTGCCCCGGGCGTATTCCTCGAGCTTGGTCGTTTCTGCGGCAAAGCCGACCAGTACCTGCTGGCGTTTCTTCTGGCCGAGTTCCCAGAGGATGTCAGGGTTGCGCTCCAGCACCAGCGTGAATTCGCCCTCGCTCTTCTTGATCTTGTTTGCCGCGACGTTCTTGGGGCGGTAGTCGCGACGGCCGCCGCCTTGATGACGCATCGGCA
>ENA-OQBJ01001123-OQBJ01001123.1-human-gut-metagenome-genome-assembly--contig:-NODE-1123-length-11303-cov-4.031943_pt1 | contig 11303 bp, 15 predicted proteins | sample MGYA00242743_ERZ504545 | MGnify/ENA primary metagenome ERZ504545 (study PRJEB26092, sample SAMD00036252) | human gut metagenome | host: Homo sapiens | study: EMG produced TPA metagenomics assembly of...
GAAAATTGTTCGAATAAGTCAACGAGTTTTTATAATAACGTCAATGCTTATTTGTCATTAATAAAACAATGCTCATTTGTATAATTTCAAGATATATTTCCCCTTGAGCAATGACTATTCCTAGCTTCGTGGTATCACTTAAAGTTTAACAAAGCATACATTTTAAACATAATAGAACAGATAATAACAAAAAAAAGCTTGACCAATAGTCAAGAAAACCTTGTCATCTATTGGTCAAGCGCTTTTTAATCTGATAATCTGAACACAACTCCGGTTAACGATGGGGCAAATCATCCAGTTCTTTTATGCAGTTATAAATATCTTCCTCCGTGCCAAAGGCCCCGGCCTTGGTCACAATAGGCAGACCAGCTCGAGAGCCTCCTAACAAACGTCCTAACACAAAACCAGGAACAAGTTCCCGCTCGATGTGTGAACCGCTCGCTTCCAATTGATGAATGACGGCGATTGCCGTATCACCACCAGTCAAGAACAAGCCATTCACAGCAGCCTCTTTTAAGATCACCGGCACCATGCCGCTCAGTGTCTGTTTGGTAAACTCCGCCAATACATCTGTTGAAATGCCATGTTCACGACCATAGGCGGCAAAAGCTTCATAATCTTGCCGGCAGGAAGCACCGGTAAGGACGACGTCCTGTCCTTCCTTCAAATAGGTCACCACATCACGAACAGCACGGTCGACCTGATGCGTTTCATAGATCGTCTTCATATCTAAGGCTACGACAGATACGCCGTTTTCACGGCAATACTGCAACTGCTTCATGGTTTTACTGCTAATGCTGCCAATAACGGTCAACGTCGGTTTCCTTCGATAAGATACCGTTAAAATCCCTTGAGCCAATCCGGCTGAACCGATCCAAAGGATTTTCTTTCCCGTCTTCATCGCCGCCATGGCAATAGTCTCTAGCTGCACCTGTTCCTTAGTATCAAAAGAATAGGCTGTTCCCGTCCAATCAAAGGACTCCATAGAAACCTCCGACAACGCATAGTGGTGTACAGGCTGATTCAGACACTCCGTCAGGATTTTCTGAATCCGGTCTTCTTGAAGAGGATTTCTCGGATCACGGGCGATTTCTGTATCGAGGAGCGGCGTTCCATGAACACAGAGCCGCCCTTGTTCTACAGTCCGCCCCTGAGCCGGATAAGCTGGTGCAAAGATAATGAGTTCCGGCTTATAAACATCAACCGCCGCGCGAATTTCTTCTTGTAAATGCCCGCGCAGCGTCGAGTCTACCTTTTTATAAAGAAAGCGGCATCCCCCTCGCAAATTCACACAGGCGATAGCCTCATAAACGCGATGATAGGCTTCCTCTGCGGAAACAACTCGGCTTTCACAGTCGATTGACAAGCTGGTTTCATCGTCTTTAATTTGGTTTACATCTAAAACAACATCGACGGGAATCCCACTTCTACAAAGTTGGACCCCCGTATCATTGGCGCCCGTAAAATCATCGGCAACGATGACAAATGGATGCATAATACCACCTCACTAAACATGGATAAAGGTTACATGATGTTCGTCAAACAAGCTCTGTTCTTCGGCAGTTGCCATATAATCGCTAATGAGGACATCCATTTCCCATATATCTAGAATATAATAGAGTTTATGTTTCTTGAATTTAGAATGATCGGCAAGGAGGACCACCTTATCCGACGCATGCAGACAAGCCCGTTTAACATCAATTTTTTCAGCATTGGCCGTCATGATACGCCAGTCAGGCGTGACGGCCTGGGTACCAAAAAAGCAGATGTCAAAATGCATGGTCTGCACCATATTGGTCGCCAATACGCCGCAAGTCGAGTTCGATTCGACGTCAATATGGCCGCCCAAAAGGATGACATAAATGCCTAAAACTGGCGTCAAAACTTGAGCAATGGCCAAGTCATTGGTGACAACGGTCAGATTCTCCCACCGCTGTTTAGCCATTAACTCTGCCAATTCAAAGTTCGTCGTCCCCGCATCTAGGAAAATACTCATCGATGATTCAATCATGGGAAGAGCAGCCGCTGCCATCTTCCGTTTTTCATCGATATGGACGAGTTTTCGATTACGGTACGTTGCATCTTTTACAGACGATTCGACTAAAACAGCCCCGCCGTGGCTTTTTTCAACGAGTCCGCCTTCTTCTAAATGCTGTAAATCCCGTCGAATCGTCATCGTCGTTACGTCAAGTTGTTGCGCTAAGTCGTTTACCGTAACGGCTTTACTCTTATAAAGTTCATTCAAAATAAATTGCCGTCGTTCTGCCGGTAGCATATCGTTCACCTCATGTTCATCTTCACATCATTCGCTCACACTACATTGTTTATATTTGTTGTTTTGTGTTAATTAATTATATCAAGAGGGAAAAGAGGCGTCAAGAAGGAAAACACGACAAAACAGACCTCGCACGAAAAAAGTATCCATGCAAGGTCTGTGTAATTGGCATAAAGTGATGTATGACATTAAGCGCGGGGCTCTTAAAAATGGAAGTCCATCTGCGTGCGGATGAGGGTTCGCTTATTATCGGAGTTAGAAATCTGTTCTTGTTTCGAATACAGTGTTTCCCATTCGATATTCTTCCAAGGGACGTATTTATAGCCGAGGATCCAGCCTCTACTGCCGGCACTGCCATTATAGAACAGGGAGCCCCATTCGTCGTCACCGGCGATGGTGCCGTTCGTTCCATAGCGATACCAGCGGGCGTAGGCCTGCCAGGTGCCCGGTGTATTCAGGTCTGTCTGGCGATAGTTCACGCGCAGGAAGGTGCTGCTGTTCTGATAGTCAGCGTTGGTACGAGCGTAGTCGGCCAGGAAGCGGACGTCTTTAGAGACGTCGAACCAACCGCTGAGGACGTAGGCTTTGTCGTAATCGACGGTTTCTTCCCCCCACGATTCGAGGTGAGTCGTGTTCTTTTCGTAGACGTCGCCTTTATTCTTGGAGTTCAAGGCATAGGCCACATTGATGCCAGCTCTCGGTCCGACATTGCCCCACGCACCAAGCCCATACCAGCTTTCATGGTTTCCGGCTCCTGTTGAGGCCATCCAAAAGCCGCTGGCCATCAGGCTTGTCCCTTTGATCGGCACGGCGACTTGAACGCCGTCTGATTCGGTCCCGAAGAGGACGTTCTGCTGACCTAATCCGCGCCAAGCTCGACCGATGTTGATCCAGGCACCGGTCTTAGGATCCGTCCCTTCAACCCAGATGCGCTGGATATTGCCGTCATGGCCTGACCAGCGCTTAGCCCGGCCTTTATCCTTCCCGTCGGCAGCCCATGAGCCCGATTCGTTTTCATGATCGTGGCCACCGTTGTAGAAGGAGTTCTTTTCTAACTGGAATTTGGCCTTCCAATTTTCGTTTACTTTATAGGCACCGTTCAAACTCATGTAGAAGCGATTATTATCTTTGTACAAGTCGCTGTTGTTCTGTACCTGACCGCTGTATTTATCGTTGTCATACTGGACGCGGATAAAACCGCTGAGTTCCATCTTGCCGGCAATGCCGTTCTTTAATTCATCGATGTCTTTCGTGTTTTGGTCAATCTGTTTCGTATTGGCCGCTACCTGCTGCTGGAGGACGCTGATTTCATCAGCATATTCTCCGTGCAGCTTTTCAAGAACGGCCTTGTCCCCGTAGTTGCCGCCGCCTTTCTGCATGGCTTTAGCGACGATGCTGGCTACTTCATAGCGAGTCATGGTGCGGCCGCCTTCAAAGGTATTGTCGCCCATCCCTTCGATGACGCCTTCTTGAGCCAGATAGTCAAGGGCTTCATAGGACCAGTGGTCTTTCGGTACATCGGAGAAACTGTCAGCTGACGCCGCCCAGGCCGCGCCGGACAGTTCCAGGGTCAGGGCAGCCACGATAGCCCAGGCTTTCTTATTCACATTCATCGTAAGGACCTCTTTTCTTATAAGTTATCGAGCAACATGGCCCCTACGCTGTCATAGACTTTACGGGCCTGGGCCTGGATGGCCGTCCGGGCCGTAGAAACGGTATAGCCGTTGTAGCCCAGAATCATGGGAAGGTCGTTGACTTCATCGCCAATGGCCAGGATTTCAGCGCCGTCCCAGCCGAAGATGGCCAGGGTATGGGAAATGGCCTGTTCTTTACTGATGTCGGCGGGAATGATGTCGACGGCGCAGCGATTGGGGTAAGCATGGATCACATCGCCAAAGTTGGCGTTGACTTCTTCACTGGCAGCCAGCGCATCTTCCGCCGTCGTAAACCCTAAAGAAAACTGATGGATGATCTGGGCAGGTGTTCGATGTCGTCTTCCGTAATGGTGACCAACGGATAATTCCACTGCGCCGCTTCGCGCCGAACCCAGGTCCCATCCAGATCATGACAGAGATAGGTCTTGTCTTCTGATGAAAAAGAGAAGTGGAAGGATTTTCGTACCAAGGGCAATTCACTGGCCTTCTTTAAAAGTGCCGGTTCGATGCGAGCTTCCCAAAGGACCTGATTCTGCCCGTCGCTGATAAGGCCGCCATTATTGCAGGCAGATAATCGTATTCAATGCCGTAATGTACAAGCTGGGGCCAAAGCATGCCGTGGTCACGTCCGGAAACGACACCGAATTTATGACCGGCAGCCCGCCACTGGCGGACAGCGTCTGCATCAAAGGCCGTAATGATATCGTCTCGGAATAAAGTACCGTCGTAATCACTGGCAGCAACTTTTAACATCATATTCCTCCTCATATCCGATAGATGACGGCTTCTGCCGGCCGCAATTTTCCCGCCTTGGGGTTTTCAAAATTCCCCAACAGGACCGAGGCGCCCCGTACCAGTTCCGCATCATAGCGAGCCGTGTCATTGGTGAAATTGACCAGGACCAGAAGAGATTCATCGCCTAAGGTCCGTTTAAAAGCGTAGATGGATTCATCGTCAGTCAAGAGTTCTTCATAACTCCCCTGAAGCAAAATCTGCGCCGCTTCCCCCTGGAAGCGTTCATACTGAAGTTGACGGTAATAAGAGAGGACCGACTGGTCATCTTTTTCTTCGACTTCGGCGCAGCAGGAAGCAAAGTCCTCGTGAACGGGAAGCCACGGCGTCCCTGTCGTAAAGCCTGCCTGGGCTCTGTCGTCCACTGCATGGGCGTCCGGACATTATCCCGGCTGTGAAACTGGACGACTTTCAAGGCTTCCTCCGGCGAAAGGCCTTCATCTAAGGCCATCTGATACTGGCCGTGGGTCGAAATGTCATTATAGTCTTCAATCCGGTCAAAAGCCGTATTGGCCATGCCCAACTCCTGTCCTTCGTAAACGAAGGGCGTGCCCCGAAGGCCGAACAAGACCGTCGCCATAGCTTTCGCCGCCATTTTTTTATCGATGCCTTCCGGGAAATAGTGATTGACGCAGCGATTGCGGTCATGATTTTCAAAGAAAATCGGGTACCAGCCGTTATCCGCCGTCGCTGTTTGGCTGGCCGATAGTGCTTTTTTGAGCTTAGTCAGCGGCCAAGAAGTGGCTTTGCACCAAATTTCATCATCGATAAATTCCACGTTCGAATGGCTGAATTCAAAGAGCATACTGAAAACGCCGTCGTCGCCGACCCATTTCGGTAAATCTGCCGGCGCTACGCCGTTAGCTTCAGCGACGGTGAAGATGTCATGTCCGTCGAAAACTTCCCGGCGAAATTCATGGAGAAAGTCGAGGATACCCGGTGTATTGGCGATAATCGGATGAATCGAAGACAGGCCATCAGCCCGTCGACGGGGCCATCTTCAAAGACAGCCGGTTTCTTAATATAGACGATGGCATCGATGCGGAAGCCGCCGACGCCCTTATCGAGCCAGAAATTGGCGGCGTCGTACAGTGCCTGGCGGACCTCGGAATTTTCCCAGTTGAGGTCCGGCTGTTCAGCCGCAAAGGTATGCAGGTAATACTGCTGCCGTTCTTCACACCAGGTCCAAGATGAGCCGCCGAAGATGGAGCGCCAGTTAGTCGGCGCCGAGCCGTCGGCCTTGGCATCGCGCCAGATATACCAATCAGCTTTATCGTTGTCCCGACTCTGTTTCGATTCCTGGAACCAATAGTGCCGGTCCGACGTATGATTGTAAACCAAATCCATGACGATGCGGATATCCCGCTTCTTTCCTTCGGCAATGAGTTCTTCCATATCGGCCATAGTCCCGTAGCGAAGGTCGATAGCCGTGTAATCGCTGATATCATAGCCATTGTCGACCATAGGCGACGGGTAGAGCGGCGTCAGCCAAACGGCGCCGATGCCTAAGGCTTTTAAATAATCGAGATGACGCGTAATGCCGGAAATATCGCCTTCACCGCTTCCCGTCGTATCCTGAAAGCTGCGGGGATAAACCTGATAAACAGCTGTTTTTTGCCACCATTTTAACGTATCCATAAAAACCTCCTAGAAAATGACAATCGGTGTTTCACCAGCAACGACAGGCTGGTCCGGTTCTTTCTTCATCTGCGGATATTCCGGAGAATTGGTAACGGCCATGATGACGATATCGTCGTAGCCGGCTTTGGCAATGACGTCACGGTCAAAGCGAATCAAGGGATCGCCCGCTTTTACCTGAGCATCCTGCTCGGTCAGAAGGGTAAAGCCCTGACCGTTTAAGTTGACCGTATCGAGGCCGATGTGAATCAAGATTTCAGCTCCATTGCTCAGTTCCAAACCGACGGCATGAAGGGAGCTTTCCATAATCATCGACACGACACAGTCAGCCGGAGCGACGATCGTATCACTGGTCGGCTTAATAGCTACGCCATCGCCCATCATCATCTGGGAAAAGGCGTCGTCGGGGACTTCGCTGATATCGACGAGGTCGCCGGACACGAAGCTTTCAGCCGCATGGAGCGCGAATCTTCATCGACGGAAGCGACGGCGTTTACTGGGACTTCCCGCGGGTTGTCAACAGTCGTTTCTTTCATATCTTCCGGAGACGTTTCAGCCATTGGCGTATAATCTCCTTTCAACAAGGCATCGAAATGGCTGCGGACGTTGGGTACAGACAAGCCGACGATGACCTGGACGGCACGGCCGTTTTTCACCAAGCCAAAGGCACCGGCATTGGTAAACTTGCTCGTTCCCGCGACTTTATCCGGATCGTTGACCGTGACCCGCAGGCGAGTTGCACAGTTGGTGACTTCCTGGATGTTGTCGGGACCGCCGAGGCAGTCGAGGAAGACTTGCGCTTTCAAGGCATCAGCACCGCCGGCAATACCCTTCTTTTCCATTTCTTTCTTGGCCTTGTATTCGGCCTTGGTAAACAATTTATCGTCTTCACCGTCATCAGTGCGTCCCGGCGTCTTAAAGTCGAAGTGCAGGATGAGGAAGCGGAACACGACGAAATAAATGAGGGTAAAGCAGAGGCCGATGGCAATCTGCATGATATACGTCCAGGCGTGGAAGCGGAACAAGGGAATCCAGTTCTGGACGATGCTGTCAATGAGGCCGCCGCCGAAGTTGCCCGACAAGCGATAAGGTAGAGAATGGTCGACAAAGTCGCCGACAAGACGGCATGGACGAAATACAAGACAGGAGCCACAAATAAGAAGGTAAATTCAATCGGTTCAGTAATGCCGCAGAGGACGGCCGTAACCGTAGCCGGAATCAAGAGAGCTGCCACCTTTTTACGCTTTTCCGGTTTGGCGCAGTAGTACATGGCAAGAGCCGCGCCGGGCAGACCGAAGACCTTCGCGCTGCCGTGAAGGGCAAAACCACCCTGGGGGAACAGGTCCCGCAGCGACTGAGCGCTGGTCGCAAAATCGTTAAGGTGCTGCAGCCAATAAGCCTGGATCCCGTTGTCAACGACAGCCGGTCCATAAATGAAGGGCAGGTAAATGAAGTGGTGAAGGCCTGCCGGCAGGAGAATCTTCTCGGCGAAGGTATAAGCCCAGACGCCGAAGATGCCGCTGGTCTTGAGGAAGAACTGGAATTGTTCGATACCGTGCTGAATGGGCGGCCAGATATAGCAGAAGAGAAGGGCTGTCGGCAGCATAACCACAAAGCCGACGGCGACGACGAAGGCCGGTCCCTTGAAGATGCCCAGCCATTCGGGAATTTCCGTATCATAGAAGCGGTTGTGGAGATAGGCCGTAATGCAGGCAATGAAGATGGCGCCGAGCATGCCCATATCCAGGGTCTTGATGTTGGCAATCATGGCCAGACCCGTACCGGCTCCGGCGTCCTGACCATAATCGACGCCGAAATAGCTGCCGTGGAGGCTCAAGATACCAGAAATGAAGTAGTTGAAGATCATGTAAATGACGAAACCTTCCATAGCACAGCGAGCCTGCTCCTTCTTGGCAAAGCCAATGGGAACGGCGATGGCGAAGAGAATCGGCATTTGTTTAAATACCGTCCAGGCACCTTGTTGGACGACGTACCAGAAATCGTACCACAGAGTTCCCTCTTCCGCTAAGCTGCCAAAGAGGCCCGTATTGCTGAAAATAATCGATACGGCAACGGTCAAGCCGAAGAAAGCGAATAAAATGACCGGCGTATACATGGCACCGCCAAAGCGCTGCAATTCCTGCATACTGCGTTCCTTGCTGAAAGTCATAACAGTTTCCTCCCGTTTAAAATAAAAATAAGTCCTTAGCTTTCTCGGTCATATAGCGAAGACGTCATTCGATGTATTCCTTGAAGCTATCTTTACTAACAGGATATAAAAAAGCCGCGAATACAATAGTTTCGCGGCTTTCCGGCACAGCGGCACGGGGCTGTAATCTGGTACAAATTGCGTACTTTGGTACATATCAATCGTCGCCCTGGCGCAGGCGGTGGCAGTACATACAGTAATTGACATACCATACTTCAATGAGAACGAAGTAAGGCATCATAGACTGGAAGGGAACGCGCTCCTCGTCCTTATCGTAGAGTTGGAACTGGCCCGGAGAAATATAGAAATTAACCGTCGACAACGAGGCCAGGGTATTGTCGTGGAGCCTGGTAATGGAAATAAAGGGAATGTCTCTTGCCTTCAAAAGATGGCCTAATTCAGTAACCGCCGGTGACTCCCCGGAAAAAGAGACGATGATGAACAAATCATCTTTCGTCAGCGAATGGACGAGATTGCGGAATTCTTCCCGCGCCGGCACATCGTAGATCAAAATATTGTCGTAGAAAAAGAGGCGTTTCAATTCCTGAACGACGTTATTTTGCACATAGCCCGACGAATAGGTAAAAATCCGATTGGCTTCATGGATGAGAGAACTGGCCCGGTCAAAGTTAAGACTGCAGACCTTATCGACGGTCTGAGCATAAAATCGGTTCAGCCTTCCAACGTATTGGTATCATACTCGACAGCAGGGGCCTGTTCCCGTTTGAGGAGCAATTTGAATTCACCGAAGCCTTCGAGTCCCAACTTTGCGCAAAGCGAACGATGGTCGTCGTCGACACGTTGCAGGCCCGGGCCAATTCATGAATCGAACTGCGGCGGACGGCGGCCCGGTGCTGGACGATATACTTCCAAATTCCCATATCGGTATTGTTCAATTCTTGTCGGTGTTCATTGATGAGTTCCTCCAGTGCCATGGCCGCTCCTCCCTTGCAAAAAAGACCCTTGCGGAGATTTCCGCAAGGGCCGGAATTATGCTTTTATTATAAAAAATTAGGAGAAGCGCGTCAAGGGCACGGCCATCCGTCAAACGCAGAGGGCAGCGGCAATGGCGGCCCCGATCGAGGCACCGTGGCTGTTGGGCACGATGTGGATGGGCGTTCCTTCGGAAAGGCCCATGCAGGAACGGCAGACGGCGCCTTCAATGACACTGGGGACACCGGCGATTTTTTCGACAAGGCTGCCTTCAATGGCAATGGCCTGCTCTTTGAGTTCCTCTTCGCCGGCCAAATGGCCGAGAATGCCGAAGCTGGCAGCGCCGATCATCTGTGCCGCCCGCGTAAAGACGTCTTGGCCCAAGGCACAGAGACCTTCTTTTTGTTCCGGCGTCACATCAAAGCCGAGGACGTCGCGGACCGTCTTTTCACCGGAGAAGAGTTCATTCATGCAGCGCGTCGTAAAACGAGGAATGTCGTCACAATCCAGATAATCCATCAAAATAACGCGGAAGAGCTCGTTTAAGTAACGGCCGCCGATCATCTTTTCAAAGCAGTGGTCACCAGGCTGCTGCGATTCTTCGTCGACGCGGCGATCCCATTCCGTACGAGGTCCGCCCGTAAAGCCAGCCGCTTCTAAGTTAACAATCATCTTAAGGGCCGGTTCGTAATAGCACATGTTGAAGCCCGTACCGCAGACGATACCGATTTGCGCCGGGTTATGCTGATAGACAGACGACAAGAGGGTCGCCGTCGTATCATTCAAGAGGGCCACAGGTTCAATGCGGTCCATCCCGTTGCGAACGAGGGCTTCTTTGAGCAGGCCGTTGATCGACTTTCCGGCAACGCCGGGAACATCGATTTCTTTCGACCAGGCGATGAGGCTGGCATCCTTGGCCGACGTCTGATTGACGGCAAAGGAAAAGGTGAAGCCCAACTTATAGGCCTTATTGCCGCCGGCAGCTTCTTTTACGATTCTCGCAATGAAGTCAAACAAGGCCTCTGCCGTCGTCGACGACGTCGTATAGTCGTAATCGTCGCTTCGCAGCGGTTTCGCTACCTTGGTTTCAATCGTAAATCCGTCTGCACCTTTTAAAGTAATGCGCGAAGCCCGGACATTGGTACCGCCGAAATCGAGGGCCATGAAGGTCCCCGTTTCCTGTCCCGTAGGAAGTCCCAAATAGGTGTGAAGTGCCGAAAGAGAACTGTCTCTTCCTGCCAGGGCATCTTCTGCCGTCTGGCGGAAATCCTGAGCCAAGCGGCATAACTCAGTTCCGTCTAATTTCAATTCCTGCTGCATCGTCTTAAAGTCCTTTATCATGTCTGCCATCGCTATAGGCCTCCTGTCTGTACGTTAAACATCTATGCCTTCATCATAAAGGAAAAGCCCCGGGAATACAACCGACAGCGGCCGCTTTGTTCCCATAAAACCTCATTGGATAGTGGTACAAATTACGAACTTCGGTACACCTTCATCATGATACAAGAAAAGGGACTGTGCATGAAGATATCATTCATGCACAGTCCCTGAATAAAATTTGGTGGGCGATAACAGGATCGAACTGCTGACATCCTGCTTGTAAGGCAGGCGCTCTCCCAGCTGAGCTAATCGCCCATGTGGTGACCCCTACGGGATTTGAACCCATGTTCTCGCCGTGAAAGGGCGATGTCTTAGACCACTTGACCAAGGGGCCACATAATGTGGATTATGGTGATCCACCCGAGATTCGAACTCGGGACACCCTGATTAAAAGTCAGGTGCTCTGCCAACTGAGCTAGTG
>ENA-OQBJ01001124-OQBJ01001124.1-human-gut-metagenome-genome-assembly--contig:-NODE-1124-length-11280-cov-3.179683_pt1 | contig 11280 bp, 10 predicted proteins | sample MGYA00242743_ERZ504545 | MGnify/ENA primary metagenome ERZ504545 (study PRJEB26092, sample SAMD00036252) | human gut metagenome | host: Homo sapiens | study: EMG produced TPA metagenomics assembly of...
GGAAGATGTCCGCACCTTTCCGCCATGTTCCGCTTCGTCCTGCCGAGGCGCTCATCCCGCACCGCCGCGGCCGGGAAGTGAACCTCCGGAGCCTGCAGGCCTATGCTTTGACCGGCGGCCTGAACGGCATTATGGTAGGAGGCTACCTCACTACCGGCGGAAGAGATCCGAAGGAGGATATCCGGATGACCGAAGACCTGGGACGCTCCATGACCCAGCCTCAGCTTTGATTTCATATACAATTTCATACAGATAGAAATATTCCGCACCATTGTGAAACACGAATATTTCTATTACGCACATACACGTAAGGTTTCATCAAGGCAATACCCTGTCCCTTGACGGCAGGTGATTTTATAAAAGGAGTGGTTTGCAATGGAAAGCAGCTGTGAACAGATTTTGAAGTGGACTGAAAAAGTTTTGAATGGCGGAGAACTGACCGAAGAAGAGGCCAGAGCCCTCATCCGCACCAGAGATGAAGACACCATGCTTCTTCTGGCCTGCGCTGATAAGATTCGTCAGAAATTTTCCGGCCGGAGCGTAGACCTCTGCGCCATTATCAACGCCAGGAGCGGTTCCTGCCAGGAAGACTGCAAATTCTGTGCCCAGTCTGCTCGTTATAATACAGGTGTAAAAACCTATAAATTCCTTCCGGAAGATGAGGTCATTGAAGCGGCTAAAAGAGCGAAAAAAGCCGGAGCTGCCCGTTTCGATATTGTTACTGCAGGCCGTGACCAGAGAAATCCGAAGGACTTTGCGGAAATTCTCGACTTAATCCGTCGTATCCGCAAGGAAGTAGGCATCGAAGTATGCTGCTCCCTCGGATTCCTCACCCAGGAACAGGCTTACCAGCTGAAAGAAGCCGGTATCAGCCGCCTGCACTGCAATATCGAGTCAGCTCCTTCCTTCTTCAAGGAAGTGTGCACCACCCATACAGCGGAGGAAAAGGCGGAGAACGTAGCCCGTGCCCAGAAAGCAGGCATCCGCGTCTGCTGCGGCGGCATTATCGGTCTTGGCGAATCCCTGGACCAGCGGGTGGAAATGGCATTCCATCTGAAGGAAATGCACATTGACGCCGTGCCGCTGAACGTACTGAATCCTATCCCCGGTACCCCCTTTGAGCACAACAAGCGCCTTTCTCCCCTTGAAATCCTCCGCTCTTTTGCTATGTTCCGCTTCGTCCTCCCCAAGGCCCAGATCCGTACCGCCGGCGGACGACAGATCAACCTCCGGAGCCTGCAGTCCATGGCTCTGGCCGGCGGCATGAACGGTGTCATGATCGGCAATTACCTCACCAGTAAAGGCTCCGATCCCCGGGACGATATCGCCATGCTCCATGACCTGGGCCGCACCCAGACCGCTCCGAATCTGAATTAATTAGTGTACTAGTGGGCTGGTGAGCTGGTGTACTAGTGGCTGGTGGAACGGCTGTCCGCTGCCCCCCCTTACCACCTCCCACCGGTCATTCTGAGCGCAGCGAAGAATCTCGGTAAGAATAGTAAGTGAGGGGGAATCGGTAAATACCAGTCGGCGGGAAGACATCAGATAATCAGATGGCAGACATCACATGGGATGTCTGCCCGAAGGGCGCCACCACAACCCTCAGCCCTGCAAGGGCTGTCAAACTTAAGAACCCTCCGGCCCCAAGGCCGGTCCATCTTAAGAACTTTTGCCACAACCCTTCTATACAACCCGCCGCAGCGGTCTCCCGATAACGAAAGAAGTGAAACATAGCCATATGGATGAAAACGTAAAATATATTGAAGACTGTATGAATAAAATCCTTGGAGCACCGATATTACCAGGGAGGAAGCAGGAAAGCTCAATGAAGCGGGAAAGAAAGAGCCCCTTTTCCTGATGGCGGCTGCCGACAAGATTCGAAAAACCTTCTGCGGAGACAAAATGCGTTTCTGCAGCGATGTGAATGCCAGAAGCGGACGGTGCACGGAAAACTGCAGATTCTGCGCCCAGTCCGGCTGGTACCACACCGGCGTGAAGGAATATCCTTTACGGAGCCGGAAGACCTGCTTCATGAAGCAAAGCAGGCAGAAGCCTACGGCGCGGAAAGGTTCGGCATCGTCACCAGCGGACGGGGCCAGAGTGACCCTGTGCAGTTTGCTTCCATTGTGAAGGCAGTCAAGCTCATTTCCCAGCAGACGAAACTGTCTGTATGCTGCTCTCTGGGCCTTTTGACCGATGACCAGCTCCGGCAGCTGAAGGAAGCCGGATGCCAGCGGATTCACTGCAACCTGGAAACAGCGAAGCGGTATTTCCCCAATATCTGCACCACCCATACCTATGAGGAAAAGGAAGACCATATCCGCCGCATCCAGAAGGCAGGACTGGAAGTCTGCTCCGGCGGCATTATGGGCCTGGGGGAAACAGAAGATGACCGCCTGGACATGGCCTTTGCCCTGCGAAGCCACCATGTCACCAGCGTGCCTCTCAACATTTTCAGCCCCATTCCCGGTACGCCTTTCGGCAAAATAAACCGCCCAAGCCGGTGGATGTACTCCGTATGTTTGCCCTGTACCGGTTCATTCTGCCCCATGTAATCATGCGGGTGTGCGCCGGAAGGGAAACGGCCCTCCGGGACCTGCAGGCCTTTGCCCTGGCCGCAGGCCTTAACGGTGCCATGATCGGCGGATACCTCACCATTGCCGGCAGACCGCCGGAAAAAGATAAGCAGATGGCTGTGGATATGGGAAGAACCCTTTGATATCCGGCAGTAAAAGGGCTGTGAAAAAATGGGAATCATTTCTTCACAGCCCTTTTTTCTATGACATTTTTCTGACGGCAAGCTGCCCGCCCTCATGGTCATCTCGAGAGGGGATGCGCCGGTATGGGTGGTCAGGACTTGGGGCACCTATGAAACGCGGAGTCGAGAGATTTCTGGTCGCCATGCTTTCTGCACCATTGCAAAGTGAGATTTCTCCGCTCCCCTTTCGTCGAAATGACAGGTGAGGGGATATCTGTGTCGTTGATCGTATGGAATTTACAGATTTCCTCCTTCGAGACTGGAGGCAGAAGCAGGGAAGCCCTTGCATTTTCCGGGTCAATCTTCTACAATGAAACTATAAAACTTATGTGAGGTATATATTTGATAATTGAATGCCGCAGACTGAAAAGGGGTCTGTGGTTTCTTTTTTACCCGGAGAAGAATTCCCGTGAAAAGGGAAGGCTCGGGAGAAGGAGGAGTTATGATTCAAAAACAGGCGGCAATATGCGCCATTCTGCTGACTGTGTCATCTGCTTTCTGCGGTACTGCTTTTGCTGCACCGCTGCAGGGGACGGAAAAGGCGGCTGTTTCTGCAGAAAGCGCCCTTCATGTGGACAGCAGCCGGTGGAACTATGATAAGGACAATGATATTTACTACCAGATCGGTCTGGTGTACTGTAAAAATCCGGCGGCTTCGGAGTATGAATCCCTGTCGGTCTATGTGCCGGGAGCCTATATGAAAGGCACGCCGAACACCGATGGCACCTATACCTGCCAGATCAGCGACAAAGGGAAGGTGGGAGAGTATACCGCCCGCACGGCGCCGGTAATCATGCCGGTGAATACCGGCGGCTATGCAGCCCAGAAGGCGCCGTCTTCCTATGCGCCGAAGGGGCTCAATACGTACCTGTCCCAGGGATTTGTGTATGTATTTGCCGGCTGCCGGGGCAGGGATAACAGCACCAATCCCGACGGCACTACCTTTGACGGCGGCGCTCCCTGGGGCGTGACAGACCTGAAGGCAGCGGTGAGGTACCTGCGCTACAATGATTCCTTCCTGCCCGGCAATAAGGATCGCATCTTTACCTTCGGCCACAGCGGCGGCGGCGCCCAGAGCGCCCTCATGGGGGCCACCGGTGACAGCGAGCTCTACCGGCCCTATCTGGATTCTATCGGCGCCTGATGAAGGATGATCAGGGAAGAGAGTTAAGCGACGCCATTGACGGTGCCATGGCCTGGTGCCCCATTACCAACCTGACCCAGGCAGACCTTTCCTATGAATGGATGATGGGCCAGTTCAGCACGGAAGGCACTCGTGCCTACGGCACCTGGACCCGGGCCCTGTCCCGCGATATGGCCCGGGCCTATGCGGATTCCCTGAACGCCATGGGCCTCACCGATGAAAAGGGACGAAAGCTCATTCTTTCCCCTTCGTCAAAGGGAATTTATATGGCCGGCTCCTATTATGATTACATGAAGAAAACCATCGAAACATCGCTGAACCATTTTCTGGCAGATACCACCTTCCCCCTGACCACCGGACAGAATGATTTCATGGTGGACGGCGCCTTCCCGGGACAGAGCAGCCAGGATGTGACACCGCTGCCCATGAGTCCGAACGGGCTCCCTCTGCAAATGCCGAAAGAGGAACTCCATACCTATAACAGTGCTAAAGAGTACGTTGATGCCCTGAATGGAGAGGATCCCTGGATTTCCTATGATGAAAAGACAAATACTGCCTCCATTTCCTCCATCGAAGCCTTTGTGGTCCATATGAAACAGGCTTCCAAAGCGGTGGGAGCCTTCGATGACCTGCAGAAGGCACAGGCGGAAAACCGGCTTTTCGGCAACGGAAAGGACAATGCCCTCCATTTCGACGGGCCGATGACCTTCCTCATGGAAAAGAGAAAGGATACCTACAAAAACTACAGCGATTATGATGACAGTATCCGCAGGGCCTATGAAGGAGACATGAACAATGAAGATGCCCTCCATACCCCGTCCCTGGCTCGGCAGCTCATGTATGACCCCATGACCTTCGTGCTGGTGCCGGAAGGGGAGAAAAAACCGTCTACCCTGGCCCGGCACTGGCGTATCCATACCGGTATTTCCCAGGGAGATACATCCCTCAATACGGAAATGAATCTGGCCCTGGCGCTGAAAGGACGCAGTGATGTGGATGATGTGGACTTTGCTACCGTATGGAACAAGAAACATACCCTGGCGGAACGCACAGGCTCCAGCATTGACAATTTCATTGCCTGGGTGAAGAAATCCACCGAAGCGGAAGACCAGAAAAAATAAAACCATAAAAAACGACTGCCCGGGATAAGCCCGGAGGCAGTCGTTTTTTATAATTCTTCAAGGAAATTCCTATTTCAGAAGATTCATGAAAATCATGAGAATGGAAGCGTTCAGGAAATCTACGACGAAAGCGCCGATTAAGGGAATGACGAAGTATGCCGTGTGGGCAGGACCGAACCGTTCGCACATGGCGTTCATGTTGGCGATGGCATTGGGGGTGGCGCCCATGCCGAAGCCGCAGGTACCGGAAGCCATGACGGCGGCTTCATAATTTCCGCCCATGACCCGGAAAATGACGAAGTAGGCGAAGAAGGCCATCACCACCGTCTGGATGAGGAGGGTAATGATGAGCGGCACTGCCAGGTCCGCCAGCTGCCAGAGCTTCAAGCTCATGAGGGCGCAGGAAATAAAAATATTGAGGCACATGCCGCCAAGGACTTCGCTTTCCTTCTGGTAAATGCCGTAGAGCCTTGTGCCTTCTGCTATGTTCCGGATCACAGCTGCCACAATCATGGCGCCGATGTAGCAGGGAACACCAGGCCGATATCGATAAAAAACTGGCTCACATAGGTGCCGATGCCCATGGCCAGAAGGAGCTGGCCGAAGGCGTACATGAAATTGTCCATGTTGAGGTAATTGGCAGCAGCGTCTTCATCATTCTCTGTTTCCGGATGGGGACCCATTTTGCCGCCGGGCAGGGAAGCATCGATGACCTTTCCTTCCGAAGAGGTGAGACGGAAACGGCGGATCAGGAGTTCACCGATAGGACCGCCGATAAAGGAGCCGGCCACCAGGCCGAAGGTGGCGGCAGCAAAGGCAATGGTGGTGGCATCGGAAAGTCCCATGCTTTCCAGTACAGGGCCGAAGGAACCGGAGGTACCGTGACCGCCGACAGGGGATGGAGCCGTCGGCCAGTCCCATGAGGGGATTTTCACCGAAAAAGCGGGAAAGGGAAATGCCGATGAGGTTCTGCATGATAATAAGGATGCCTACCAGCAGGGCCATTTTAATGACCAGAAGGCCCCCCTTTCGGATAAGGTGCACGCTGGCCATGTAGCCGATACTGGTGAAGAAAAGCATCATACACCAGTTCTGCATCACCGTGTCCTGGGTATAGGTCCAGATGCCTCTGGTGTATAAAATACAGTTCAGAATCGAAAAGATGGTGCCGCCGATGACCGGCGCCGGAATGCAGTATTTCCGAAGCAGCTTGATTTTCGTCTTCAGAAAGCCGCCCAGAAAAAAGACAGCCACCGCAGCTGCCAGGGTCTGGTACATGTTTAAATTGATTTCCATAGTCAATCTCCCATATAGTCAATCTCCCATTTTTTAATTACAGATTAAAGTATAAAGGAACAGGGCCCCGGGGTCAAGAAATATGGGGAATCCGTATGGAAGGGACAGTTTTTGTTATGCATGGAAATGGCAGGCCCTTTCATAGGTGCTTTTCGATTTCAAACAGAGGGCCTCATGGATTCCAGCCCGGAGCCCCGTTTTAAACCACCCTCTCTACGGGACAGGAAGAAATTTCACAGGCTATGACGGCCCGGTGAAACCATGTATAATAGAATCAAATCATGAACAGGAAAGGAGTCTGCCATGTTTGATTTTCTTGATATAGGTACCCTGATTTACCGGGTGCCGGCCCTTCTCATCGCCCTGTCCTTCCACGAGTATGCCCATGCTGCTGTTTCTGACGCCCTGGGAGATCCCACACCTTCCCTGGACGGACGGCTCACCATCAATCCCCTGGCCCATCTGGATGTGCTGGGCACCATCCTTCTGGTGCTCTGCGGCTTCGGCTGGGCCAAACCGGTGATGATTAATCCAAGGTATTACAAGGATTACCGGAGCGGCGTATTGAAAGTGTCCTTTGCCGGCCCCGGCATGAATCTGTTCCTGGGCTTTCTTTCCATCCTGCTTTCTGCCATTCTGCTCAAGCTGGGCATGCTCAGCCGGGAAAGCGCCCTCTTTCTGAACTGGATGATGATGTACAATGTGTGGTTTGCCTTTTTCAATCTCATTCCCGTGCCGCCGCTGGACGGCTCCAAAATCCTCTCCATGTTCCTGCCGGGAGAACTGTCTTTCAAATATGAAAATTTCAACGCCCAGTACGGCTTCGTCCTCCTGATGGTGGTGGTCTTCAGCGGCCTCATCAACCGCATCATCAATCCCCTGGCAAACCTTTTCATCTCCCTTGCAAGCTATGTGGTGTACCTGGTGTTTTAGACAGCGTACCTGTGGGCTGGTGAACTGGCGGGATGGGGACGGCTGCTGTCGGCTATCGGCTGTCCGCTGTCCGCTATCCGATGGCGGCGGGGACTGTATTCCCGAAGGTTGACGCCCGCTTTCGCGGGCGAGGGTTGATGGCGCCGCCGGGCCTTTGGCCCTGGGCGCCAAGGGTTCTGCCTGTGATCGGCTGACGCCTTACAGGCGGGTTGAGTGCTCCGCCCTCGGGAGGTATATAGTATTGTGGAGGTCCTGCATAGGACCTCCAAGTCAGCCAAAGTAGGCCCTTAGCTGCCCATTAAAGGGCTTACCTATTGGTTGGCTGACCGTGCCCACTGGCGAGGTACGGCGCCTTCGGCGCCATCATATATATGCCTATACCGCCTGCGGCAGGGGGACAATAAAGCTCCGTGACGCTATCTTTTGATAAGTGACTCTACTTTAAGCACAGCTTGTTCTGCCCCCTGAACAGGGGTGGCAAGGGAACACGATTCGTAAGGGAGCAAAGCGACCTGAGAATCGTGTGACACGCTTTCCCGTGGAGAAGTCCGGCGAAGCCGGATAGGGGGAGGCGAGCGCAGCGAGCCAATCACCAGAATGCTTGTCATACCATATGACATAGAAAGCCAATCCCGTAACGCTCTCGTTTCCCCTTGAGGGGAAGTCCCGCGTAGCGGGAAAGGGTGTACGAGGTAAGCGGAGAGAATAGATACTCTATGCTGACGTGACCGCCGCAGGCGGCTTATAAAACTCATCGCCCAAGGGGCGATACCACAACCCTCGGCCTGAAAGGCCGTCAAACCTAAGAACCCTCGGGCCCGAAAGGGCCAGTCAATCTTAAGAACCTTTTTCCATAACCCTTCTACACAACCTGCCGCCGTCAGGCGGCCACAACCTTCGGCCCGGAGGGCCGTTAACCTTTCTCTATGAACCCGGGCCGCCAAGCGGCCCTTTTCCAAAGTGAGGCATTTCCATGTCTGTTACCTGGATGATTTTTGAAATATTGGGCACCATTGCCTTTGCCTTTTCCGGCGCCATTGTAGGTCTTTACCGGCGCATGGACATATTCGGCATTACGGTGCTGGCAGTGATGACCGGCGTAGGCGGCGGCATGATCCGGGACGTGCTTTGCGGCATCATTCCGCCGTCGGCGCTGACCCATCCCATGAGTCTTCTGGTTTCCATCGGTACGGCCCTGGCGGTGAGCCTCTTTTATCCCTTTTTCCGCATTCCTAAAAAGGGCAGGGTGATTATTTCCTTTCTCTACCATCTGTCTGATACCATCGGTCTTTCCGCCTTTACCGTAACCGGTGTGCTCACTGCTTTCTATGCCTGGCCGTCCTATGAATATGTGCTTCCCACCATGCTGGGGCTTATCACCGCCGTAGGAGGCGGGGTGATCCGGGATATGATGGCCCGCCGCATGCCGGTGGTGCTTTACATGGACGTCTATGCCATTGCCTCTGTGGCCGGCGGGCTTCTCATGTGCATTCTTCACGGTGTCCTGCCGCTGTCTCTGGTGTCCTGGACTGCCTTCGGGGCGGTGCTGCTTCTCCGGGTGGCTGCCATCCATTACGGCTGGCAGCTTTATCATCCCCACCGGCGGCTGGGGAAAAGAAATGATGATGGAAAAGGGGCTGGAAAATGAAGGATAAGGAAGAAGGCTTGTCCTTTATTTTTACGGAATGGGGATTTTCAGCAGATGAAGAAGGCGGCGAACTGACCGATTCCATGAAGCCATGGAAGCAGCGTTTTGGGAAAGACCGCTGGCAGTCCCTTTATGATCTGGGGTTCCAGGAAAAGGAAGAGGACAGCCCTTCCTTTGTCTTCCTGTGGCGCCTTGCTTCTTCCTTTGCTCATGTGCTTCTGACGTCGCCGCTCTTTCCTTTTCTGAAGGAAGAGACGGAGATTTCTCTGCCGGAAGAGGAGCTAACAAAGCTCATGTATGCGATTCCCGGCGGACCGGGCGCGGAATGGGTAGATGAAAACTGGCTTACGTACTCAAAAATTCCTCTTGACAAAATCCAGATCCGGCGTTATGCTTTCTACAAGCTTCTGAAAGTAATATAGATAAGCGATGAACGAGAAAAAGGTTGCTTTTGATCTTGCAGAGAGCCGGTGGGAGATGAAACCGGTAGACGAGGGCATACTGTTAGTCACTCGAGAGCTTTTCTGCCGAATATAGTAAGCAGGAACGTCCATTCACGTTACGAATATGGAACCGCAAGTATAATGTAGGGTGGTACCGCGAAACAATTCGCCCCTATCTCCGGCGCAGGCTGGAGGTAGGGGCTTTCTGTTTACAGGGAGATCTATCTTTGCAGGCGGTTAAGAGACAAATCAGAGTGGTACCGCGGAAATCCGCCCCTGCTGGCAGCATATGCTGCCGGTGGGGGCTTTTTTGTTTCATCTTATCCCCTCAGAAGTCTGGTCAAGAATCATTTGTAGGAAGGCAGTCAAAGGAAAGAGGTTTTCATTATGCAGAAAAAATGGTTAAAAGGTATGGCAGCAATCATGGCAGCAGCAGCAATCTGCGGAGCTTTTGCAGGATGTGGCGGTGACAAGAAGGCCAATGGCAGTGCAGGCGGAGAGCAGACCGTGAAATTTGGTTTCCTGGGAGCCTATACCGGACCGGCCGCTGCCTATGGGCAGGCCATGAAAGAAGGCACGGAACTGGCTGTAGAAGAAATCAACAAAGATCCGAACACCAAGATGAAAATTGATCTGAAAACCTATGATACCAAAGGCAACAAGGCAGAAGCCATCAACGCCATGAAGAAGTGCATCGAGCAGGATAAAGTACTGGCTATCGAAGGACCTACCCTTTCCGGATCCATGTTCGCCGCCGGCCCCATTGCCCAGAAATCCAAAGTCGTTGCTTTCGGTACCGGCACCACGGCCCCCGGAATTACAGACCTGGGTGATTATATCTTCAGAAACGCCATCCCTGGCAAAATGGCTATCCCCATTACCGTAAAGAAAGCTCATGACAAACTGGGCTTCAAGAACGTAGCCATCATGTACTCCAACAATAACGACCAGATGGTAGGGGAACATGGCATTTACGAAGAACTGTTCAAGAAGATGGGCATTGATATCATTGATACCGAAACCTTTGCAGACAAGGATACCGATTTCTCCGCCCAGCTCACCAAGATTCAGGCTGCCAACCCTGACGTAATCTGCATTGCAGGCCTCTATCAGGAAGGCGCCTCATCGTTAAGAAAGCCCGTGAAATGGGTATGAAACAGCCAATCATCGGCAACAACGGCTTCAACAGCCCGGCTTATATCGAACAGGCCGGTGCCGCTGCCGAAGGAACCCTGGTAGCTACCCCGTGGAATGCAGAACGGAAGACAGAAAAAGCCCAGCATTTCCGCCAGGCCTTCAAAGACAAGTATGGTCATGAACCGGATCAGTTCTCTGCCCAGGCTTACGATGCCATTTACGTAATGCACGAAGCAGCAGAAAAATCGGGCAGCACCACGGACAGAAAGAAATTCCGTGATGCCCTGGCCCAGATTAAAGACTTCGAAGGCGCTACAGGCAAGTTCCAGTTTGATGAAAACCGGGATCCCAAGATGGATCTGGACGTTCTCCAGGTTAAAGACGGCAAGTGGGTTCCTTTCGCTTAATAGAAAAACATCTTTCCTTCAAAGAAAAGCAGGCATTTCGGTGCCTGCTTTTTATATGGGAGATATGGGGGCGGGAAAGGGGATGCTCCAAAGTAGGAGGGTTCTAAAGTTTGACGGGGCTATCGCCCCGAGGGTTCTTAGGTTTGACGCGCCTCCGGCGCGAGGGTTGTGGTGGCGCCTCTAAATTTATAGAAGGCGCCCTCTTATGATAAAACCTAACAACCGGGCTTTTGCCCGAGGGAAAACCATACAACCGCCCTGCGGGCGTCGGAAATGCATTCCCCCTTTGGTGCTGACGCCACCACCTTGCCCGGTGGGAAGCATGTCACTTGATTCTCAGTCGCCTTACGGCTCCTTGCGAATCAAGTTCCTTGCCACACTTCGTGGTGGGAC
>ENA-OQBJ01001126-OQBJ01001126.1-human-gut-metagenome-genome-assembly--contig:-NODE-1126-length-11254-cov-1.144334_pt1 | contig 11254 bp, 19 predicted proteins | sample MGYA00242743_ERZ504545 | MGnify/ENA primary metagenome ERZ504545 (study PRJEB26092, sample SAMD00036252) | human gut metagenome | host: Homo sapiens | study: EMG produced TPA metagenomics assembly of...
TTGGTTCATGCGGGTCGGTGAAATGTTCCGAGGGTTCTGTTTTAAGGCTTCAGTGTCTAACACGTACACCGTTGCGTTCCATATAAGCAAGTACGGGTACCAGGGGCATTTCTATTTCGTAGAAGAGTTTTTCCGCATCGTTGGTTTTCAATTCTTGTTCCAAGATGTTTTCAATTTCAGTGTGACATCAGCATCCTCGCATGCGTACTTATAGATAGCTTCGGGGGAGAGGTCGCGCATATTCTTTTGACCTTTGCCTTTAGGACCAATCAGTTCTTCGATGTGGATAGTCTGATAATGCAGGTAGATTTCGGCAAGGTAGTCCATGTTGTGACGCAATTCCGGTTGTAGTACATAATGTGCCACCATGGTATCGAACAGGGGACCGCGCACTTCGGTTCCGTAGTTGCCCAGTACCAGCATATCGTATTTTATATTTTGCCCTACTTTCAATACTCCTTCTTTTTCGAAAGCCGGCCGGAACTCATTAACTATTTTTTGCGCTTCAGCCCGATCGGCAGGTACAGGAACATAAAATGCTTGATTTTCGGCATAGCTGAAGCTCATTCCCACGAGTTCTGCGGTGATGGGATCGGTTCCTGTTGTTTCTGTGTCTAGACTGAAAATTTCTTTTGTAAGTAAGTTTTGTAATAATTCAGTTCTTTTCTCTTCTGTATCAACGAGTTTGATAGTCGTATTTTAAATTATCTAAACATGCTAGATTCGAATATTTCTCACTTTCCGTCCCTCCATCGGTAAATTCTGCAAAGAGATTGCCTTGAGGAGAAGACGGGGAAGCGGGTGATTCACCGTTCGAAGCTGGTTCGCCGAAAAGGGAGAGTTGTCCCGAACCGTTCGGCGTATTTCCCTGCCGGGCGCTTCCTCCAGTGTACGGTTTCGTCCTTGCGGGTCGTTTCCGGTCGCATCGGGGTATGTTCCGGCGAAGGCGGATTTCTTGTCTCGGTTGAAAACGCGGTCGATGAGGGTACGGAACTCCATCTCTTCAAAAATCTTCCGTAGTTCCTCTTCATTCGGTTCTTCTCTTTTCAGTTCGTCCATGTTCAAAGCGATGGGGACATCAATCTTGATAGTTGCCAGAAACTTGGAGAACTCAATCATTTTCCGGTTAGTTTCCACTTTGGTCTTCAAGGCTCCTTTCAGTTCGGCAGAGTGGGAGAGGAGGTTCTCGATGCTGCCATATTGCGCGATTAACTTTTGTGCTGTTTTCTCGCCCACGCCCGGACAACCGGGAATGTTGTCGGAACTATCGCCCATCAGTCCCAGCATATCAATGACTTGTGCGGGTGACTGGATATCGAACTTTGCCTTTACCTCTTCTATTCCCATCACTTCAAAACCGCCTGTATGCTTGGGACGGTACATGAAGACATTTCCGCCCACCAGTTGGCATAGTCTTTGTCCGGTGTCATCATATAAGTAGTGATCCCCCGTTTGCCGGCTTCGGTGGCCAGTGTACCGATCACGTCATCGGCCTCGTATCCCGGTACTTCCAGAATAGGAATACGGTAGGCCCGTATAATATCCTTTATAATGGGTACGGACAAACGGATTACTTCGGGTGTTTCTTCACGTTGTGCCTTATACTGTTCATAGGCTTCGTGCCGGAAGGTGGGACCGGCGGGATCAAATGCCACACCGATGTGCGTAGGATTTTCTTTCTTCAAGACCTCTTCCAGTGTATTGACAAATCCCAGTACGGCTGAAGTGTTGAAACCCTTGGAGTTAATACGCGGGCTTTTGATGAAAGCGTAATACGCACGGTATATTAATGCATAAGCATCTAATAGAAAAAGTTTGTCCATTCGTAAAAATCTTTAGTTTTTTCATTGTAAAAGTACAAAAAAATACCGTATTCCGTCTTTTATTACTACTTTGTGCACAAATTAACCTGCATGGACAAATTACAGCAAATCAAATTGCCTATTGACAAGGAGTTTGAGGAATTTAGAAGGTTGTTTGACTCTTCGCTCCAAAGTTCCAATTCTTTACTTAGTGAGGTGTTATCCTATATTAAGCAGAGAAATGGCAAGATGATGCGTCCCATATTGGCGTTGTTGATTGCTAAATTATTCGGTGAAATCAATGATTCTACGCTTCATGCGGCTCTTTCATTGGAGTTGCTCCATACGGCCAGCCTGGTGCACGATGATGTGGTGGATGAGAGTGACAAGCGCCGTGGGCAGTCTTCGGTAAATGCTATCTATAATAATAAGGTGTCGGTTCTGGTAGGCGACTATATGCTGGCAACCAGCCTGAAGCATTCTGCCATGACCCGCGAGATTACAATTGTAGATTTGGTGGCTTGTTTGGGACAGAACTTATCTGAAGGCGAGATTATTCAATTGGCGAATATTAATGCTTCTGAGTTCTCGGAAGAAGTGTATTATGATGTCATTCGTAAAAAGACGGCTGCATTGTTTACTGCCAGTGCGGAAGCGGGGGCTATTTCGGTGCATGCATCCGATGAAATGGTGAAAATGCTCGTCTGTTTGGCGAAATGATTGGTATTGCTTTCCAGATAAAGGATGATATTTTCGACTATTATTCTTCTGATGAGATAGGTAAACCTACCGGGAACGATATGCGTGAAGGGAAGCTGACATTGCCGGCTTTGTATGTGTTGAATATGTTTGATGATGAGGAGATGCGGAAACTGGCGCTACGCATCCGGGCATTAGACGCTTCGGATGAAGATATTGCCCGTTTCATCGAATATACTAAGGTGAAGGGAGGGATAGAGTATGCCAGGCAGGCAATGGTGGATTATCGTAATAAAGCGTTGGCTTTACTTCCACAATCAGCCGGTCAAGCTGTAAAAGATGCTTTGACTGCTTATATTGATTATGTGATTGAAAGAGATAAATAGTACGATTGTTGAAGATATGTACTTCAAAAGTCGGGCGTAGTCCTTTATACAATAAGGATCACGCCCGAACTTTTTGAGGTACGCCTTTCTTTGGTAGAAGGTTTACCTTTAAAATAACCGGAATAGATAAGGCTCATTCCGGTCACTTTAAATGTGGTTGTTATTTAAATAGTGAAACAGTTCTTTGTTTAGAAGAACTTGGTTTCTTGGCCTACAATTTCTGAGAGAAGCAGATTGGCCAGGCGGCTTGTTCCTAAGCGGAATAACTCGTTTGTCAGCCATTCTTCACCTAACACTTCTTTTACAATGGTATAGTAAACCAAAGCATCGTGTACGGTATTAATTCCTCCGGCGGGTTTGAATCCTACTTTGCGGCCTGTTGTCATATAGTATTCTTTGATAGCCTCGCACATCACCAAGGCAGCTTCAGGAGTAGCGGCGGGGTTTTCCTTTCCGGTAGAGGTTTTGATGAAATCGGCTCCGGAATACATCGATAGAATGGACGCTTTTTTGATGTTGGATGCGCTTCCCAGTGCTCCGGTTTCCAAGATCACTTTCAGGTGATGCTCACCACATACAGCTTTTTAATTCTTCTATTTCATCACACATACCTTCGTAATCCCCACTCAGGAACTTGCCCTACCGGGATAACGATATCTATCTCATCGGCTCCGGTATGGAGAGCCATGGCTGTTTCGGCTACCTTTACTTCGGTAAAGGTTTGCGAGGAGGGAAAACCGCCCGATACACAGGCTATGTTTACATGATCTGCTTCCAAGGTGTCGTTGACTACTTCTGCCATATTAGGATATACACAGATTGCGGCTACATTGTCCAGATCGGGGTACTTGTCAACAAATTCATTTACTTTTCCGGTGAATTTCATTACACTTTCATCTGAATCAGTACACTTTAAAGTGGTTAGGTCAATGCAATGGAACAGGAATTTCTTTACGTCCGGTGTATTGTTTTCTGCTACATGTTTTTCGATGAGTAGGGCAGTTTTCGCTTTTACATCCTCATCGTGCAAACGGATGTTATACTTGGCAAGTGCTTCTTCGTACTTGCTGTGCTCAGGTCCATGATCGTGGTCATGACGATGTTCATGTCCACCTTCGAATTCGTGATTATGTTCCATAATTCTTTATAATTTGGGATTGTTTTTATGTCTGTCTTTATCTCTATTTGTTTTCTTCTCCAAGTTTTGACGGAAGGCTTCGGTCAGGTTTACTCCGGTCTGGTTGGCCAGACAGATAAGGACCACAGTACATCTGCCATTTCATCGGCAAGGTTGTCTTTCTCTCCTTGCTTGAAAGACTGATCTCCGTATTTGCGTGCCATCACACGTGCCAGTTCTCCTACTTCCTCGGTCAGAACGGCCATATTGGTCAGTTCGCTGAAGTAACGTACACCATACGTTTTAATCCAGCGGTCCACTTCTTTTTGTGCTTCTTCCAGTGTCATTATTCCTTGTTTTTGGTGTCCATACATATAGTAACAGGACCGTTGTTCAGAAGTTCAACTTTCATGTCTGCTCCGAATTCTCCGGTTCCTACTTCTTTGCCCAGACCGATGCTCAGTCTTGGCAGAAATAATTGTAGAGGGGGATGGCTACATCGTGCTTTGCAGCACGGATATAGGAGGGACGGTTGCCTTTTTTTGTAGATGCGTGTAGTGTGAATTGGCTGATCACCAATATGTTGCTCCTACCTCTAGGATAGATTTATTCATGACTCCATTTTCATCATCAAAGACTCTCAATCCTATTATCTTTTTGCATAACCAGTCGGCATCTTCTTGTGTATCAGCTTCTTCAATGCCAACCAATATCATGAATCCTTCTTTTATCGCCGATTTGCATACGCCTTCTATGGTAACAGAGGCGTGGCTTACTCGTTGAATAACTACTCTCATATTTATATTCTTTAATTTCTTGTTAGAAAAATTCTAGTTGTTTATCGGTAATGTCTCCGCTTCTACAATGGACAATATGTTGCCGGCTTCTTGCCTGGGCTGATACGAGGCAGAGCATGTCCCTGTAGTAGATGTATGCAAAGGTAGGAAATCCCTTTTATTCTGTGAGATTTTCTTTGATATTTTTAGCGGCTGCTTCACCTACCACGGCTGCAATCTCTTCCAGTGAGGCTTGCCTGATGCGGCTGACGCTTTTGAATGTTTTTCAGCAGGGCGGTCTTTCTTTTTTTCGCCTATTCCCTTGATATTGTCCAAAGCGGACGCCACCTGACTCTTGCTTCGTTTGTCCCGGTGGAAGGTGATGGCGAAGCGGTGTACCTCGTTCTGTATGTTTTCCAACAGATGGAACAAGGGAGTGCTTTGCTTCACACCGATGGTCAGCGGAGGGAATCCGTATAACAATTCCGAGGTGCGGTGCTTGCGGTCTTTGGCCAGTCCGGCTATGGGGATATCCAGATGAAGTTCGTCCTCTATCACTTCTCTCACCACTTCCATTTGCCCCTTTCCACCGTCGGTAATGATGAGGTCGGGCAGGGGGGAACCTTCCTCTATGGCACGGCTATACCGGCGGCGTACCACCTCTTTCATCGAGGCGTAATCGTCGGGTCCGGTCACAGTCTTGATGATGTATTTCCGGTACTCCTTCTTGCTTGGTTTCGCCTTTTTTGAAAACGACGCAGGCGGCCACCGCGTCCGAGCCTTGAATATTGGAATTATCGAAACATTCGATGTGGTTCGGTAGTTTTTTCATGTGCAGCTGCTCCTGGATTTCTTTCATCAGACGGACGCTTCTTTGTTCAGGATTCAACTTTTCCGCCTGTTTCAAGCGGTCCACTTTATACTGTTTCACGTTCATTACGGAAAGATCCAGCAAATGCTTCTTTTCTCCTCGTTGGGGAACGGTAAAGGATACATTGTTCATACTCCATATCCAGTTCAAAGGTACGATGATTTCGCGGGAAGTGCTCTTATATCGTTCACGCATCTCAATAATGCCCAATTGTAGAAGTTCTTCTTTCGTTTCGTTCAGACGTTTCTTGTATTCGAAGGTGAAGGCTTGGTTGATGCATCCGTTTGTGATATGCAGATAGTTGATATAGGCTGAATTTTCTTCCATTTCAATGGAGAACACATCCACATTATGAATGATGGAATTAACGACTTCGCTCTTGGAACGATAGTTTCTATCAAGTCATATTTCTCTTTTTATTTTCTGTGCTTCCTCAAATTTTCATTTCGGCAGCAAGCGCTTGCATCTCTTCCATCAGCAGGTCACTTACAATCTGGGTATCTCCTTTCAGAATATTTTTGATTTCACCGATATTCTTCATGTATTCTTCGTGTGACTGCTGCCCGATGCAGGGCCCTTTGCAGTTCTTTATGTGATATTCCAGACATACGTTGAACTTGCCGGCGCGAATGTTTTCGGGACTTAGATTGAGTTTGCAGGTACGGATGGGGTAGAGCTTTTTGATCAAGTCCATCACGGCAAGCATGGAGGGCATGTGACTGTACGGACCATAATAAGAGGACCCGTTGCGGATGACTTGCCGGGTTTTGAAGATACGTGGGAAATATTCGTTGCTTACACAAATAGAGGGGTAAGTCTTGTCATCTTTCAGCAATACATTGTAACGTGGCTTGTATTTCTTTATCAGGTTGTTTTCGAGTAAAAGAGCGTCTTCTTCTGTTTTTACCACGATATAACGGATATCTGCAATTTTGCTGACCAGCAATCGTGTCTTGCCGTTGGGGTGTTCTCTATTAAAATAAGAAGAGACTCTGCGCTTCAGGTTTTTTGCCTTTCCAACGTAGATAATGGTTCCTTCGGAGTTCAAGTATTGGTAAATGCCGGGGCTGTCGGGCAGGTTTAGTACAATTCCTTTCAGATAATCATTGGTTGTAATCTCTTCTTTTTCCATACATGCTTATTGAATATTGCCGGTTGGCAGAACTGTTTCTTGAGTTGATGTTGCAACCGCAACATCCTATATCTTTCGGTTGTAACATTATATATCTTCAAGCTGTAACATTATATATCTTACAGCCTGAAGATATATATCTTTCGGTTTCATCGTCCATCTCATTCCATAGATCTCTTTTTATTGTGAACGATGATGGGCCCGTTTTGACGGACATGTTGTGTGACACTATAAAGTAAGCAGTGTATCCACCGTGATATCTTCGGGGAATGCCTTTCTGCCGTTCAGACCTCCCAGTTCGATAATGAAATTGATGAAAATCTTTTTGGCGCCACATCTTTGTACCAAGCGATGAGTGGCCGCCATGGTTCCGCCGGTAGCCAATAAATCATCGTGCAGCAGAACCACGTCGTTCTCATCGATGGCGTCTTTATGTATCTGAATGGTGTCGGTTCCATACTCTTTTGCATATGTTTCCTCTACTACTTCTGCGGGAAGTTTGCCCGGCTTGCGTGCCATCACGAATCCGGCACCTAACCGTGCCGCCAGCGCACCACCCATAATGAAGCCACGCGATTCAATACCTACTACTTTGGTGATGCCTTTGTCCTTGTACATCTCGTATAGATATCTAGTATTTCCTGCAAGCATTCGGGGTTTTTGAACAGGGTTGTCACATCGTAAAACAGAATTCCCGGAATGGGGAAATCTGGAATTTCTCTTAAGTTTGCTTTAAGCGTTTCTTTGCTCATAACCAGTATTTTATTGTTAGTCTATTAAATTACTTGTTTCACGTGAAACATACCTTGTTTCACCGTCCCAGCAGGACTAGTAAGACATTGATGTCGCTAGGAGAGATGCCCGGTATGCGGCTGGCTTGGGCCAAAGTTTCGGGATCTATCTTCATCAGTTTCTGCCGGGCTTCGGTAGAGAGCGAATTCAATGAGTTGTAATCGAACTTGCCTTTGATGCGGATGGCTTCCAGACGATGTATCTTGTCGGCGATCATTCGTTCGCGGTCAATGTATCCTTGGTATTTGATCAGCACTTCGGCAGCTTCAATCACTTCTTCTTTACGGTCGGTAACTTGGTCCAGCATGGCTTTGAAAGCCGGAATGTGGCCGGCTATATTTTCGATGGTAATCTGCGGACGGTTCAGCAGGTCGATTAGTTTGCAGCCGTGTGTCAGACGGGCAGTACCTAAACTTCCAAAGCATCATTGATTAATGCGGCTTTGATGGAGAAGGTTTTGGCAAAGTCGATGATTTGGTTCACGGCTTCCCGTTTGCTGCAAAGATGTTCGTAACGGTCTTGTTTTACCAGTCCCAGCTTGTAGGCGCGTTCGGTAAGGCGCATATCTGCATCGTCTTGTCGGAGCAGGATGCGGTATTCGGCACGGGAGGTGAACATACGATAAGGTTCGTCCACACCTTTTGTAACCAGATCGTCAATCAAGACACCGATGTAGCCTCGTCCCGTCCCAGTGTGAACGGTTCGCCACCGTGGCAATTGATGTGTGCGTTGATGCCGGCAATGATTCCCTGTCCGCCTGCTTCTTCGTAACCGGTAGTTCCGTTTACTTGTCCGGCAAGGAACAGGTTCTTGATTATTTTCGATTCCAACGTATGTTTCAGTTGGGTGGGGTCGAAGTAATCATATTCGATGGCGTATCCCGGACGATAGACTACCAAGTCCTTAAATGCGGGTACTTTCTTCAATGCCGCCAACTGTATGTCCATGGGCAGTGAAGAAGAGAACCCGTTCAGGTAAAGTTCCTGTGTGGTTTCTCCTTCGGGTTCCAGGAAAAGCTGATGTTGCGGCTTGTCGGGGAAGGTTACGATTTTGGTTTCTATACTGGGACAATAACGCGGTCCGATGCTTTGGATTTGTCCGTTGAAAAGGGGAGAGTCGGGCAGACCTTTCCGTAGTATCTCGTGTACCTCTTCGTTGGTAAAGCAGGTCCAGCATTGCAGTTGTTTCAGTTTGCGCGGTTCGCTCATGAACGAAAAGCGATGGAAGTCGTTTTCTCCGTCCTGTGTTTCCATCAGGTCGTAGTGTACGCTGCGCCCGTCTATGCGGACAGGCGTACCGGTCTTCATGCGTCCGGCGGTGATTCCCTGGCGGGTGATTGATTCGGTCAGATGGTAGGAGGCAGGTTCGGCCATGCGTCCTCCTGCCAGTTGTTTATGCCCGATGTGCATCAGTCCGTTCAGGAAGGTTCCTGCGGTGAGCACGATACATTTAGCATGGAAAGTCACTCCCCAGCAAGTCATGACTCCAGTCGCTTCGCCGTTTTCCACGATTAGTTCTTCTACGGTATCTTGCCAAATGTGCAGATTGGGAGTATTCTCCAGAATCTCGCGCCATGCCCCAGATAAACTTGCCGCGGTCACATTGGGCGCGGGGGGCTCCACATAGCGGGACCTTTGGAGCGGTTGAGCATACGGAACTGTATGGCTGTACGGTCTGTAACCAGTCCCATGTAGCCACCTAATGCGTCTATCTCTCTTACGATTTGTCCCTTGAGATGCCACCTACGGCAGGGTTACAACTCATTTGCCCGATTTTGTTCATATCCATGGTAATCAGGCAGGTCTTCGAACCCATGTTGCTGCGGCCGCGGCTGCTTCACAGCCTGCGTGTCCGGCGCCTATTACAATAACGTCGTACTTAAAATCCATTGATTTATTTCTTTTTACCGATTGCAAAATTACGAATTTTACTCTGTAAAGCGGTGATAATACGGTTAAAAAGAATGTGTGGCGGCAGAAATCTGTTTCTGCCGCCACATCATACAAACGCTATTCTTAAAGTAAACTATTTCCTGTTATTTCTTGTCCGGAGCAGGAGGGGTGTCGGTCGGGCGTTTCTTTCCGTCCTTGTCTACCGGTTCAAAATCCTCTTTCTCAGGTTTATTCTGTGCATTTCCTTTCGAGGAAGGATTGACAATGTTCTGATAGGTATCATGAATGGGAAGCTTGTCTAGAATACCCAGTGCGGGAGCCACTTTGCTGACCACATTCTGCAAGAAATTGGACGTTGTGCCGTTGCCACCGTCAAATACAGTAACATTTCCCAGTTGGATATGTTCAAATGCCTTAACCTGTTCCGAAGCGATTTCCTTCCATTGGTCAACCATCTTGTATTGGATGGCGATTTCGGGATTGCGCTCGGCAGCCTTCACCATGGCCTCGAAACCTTCCGCTTTCGGCCAGCAAGGATTTCTTCTTGCCTTCCGCTTCTGCTTCCAGTTTCATCTGGATGGCCTTGGCTTCCGCCTGTGCTTTGGCCAGGATAGCTTCCGCTTCTGCATTTGCCTTACGTTTTATTTGCTCGGCCAATGCGTCCGCATCCAAGATGGCCTGCTGTTTGGCTATTTCGGCAGGAACAATCTTATCCGCTTTCAAGGCCTGTTCCACTTTGCGGGCTTTCGCTTCTTCTATTTCACGCTGTGCGTTTTCCTGTGCGGTGAGGACGGCAGCTTGTGTCCGGGCTTGTGCTTCACCGGCTTTTCTAGAGGCTTCCGCTTGGTAACTTCCAGTTCCGCATTGCTTTCGGCAACCTCTTTGGCAGCGTTATTTTGCCCGATGGCCGATTTCTTTTGTGCTTCCGCCTGCTTTATTTCCATATCGGATTGGAGCTCTGCCGTACGGCTTTCCTGTTCGGTACGCGCCTGTTCCTTGTTCACCTCCATAGAGGCGCTGGCTTTGGCGATACGTGATTCTTTTTCGGCATTTTCTTTCTGCTACTTTCGATTCACGTTCCTTGTCGGCTATGGCTACTTTAATTTCCTCGTCACGTTGCGTATCGGCCAGTTGAGTGTTCTTGTCGCGGTTGGTTTCCGCTACTTTGGTGGCACGTTCTTTTTGTTGTTCCGCAATCTTGATGGCACCCAGTTTCTGTTGTTCTTCAATGTTAGCCAAGGCTTCGTTCTTGGCTTTCGCTTCGGCTTCTTTTCCCAGATTGACGATATATCGGCTTCATCGCGGATATCGCTGATGTTGATGTTCATCAGGTAAAGACCGAATTTCTTCAATTCGGAGTCGATGTTCTTGCGGCAGTTCTCAAGGAATGTATCACGATCACTGTTCAGTTGTTCGATGGTCATGTCGGCAATGACCAGACGCATTTGTCCGTAAACAACGTCTTTAATCAGTTCCTGTTGTGCTTCGATATTCAGTCCCAGTAAGCGTTCGGCTGCATTCTGCATAACTTCGGCTCTGTGCTTACGGCCACAGTGATGGTAGTGGGCACATCTACGCGGATGTTTTGTTTGGAAATGGCACCAGTCAGTTTGCAGTCAATCTGCATGGGTTTCATGTTCAGGAAAGAGTATCCCTGGATAATGGGCCATACAAAAGCGGCTCCTCCGTGATACAGTTTAGCCGATTTCTTGTCGCCGGTCTTACCATATACTACCAATACCTCGTCGCTCTTGCACTTGCGGTAACGACTTAAAATCCCGACGATG
>ENA-OQBJ01001127-OQBJ01001127.1-human-gut-metagenome-genome-assembly--contig:-NODE-1127-length-11247-cov-2.022932_pt1 | contig 11247 bp, 14 predicted proteins | sample MGYA00242743_ERZ504545 | MGnify/ENA primary metagenome ERZ504545 (study PRJEB26092, sample SAMD00036252) | human gut metagenome | host: Homo sapiens | study: EMG produced TPA metagenomics assembly of...
TGAAGAACTCCAGATCCTGCAGGCTTCCTGCCGCCGGCTCCAGCAGGGTCTGCCGCAAGAGGTGCGGGATGAATGCCGGCCGCAGCTCTTGCAGTTCCGGCGCATCTTAACGGCCGACGAGACAGCACTTTCGCTGCTGCGCGCAAAAAAGCAGGGCAGTCTGGCGAACAGATTGCCCTGCACCGGTCTCTGCGGGCGCAGTACGGGAAGATCAAGCAGGAAGAAACGACAGCCCGTCTCTCAGAATCGTCCGGTGTCGCATTCCTCGCACGCGTGCTGGCCCTGCCATGAAGGACGCCTCAGGAAAGCGGCAGCAGGCGTGCGAGCATGAGCCGGCAGCTGCCATCGCGAGCGACAGCACGACATTGGCGAGTACATTGAGTACAGCGAGTACGACACTGCCGCCGTGCAGCAGCGTCACCGTCTCAAGACTGAAGGAGGAGAACGTGGTAAAGCCTCCGAGGAAGCCGACGGTCAGGAGCAGGCGCATGGGCTCTGAAAGGAGGGCGCCAGTGCGCTCTGCGATGAGCAGCAATATGCCCATGATGAATCCCATGAGCAGGCTGCCGAGTGTATTGACGAACAGCGTGCCGAACGGGAAACTGCTCCCGAACACAGCACCGATGCTCGTCGTACTCAGATAACGGCAGACGGCGCCGAGACCGCCGCCCACGAAAACAAGGAAGAGATGTTGCATAAGACCTCCAATTGCAGGAATGCCAGACGGCCGGTGAGCCGATGGCGCAAAAACGTGGAAATGGAACGGCTCCATTATACGCGCCGCCGTGGGCTTTGGCAAATCTCTTGACATACGACATACCATGACAAAGGACAATATCACTATGAGAAATGAAAAGGAACGAGCAAGGCAGGAGCGCCTCAAGAGGCAGCGCCGCCGCAAGAAACAGCTGGAACGGGCCATCCGGCCCAGGCCATCCATTGCGACAGGCTTGCCAGCCTGCACCCTACCGGCATCGTATCGTTCGATCTGGAACTCGCGGGGCCATTCCCCGATGATATCATCGAGATCGGCGCCCTGCGCCTGGATCTTTCGACCGACACGGTGGAATGCTTCCAGCGGCTCTGCCGCCCGCGGACCTTCATCAACCGCACGGTGCAGGACATGACGGGTCTCCTCAAGGAAGACCTCCGGCATGAGAAGACCCTGCCGGAGACGCTGCCGGGCTTCCTGGACTTCGTGAGGCCGGATGATATCGTCGTCGGCCATGCCATCGGCGACAACGATCTCTTGAGCATCAACCTGGCACTCTTGCGCATCAACCGGGACCAGCACACGGAAATCTGCTTTTACCCGCGTTATCTCGACACCGTGCGCCTCGCGCAGCAGTTCCTGCCGAAGAACCACAAGTACAACCTCGAGGTGCTGCTCGAATCCTTCGGTTGGCAGAACCGCGAGAAGCACCGGGCCCTGGCCGATGCCGTCGCTTCCTACGTGCTGCTGCAGGAACTCCTGGAACTGGGCCGCTGCAAGCCTGCCTGGCTGCCCGACCTCATGACCCGCCGGGGCGGCCCGGAACTCGTCCACACGTACCTCAAACGCCTGCCCGATGCATGAGGCGATTCCCTTCCGCGAGCGAAACGGGGTGCGGGAATTGTGCGAACTCCGCTTCGATTGTTCGAATATACAAAGAATTTTGTACCAGAATACGACAGGAATGTATTTACTAACGGGACAAATCACGCTATACTATTATACGAAGGGGATAATTTGGCTGCCGAAAGGTAATTATCTTGCCAATTCCAGTCAGGATCTAAGACTTGAACGCCAACCACGAGTCATAGAGACAGGAGTTGGCGCCTTCATTCGTGTCAGCAACAGCCGGAGCCCCCGCGGTTCCGGCTTTTTGCATCCCGCATCACCCGCAGCGGACTAAAGCCACAGGATGTGAAAAGAAGTTGCATATTTTGCCGCATTTCTGTTAAAATAGGGACATATTTCAAGGAAAATCGCAGCATATTGCCTGCCGTGCTGCCGGGTCTTTCTGCGAAGGGCAGGCAGCAGCTCATGGGGATGGTATGATGATGGATATAACGTGGAATCGGGTAAAGGAGGGCGCATGAGCATGATGGAGGAATTGCCGAGCATTTCGCAGCTGGAATGCTTCATCCTCTATGGACGCGTGCAGAACTTCACGCAGGCGGCCAAAGAGGCGAATATCACGCAATCGGCGTTCAGTGCGCAGATGAAAAAACTGGAGACGACCCTGGGCGTGACGCTCATCCAGCGTTCCAAGCGCGGCAGTCATCTGACACCGGCCGGGGAACAGTTCCTCGCGCGCATCACGGACTGGATGGAAGAACTCCACAAGATTGTCTACGATCTGCGCACCACGGAAGGCGCCGAGCAGATGGAACTCAATGTGGGGATCTTACGGACACTCGGCGAGATCCAGATGAACCGCCATATCGCGCATTTCCGCGAGCAGAACAGCCGGATCCGCTTCAATGTCTACGACCTTGAGCGCGAGCAGCTCTTCTGTGCCCTCATGGACGACCGGCTCGATGTCGTTTCATCGTATTTGCTGCCGGAGATGCCGACGGCGGAACTTGTCATCAAGCATTTCTGCTGGGACAATATCGTTTACTATGCGCCGCTGCTCGATTTGCCCCAGGAAGCCGTCACCGTCGATACCATCCTTTCGCAGCCCGTCGTCCTCTATCCGAGACAATTCATCATGAACGAGACAATCGTCAAGTACTGCCAGGGCGCGGGGAGGCCTCTGCGCACCGCCGCGCGGCTCTCGACGCCATATGCCATGGCGTACTACTGCCAGCAGAATCTTGCCGGCGCCCTGCTGCCGGAACGCCTGCTGCAGACGATGGGCTGCAAGGAAGGGTGTTATCCGCTTGCCCGCCCCCTGCGCACCGATGCCTGCCTGATCTACAAGAAAGACAGCCCGAAGATCCGCCTGATCCAGACGTATGTGGAGTACGTACTCAACTGCTTCCATGAGCAGAAAGCGACAGGCAGAAGTGATGGATGTCATCGTTTTTTCTTCTGTGACCCAGTGACACACCGTGCCGGCTGCCGCTAAGGCTATGGTTTCCTGCTGGGCTCAGGTAAAAAAATCCAATCGTATTTCCTCGCAATGAGACGTTTTTATACGCATCATGCTTTCAATTCATGGGTATTCCTTACGATTCGGCATGATAAGCCCGCAGAAGCAAGAGCAAAAGAGGATGATACGAAGATAATACGAAAAATGTGTGGGTGTTATCGCTTTTAGCGATGGCATCCATCTTTTTTATGCGCTACACAAATGTTATCAGACCCCCTATAATCTATAACCATCATATATGTTTTATCCATTCATTTCAAAGTCTTAATTAGAAAGGTCGCTGAATATCTTGGCAGAAAAAACTCGGTTATGGACCAAAGGATTCATACTGGACACGTTGGTCAACTTCCTCATTTATATCATCTATTACATGCTGATGGTCATCATCGCATCGGAAGCCATTCATTCCTTGAATGCTTCGATGAGTGAAGCGGGCCTGGCTCCGGTATCTTCATCCTCGGCACGTTGCTGGCCCGTCTCGTTGCCGGCCGCTCCGTTGAACTCTATGGCCGCAAGAAGATGCTGTATGCCGGCATCCTGTTCTATCTCGCCACGACGTTCATGTATTTCGGCATCCATTCGCTGCCGATGCTCTTCCTCGTCCGCTGCCTCAACGGTATCGGCTACGGCATCGCTTCGACGGCAACGAGTACGATCGTCTCGACGATGATCCCCGCTGCACGCCGCGGCGAAGGCATCAACTACTATGCACTCTCGATGAGCCTCGCTGCTGCCATCGGCCCCTTCATCGGCATGCTCATGCAGCAGATTTTCCCGTTCGAAGACATCATTTACTTCTGCATCGGCATGATTGTGGTCTGCCTCGGTGCTGTCGTTGTCATGCATGTCGATGAGATGGAACTCACGGAGGAGCATCGCGCTGAACTCAAGGAGATCCACATCGCCAACTTCCTCGAGCCGAAAGTCACGGGCATCTCCATTGTTGCGTTCTGCGTCGCCGTCTGCTACTCGAGCGTCCTGAGCTTCCTCGCTTCCTATGCGGCGGAACTCCAGCTCATGACGGCCGGTACCCTGTTCTTCGTCGTCTACGCCCTCGCCGTCACGGTTGCCCGCCCGGTTGCCGGTGTCATGTTCGACCGTAAGGGTGAAGATTTCGTCATGTATCCGACGTATGCCTGCCTGGCCATCGGCCTCTTGATGCTCTCCATCACGACGCAGAGCTGGATGATGCTGCTTGCCGGCATCTTCGTCGGTCTCGGCTACGGCACGTTCATGTCGAACGGCCAGGCCATCTGCGTCAAGCTCGTCAAGGAAGTCCGCATCGGTGTTGCCGTCTCGACGTACTTCATCGCCCTTGACCTCGGCCTCGGCGTTGGCCCGTACATGCTCGGCGCCTTCAAGGAGTCGCTCGGCTTCCAGGGCATCTACTTCTTCGTCGGCATCGCGCCATCGGCTGCGCTGCCTCTACTACGTCCTCTACGCACGCCGCCGTGACGCCGGCCATCTGGTTGCCGCCGATGCAGAGGAAGCTGCCGTCGAAGAGGTCGAAGAAGAAGAATTCGCTTGATTTTCTGAGTCGGGTATGTCGTCTTAGAAAAATACAGAACGCTGGTGAGCGGGATTTCCCGCCGCCAGCGTTCTTTTTGTTTTATATGGACTTAGCTGAGATCTTTGCCGCAATGCCTGCCAGAACGAGCAGGTCACGCTTTTGCGTGCGTATCTGGAGCCGACCCGCATCCTCTTTTGTGTAGATGATTGATGTATTATGTGCATATGTGTTACAATATATACATCAACGATGTCCGTAACAAGAGGTGTGGAGGGAGACGTCATGGCGAATCTATGACAGAAGAAACGAAAGCATATGCTTAATTTTCTGAATGAACTGAAAGAAAAGCATAAAAGCGAGGATGACATGCTCATTGCTATCAATGAGATCGAGAATGCACTGAATGACTCAAACTTCGCAGTTGCTAAACCGCTGATTTATCTTTAGCGGCAATCTGCAAAATAAAAATAGCATAAGCTCATTCCGTTTTGTATATGGACTGCGCTAAAGAGGCAGAGATTCTTGACGAAGAGCAGGTTAACCAGCTGCTCGATCTGTTCGTGGCAAAACTGCCCGATTTATGGGGAAAGTGCTTGAAACAGTGTGCATGATGTGATGATGATGGATTCCTGAAAACCTGATAAAGCCTTGCCTCATAAGGGTTTCAGGTGTGCGAAGTTTGAGAAATATATCAATCATAAGTTATATAGGAGGTACGTGAAGTGAAAGAATGTTTCAGAAAACAACAAAAAGCATGTGTGTTCTGGGGGGGGACGAAGCTAGTCGAAAAGTCCTGACCAGCGTAATTTTATCTGCATTACTTGCTGTTCCCTGTACAGGTTTAGCTGCAGACATAAACTGTCCATTAGAATCAGATATGACTTTTAGCGAGGATACTAAGGTAACTGGTACAAATGGTGTAAAACCTTCAAGCAATTCAATAACCATAAATGCAGGCAATTCTAAGCTGACATTAGATAATACCAGTAACGGTATCGTCTTTTCTGAAGATAATCAAAAGATTAATATAGAAAAAGTCAAAGAGTTGAATATTCTTAATGCAGAGTATGGTATAAACCAAGGTTCCTCTAGCAATAATGAAGTTTCTGTTGATGGAGTGGTAAATATAAGCGGAACTCAGTCTGCTATTGATTCCAATTATAAGATTACGTTAAATTTAAATGGCGGACTTAATATAAATAATAATTCTATTAAGAGTCCTACTGCTGGCTCAAATGCTGCTATACGTTTACAAGGTAAATCCACATTAAATACTCCTAGCTTATCTATAGAAGATGTTAGCGATACATACGGAATGGATCGGGTTTCGGATTAGAGCTGAATGGAAATTCCTGGGTTTATGCTGAAGAGTTAAAAATTGAAAAGCTTCGAGGTAAACAAAATATTTCAGGTATACACACTTGGGGTGCTGGCGTTCGAAGTGATTCAATAACAATAAGTGATATTAAACAGCTGGAGTCAGGTGAAAGCACTAACTATGATGTCTCCGGCATTCATAATCGAGCCGGGGGTATTGAAGCTAAAGATATTAGCATAAACCAAATAGATGGCAGTAATGTTAAAGGTACAGCGGCCCGTGGCTTATATATGGATAGTTATGGAAGATATGCAGGATATGTAGCTGTTGATAATTTAACTGTTGATACCGTTAAAGCGCAGGAAGCAGAGGCTTTTGGTATATGGAACCAGGCCAAAGCCTATTCAATCATACAGGTGATAACAGCACTGAAACTGTAAGCATCAGTAATATTTCCAGCAATAAAAATGCTTATGGTTTCTATGCTGTTAAAGGCGGTTCAATGCAGAGCAATAATAACATAAAAAATTTAAGTATTACCAACGTTGAGGGCGAAAACAGTTATGGTATTTTTAATAAGGATGATTCTATCATAACGGTGGATGAAAATGCCGTTATTAAAAATCCTACTGCTAATACTTTAAAGCAGGGTGTTCATACAGAAGATCAAGCAGAAACAAATTTATCTGGCAGTGCAGAGATTGTTGCTGAAACAGCATTATTTGCTCAGGGTAACGCTAAAATAGAAGTAAACAGCAGCAAGCAAGGCACAGTTAAGCTTACAGGCAAAACTATGCGTCAGGATGATGCTGTTATTAATGCTGTTTTAAATAACGCAAGCTCCTATTGGCATCTTACAGGTGACAGTACTCTTACTGATTTAGAATTGAGCAATAATGCTCTGCTGGATATGGGCAAAGACAGCGGTAAATTCAGCAGTCTGAAAGTAAACAAGCTTGACGGTGATAAGGGCAAGATCAATATGGACATCGACGCAAGCACGAATACCAACAACAGTGACCGCCTGTACATCGCAGGCACCCACACCGGCAGCCATTACATTACGCTCAACAACGTTAATGCAGATGGCAATACTGACGCGCTGCCGGTACGGTTCTTGTAAGTGTAAAGGACGAGCAGGGCAACTTCTTTGCCAACGATAAGGAAGGATCCTTGTATTGGAATAAGTACACTTTAGATAAAGAAGACAGTGCTACTGATGGTTACACTAAGGATTGGTACTTGAAAAAAGTAGAATTCATACCTTCTAAACCGACCACCAGTGTAGATGCAGTAGATGCAACCCAAAGACTGGCTTTCGCCAACTGGGTGGAGGACGACAAGCTTATGCAGCGCATGGGTGACCTGCGCCACGAAACCAATAATGAGGCAGGCATTTGGGTGCGCGTCAAAGGCGGCAAATACAGCGGTGATGGCTTCAGCAACCGCCACACCATGTACCAGCTTGGCTATGACGATGTTGTAAAAAATACTGATAAGCTGAAACGTTATCAGGGCGTAGCTTCTCCTACGATGACGGCAAGAACAGCTTCAACCGCGGCAGTGGCAAGCTGAAAGCCAAATCTATCGGCTTCTACAGCACGGACCTGCGCAAGAAAGGCCATTATCTGGACTTGGCGCTTAAGATTTATGATGCAGACAGCGACTTCACTGTGTTTGATACCGAAGGCAAGAAGATTACCGGTGCTTTTGACAACACTGGTATCAGCCTGAGTGCGGAATATGGTCGCAAGAAATATCTTGACGAGCATTGGTCGATTGAACCGCAGGCACAGCTGACCTTGGGTTATTTGGATGGTGCAAGATATACCACCAGCAATGGCATCCACGTAAGCCAAAGCAATCCCAACAGCGTTTTGGGACGTATCGGCTGCAACTTTAAGTATGATATAGACGAAAAGAATACTGTCTACCTGAAGGCCAACTGGCTGCATCAATTTGCCGGAAATTACGGCGCTACCTTGACTAATGACAGCGAAAGCCTGCGTATTGATAACCACGACCATGATACCTGGTTTGAATATGGCTTGGGCTTCGCCTGCATGACCGGCAAGAACAACCACCTGTATGCGGACGTAGAGCGTTCTACCGGAGGCAGCCTGCGTAAGAACTGGCAGTGGAATGCCGGTATGTTCTGGACGTTCTAAGCTGATGTAAACTGGCCTTTAATATCTACAATATCATTTAATAAATAGTGAAGAAAAATGCGCAATGGATTTTCATGTCTGTTGCGTATTTTTTACGGGCGAATCTCGGTTCGGCGTGACCGACAGGTGAGGTTGCGAGAGGGGTGTGTCAAGAGTTTTGTGTAAATCGATTTAATAAGCAACATCATATTGTTGCATGAGCTGTGACATCCTATCATCCATGAGCAACTGGTTCCGGACCATCGCCCAGTTCGCAACGTGACGCCCCTCCCATTTTTTATAGAGTTCCAGGATGCGCAGGTAGAAAATCTTGAAGACGGCATCCTCATGGGGGAATGCACCTTTCTTCGTCACCTTACGGAAGCTCGAGTTGACGCTCTCAATGGCATTGGTCGTGTACATGATCTTGTGTACGGCACTGCCGTAGTTGTAGAGCTGCTCGACGTGTGAGAAATTGTTCGCCCATACGCTGACTGCGCCTAGATAAGCCTGCCAGTCAGTCTTGAATTTCTCGAACTTCTTCTACGCGATGAAAAGGGTGATTCCTATGGCAAGGCAAAAGAAAGATGCAAAGATTTTGAATATCCGTTTGGCCACGCCCGTCAGTGATAAGCTGGAAGCATTCTGCAAAGAGTCAGGGCAGACGAAAACGGTAGCAGTAGAGCGGTTCTTGACAAAATGCTTGGATGAATATTTTGCAATTCCGAAAGAACGTCGTTCTATTAATTGATCATTTGTAGTTGACGCGTTCTACCTGCTCAGAATGGTCAGAAAAAGTTCTCATTTCTTCGAATCGGCAAGATAAGAAGAAAACGAGGACTTTTTGCTGTCCTAGAATAGATACACTTCCATAGGCACAAAAAGAGGCACTTGCCAATCGGACAAAGAACCTCTTTGATGTCATGGAGTATTACTGAAAATGTTGTGTCGCAGAATCTTGTACACCCAGGTATGTCTTCAGAGCTTCCTGCAACAGATGAGAATAATTTACTTTTTCTCTCTTTGCAAGAATATCCAGCCAGCGAGGAATGGTAACCGTTTTGTTCGTTGATTTATTCAATATTTTTTCCGGAACGGCGGCATCCAGGCCCGAATCATGGCAATACTGTCTCCTTTTCCGCAAGTCAGAGAAGCGGTCAGTCCATGCACACTCATTTACAATGATGTAAGCGGTTATAACGGCAATCCGGTCGAGTGCGACTGAATCACAAATGCCATCCTTCATGAAAGGTGACCGGATCGTTTACGGTGTCGTCATGATCCTGGCCGTTGACTGGTCCGCTCTGCCTTACAATCTAGTCCTTTGTGCTGCTTGCCTGGCGTACTACTTCTTTGAAGTGCGCAACAGACCGGTACCGGAGTCCGCAAAGGAACTCGAAGCATCCGAGCTTGTCATGGAAGCACCGGATGCGGAGGAGATGGCCAGTCTCAACAAGGAATACCGCTGCTGGAAGTGGGGAGCCGTCATCGTCTTCGTGGTTGCCTCGGCTGCTTTTGCGCTCGGAAGCCTGATGTGATTCCTGTTTTCGCTGCACCAACGCAAAAACCTCCGCCTTTTTATCTGGCGGAGGTTTTTGTATCTCTATGCAATCATGCAAGGGCTGCAGGATCCTGGCTCAGGATCGCGGCGAGTTCCTTTTCGTCGGGGGTGAGGTAGAGGGTCTTCTGGTTCGTGAAGATGACGAAGCCCGGTTTGCTGCCGGCTGGCTTCTTGACGTAGCGGACTTCCGTGTAATCGACGGGGATCTTCGAGGAGCCGCGGGCTTTGCTGAAATGGGCGGCGAGGCTGGCGGCGAGCAGGATATTTTCCTCGCTGGGCTCGACGCCTCATTCTGCAGGATGACATGGGAGCCGGGGATGTCCTTCGTATGGAACCAGGTATCGTTGAAGCGTGCCGTGTGGAAGGTCAGCTTGTCGTTCTGATAATTGTTCTTGCCGACGAGGATGGAGGTGCCATCCGGTGCGCGGAAGTGGAAGGGGCGAGCCGGCTTGTCGTTGTTCTTCTTCTTGGGCTTCTCGCGCAGGTAGCCGGCGGCGATGAGTTCATTGTGGATCTCGGCGATCTCAGCGAGGCTCGACGAGGCGAGCAGCAGAGCTCGATGCTCTCGAGGTAGGCGATGTTGTCCTCGCATTCGCGGCGCTGCACGCGCAGGAGTTCCTGCGCACGCTTGAGCTTGTCGTATTTCTTGTAGCAGGCCTGCATATTCTGCACGAGCGTCAGCCGCTGGTCGAGCGGGATTTTTATGGTCTCGCCCGTCTCGCTGTAGATGTTTGGCACTTCGATCTCGGCATCTTCGCGGTCCTTGAACTGGTACTGATACGTCATGAGGTTGTCGCCGCGCACCTTGAAGTCCTCGGCGTTTTCGGCTTCATTGATTTCCTCGTCGAGCTTTATGAGCTTGTTCTCGGCGCGGTTCTTCTCGTTCTTGACGAGCTTGCGGAAGCGGTCTTTGTCAGGCAGCACGTAGGAGCCTAAGAGCTGGTCGGCTTTCTCGAGCATCGCGCTGATCGTCGGGAAAGTGAGGCTGACGGCGTCGGACAGGTAGTGGAGCGGGAAGGAGGCCATCGCGAGTACCTTCTGGTTCTTGTCGATGAGGAGAGCCGGCTCAGCGGGCTCCTTTGTCGCGGCTGTGCGCAGTTCCTCAAGGGCCGAGCGGACGGCCGCGAAATCGGCATCGTCGAGGGCATCAAGATGCACGGAAGGAGCGAGGCCTGCCGAGAAGCAGACTTCCTTTGCCGATACCGGGCCGAAGCCCATGCAGGCTGCGAGCAGGGCCTTATCAAGGCGCGGCCCTTCCGCTGTGCGGATGCGCGCGACAATGGCGGCAAGGTCATCGGTGAAGAGGTCGAGCTTGTCCTGGCCGGGCGGCAGCTCGTAACTCTGGCCCGGCAGCACCGTGCGGACGCGGCTGTTGTTGTTGCCGATCTTGCGCAGTGCGTCGAGGATGAGGCCATCCTGCACGAGGATGATGTTGCTGTATTTGCCCATGAGTTCGAGTACGAGTGTCTTCGTGACGATGCGGCCGCCGGCAGCGAGCGAATCGACGTCGATGAGCAGCAGGCGGTCGAGGCCGTGCTGGCGGATGCCGGCGATGCGGCCCGTCTCGAGCTGCTTGCGCAGCACCATGCAGAAGACCGGGGCTCGTGGCGGACTTCGTTCGAGATCTACTT
>ENA-OQBJ01001128-OQBJ01001128.1-human-gut-metagenome-genome-assembly--contig:-NODE-1128-length-11243-cov-1.842209_pt1 | contig 11243 bp, 14 predicted proteins | sample MGYA00242743_ERZ504545 | MGnify/ENA primary metagenome ERZ504545 (study PRJEB26092, sample SAMD00036252) | human gut metagenome | host: Homo sapiens | study: EMG produced TPA metagenomics assembly of...
AAAAAAATTTCATCAACAAGTGCGAAACTTTTAGCGCATACAAAGCTATGATGCAAATGATTCAAAATTCTTTTCAATATGCAAAGAATCAGCAGATTATTATATCAAATCCGGCACCACTGGCAATAGAAATTTGCAAAAAAGAAAAGAAGATTACTAAACCACCTACTAAGAAAAACGCATTTACGCTGAACGAACTTATGAATTTATTATTGACCGCAAGAAAAATGGATTATACATTCTATTTATTTTTACTGCTGTCTGCTTCAACAGGAGCACGTGTAAGTGAAACAAGAGCGATCTGTTTTTCAAAAAATCGACTTTCAAAAAAAACAACTCTTAATCGACTGTCAGTTGGGAAGAGGATATGATAATGAGGGGTTCGATGACAATACGTTACTTTCTCAAAAGAGGACATTAAAAACTCGTAACAGTAAAAGATACGTCCCGCTTCCTGATTTTATTATGGATGAGCTGTATCTGGCAAGAGCACGATATGAAGAAACACTGAAAAATGATCCGGAATTTGATGAAAACTTAGATTTTGTTTTGTTTAGGGATCACGGGAAGGCAATCGCAAGACCGTATTATTATTTTAAGAAACTAATGAAGAAATGTAATATTGATTGTACAAAACATGTATGGCACGATTTACGGCACACTTATGCAACACTGTTAGATCAAAACAATATGAACATGAAAGTAGTATCGGAGATATTAGGTCATTATTCAGAAGAATTTACAAATGAAGTTTATGTCATTCATAAACCAGAGGTCATCATCTATGATACAAGTGAAGTAATGAACTCATTTATTGAGTCATTAAAACTGGACTCAACAGAAAGAACCATACCTGTATATGATATTTCGTTCATTCAGGAATATTTATTTTAAACTATTCTGACAATTCAAATTTTTATTTATTAATTTAATTTTAGTGTTACATTTTTAACAAAGCTTTTGGCAAAAATATGTAATACTTAATGCTTATCAATGATTTTTAATCGTTATTAAATAAGCGAAATCTTTTGAAACAGAAAAGAATTTTTGCAGATTTTAAAATTTTTAAAACTAAGATATTTTGTTACAACAGAAAAGCAACAAAAATACAACTAAAAGTATTAAGATAAGAGATAATTTTAACAAACATCAAAAAGCTATAAATCGGAAAAAAATCTTCTAAATATACATTTGTTATATAGAAGTAACAAACAGATAGAAGAAATACACTATAATATTAAAAAAATCACAATTTTATCGCCCCAAAGACTTGAAAAAGAAATTCGCGAGTAGTACAATTGTGTTAAAAGATTAACACAATATTTTAAAAGGAGCGTGTTTGAAATGGCAAGATTTACATTACCACGTGATGTTTATCACGGAAAAGGATGTTTATCCGAATTAAAGAATCTGAAAGGTAAAAAAGCTGTCCTCGTAGTCGGTGGCGGATCTATGAAGCGTCAGGGATTCCTGGACAAAGCAGTGAACTACCTGAAAGAAGGCGGAATGGAAGTCAAACTGATCGAAGGTGTAGAACCGGATCCGTCTGTAGAGACTGTTATGAAGGGCGCAAAAGTAATGCAGGAATTCGAGCCTGACTGGATCGTAGCCATGGGTGGTGGATCTCCAATCGATGCGGCTAAAGCTATGTGGGTATTCTATGAGTATCCGGATGAAACATTCGAGAATATTATCACACCATTCAGCTTCCCTGAACTTCGTCAGAAAGCAAAATTTGCAGCCATTCCATCTACATCAGGAACTGCAACAGAAGTAACAGCATTCTCCGTAATCACAGATTACAATACAGGAATCAAATATCCTCTGGCAGACTTTAACATCACACCAGACGTTGCAATCGTTGATCCTGAACTGGTAGAAGGACTTCCTCAGAAACAGGTTGCTTACACAGGAATGGATGCACTGACACATGCGATCGAAGCTTATGTATCAACACTGAACTGTCCATTTACAGATCCACTTGCACTGCAGGCAATCGAGATGGTTCTGGATTATCTGCCGGCATCTTATAACCTGAATATGGAAGCAAGAGAGCAGATGCATTATGCACAGTGCCTGGCTGGTATGGCATTCTCGAATGCATTACTTGGAATCGTACATTCTATGGCTCATAAGACAGGAGCAGCATTCTCAACGGGACATATTCCTCACGGATGTGCCAATGCGATCTATCTGCCATATGTAATCAAATACAATGCAAAAGATAAAGTGGCTGCATCACGTTATGCAGAGATTGCACGCAGAATGGGACTTCCTGGAACATCAGAGAAAGCTCTGATCAACAGCTTGTGTGCAAAGATTGATGAGTTCAATGCAAAGATGAATATTCCTAAGACTCTGAAAGAATTCGGAATCAACGAAGAAGAATTCAAAGAAAAACTGGATAAGATTGCAGAATTTGCAGTTGGTGATGCCTGTACAGGATCTAATCCAAGAGCAATTGATCCTGCAACAATGGCTAAATTATTTACATGTACATATTATGGAACAGAAGTTGATTTTTAAATAACAAAAATCAGATAACGGCGGCTGTCACATAGGTTTATGTGGCAGCATTTTGCGTACTTTGGTATAAAAATCAAAATCTATTCCATATACAATAAAACGAATCTTGAACAATTTTATCGACATTTTTTGAAAAATATGGTTTTACTTGCGAAATAGAACAAGCCGTATTATGATAATAGTAATATTGGGAATTAGGAGGAAATAAGATGTACAAAATTTTAAAAGCAGAACAATTAACTGCTAACATCTTTCTGATGGATGTAGAAGCTCCTCGTGTAGCAAGACATTGTGAACCGGGACAGTTTGTCATTGTAAAGATGGATGAAAAAGGGGAAAGAATCCCTCTCACAATCTGTGATTATGACAGAGAAGCCGGAACGATCACCATCGTATTCCAGCCGGTCGGAGCATCCACAACCAAGATGAAAGAATTAAAAGCAGGAGATTATTTCCGCGATTTCACAGGTCCGTTGGGAAATGCTTCAGAACTTGTAGAGGAAGATATCGAAGAACTGAAGAAGAAAAAGATCCTGTTTGTCGGAGGCGGTGTCGGAGCAGCACCTGTCTATCCACAGGTGAAATGGCTGCATGAACACGGTGTGGATGCTGATGTTATCATCGGTTCCAAGACAAAGGACATGCTGATCCTGGAAAAAGAGATGGAAGCAGTATCCGGAAATTATTATCCATGTACGGATGACGGTTCTTACGGTCATGCCGGAATGGTAACAACAATGGTAGAAGAACTGGTGGAAAAAGGAAATAAATATGATGTATGTATCGCGATCGGACCAATGATCATGATGAAATTCGTATGTCTCCTTACAAAGAAACTGGAATCCCTACTGTTGTAAGTATGAACCCGATCATGGTAGATGGAACCGGTATGTGCGGAGCCTGTCGTCTGCATGTAGGTGATGAGATCAAGTTCGCATGCGTAGATGGTCCAGAATTTGACGGACACCTTGTCAACTTCGATGAGGCTATGAAGAGACAGCAGATGTACAAGACCCAGGAAGGCCGTGCAATGCTGAAATTACAGGAAGGTGACACACATCATGGCGGATGTGTCAGTGCGGAGGTGACGAGTAATGGCAGATGTATTAAAGAAAGTTCCTGTAAGAGAACAGGAGCCAAAGGTTCGTGCTACGAATTTTGAAGAAGTATGTTACGGATATAATAAAGAAGAAGCAATGGAAGAAGCAACCAGATGTCTGAACTGTAAGAATGCAAGATGTATCCAGGGATGTCCTGTATCCATTAACATACCTGCATTTATCGCAGAGATCAAAGAAGGCAATATCGAAGAGGCTTACAAGTGATTGGTCAGTCTTCTGCACTTCCTGCTATCTGCGGACGTGTATGTCCTCAGGAGTCACAGTGCGAGAGCAAATGTGTCCGTGGTATCAAAGGGGATGCAGTATCCATCGGTAAACTCGAAAGATTTGTTGCTGATTATGCACTGGAAAATGATATCAAACCAGAAAAACCAGAGAAGACAAATGGTCATAAAGTAGCAGTCATCGGTTCCGGCCCGTCAGGACTTACCTGTGCCGGAGATCTTGCAAAACTCGGATACGAAGTAACCGTATTCGAAGCACTGCATGAACTCGGCGGCGTTCTGGTATATGGTATTCCTGAATTCCGTCTTCCAAAGCAGAAAGTTGTCAAGAAAGAAATCGAGAAAGTAAAAGAGCTTGGCGTTAAATTCGAGACAAACGTTGTCATTGGTAAATCTACAACCATCGACCAGTTGATGGAAGAGGAAGATTTTGAAGCTGTATTCATCGGTTCCGGAGCAGGTCTTCCGATGTTCATGGGAATTCCTGGCGAGACAGCTAACGGAGTATTCTCAGCAAATGAATACCTGACAAGAAGTAACCTGATGAAGCATTCGATGATTCTTACGATACACCAATCGCAGCAGGCAAGAAAGTAGCCGTTGTCGGTGGTGGTAACGTAGCTATGGATGCTGCCAGAACAGCACTTCGTCTTGGCGCAGAAGTACATATCGTATATCGTCGTAGTGAAGCAGAGCTTCCTGCACGAGTAGAAGAAGTGCATCATGCAAAAGAAGAAGGCGTACAGTTCGATCTTCTTACCAATCCAAAAGAAATCCTCGTCGATGAAAATGGATGGGTAAAAGGTATGAAAGTGATCAAGATGGAACTTGGTGAGCCGGATGCTTCCGGAAGAAGACGTCCGATCGAGATCCCTGGATCTGAATATGAGATTGAATTAGACACTGTTATCATGTCTCTTGGAACATCTCCAAACCCATTGATCTCTTCTACAACAAAGGGACTTGAGACAAACAAGAGAAAATGTATCGTAGCAGAGGAAGAGAACGGACAGACTTCAAAAGCTGCCGTATTCGCAGGCGGCGATGCCGTAACAGGTGCTGCAACTGTAATTCTTGCTATGGGTGCAGGTAAAGCAGGAGCCAAAGGTATCCACGAATATCTGTCTAAAAAGAATGCTTAGTTCTTTGTGCACAGTGAAAAGATGATGTTGTAAGCACTCATAAATATGTACAACACGTAATTATATAAGAGATATACATGAGAATGATTCTGGTGTATATCTCTTTTTGCTTGCCATGCGTTCGCAAGAAACTGCCAGTAGCAGGTCCTGCAGACAGTACATCCGGACTTGAATAAAAACAGATATATGTGGTATGATTGTAAGACACATTTAATGCTGAAAACAGCTGAAAATCAATCCTGCTGATATGTAAGGATAAAACAAAAAAAGACAGGTTGGAGATTATGACAGAATTAGATTTAACAGACGGAAAGATATTTTTAAATAAAGTAACAGAGAAGATCCGCACACGCCTGGCCGAAGTAGATGCATCCATCGAAGCCGGACAGAAAGACATCCAGAGTATGAATGAATACTACTGGGAGAATTACACCGAGATGGATGAATACGGCTATGAAAATTATGACAACCAGCAAGCTCTTTTACACCAGGTCAATGACAATCAGGAAAAACTGAAGATGCAGCACCGGCTTCGTAAAATGCTGGAAGCTCCGTTTTTCGGACGTGTGGATTTTATCTATGATGGCGAAGACGAACCGGAGATATTCTATATCGGCATCGGTAACTTTGCGGAACGTACGGGTATGCTGCCTTTGATCTATGACTGGAGAGCACCGGTCAGCGGGCTTTTTTACGATTATGACAAAGGCCCTGGATCTTATGAGGCACCAGCCGGACTGATCGAAGGTGAAATTGCCGCCAAATGGCAGTACAAAGTGAAAAATGGAAAGATGGTCTATGCATTCGAAAGCGATACCAAGATCGATGATGATATTTTAAAACAGGAGCTGGGAACCAACAGTGATGTACAGCTCAAAAACATTGTCCGTACGATCCAGAAAGAACAGAATGCGATTATCCGTAATACACATGACCGTATCCTTGCAATCCAGGGTGCTGCCGGAAGCGGTAAGACTTCCGTTGCTTTACACCGGATTGCCTATCTGTTGTATCATGACAGAGAGCATTTGAAATCCTCTAATGTACTGATCCTTTCTCCAAACAGTGTATTTTCAGATTACATTTCCCATATTCTTCCGGAACTGGGCGAGGAAAATATTCAGGAGATGAGTTTTGACCTGTTCGCATACCGGGAATTGAAAGGTATCGTTCCGGACTGTGAAGACCGCTATGACCAGCTGGAAAGAACCATGAAGCTTCAGGACCCGTATCTGACAGAACGCTTTGAAGAGAAGCAGTTGGAAGGCTTTGTCGGAATGATGGAAGGATTCCTTGCAAGACTGGAAGATGAACTGATGGATTTCCGTGCAATCGAATATAAAGGAATTCAGAAGACAGAAGAAGAACTGATCAATCTCTTTTATTTCAATTCCAAATGCACCTCTGCTCAGCCGGATGGATGCAATCAGAGATTATTGTGTTGATGAATACGAGACATTACTTGGACGTGATCTTTCGGAAGAAGAGCTCCTGATCGTACAGGAGAAATTCGATAAGATGTATGTAACAAAAGACATCTACAAGATATACGGCTGGCTTCTGGAAGAATGCGGATACCCGTCACTTCCGGATGTCGAATATGAAAAGCGCAAACTGGAATACGAAGATGTATTTCCTGTATTGTATCTGAAGTACCGTCTGACCGGAAAAGCTGTGCATAATCACATCAAGCATCTGGTTATTGACGAAATGCAGGACTATTCTTATCTGCAGTATGTGATCCTGAATCAGATCTTCAAATGCCAGATGACCATTCTCGGTGATAAAGCACAGACTTTAGATGAACAGATGCGTGATGTATTGCAGTTCCTTCCGGGCGTATTTGATCAGAAGATCCGCAAGATCGTGATGAATAAAAGTTACCGGAATACAATGGAGATTGCCAGATATGCCGAAAAACTGACTGGTGTCAAAGACGTAGAACTCTTAAAACGTCATGGAAAAGAAGTGGTAGAAGAACAATTCCAGACAGAAGATGCAGTTCTGGATGAAATCTTTTCAAAAGCCAAACTTGGAGAAGACGAGTATGAGACTGCTGCCATTATTACCATGACGGAAGCAGAGGCATCCACCTTATACCAGATATTAAAAGCCCGCGGCGAAGAAGTGCATTATATCGACCGCAACAGTTCCGTATTCAAAAAAGGACTTACCGTCACGACCTTTTATCTTGCAAAAGGTCTGGAATTCGACCAGGTATTCGGTGTGTTCCAGGATGCCGGAAACCCGATGTTGAATCAGGCAAAATATATCTGCGCAACAAGAGCATTACATGAATTATATATGTATCAGATAACAGAATAGAAGAACACTAATCACTAAGGCAGAAAAATTATTAGCAGAATAGATGTGCAGAAATTAGTTTTTCGAAAGATTATTAATTATAGTTAAAATTAAAAAAAGCAGAGATAGAAAGAACAATAGAATGAAGATAACATTAATCACAGTGGGAAAGATAAAAGAAAAATATTTAAAAGATGCAATCGCAGAATACAGCAAACGTCTAAGCCGCTACTGTAAGCTGGAGATCATCGAGGTGGCAGATGAAAAGACTCCGGATAATGCAAGTGAGACCGTAGAAAATGGTATCCGCGACAAAGAAGGAGAGCGGATTCTCAAATATGTCAAGGACGATGCCTACGTCGTTACACTTGAAATCAAGGGAAAACTTCTGACCTCAGAAGAACTGGCAGAAAAGATTGACAAGCTTGGGATCCAGGGAACCAGTCACATTATATTTATCATCGGCGGCTCGATCGGACTTGGAAAAGAAGTGCTGAAACGCTCGGATTATGCACTAAGTTTTTCAAAGATGACATTTCCACATCAGCTGATGCGGGTGATCCTCCTGGAACAGATCTACCGAAGCTACCGGATCATCAGCCATGAACCATATCATAAGTAAAATGCCGAAATAAAAGAAAATATTATAGAAACAATTGCAGATATATAAAAGATATTATAAAAAATTCTTGTTTCAAAAGATATCATCCTTTATACTAATAAGGATGAAAATGTCAGGAGAGGATATACTATGAAGCAAGTGAATTTAAAAAATCTGTGTATGATCTTGTTGGGGAATACAGTTTATGCACTGGCGATCGTCATGTTTATTCTGCCAAATGATATGATCACGGGCGGAACGACAGGACTGGGTATTGCAATCCACCATTATTTCGGGCTTCCAATCCATACATTTGTATTAATCTTCAATACATTGATGTTCTTACTTGGAGCGGCTGTCCTTGGAATGAAATTTGCACTTACAACACTGGTCAGTACATTCTATTACCCGGTTATTCTGGGTGTGCTCGAACAGATACCGGCACTTCAGAATGTAACAGACGATAAGATGTTATCAACAATCTGCGGCGGTCTGATGATCGGAATGGGAATCGGAATTGTAATACGCTGCGGTGCATCGACCGGGGGAATGGATATTCCGCCGTTGGTTCTCAACAAAAAGTTCGGACTTCCGGTATCTGTGATGCTGTATGTATTTGATTTTATAATCCTGATCTCACAGATGCTTTTCACCAACAAAGAAGAGATTGTATACGGTATCTTACTGGTACTGATCTATACCGTCATTCTGGACAAGGTACTGCTGATGGATCTACCAGAACAAAAGTAGAGATCATGACTGAAAAATACGAAGAACTGAACCGTCTGATCCAGGAACGTCTTGACCGCGGAACGACACTGGTCTATACACAGACCGGATATCTGAGAAACGATCAGCCGATGATCCTTACCGTAGTTTCCAATCGTGAACTTATGCGCCTGAACCAGCTGGTACAGGAGATCGACCCACATGCATTTATGATCATTGGAAATGTAAATGAAGTGCGAGGAAGAGGATTTTCACAGCAGAAAGTTTATAAGAAAGAAACTATACGAAAAATAAAAATACGCAGAATAATACAGAAAATAAAACCGACAGACTGTGCCCGGGAATCTGCTTCGAATGAAGCAGATTCCCGTATGGTACAGATTGTCGGTTTTCCTGATTTTTAACCTTTTTTCTTGCGCTCTATACATTTCCATTCGGAATTCTCACAGATGAAGTGCCAGTATTCCAGAAGCTTTTCAGATGTCTTTCTGTCCTTTCCGCGGACGATGAACCAGATGTCATCTGCGAATGTTCCTGATTCTGTTTCTTTTTCATTCTGTCCGTCTTCCGGATTTGACATCTTTACAGGTGACGCCGTTGTAAGTTTGATATCTTTGTAACGGATGATCCTCTCGATTTCATCCTGAATCTTCAGATATTGTTCTGTAATACCAAGCTGGCGGTATTGCTCTGCCAGGCGGATTCTTTTATTTCTCCCGGATAAAATAACATACGTGACAACAGATGTTATGATTGATGCAATAATCACAATTGCCAATATGATCAACACAAGAAGTGGTGTAGCCATAGATAATCGCCTCCTTACATAATATGGCTCATTATAACACCGATATCCTAGAAAAACCACCGTGAAATTGTCCGTATTTTCCTCGGTTTATGAATGGATTTTCTACAAAACTACTGTTATAATAGATAAATATATCAGGCGGATATAATTACTATGTTACTTTGGTATCTGCCAAAAGATAAAAAACACGGAGGTACAACATGAAAAAATTCGGGAAGATCTTAGGTGGAATCATACTTGGAATTGTATTGATTCTCCTGGCGGCTGTTGCCATTCTGACAGCGCTGGAATACCGTCCGGATCAGATAGAGACTTTGAACACAACCAGTGGAAAACAGTCCATATCTACGGGAGATTCGATGACGATCCTGACCTATAATACCGGATATGCCGGACTTAGCAAAGACGAAGATTTCTTTATGGACGGCGGAAGTAAAGTCATGCCGGAGACGAAAGATCTGGTAAAGCACAATATGAAAGGAATTGCCGGCATTCTGAATGATGCAGATGCCGATGTCTGTTTTCTTCAGGAAGTAGACATTGATTCCAAACGATCTTATCACATCAACGAAAAAGCTTACTACGAAAAAGCACTGGGTGTAGATGGAATCTTTGCATGTAATTTCAAATGCGTATATGTCCCATACCCGCTTCCGACGATCGGTAAAGTTGAAAGCGGCCTGGTAACATATTCTGATTACAAAGTATCGGAGGCTTCCAGAATCGCACTTCCGGAATCTTTCAAATGGCCGGTAAAAACCTGCAATCTTAAGCGCTGTATGCTGGAAACAAGAATTCCGATAAAAGGCAGTGACAAAGAGCTGGTTCTGATCAATTTTCATCTGGAAGCTTATGACAGCGGAGAAGGTAAGATCGCGCAGCGGAAAGTTCTGGTGAAGAAGTTAAAAGAAGAGTATGAAAAAGGAAATTATGTGATTGCCGGCGGGGACTTTAACCAGACATTTGATGGAATGGACACCTATCCGATCCACGATAAAGACAGCTGGGTTCCGGGAAAGGTCGGAAAAGAAGATATCCCGGAAGGATTTTCTTATGCAGTATCCGATAATGTACCGACCTGCCGCCTGTTAAACGGACCATACAGCGGTAACTATGATGATTCACAGGTATATGTACTGGATGGCTTCATCGTTTCGGATAATCTGAAGATCGATCAAGTGGAAAATATCGACACACAGTTCGAATATACCGATCATCAGCCGGTAAAATTAAATGTAACATTAAAATAATATACCAAAATATAATCTGTTTATCAGCCTGCCTTTCCCGGCGGGCTGATTTAACATAGATTTAACATATATCTAATATAAGTCGGGGAATGCTATGCTATATTAGGAATACTGGAATGAATATTTCGGAAAAGAAAAAAGTGAAAAATAACACAGAGAAAGGTGAGAAAACACTATGAGCAGCATATATATGAACCGGGAACTTTCCTGGCTGAAATTCAATGAACGTGTACTGGAAGAAGCTGAAAATCCAGAAGTCCCATTATGTGAGAGACTGACATTTGCATCGATCTATCAGAGCAATCTGGACGAGTTTTTCATGGTACGTGTGGGATCATTATATGACCAGACACTTCTTGACAAAAAGATCCGTGAAAATAAGACAGGCATGACATCACAGGAGCAGATTGATGCAATCTTAAAACGCACAAAACAAAATCAATAAAGCAAAGAAGCGGATCTATGAAGAACTGAATGGAACGTTGGTAGGCAGAACGAAGGCAATCCGACATTTTACGTTTTCCAATGAAACTTCGAT
>ENA-OQBJ01001129-OQBJ01001129.1-human-gut-metagenome-genome-assembly--contig:-NODE-1129-length-11230-cov-3.067009_pt1 | contig 11230 bp, 16 predicted proteins | sample MGYA00242743_ERZ504545 | MGnify/ENA primary metagenome ERZ504545 (study PRJEB26092, sample SAMD00036252) | human gut metagenome | host: Homo sapiens | study: EMG produced TPA metagenomics assembly of...
TATGGAGCTTCTTCTTCACCAATGGGGAGACTGGCCAGAGCTATACAAAAATACTGATTAAACCGAAGCCACGGAGATAGTAATCATCGACAGTCAAATGAATTACCGAGGAAAACTTGACACTTACCATCCCACAAAACCTACTGGTAAAAGCGGGCCGGATATGATATCATGATAAAGTAATTGATGCGGGTGTAGTTCATCGGTAGAACGCCAGCTTCCCAAGCTGGACAGGAGGGTTCGACTCCCTTCATCCGCTCCAGAAAATGAGGGAACTGTGAAGAAAGGGCTGTCCTTTCCTCACAGTCTTTTTTTATGTTCTAAAGGATGCCATCCTGACCGGGGCAGACGTGTATGCAGAAAAGAGTATTATCCTATTTACAATAATTATCTCAAGTAATATAATATCGTAAACAGCCAATTGATTGGCTGCAGGAAAGGAGTAGATAGAAATGAAAAAATTACCATGGCTCTCGCAGCTGCAGGAATCGCATTGTCCTGCATTTCCATGGGCGTACAGGCCGCTGACGGCACTGCCGCCGGAGATCCGGGAAGAGACTGGCGCATTGCCCTTTATAACGCTGAAAAGAAAGGCCAGCCTGATCAGAACCAGGACATCCACCTCTCCGCTCAGCAGAAGGCAGATGTGGAATCCAATAAGGATGCCGTGCAGAAAGCCGATGTGAATGATGTGCACCAGCAGGGCAGAGATTGGAGAATTGCCCTGAAGAACGCTGGTAAATGATTTTTTCCGTGATTTTAAAACCCTGACTGAGAAGATGCCGGACTTAGGTCCGGTATTTTTTCGCAGTTTCTGCAGATTGTTAACCTATTTTTAAAGTGTATAATGGAACTGTAATAGGAAGGTATCCTGGTTTTTAATGAAAGGCCGGTATGATGATGTGTAGAATCAGGTGGATTGTGAAATCACTGAGCTTACCCGTTATGATAGCTGGCCTTTTGCTGACCTTTGGCTTGGACTGCTTTCTTTATATCAGTCACCAGCAGAAGGAAGGGGAAATCTTTACGCCCTATGCCATCCATCGACTGGAGGGCATAGACGGCATGGCGAAATGGTAGGATGTGGTAACCAAGATTATGGCCTCCAAGCTGGAGGCTGACCCGGAAGGCTACCTGGTCAATCCCCGGGAACCGGCCATGGTGATGGCCATGAATTCCATGATCCGGAGCATCCAGATTCTGCCGGAACAGGGAGAACCGGTGGTGTTTACGGCGGAAGATACGAGAAAGATGGATTTTCCCCGCTTCCTGGAAGGTTCCCTGAAGAAGGCTGCGGAAACAGCGCGCATGGAACACCGGCTGGTGCTGGTGGACTCTCTGGACCTGGGACTTCCTCATAAAATGATGGCCTTTCTGCGCCTGTGTACCGTCATGACGAGAATGGCAACGAATCCTTCTGGGGCTATATTATACTGGCCGTAGAGCAGCGCCGGGTCATGAGCACTGCCAATATTTCCAATCTGGCGCCAGAAGCTGGACTTCAGCCTCTATCACCGCTATGGCTGGGAAGATACTCCGTATCTGGTGAAGGAGCGGGGCATGACGGAACAGGGGAATCCCCATGCGGAAAGAATCATTGCCGGAGATCTGTGGTCCATTGTGCTGCGGCCCCAGGGAGGCAGCATTAACTGGCTGCTTCTCTTCTTCGCCACCATATCAGGCTTTTCCCTGACCACCCTCATTGCCTTCCTTCTCAGGAAAAATGGGGCGCTGAAAAAGGCCAATGGTGACCTGAAGCGGAGCGGCGGCAGGGATCCTTTGACCGGCGTGTTCAACCGCAAAGGCGGCGACGAAGCGGTGGCAGACTATATGAAGGCCCATGCCGGTCAGAAGGCGCTGGTGCTGGCTCTGGATATCGATAACTTCAAACTGGTGAACGATGTGTACGGACACAGCGTAGGCGACGAAGCCCTGAAAACGCTGGTCCGGGATATGAGGGAAACCTTCGGCGAAGAATCCATCATCACCCGGAACGGCGGCGATGAATTCATTCTTTTCCGCCCCTACGAGGACTTCAGCTCCATTACCAGAGCCATGGATGATTTTACCCAGACTCCCCATACCTTCATGGCCGGGAAGAGGGAAGTGAAATTTTATGCCTCCCTGGGCTGCGCTGCTATCCGGAACAGGGCGATTCCTACGGCAATCTCTGCATCCGCGCCGACTATGCCCTTTACGGCGCCAAGCTCAATGGCAAGGCCGGCTGGCGCCAGTTTGACAGCTCCATTACGGTTACTGACAAACGGTCCCAGTTCAGCTTCAACCTTACCGATGTGGCCGACCATCTCCCCGGCGGCATTCTGGTGATGAAGGCCACGAAAAAAGGAGACATTCTCTTTGCCAACAAGGTGATGGTGGACCTTCTGGAATGTGACGACTACGAAGACTTCACGAAATACACCGGCGGCACCTTCTTCTCTGTGGTCCATCCCGATGACAGAGATCCCATGAAAAAAGAATTCCACCGCCAGCTCGCCAGGACGGATAATCCGGGACAGATTGACTTCCTTTCCTTCCGCATGGTGACGAAAAAAGGCCATATCATCGAAGTGGATGATGCGGCCAGAAAGTTCAGGAATCCCTTCTACGGAGACCTTTACTATGTATACCTCTATAACAGGAAAGATCGGCTGAAAATCGCGGGAAAGGAATAGGGGACTCCTAAGCTGGTGATGGGGCTGTAAAGAAATACATGAATGACACAGATACGACTCGGCCCCCTCATTTCGACGGCGGGAGCGGAGATACTTTACTCCTCCAATGATAAAATGATGCCCCGGGCCCGTCATTTCGACCGAAGCGGAGCGGAGTGGAGAAATCTCACGCCCCATGGTACAGGGTGCATGGCGGCAGGAGTTCTCTCGGCCCAAAGTCTCGAGAGATCCTGGTCTCCCCATACCGGCAGGTTCCTCCGCTCGGGATGACCAATGGGCCTGCATCTTGCCATCAGAAAATCGTTATGGAAAAAAGGGCTGTGAAGAAATGGTTTGCATGTCTTCACGGTCTTTTTTGGTGGGAGAAATTCCATGGGGGCTGCGAAGTGATGGCACACCACGAAAGTTTCCGGTCCATCCCGTCACATCCATGCCTTTAGGGCATAAATTTCTGTAAAAACAAGGTATTGGATAGGAAGGAAGGCTTTTCCTATAATAAGGAGGAAAGGGAAAAGTACTATTCTTGCATAAAAAGGTTATGGATTGAAACAGGAGGTTTACTATGTGGAAAAAAGCAGTCATGGGAATGGCAGTGGCAGCAGCGGCCTTGACAATGAGCGCCTGCGGCGGCGCCTCTCAGGGGAGCGGCAGTTCATCGGGAACGGCCGTGCCCCAGGGAAAGTCCATTGTGGTGTACTATTCCGCCAGCGGCCATACGAAGCAGGCGGCGGAAACCATTGCCAAAGAGACAGGCAGTGATCTCTTTGCCATTACGCCGAAGGTGCCTTATACGGAAGCGGACCTGGATTACAATAACAGCAGCAGCCGGGTGTCCATGGAACATAAAGACAGCTCCATCCGTCCGGAATATACGGGCGATGCAGCCAACTGGATGATTACCGGGTGGTGTACCTGGGATATCCCATCTGGTGGGGCGAAGCGCCGGCCATTGTGTATACTTTCACGGAACATCACAGCTTTGAAGGCAAAACAGTGATTCCCTTTGCCACCTCCTACAGCAGTCCTCTGGGAGACAGTGGGGAAAATCTTGCCCGGGCTGCCAAAACAGGCACCTGGCTTCCCGGCGAATGCTTCACCGGCGGCGGGAAAACCGATGATGTGCTTGCATGGATTCATTCGTTGAAGAAATAAGAAAGACGCACCCCATGAACAAGGAAGAAATCAGAAAAGCACTAGAAGGAAAGGGCGCCGTCATGGAAATAGGAAGCCCCAACGACGGGTATGCCCGCTTTTTCACCGGCAGAAGCTGGCTGGCCAGCCTGTCTGAAGACAAAGATATTCCTGTGTACAACGTGACCTTTGAAAACGGCGCCCACACCCACTGGCACATCCATCACGGTACCAGCCAGGTGCTGATTGTGGTATCGGGGAAGGGGTACCTGCAGTATGAAGGGCAGGCACCCCGGCAGCTTCATCCCGGAGACGTGGTGACCATCCCGCCGGAAGTCAAACACTGGCACGGCGCCGCTCCGGGCTGTCATTTCCAGCACATTTCCCTTTCCAGAGAAGGAGAAGGGGTATCCAATGAATGGCTTGAGCCGGTGGACGAAAAAGGATTTGAGAAATTATGAAATGGAATAGGAAAAAGGTACTTTCTGCTTTCATTGCTGTCATCATGGTCATGGCCGGCATGGAAGTTTCTGCAGAAGCGACGAAAGGAGAACCTATGACAAAGAAAATCGTACAGACCGCAGGCAGGGACGTGCTGGGACAGACGGCTCCCGACTTTGCCCGCTACAATGATGACATTCTCTTCGGGGAAGTATGGAACAAGCAGGATGCACTGTCTGTGAAACAGCGCTGCCTGATTACCGTCATATCCCTGGTGAGTCAGGGCATCACCGATTCTTCCCTCAAGTACCACATCCAGAATGCCAAAAACAATGGCGTCACCCTGGAAGAAATGGCGGACACCCTGACCAGGTGGCCTTCTACGCCGGCTGGCCCAAGGCCTGGGCGGCTTCCGCCTGGTGAAGGAAGTCTATGAAGTGCCATAAACCATGATTCCCGGGCGCCGGGGCAGGCGTCAAATCATGATTTGCAAAAAGAGGACAGTTTCTTACTCCTTCATGGACTGCCATGATGATATAATAAAGGCGTCGGCGAAGAGCCGGCGCCTTACGTATATGATAGCAAAGGGGGAAGGACAATGAAGAAAATGGATATGATCCATGGCTCCATCGCAGACAAGACCTGGTCCTTTGCGCTGCTGCTGGCTATGACAGGCATCTGCCAGCAGCTTTTTAATGCAGCGGACATCCTCATTATGGGCCGCTTTGTAGGAAAAAGCGCCATGGCCGCTGTGGGGAGCAATGGGCCTGTGGTGGGTATCATCGTGACTCTCTTCATCGGCATCTCCCTTGGCGCCAATGTGGTAATTTCCCAGCTCACCGGCCGAAAGGACCGGCAGGGCGTGACCAGGGCCGTACACACCGCCATTCTTTCTTCCCTCATGGGCGGCCTTATCATGATGGCTGCAGGGGAACTGGCCGCATCGCCTCTGATGGCTCTTCTTTCCGTACCGGAAGAAGTGCGGCCCCTGTCCCTCCGCTACCTGCGCATCATGTTCCTGGCCCTGCCGGGCATACTGATGTACAACTTCACCTCCGCCATCTTCAGGAGCCAGGGAGATACCAGGACTCCCTTCCTGTGCCTTTTCATTTCCGGCATGGTGAAGGTGGCATCCAGCCTGTTCTTCGTCCTGGGCATGGGCATGGATGCAGACGGCGCAGCGGCGTCCACCGTGTGCTCCACACTTCTGAGCAGTTTCATGCTCCTTGCCCTTCTGTCCCATACCTCCCTTTCTGTCCACCTGTCCCTGAAGGAAGCGGCTTTCGACTGGTCCATGCTGAAGAAAATCCTTTCCGTAGGCATGCCTGCCGGCGTCCAGGGCGCCGTTTTCAGCCTTTCCAACATTGTCATCCAGTCTGCCATCAACAGCCTGGGCACAGAAGTGATGGCCGCCTCGGCAGCAGCTTCAATCTGGAAATCATTGCCTACTACGTGATCAATGCCTTCGGACAGGCCTGCACCACCTTTACCGGCCAGAACTACGGCGCCGGGCTCCTTTCCCGCTGCCGGAAAATCTTTCGCATCACCTTCCTCCAGGGCCTTGGCGCCATGGCGGCGGTGTGCGGACTCATTCTTTTCCTGGGCAGGCCCCTCCTTTCCATTTTCAGCACCGACAGGGGCGTCATTGACTTGGGCTATATCCGGCTGGCCTATATTCTGGGGGCCGAAGTGCTGGACCTTATCATAGAAATGGTATCCGGCTTCCTCCGGGGCTTTGGGAAATCTCTGGGGCCTGCTATCATGGTGACCATCATCATCTGCGGCTCCCGCATTCTCTATGTGGCCACCTTCTTCCAGTGGAGCCCCACCTTCCATACCTTGATGGCCGTCTACCCTGTAAGCTGGCTGCTCACGGACCTGGGCATGGGAGCCGTCCTCTTCTACTACAGGAAACTCTACATGGCAGAGGATAGGAAAATAGAAATATAGAGACCCTCCCTGCTCATGGGGTATAATACATAAAAAGGAGGATACTGCTATGGAAATGGAACATCGACCTATGCGAAGGAAAGACAGACTGGTGACAGAGGAAGGGGAGATACGACGCATTCTGGATGCCTGCGGCATCGTGCACCTGGGACTTTATGACGAAGGACGGATTTACGTGGTGCCGGTGAATTATTCCTATACCTATGAGGGAGGGAAACTGTCCCTCTTCTTCCACGGCGCCACGGCCGGACTGAAAAGGGAACTCATAGAAAAGGACGGCCGCGCCGGTTTTGAAATGGATACAGGAGAAAAGGTTATCCCCCATGATACCAACCCCGCCCTCTATACCAATGCTACATGAGCATCATCGGCAGCGGCCATATTTCCATCATCCAAGGGAAGGAAGAAAAGAAAGAAATCCTCACATCCTTCATGAAGCAGATTTCAGGAAAAGACTGGACCATCACCGATGGTATGCTGAAAGGCTGTGAAGTGTACCGCCTGGAGGCCGACGAATTCCAGGCCAAGCGGAACTGCCCCGGGAAAAGACAGTGATGGGAGAATAGAGCAAAAAAAAGAGGACGCCCTTCAAAGGACGCTCTTTTTATGGTGCCTTCCATTCTTTTTACGCTCTCGATTTCCATTTATTTTTTTCAAGATTTCCCGGGCCTTAAGTGGTATAATAAAAATGTGTGAGTATGTGTAAAAACGATTCACCTATATAGATTTCTTAACATTTCCCGTGATTCATCACCAAGGAGGCAGATGGAGTGGAAACGAAACGTGATTTTATTTGGAAAATGGGCGGCCAGCAGGGGCAGGGCGTAGAGTCCTGTGGCGAAATCCTGGGCCGTGTGCTGGCACAGGAAGGCTATTCCCTTTTCAGCCAGCGTCTTTTTGCATCCCGTATTAAAGGCGGTCATACAACCATTGCTCTTCGCATTGCCACAAAGGAAGTGGCTACCATTGGCGAGCATGTAGACTGTCTGGTAGCCCTGGACCAGGAGACCATCGATCTCCACGCAAAGAAGTGCCGGAAGGGGGCGTCATCATTGCTGACGATGCTTTCCATCCGAAATTTGAAGCCCACAGCGGCCGCATCGTGCTGGCTCTTCCTATTACGGAACTGGCCAAAAGTACGGCAGCCTGCAGATGAAGAATATTGCAGCCCTGGGCATGAGCGCCGGCGTGCTGGGATTCCCGGAAAATCCCTTCTACGGGTTCATTGCAGACCGCTTTGCCAAGAAGGGCGAAGACATCATTACGAAGAACAAGGAAATCTTCAAAGAAGGCTATGATACCGCCATTGCTGCCATGCACGGCGTAGAACTGGGCAAGCTGGCTACCCCGCCGAAGAAAGACCAGCTCTACCTTCTGGGCAACGAAGCCGCTGCGCTGGGCGCCATTTCCGCCGGATCCCGTTTCATGGCATCCTACCCCATTACCCCCGCTTCTGAAATCATGGAATACATGATTAAAGTGGTTCATAAAATCCATGGCACCGTGGTGCAGACAGAAGATGAACTGTCCTCCTGCATGATGGCCATGGGTGCCGGCTATGCCGGTGTCCGTGCCTTCACTGCCACCTCCGGTCCCGGGCTCTCCCTCATGGCGGAATCCATTTCCATGGCAGCCATGGCAGAAATCCCGGTAGTCATCATCGACGTCATGCGTGCCGGTCCATCCACCGGCATGGCCACCAAGGTAGAACAGAGCGACATCCGCTATGCCATTGCCTCGGGCCACGGCGATGCGGAAAAAATCGTGCTGGCTGCTTCCTCCATTGAAGACTGCTACTACATTACCCAGGAAGCCTTCAACCTGGCCGAAGAATTCCAGACCCCCGTCATCGTGCTCTCGGACCTGCAGTTCGGCATGTGCAAACAGTCCGTACCGGCCTTTGACCTGAACCGCGTAGGCATCCACCGCGGCAAACTTCTCACCGAAGGCCTGCCGGAACTGGATACAAAGAAGAAAGCCTACTTCCACCGTTTTGAAGACAGCGAAGACGGCATTTCCCCAAGAACCATTCCCGGCGTGAAGAACGGCATGTTCCTTTCCACCGGTCTCGAACACAACGTATTCGGCAAGCCTGCCGAAGGCCAGGCCGACCGTGTCATGGAAATGGAAAAACGGCACCGGAAATTTGCAGCCGTTCCCCAGGCAGTGAAACCCTTCTATGTGACCCATGAAGACACAGACACCGACCTTCTCCTCATCGGCATTACCTCCACCAATGGAGCCCTGGAAGAAGCAGTAGAAGAACTGGAAGCAGAAGGAAAGAAAGTGAACCACCTCCAGCTCCGTCTTCTTTCTCCCTTCCCCACCGAAGCCCTCCGTCCCTATGTGGAAGGTGCAAAGAAAGTTCTCATCGTAGAAGAAGACCTGACAGCCCAGCTCCGTGAACTCTTTGCCATTCACTTCGACTGTCATGACAAACTGCTGTCCCTTCTCCAGTACGACGGCACACCCTTTACCACTTCTACCATTGTGAACAAAGCCAAGGAGGTTTTCTGATTATGGCTTCACCGAGAGACTATAAAAATACCATCGTACCAAACTGGTGCCCCGGCTGCGGCGACTACGGCATCCAGAATGCCATTTCCGCCGTGTGCGCTAAAAAAGGCTGGGCCAATGAAGAAATCACCCTGATTTCCGGCATCGGCTGCTCCTCCCGTATCGGCGGCTACCAGTACTGCTACGGCGCCCACACCACCCACGGCAGGGCCCTTCCCTTCGCCCAGGGCATCAAATGCGCCAACAAAGACACCCACCTCATCGTATGCTCCGGCGACGGCGACTCCTACGCCATCGGCCTCGGCCATGCCATGCATGCCATGAAGAGAAATATGGATATCACCTACCTGGTCTTCGACAACCAGGTCTACGGACTCACCAAAGGCCAGACTTCACCGGCTTCCTCCAAAGGCTTCGTCACCAAGACCACGCCGGATGGAAACCCCCTGACCCCGCTGGCCGTACCGGCCATGGCCATTGCCGCCGGCGCCACCTTCGTGGCCCAGGCTATGCCATTGACGGCAGAAACCTGGTAGACATCATCGAAAAAGCAGTGGACCACAAAGGATTCTCCTATGTGAACATCTTCACCCCCTGCGTCACCTTCAACCACATGAACACCGTCCAGTGGTACAACGAACACCTGAAAAAGATTTCCGATGTCCGTGAAACCTACGACCCCTCCAGTAAAGCCGAAGCCTTCCATCTTCTGGCGGAAACAGACAGCCTTGTCACCGGCGTCATTTATGAAGAAAAAGAAGGCGTCCCCTTCGGAGACATCGTTCCCTCCAAAGACGTACGGCTCATCGACCACGTAGAAAAGCCTTCCGAAGCACTCTTCGAAGACCTCTGCAAAGAATTCAGATAATCTCCATTGCCTGGCCCCGGGCCAAGCCTTTCTGGAGACATTTCAACGGCGGCTGGGCCGCCAAAAAGGAGCAGGACTATTATGGCATCTGATCGAATGATGGAATATTACTACTCCATGGGGCAGGACTGCCTTCATATGGGGGATATGGATGAGGCAGTCACATACTTCAGGAAAGCAGCCAATATGGGTGCCAGGGAAGCAGCCTATGAAATCTTCGTCCTGGGCCGCCAATGGGAAAAAGGCGACGGTCTGGACAAAGACGAAAGCAAAGCAGAAAACTGCTACAAAATCAGCGTGGACTACGGCATCGAAGAAGCAGGCCTGGCGCTGGGCAAACTCTACCTCCGTGGCATTAACGGCAACAAACCGAATCCCCGGAAGGCCAGAAGGATGCTGGAGCACTGCTCCGACGAAGGCAGCGCCGAAGCCGCCTCCCTTCTGGGCAAAATCTACGACGAAGGCATTATGGGCAAAGTCAACCAGGACCGAGCCTTCCGCTACTACCTTCTGGCAGCAGAAAGAGGCGATACCAGCGCCATGCTCATGACCGGCATGTTCTATGCCCAGGGCACCAGCACCCAGAAAGACCTGGCTGCGGCTGAAATGTGGATACGGAAAGGCCGGGACGAAGGAAATCCTGACGGAGACATGACCCTCCGGGGCTTCCTTTCCGTAGCCTGCGGCGAATACATTACCGGTGCTGCCGGCAGCGTGGACCCCGCCAAAGCCTGGCACATGGCAGAAGAGGCAGAAGCCCTGGGCGATAAAGAAGCCTTCCTCCGCCTGGGCCTTGCCTTCACGCACAGCGGCACCAAAGACCATGCCGCGAAAGCCTCGAATGCTACAAACGGGCCGCCCGAAACAGCATCCCTGCTGCCTGGGCCGCCCTGGGCCTCTGCTACGAAGCAGGCATCGGCGTAGAAGAGGACATTGAGGAAGCAGTGAAACTCTACAAAAAAGCCGCCGAAAAAGGCGACCCCTTCGCCATGGCCCACTACGGCTATGCTGGCCAACGGGGAAGGCATGAGAAAAGACGAAAAAGCCGCCATGAGCTGCTCATCAAAGCCGCCATGAAAGGCGACATGGGCGCCATCCACATTCTCAAAGAAGACTACAACTACGAACTCCGATAAATAGGAACAAAAAAGACCGGCCAGGGCCGGTCTTTTGTATGTCTTTATTCGGGTCAATGATAGTAAGCAGCTCCCCTCATGGCCATCCCGAGCGGAGGAATGTGCCGGTATAGGGGCAGACAGGAACCGCTCCGATGATACTCTGAGCCTGAAGATCTCCTGCCTCAATGCTTCATGTACCATTGGGAAGTGAGATTCTCCACTCCGCAACGCTTCGGTCGAAATGACGGAGGTGGGGACAGCGTTTTTGTCATTCGTCCCCTTCTGAAATGACGATAGGGGTGTTCGCTGCCACCGGAGAGCGGACTGTTTCAGAGGGTAGTTTTATATGCCGCTGCCTGGGGCAGCGAAAACCTTTACAACCGCCCTGCGGGCGAGGAAATGCATTCCCCCTTTGGTGCTGGCGCCACCACCTTTCCCCCGCAAGCGGGGCACTATAAGCTCCGCTATGTTGTGAGCTGCTTATGAAAGGACTGCTTTTCAGAGCTTTATTCTGCCCCTGAATAGGGGGA
>ENA-OQBJ01001130-OQBJ01001130.1-human-gut-metagenome-genome-assembly--contig:-NODE-1130-length-11228-cov-1.517611_pt1 | contig 11228 bp, 12 predicted proteins | sample MGYA00242743_ERZ504545 | MGnify/ENA primary metagenome ERZ504545 (study PRJEB26092, sample SAMD00036252) | human gut metagenome | host: Homo sapiens | study: EMG produced TPA metagenomics assembly of...
CGTTGGAGACGCCGTCTTGTGGCATGGCGACGAGCATGTTGCGGAAGCGCACTGCCAGTAGGATCTTCGTCAGCCGTTCCGCCAACAGCAGCCGCGCCAGCAGCGCCTTCGACTTTCACGCTATCGGACACGACCAGATACAGCCCGTCTTCCACGCCGGCGAACGTGAGTCGCCCGGCTTTGTCGGTTTCGCCCGAGTCCACGGCTGCGGATTCGCTTGTCCCGTTCGCCGCGATGAGTCCGGCGAGCGTGTTGGCCACGTCGCGGTACACTTGCGCGTCATATCCGGTTACTTTCGACCAGTCGATCGGGTATGCGGTGGAGTCGGTGAATGGTGCGACGGGTTCGAAGTTTGCGCCGGACGAGACTTGCCCGACTTTGTATAAGGCGGAAGGTTGCTCCCGGAATGGCGAACTCGCCCGTTCCAGCGGTTCCAGAATCGGAAGCGCCTCCCGGCATTAGAGTCAGCCCCGTCATTGCTTTTGTGTTGATACGTAATGGCGATGCTGCCGCTGGCAGAGTCTGTTGGCGCCGCAACCGCATCGCGAGTGGTGAGTGCACAGATTGCGGCGGCACATGCGACGGCAGCTGCGCAGCATGTTGCGACGATGCGGCTTGCGATCGTGTGTTCCTTCATTGCCAGCCCCTCTTCTGTGGTTCTTTCTATGAAAACTAGAAATATCAAGTCGCCCCCAACTTGCGACTTGGAAAAATTAGGGAGTCAGGCTGAATTCTCGTTAGTTTAGGCAGTTTACAAGGGATTTGAGGCAATCCAGCCTGACATATGTGGGTTTAGTTATTGTTCAATTATTATTCAATTATTTTTAAATTATGTTGATTGTGATGATTCCGCTGTTGCCATGCGGAGGTAAGTGCATGGCAACAGCGGTTTCATGTGTAGTTATTTTCAGTTATGGTTTTTGATTTTCAGTTATGTTGACTGTGATCTGTGAGATCAGGCGTTGCGGCGACGCAGTGCCATGACCAGGGTTGCGCCAGCGAGCACGAACACTGCCACACCAGCCACATACAGCATCACCGTACCCATGCCACCAGTGATGGCAGGTTGGAGCCCTTCTGGTTCACGATGGTGGTGGCGACAACACCGGTGGTCGTATCGCCAGCAGTCGAATCGATCTTGAGCGAGATCAGCTTCGGATCAGCAGCATCAACGTCATGCTCTGCAGTGATTTCGAAGAACTTATCCGCTGCGGTGTTGTAGCCTGCCGGAGTGTGGGTTTCCACGAGCTTGTACTTGCCGTCGTCGATGCGCTTGTAGGAGGTAGTGTACTTGCCATCCGTGCCCTTGGTGACGGTCACTTCACCGAGATCAGTGGTGTAGTCTTTCTGAGCCTCGTCATACTTGTAGAGCTTGAACTTCGGCAGGTCACCCTCAGCCGGGGTGCCGTTATCGCTGAAGGTCTTGGTGATGTCCAGCTCGTAGGTGAACACGATGACCTTATCCGTAGGGGTTTCGCCGGTTTCGCCTTCGCCGCCAACATTCGGGTTGTTGGAGAACTCAAGGGAGGCCTCGTTCGGATTGCCCTCGGCACCAATCTTAGCGTTCTCATTCAGCGTGGAAGTGTATTCGACGGTGAACTTGCCACCAGCAACAACGGCGATTGCCTGGTTATCAGTGCCCTTGACGGACTTTGCATCAGCAATGGTGAGGTCGAAGGTGTGATTATCGGTAGCAGGCGTGTTGAGCGTGTAGGAGTCAGCGCTAAGCTGCTTGCCTTCATACTTGACAACCACGGAGTCACTATTGAAAGTCAGACCTGCGGACTGAGTATCGTGGAAGACCAGCTTGTAGGTCTTGTATGCGGCGAAATCAGCCGGATCGGTCGGCAGGGTGGCGGTCAGCTGGAACGGAACATTGTCATTCACGTCGTAGTCGGCGGAATCCTGCCAGTCAGTTGCGGCACTGTCAGTAGAGTCGTTGATGTCCTTGACCTTCTTTTCAAAGGTCGGCTTGTCGGCCTTACGGTTCACAGTCACCGGACCATTGACCCGCACGATGAACAGGGTAGAAGCATCGTCACCAGTCACGGCGGTGCTGTCCTTCAGCAGGTAGTAACCTGCGGCAGCATCAAGAGGGGCGTCCTTGGAGACCGAGCCGAAAGCAGTACCGTTCAGATCAACGAACTTGGAAATGGTTGCCAACTTCGTAGTGTCATCAGCAGTGCTACCAAGCTCAGCAATCTTGACGGCAGCTTCGGCGCAGTCAAATTAGCGCCTCCCTCGCCAGCACCATTATTCGAATTGAAGTTCTTGCCAGCGGTGACGTTACCCAGAGTGTTGTCCTTGCTCAAAGAACCGGTGAAAATCTGATACACAGAGTAGGTGTGCGTATCTTCGGCCGGCACAGTAATCTGGTACGTGTGCTGCATTGCGGTGCCTGCGCCGAACATGCCGGCGACAGCCATGGCTGCGGATGCTGCCACAGCGACGAGGCCTTTGAGAACCTTATTCATTGTTCTCCCTTTCTTTCCTTTTTCCATAAACTTGTTGAAATCTTCGTTGTTTTCCAACGTTTTCAATTATTTTTCAGTTATTGAGTTATTGCCCAGAAGGCAGTGGTCGTTTGTTTTACGGACCATCCCCTCCTCTTCTAGACGTGTTCATTGCCGACGCCTCCTGACTTTCAGGGCCAGTCCGGCCGTCGCAACGGATGCCATGGCCACAAGCAATCCCGTAGCCAAAGTCTTCATATTTCCGTCGCCGCCCGTCCCCGGCAACACCACCCCCGGCTGATTCTCAATATTGCCGAGCTGGGCTTCAAGCACAACCGTCGAATCCTTCGGACCGATGGTGAATTTGTGTGCGGTAGTGTCCATGTTGTATCCGTCGGGAGCCACGGTTTCCATGAGTTCATACTCGCCCCACTTCAGGCCCGCCAACTTGAACTGGCCTGCGGTAGCGTCGGAATCATATGGATCGCCGGCGTTGGCCGGAGTGCATGTAGCATCGCAATCCGTGATGTTCCAGGTTTCGGCGGAATTCAAGGCTGCGAATGCTGTCCCGTTCCACACGCTCACACGCTTCAGCGTCCACTGCGATCCGGAAAGCTTCGTGCTTGTGCCCGCCGCAACCTTCGCCCACGTTACGGAGCCGGTTTCACGATTGTTGTACACGGTTTCCGCAGTCGCATTGGACTTCTCAGCACTATCGACGATCGTAAGGTGAATTTCTTCGCTCACCGAATTCGAGTCGATTACAAACGCGTACGTCGTGTTATTGGCGGCGAAGCGTCACGCTTCTGCTCCTTCAGCGTGTACACGCCCCACGGAAGCCCCTCAAACCTGAACTTACCGGCAGTGGAATCCTTGTCGGCATACACGCCATCGCCACCGTTGTCGGTCAACGTATGCGTATAGTCATCGCCCGACACAGCAACCATGGAAGCCGTTTCAGCATTCCAAGCCTGAGTCTGGGTCAGCGTCCAACTCGTGCCTCCAAGCAACGAATCATCGTTGGTTGCGGACGAGCCGTCATCACCGGTGTCTTTCTTATCCCAAACCACAACACCGTTCTTGCGATCGTTTTGGAATCTTATTGTCTGTCGGAAAGATTCGATTCGTTCGTCACAATCTGTCCCATCGCGAACCACAATCGTGTATGTCGTTTCCGAAAGCACATATCCGGTAGGTGCCTTGGTTTCCTTCAGCGTGGTATTTGCCGTTATCCAGGCTGACGCGGAACTTGCCAACGCCGGAATCCAGGTCCGCCTTCGTCGAGATCGTTTCCTCATCGGCGATCGGCTTTGCGAAGTTTGCTGCAATACCGTCCGTTTCGCCGCTCTTCAGCACCGCGCTGTACACGTGGGCGTTGATATTGCGAGCCGCAACCGTGGAAACATTGCAATCGCTGATGGCGGGAACCGTTGTTGTCAGCGTTCCTTTATTAATGGTCATCGCCTCAACGTAGCCGCCCGAAGCATAACTACTATTCGAACCACCATTGTTGTCCCAGTCACCGCTGCGAAATGGAAAGTAACCTTGACTTCCTTGCTATCCGGATTCGCAATCTCGTATGAATACCAGTCGTTGCATCCGCTAATGGAAGACATAGCAGGGTCACTGTTTACATCGTTTGTATTCCAGTTGTCGCCGACCGCGTAGTGAATCTGCGGAACACCCGTCGCATAGTAATACACGACAGTGGACTTCTGCTTCACCGTAATATGCACGGTTTGCGACAGATTACCCGCCTTTACGGTGATGTCGCATTGCCCGCGCTCACTGCGGTAACAAGACCATTGTCGCTGACCGTGGCAATGCCAGTATTGGAGCTTTCCCAAGTCAAAGCCGTGTTTGCAGGCTGCACTTCCGCAGCCAACTGCAACGTGCCATTGTACTTGAGCGACACGGTCTGATCGACAAGACTGGTTTTGTTCGTATCGCCATCCTTGTACAGGGTCAGGGAAGCTGCGGAATCGTTGGTGACAGTAACGTTCAGTGTGTTGCACACCTTGCTGTCAGACGCGGAGCAGACGGTGAACGTCGTGCTGCCTTTGCCGACTGCGATGACGTTGAATGTGCCGGATCCTTCAGCGGACGAAATACGAGCCACATTCTCATAACCGTCGGCACCAGTCCACTTCACCTGCTGGCTGGCATCGCTCGGATCGACCTTCACCGTGATCGGAGCGGTGTCGCCGCCCTTGTCCAACGTGAGGTCGGCGATCGCGTTGCCGTCAGCACCAAGCAGGGAAACGCTGGTAGGCGTGGTCGTGTTGTCGGTAATGTTCCACGTTTGCTGCGGATCGGTATCTGTTCGTGTCAGCTGCCATTCGGAACCGGCAAGGGCACCGCTATTGCTCGTGCCGTCAACCTTCGACCAGGCGAGTTCCGTGCCGGCGGTTTCGTTGATGATGGCACCTTCGGTTGTCAGCAGTTTCTTGCTGTTGTCGGTGATCTCCGTACCGTTTGCGTCATACACCTTGACGATTGTGGTTGCGTCGGTTCCGCCTTCCGCAGTATCAATGCGGTAGATGTTCGTATTCTTCGCATATCCTGAGGCTGCCGCCTGTTCGCGAAGATAGTAAGTTGCATTGGTTTTCAGACCATCGACCTGCAACGTGCCGTCAGCAGAATCCCAATCATTGCCGCCGTTGTCGGTGAGTGTGATCAGAGCGCCGCTGTTATTGATTGCATTTTGGAGATTTCCATACACTGTCCAAGTCGTGCCGCCGAGCGGAGTCGCGGTATTGCCCGCAACCTTCTTCCAAGTGATGGATGCGGAGTTGTTGAGTGCACCACTCCACGGGAAGTTGTGACGTTCCTGATCCATATCGATGATGGACGCAGAATTAATATCACCGCCATTATGCTTCGCCTGAGTGGGGTTGTACATCATGAAATCGTCACCCACATACACGCGACCATTGGTGGTCACATGCGATTCAAGGCTACCGGCCGGCACCATAATGCTGCCGAGCATTGCTGCGGAAGGATCGTCGGACACGGAAGAGTTGGAAATCGAAGTAACACTCGCCTGGCTCCAATTCGTACCATCGGCATGAACGCTTCTTCACCGGTTGATTATCGGCTCGGCCGCCCATGATGGTGACTTTCGTGAGCCGTGGGGAAGTTCCACATCAGCTTCTGGGAAACCTTCGAATGGGTATCGGCATTCGAGTCAGCGCTATATGGAATCTGATTATTGTTGCCGGTCTTGCCACCCATGACGTAACCGTTGGAAATTTCTTTCGCTCCCGCAGTATCCGGGTCATTATAGTTCGAAGCGCCGCCCCACCAGAAGCGCCAGCCGGTACGCATCTGAATCTCATTGCTAGGGCCATTTTCGTTCACCACGTTGATCACAACGGACGCATCGTCCGGAATATTACGGAACCAAAAATCAATGCCCTTATCAGTATTCAGCTCGGAAGCCTGAACCGTAAATACCTGAAGCTTGGATTCCTTGTCTCCAGTGAACGTAATCAGCTTTTCATCACCACTGTTGAAGCTCATCTGCAACTTGTATGTGCTGAAGTTCTTCTCGGACGAAGGATGATTAGTGTTCCAATGATAGCCGGAATGTACATCATCGTTGTCATACACGGAATACTTATTCCAGTCATACTTCTTGCGTTCGTAATTCTGCTGCGCTGGAGCATCGCCATACTCGACGCCGCCAGTATCCTTCAGAGTTGACAGCTGCTTGGAATTGGACTTGAACTTGTTGCCAAAGCTGTCAATCGTGTTGCCCTGACCGTCCTTGACATTGCTCCAGTCCGCGTAATTCCATGTGACATCGCTATCAGGCGTGGTGCCAGAGCCGTACTTGTAGAGGGAACTGCACGTTACCTTACTACAAGAAGGCATGCCCCACAATGTGGTTTTATTGCCTCCGACAACGCTTGGTAATTGCCGCTGATGCCAGCGCCCTGCGTCGTGTCGATGCCGCTTGCTGACGACTTCCAAGCTTGGGCGGTACTCGCACCAGATAAATTCGTGTTGGTACCCTCGACTGCGATAATAGTACTGCCAGCAGCAGCTTGTACTGTGCGCCGAAAGCTACGGTGCCGATGGTGAAGAAGCCTTTTTGGGCGCGCTGCATGTACTTGCCGAGAATGAAGGTCTGACCTTCCATTTCCGCAGCCCAAGAACCGTGAATAGAGCCATCAGCAGTGCCGGTTTCACCGTCTGTGGCGCGCCAACGTAGAAATCTCTGCCTACGTATGTGGCAAGACCGGTATCCGCCTCGTTGACGTCAGTAGAGCCGTCGCCCATATGGATGGTGTTCGACGTGGCGAATGCGCCATCGTCCTTGCTTTGATCGGCATTGGCGCTGTAGGTGGGGATGAAGGCGGTGACGGCTACGGAGGCCATCATGGCAACTGCGACTGCGGCGGCGGTCAGGGAGCGGGCATGAGAGAAGGCGCGGGCAGATACCACTCGCGCTCCCGAGTAATGCTGTGGCGCCGAGCTCCTCGCTCCGCCTCTGAGCAATCTCTTCATCATGTCCCCTAACTGCACGAATCAGACCCCCCTCAGACATTCCGACTCTAACACGACATCCTTTGCAATATGCCATCTACAGGAGTGGCAACTACGCCACTCAACCTTTTTCTTTCTCCCGCACCTTGTGGGTACGTCTCAAAATGATAACCTTTGCATTCATGAAAATCACTGAAACAAAAATACCCCCCCGATATAAAGGTGGTAAAACCTTTGTTTTCCAGTACCGAAGCGTCTAATCCGTTCTGCCAACTGGAGTTTGAAATCGTTCGCAAAAACGCCGAGGTTACCCCTGCGATCAGTCTTTGTTAATCTAACCGATACCCTCCACGGCGTGTCGCGAAACAAATGATTGCAAACCGTTTCATTCATTGCAGAAATTTTCATGAAAATACCCCCTAGTACACCCGTGTACCATACCCCAATTTCCCCGTCCCCCGCCGCCCATCCACACTCGTTACAATCAACAATCACAAATCAACCATGGAAATCTCATAACCTCGCAACAGGCGGCAAAACCTCCGACCACAGGGATAAATTTTCAGGGCTCGCACACTCTCCAACAGCTACATATGAGACAAGGGCGCGTAAGGGATCGAGCCGTGACAACCAAGGTTGCGAAATGAACTATGATGACGGTTGCAAGCCCCGCATCCTACGAAGACGGCAAGTACCCGAGCGAAACCGGAAAATCCACTCCGGATCGCACCTCGACGCGGTCGGCAAAAAGCGAGTCACCGTCTCTACGACGCCCAAGACACGCAACGGAACTTGTGCAGACACCACCAGCAGCGTTGCGCAGACGGCGGCAGCTGGCAGTATATGCAAAATACCCCCGTATTGTCGGCGTGAATCAAAACGGCAAGTACGGAGGCATGAAGAAGAGTGGCAGAAAAATCAGCGATCTCCGCCGTAGACGGAGTCGGTGCCGCGGAGCACAAGCTGGGCACGCACCACCTCATACGGATTTTCGAGAGTCTCCCCCGCAATCAGCTTCACGGCCTTCCGCGCTGCGGCACGACCCATGGCGAACGGATCCTGACGCATGGTCGTCAGGTTCACGGTGTCGGCATATGCGGAATCGTCGAAGCCGATGATCGAATAGTCGCGCGGCGTGCGATGCCCATACCGGTCAAGGCGCAGCACGAGCGGAATCGCCATCATATCGGTCTGGCAGCAAATGCCGTCGGGGAACTCATCCAACGCAAGCAGCGCGGTCAACGCCGAATCGGCGAACGTTTTTGCCGCGCGGCACGGAAAGCACGCGCCACTTGAAATCGTGCGTGCCCTCCATGGTCTTGCATGCGCGAATGAAGCCCTGCCCGCGCGCGCGATCGACGAATTGATCGAATCGACTGCATCGGAGCACACGTACACAATGTTTTTGTGCCCAAGATTGATCAGATGCTGCGCGGACGAGAACATGCCGTCTTCATCGTCGATGGAGATCGTTGCGTCGAAGCCTTCCTGCGATGGCGTGTTGATGCCGATGATCGGCACATGAATACGCTGCAGCTGCTGGATTTCCTCCGGCTCGACGCCGAACGACGTTACGAACACGGCGTCGACGTTGCGTCGCACCGGAAGATTCGTAAAGAAGTCACGCCTGTTCTCACCGGTATCGACATGCTGGAACAGAGAGATGTCGTATCCGGCATCATGCATGACGGAATTGATTCCAGCGAATACTTCCATATTGAACCAGCTGGTGATTTCCTCATTCATCAGCATGGCGACACGGTACGTTTGCCCTGACTTCAGTGACGTCGCGGAACGGGAGATATTAAAATCCAACCGGTCCGCGAGTCGAGCACCTTGCGCCTGGTACGCTCGGAAACGAGCTCCGGACGCGTGAACGCGCGCGAAACCGTCGAAATCGACACTCCTGCGGCCTTGGCCACCTCACGAATGCCAGCCTTGTCCATGTCAGCCCCTTTGCAGCTCACAGCATCATCGCACTCCTGCCAACAGTGGAACGGGGGGTATTTGGAGCGACGACGCTCTCTCAATCTGTTTTCATTATAGTGCGAACGTTGTCAAAACTCTCGCAATATGATCAAATTTCATGCGACAGCCGCGCAAATCAGCAAAATTACCGGATAGAAGGCATAGAACATCCACTTAGTCCATGAATGTTTGTATCCGAGTTTGCCATTGTAGTAGTGCACGAATGCAACACCGACGCCAGGCGCAATCATCATCACCGCACCGAACAGACCGGCCGTGAACATCATGGTGTTTTCACGCGAGCGCATCAGCCAGAAAATCAGCACGAAACCAAGCGTCACCGCACCCAGCTCATCAGATGCTGGCGCAGTCCGACACGCAACAGCAGATCCCACAATACGGCAACCACTACCAGCACAATGTCGGAGATCACGAGCATGGCACCTTGGTAGCGCTGCGCCACCCATTTCATTGCTGCGAGCATGGCGAAGGCGATGAACAGGCCGAACACCGGATTCTGCGAGCCGAAATACGAACGGCTTGCCCGAAGTGGCGAGATCGTAACGGCACTTCGGGCGAATTTAGTGCCAACAACAGCAGCTGCACGCCGTATGCCACGCGATTGCGCGTCTGCTGGAAGCCTTGCACCAGCAGCCACGCTAGATCGGCGCGGCGAACCACGACACCACTTCGCATAGCACCATGGCCGTAAGCGACGTCATGTTGCTCGTGTCGGAATCCGAAATCAGTGGCACCAGCGTGTACTGCCGGCGGAAAGCACCAGCGCCACCGCGCCGATTACCTTGAGCTGGAATACGCTCAATCCGCGGCGCTGCTTTTTCTTGCGGCGCATGCCCGCAAAGCCGATCTGGTCGGTGACGTCGGTTCCGGCGCCGTTTTCGGTGTAGCCTTCCATAAGTCCTCCTCGAGTTTTCCTCGATTCCATCGCGCAAGCAATCATGCGCGCACGTAATCGTCTGCGCACACTGTGCCACGTCACGACATTACGCCGCGGTATCGCGTTGCGGCATCGCTGCCATATGCGGAGCTTCGCGTCTCACGCGCTTGCACAGCATTCCGCGCAATATGTTTTTCACGTAACCCCTGTGCGACATGTTTCACGCGATTGTTTCACACTATGTCTTTCGTGCTTTCACGTAGCTTTACTCGCATCATCTTGCCATTGTTGCAAAAATCCTGCGAACGTATGCTGCAAATGTATGCAACATACCTTACACGCTTTACGAAAGGTGACCCCCGTAAACGTGGCGCACGCCGCGCAATACGCGCAACGCAACGCACGCCCCGCAATACACGAGCAGTACGCACGCAATGCGAAAGATCAGGCGTTCAGCACGTAATCCAGCAATCCTTCATAATCGGCACCCTTAAACGAACGCACCGCATAACTCGACGCATCCGGATCGTCGGCCGGCGAAATCTCCGTGCGGAAATACACGCCGTCGATGCCCGCCGAACGCGCACCGACAATATCGTTCTTCTCGTCATTGCCCACCATCAGCGCATGCTTGGCGGTAACGAATTCACGGTCGAGCGCCAGCATATACAAATCGCGCGCGGGCTTGCGAATCTTTTCCTCGCTGGAGATGATCACGTCGTCAAGCACGCTGGCAAGTCCCGTCATTTCCAACTCGGCACGGGTATAGCAGGATTGCGCGTTGCTGAGCAGCGCCACGACAATGCCGGCTTCCTGCAGTTTTTCGATCATTTCCAGCGCACCCGGATACAGGCGGATCATGCTGGTGCTACCCTGACGGAACGCCCACGCGGCCTTTTGAGCGGCCTGCGGCAACGCCAGCAACCGTTCCGCCTCGTCGTTACGATTCATGAGCAGCGAGCGGTACACCGGCAGCACGTCGAACTCGTCCCACCCATTGCGAACGATGGCATGATTCGACTGATGCAGCATTTCGCGCGCCTCAAGTTTTTCGAAACGTTCACGCAGTGCCTCAACCGAATCGTATTGCGCTCCAAGCTCGCAAGCGGTGTCATACAAGGCCTGCCAGGCCGCGTCGCACTGTTCGTCGGTACGTATGTCAATAAGCGTTCCATACAGATCGAAGAACACAACCTCGTATTTAGGGGTATGCGTCACGTTGTCCATAGCAGGTCCTTTCATCGGCATCGTCGCCGCTTTACCGGCGGCGGCGATTGCCACTTTGCAGCCGCTGCCCTTGCAAACCAATGCGTTACATGCGTTATGCACGAGGTTACCGCAACCGCCAGATTGCAAACGTATGCGGTGGCACGATCAAATAATCGCCCATCTCCCGCACTGACTGCAGCCCGCGGGAT
>ENA-OQBJ01001131-OQBJ01001131.1-human-gut-metagenome-genome-assembly--contig:-NODE-1131-length-11208-cov-1.483169_pt1 | contig 11208 bp, 18 predicted proteins | sample MGYA00242743_ERZ504545 | MGnify/ENA primary metagenome ERZ504545 (study PRJEB26092, sample SAMD00036252) | human gut metagenome | host: Homo sapiens | study: EMG produced TPA metagenomics assembly of...
GCGGCGGTGGCGGCACTGAGGCAGGCGGCGACCACCGCGGCTCCCGCCGGCGACGAACGTGATGGGCTTCTATCTCTCCGAGCCCGCCTACATCGACCCGTACAACGCTCAGGAGAATCAGGGCACCGCTATCGCGCGCGCCATGTTCGATGGCTCATGACCTGGGACTGGGACACCAACTCCGCTGTGCCCGTGTGTGCCGCCGAGGCCCCGACCGTCTCCGAGGATGGTCTGGTCTACACCTTCAAGCTCAAGGAGGCATGAAGTTCCACAACGGTGACGCCGTCGACGCGAGTCCTTCGTCCGCGGCTGGAAGCGCGTTGCCTCCCCCAAGATGGAGACCCCGTCCGACATCTGCTACCACCTCGCCCCGGTCGCGGGTTACGCCGAGTTCAACGCCGGCGACACCGATGAGTTCACCGGTCTCAAGGCCGTGGACGAGCTCACCTTCGAGGTCACCCTTTCCGCTCCGATGGCCGACTTCCCGGCCGTGTGCTGCCACCCTGGCCTTGTGCCGGTTCCCCAGGCCGCCGTGACGATCCGAAGTCCTTCCTCGAGCAGCCGATCGGCAACGGCCCCTTCAAGATGGACGAGCCCTGGAAGCACAACCAGTACATCAACCTCGTGAAGTTCGACGAGTATCACGGCGAGGCCCCCAAGATCGACGGCGTGTACTGCTCCATCCAGAAGGACCCGGACACCGCTTACAACGAGTTCAAGGCCGGCACCATCGACTTCGCTCAGATCCCGACGGGCCAGATCAAGGACAATGTGGACAAGTACGGCAAGTCCGAGGACGGCTACACCTCCACCCCGGGCAAGCAGTGCCTGTTGGGCGTCGAGCTCTCCACCTACTTCATGATTCCGTGCTCCCAGGATCCGGTGCTCGCCGACGTGAACGTCCGCCGCGCCCTCTCCCTGGCCATCAACCGTCAGAACATCGTGGACACCCTGTACGAGGTTCCCGCATACCCGCCACCTCCATCATGCCGACCGCCATTGACGACTCGGAGGAGAATGTCTGGCAGTACTGCAAGTACGATCCCGATCAGGCCAAGCAGATTCTCGAGGACGCTGGCTACACCGCAGACGCCGATGGCAAGCGCGGTCTTGAGGTTACGCTGAACTACAACGGTGACGGTGGTCACGAGGATCTCATGTCCACCATCCAGCTCGACCTTGAGCCGTTGCTTCACTGTCAAGCAGGACGCCGTCGAGTGGGCTACCTACCTCGACAACCTCTCCAAGGACGAGTTCTCCCTTGGCCGCCTTGGTTGGACTGCCGACTATCCGACCATGGACAACTTCCTGTATCCGAACTTCTACACGGGTGCCGACAACAACTACGAGAAGTACTCCAACCCTGAGGTCGACAAGATGATGGAAGAGGCCCGTCAGATCCAGGACGAGGAGGAGCGTAAGGCAGCTTGCCGCAAGGTCTGCGCTCTCATCGGTGAGGATATGCCGGTTATTCCGATCATGTTCTACGCTCACAACTACGTCGCCTCTGAGCGCATGAAGAACTTCAACTACGACGCTCAGACCATCCCACACTTCGAGACGGCTGAGATCGCCTAGCGACCGGGATCAAAACCCGATAGCGCATGAACAGCAGGACATCGCGCAAGCGGTGTCCTGCCTTTGTTTGGCGGGTAATGCTGCAAAGTGCGGAATCGATCGTGTATATCTACGCATAATCCCCGCAGTATTCCTTAGCGGGTGACGTATAATTGCAATTTACGCTGCGACATACTGCAGCAAAGTGTAGTGTCCAAGAGACTAGGAGGGTATCGCTGTGCTCAGGTACATCCTCAAGCGAATCCTGCAGTTCATCCCGGTCTTCCTCGGCGTCACGCTCATTCTGTTCATCATGCAGAATGTCGTGCCCGGCGATCCCATCAAGCTGATCGCCGGCGAGAAGAAGCTCGACCCGGTTACCGAGATGAACATCCGCGCCGCTCACGGCTTAATCGTGACGGACGAGAACGGCGACATCGTTTTCGACGAGAACGGTGACACCATCGAAACCCCCATGTGGGATCGTTACTTCACTTATCTGAGCGGCCTGCTCCATGGTGACCTTGGCCGTTCCTACCAGCGTGGCATCGACGTGTCGACCATGATTCTCGATGCCTATCCCTACACGGTGCAGATCGCCGTTGTCGCCATCGTCATCGAGGCAATTGTGGGCATTGGCGCCGGTATCATCTCGGCTATTAAGCGGTACTCCTTCTGGGACATCCTCGTGACCCTCACCACCTCGATGCTCGTGGCGATGCCCGCGTTCTGGCTCGGTCTGCTCCTCCAGTTGATATTTGGCATCTGGCTTAAAGACGCTACCGGCGGTGCCGTTGCGTTGCCCGTCTCGGGCGTCCCCGGTCCGCGCCCGATGTTCCCCGGCTGGATGTACTACATCTTCCCGCCATCACGTTGGCTGCGGTATCCACCGCCTACACGGCCCGTATCATGCGTTCGCAGCTGATCGAGGTCATGAACCAGGACTACATCCGCACTGCCAAGGCCAAGGGCCTCTCCAAGCGCTCGATCATCTTCCACCACGCGCTCAAGAACGCCCTGATCCCGGTCGTTACCTATGTGGGCATGGACTTCGGTGCGATGCTCGCCGGTGCCATCCTGACCGAGACAGTCTTCAACTGGCCCGGTATCGGCCAGATGACGTACACCGCCATCACTCGCCGCGACTGGCCCATCGTCATGGGCGCCGTCACGGTCATCGTCATCGTGGTCATGATCATCAACCTGATCGTCGACGTGAGCTACGCGTTCCTCGATCCGCGTATCCGCTTGGTAACAAGAGCGATAAGTAGGAGGCAAGAGACGTGCAGTACCCAATGAATACAATGGGCGAGCAGGTTCGCGCCGCCGCGGCCGAGGCCCATGTCGTTGCCAATGGCTCCGACAAACCCACGCGCACCCTGTGGGGTGACGCCTTCAAGCGCCTGAGGAAGAACAGGCTCGCGATGTTCGCCATCGTGTGGATCCTCATCGTCGTCGTCATCGCGGTCACCGCGGACCTGTGGGTTCCGAGTGTGCTCGGCGATCCGAACGCATCCGACACGGCCACCATGGTTATGAACTCCCGCCTTGCACCGTCCCTCCAGCATCCTTTTGGCACCGACACCCTTGGCCGCGATGTGCTCTCCCGCGTCATCTACGGCGCGCGCATCTCGCTGACCGTCGGTATCGTCGCCACGGGCATCTCCACTGCCATCGGACTGGTCATGGGCGCACTCGCCGCATACTACGGCGGCATCTGGGACACCATCATCATGCGTCTGGCCGACATCTTCCTGGCGTTCCCCTACACGCTGTTCGTCATCGCTATGATCGCGGTCATCGGCAATGGTATTCAGAACGTGTTTATCGCCATCGGCATCCTTGGCTGGCCCTCGATCGCCCGCGTGTTCCGCTCCGCCATCCTCTCCGTCAAGGAGAGCGACTACGTGGATGCCGCCCGATCCATGGGCGCTTCCGACGCGCGCATCATCGCCCGCCATATCTTCCCCAACTCCGTTGCTTCTATCGTGGTCTATGCCACTATGAACATCGGTGGCGCCATCCTGACCGAGTCCGCCCTGTCCTTCTTGGGCCTCGGCGTCGTCCCGCCCGATCCGTCGTGGGGCACCCTCATCCAGGAGGGTCAGAAGTACCTGCAGACCGAGCCGTGGCTCATGATCATGCCCGGCATCGCCATCCTGACCACCGTGCTCGCGTTCACGCTGCTCGGCGACGGCCTGCGTGACGCTCTCGACGTGAAGATGAAGGACGCGTAAAACCATGGCTAAGAACAACGATACTTTCGTGGACCTCAAGACGCAGCCGATCCCCGAGGGCCAGCATCTGCTCGAGGTCGACGACCTGAAGATGTACTTCCACACCGAGGACGGCGTCGTGCATGCCGTTGACGGCGTGAGCTACACGCTCGATCGCGGCGAGACGCTCGGCGTGGTGGGCGAATCCGGCTCTGCAAGTCCGTGACCGCCATGACCATCATGGGCCTCATCTCCATGCCTCCCGGTAAGATTGAGGGCGGTTCCGTGACCTATCGCGGTCGCGACCTCCTCAATATGTCTGAGGAGGAGATGCAGCACGTCCGCGGCAATGACATTGCGATGATCTTCCAGGACCCATGACCTCGCTCAACCCGGTTTACAAGATCGGTCGTCAGGTGGGGGAGGGCCTTCGTCTGCACCGTGGCTACTCCAAGCAGGAGGCGCTCAAGCGCGCCACTGAGCTGCTCGACCTCGTGGGCATCCCTGAGCCCGAGAAGCGCGTGAACGAGTATCCGCACCAGTTCTCCGGCGGCATGCGCCAGCGCGTCATGATCGCATGGCTCTCGCCTGCGATCCCGACATCCTGATTGCCGACGAGCCCACTACGGCCCTCGATGTGACCATCCAGGCGCAGATTATCGAACTTATGCAGGAGATGCAGGAGAAGAACGGTAACGCCATCATCATGATCACCCACGACCTGGGCGTCGTCGCCGACATGGCCGACAAGATCATGTCATGTACGCAGGTCACCCCGTGGAGTTCGGCACTGCCGACGAGATCTTTTACGAGAGCCGCCACCCCTACACCTGGGGCCTCATTCGCTCCATTCCCGAGCAGCTACCGACGAGAAGAAGCCGCTTACGCCAATTCACGGCAATCCACCGTCGCTCGTCAACCTGCCGCAGGGTTGCGCGTTCGCGCCTCGTTGCCCGTATGCCACGGAGCTCTGCCACAAGGAACGCCCCAAGAAGTTCGTCATGGACAACGGCCATTACTCCGAGTGTCATTACGCCGATGATGATGCCTTCGTGAAGAAGTTCGCACCCGACACCTCCCGCTCCCGCGGACCATGCCGACCGCGATTCCCGATAACGTGGATGTCGCAGCTTCGAAGGGAGGCGAGGCCTAAATGGCAGACAACAATACTCCGCTGCTCAAGGTTGAGCACCTCACGAAGGAGTTCCCCACCGGCTCCGGTTCCTGGGCGGTAGGTTCTCCAAGAAGGTCGTCTCTGCGGTGAATGACGTCTCGTTTCGAGATCCGCGCTGGCGAGACCTTCGGTCTAGTGGGCGAATCCGGTTGCGGTAAGTCCACCACCGGCCGCGCCATCATGCACCTCGACCCGCCGACGTCCGGCAAGGTGTACTTTGAGGGCAAAGATATCTCCAAGATGAACAAGGCCGAGCTCAAGGATATGCGCCGCGACATGCAGTTCATCTTCCAGGATCCGTATGCATCGCTCAATCCGCGTATGACGATCGGCGAGATTGTTTCCGAGCCCATGGTCATCCATGGCATCGGTACGCCCGAGGAGCGCATGGATCGCGTTCGCGAGCTGCTCGACGTCGTTGGCCTCAATCCCGAGCACATTAACCGATATCCGCATGAGTTCTCTGGTGGCCAGCGTCAGCGCGTCGGTATCGCCCGCTCGTTCATTCTGCGTCCGAAGCTGATCATCTGTGACGAGCCCGTTTCCGCGCTCGACGTCTCCATTCAGGCCCAGGTTCTGAACTTGCTGAAGGACCTTCAGCAGCAGTACGGTACCGCCTATCTGTTCATTGCCCACGACCTTTCCGTCGTTCAGCACATTTCCGATCGCGTCGCCGTCATGTACCTCGGTAAGATGGTCGAGCTGTCCGACTGGAAGAGTCTGTACGCCGAACCGAACCATCCGTATACGCAGTCGCTGCTCTCCGCCGTGCCGGTCCCCGATCCGGACGTGCAGAAGAGCCGCAAGCGCATCATTCTTGCCGGTGATCCGCCGAGTCCGATCGACCCGCCGAGCGGTTGCCGTTTCCACACGCGTTGCCCGATCGCGCAGGGCAGATGTGCCGAGGAAGTGCCCGAGTTCCGTGAAATCGGCGCGGGCACTTCTGTGCTTGTCATTATGCGACGCCGTTCCCCATCAAGGAGTCGTACATCGACCTGTAAGGCCCCTCAGCCCTCATGACGCCAACCGATCAAACGTCCTCGAAAGCCCGCCTTTGGCGGGCTTTCTGCGGAATGTACGCTTGGATGTGAAACGCGAGGGCTGTCCGTACTTAGTCGCGAGCGTGGACGAGAAAAGTCTCATGCATGAGGGGACTTTGCTGGGATGGTCACTGCTCGGTTGGGGTTGCGCGGGTTTTGCTTTAGAGTGGTGGGATGAAAGTGCATCTGTGCAATAGATCCGGGAAGGGGCCGAGATGATCGACAGGCGTGCATTCCTAGGCGCTGCGGCATGCGGTGTGATGGGGCTTGGACTAAGCGGGTGCAGCCAGGTTGAGGGTGGCGATGCGGGCTCAAGTGATGACGTCCCGCCCTCATGGGTGACGTGTCGTATCGGCAAGCCCTCGGCAATCGACCCCCTGCTCGTCTCCGATCGGTTTGGCCTCCAGGTGCTTCATGCGCTTTTTTGCCCCCTCACGCGCATTGTGGACGGCGTGGCGACACCCGCTGCAGCCCGCAGCATTACCGCTTCCGATGACGCGCGCACGTTCACCTTCAGCCTTGTCGAAGGTGCGACGTTCCACAATGGTGAATCCGTCACGGCCTCTTGCTTCAAGCGGGCGTGGGAGCGTTTGGTCAAGCCGATGTCCGACGATACGGATGAGGATCGGACACACAAGGAGAATGGTGGCGAGGGCCTCGTAGCCGCTGGGGATCCTTGCTTTCCGCCATCGATGGGTATGATGCCCTGTCTGGCGGCCGGGCCTCGGAATTGGTCGGTTTGCGCTGTCCTGACGACCTCACGCTTACCGTGTCGCTTACCGAGCCGCATGCAGCCTTCGCCTCGATTGTCTCGCATCCAGCTCTCGGTCCTGTTCCCGCGAGTGCGGAGGACAATCCCGTTATGTTTTCGGAACAGCCCATGGGCAATGGACCGTTCATGTTAGACCGCCCGTGGAAGGGAAAGGGCGACATTCGGCTCACGCGCTTTGACGAGTGCGCATATGGTGCGAGCTTGGTGGATGGCGTCCTACTCGCCATTCATGACGACACCGTTGCCGCATACAACCATTTCCAGGCGGGTGTCCTCGATATCTGCGATGTGCCCGTTGACCAGTTGAAGGATGCCGAAGATGCGCGCGGCATTTCGTCGAGCGTGGGGATCATGAAACCGGGCGAGCGGTTCGTTCAGGGGCCTGAAGCCGGGTTGACGTACATGGTGTGCAACACGCGTGTGGCCCCGTTCGACAACGCCGTCTTTCGCCGTGCGATTTCCTGCGGTATCGACCGCGAAGCCCTTTGCAAGAAGGTGCTCAATTACAGCGCCGCTTCCGCCATGAGCGGTTGCCCATGCGTGGGCGAGGCGGTGTCGTGGGAGGCGTGCGCGTTTGATGCTGACCGGGCTCTGGAGCTCATAGAGGGGCTGAGCGCGCAGGAGCGGGAGGACGAGGCCCAGCAGACCATGGGTCTGCCGAAGAGTCAAAAGACGCTCCAGAGATGACGGCGGAGCCGCTGAATCTCGATTTCACCCTAACGTATCGCGAGGGGGGCGTGCAGGGGCGCATCGCCGACCAAATCGCGAGCGATTTGTCCGACTTGGGGCTGACGGTGAAGACCGCTGCGCTGCAGCGGAAGACCTCGCCGAAAGCCTTGATAAGGGCGATTGTGCGTGCTGCCTCGTCACGTTCGACCCGGCGGCTGCCACAATCGACACGGTGGTGTCCCAGTTGCTTGGCACCACGTCTGAGCGAGGCTCATGGGCGGGATACGAAGATGATGCGCTCACCGCCGCCCTCACCACCATGGCCGAGCAGCGCGACGCGACGGAGCGTACCGAGCGCGCAAGGGAGGCCCTTGTCCTTGCGTCCGAGGCGATGCCGATGATCCCCCTGGTGCATCCGGCGTATGCAAGGTCGCATCTGATCGCGTGCAGATGGCGAATGTCTTGCCGAACGGGCTCGTCGATCTTGGTTCCGTAGAGCTCGTCTAGCCCTAAATCCCCAGCGGGGAAGGGCGGATCTTTCTTACTGCCAGGCCCCGCCTCTCACCTGCGTTCAGAGGGATCTTTGCAGGTACTTCTTGCAAGGAAGTCTTCTGCAGGCCCTTTCGCAAAACTTTTTTGAAAAAGGGGCTTGCGCGAATGATGGGACTCGGGGTACTATCTTCTCGTTGCAGACGCGGTAACGCGAAAGCAAACGTCGGAGTGGCGGAATTGGCAGACGCGCTAGCTTGAGGTGCTAGTGACCACATTTCGGTCATGCGGGTTCAAGTCCCGCCTCCGACACCACGCATGTGAAACGCGAGCCCGGTTTGGGTTCGCGTTTTTGCTATATATCGCACGCGGCCGTGCGATTCGCCGGCAGCCCCCTCGCGCGTCCGCGTTATGTTGGTACGGCGGAGGTGGCGCATGGAACATATGCACAACGAGGAATTGAGCGACGTCGCCCGTTTGGTCGAGGTGACGAGTGACGCCGTCGCTATCTGTGATGCCGACGGCGCGGTACGCCATGTCAACCGCCAGTTTCTCGTCCTCCAGAAGATGAGCCGCTCCCAAGTCGTCGGCGCCGACATCAAAGACCTGCTCTACAGTTCGGGATTTGAGCGAGCCGCCGGTCACAAGATGCCTTTTTCGTCCGATGGCGAAGAGAACACGCTGATGCTCAAATTGCCCGACGGCTCCTTCATCCCCGTACGCGTACGTGCGCTTGAGCTCATCGAGACGGAGAAGGGCGACTGCCATGCGCATCGATATGTGGTCGCCATCCGCAGCCTCGAGGAGCAGTACGCCCACGATCGCAAGACGCAGCGCCTGCTTTCTGAGCTCCAAGCCGCCAATAAACGCCTCTCGGGCACGCTGTCGGTCATCATGTCCACGGTGGGCTCCAGCGATATGTCGACGTTGCTGGACACGGTGCTCAACCGCATGGCCGACACGCTCGATGCGGCGGGAACGACCATCTACTTTGCCGAGGGTGGCGGCTTCAAGCTGCGCGGTGTGAGCCGAGGCATTGCGGCCAGGTATGCACCCGATTTCATTCCCTATGGCGCGGGTGTGCCCACCACATCCTACGCGAGCAACGAGCCTGCCGACTGTCGCTGGTGCCCGTCGATCCCGCAGACCCTACGGCACCCGGCGCCTTTTATGACCTCGATGCCCGTGTGCGGCACAACGTGCGCCTGCAGGACATGCCTCCATTCAAGACCATGATTGCGGTCCCCGTGTACTTTGGAACGCAGGTTTTGGGCGTTGTTGAGCTCGGCTGGACGCGCCCGTGCAATCCGCGCATCTACGACGTCCGTGTTCTCGAGGTCATATGCGATTATCTGTCCATTGAGTTGATGGGGGTGGTGAGCAGTCTGCGTGCCGCGCGCACCTCGTCCCTCACGCGCTCGCTTAGTCGAATTCGCGAGCTTTTGTACGCGAACGGAAAGGACCCCATTGCGGCATGGACCGAGATGACAAGCGAAGTCACTGAGCAGTTGTCTTGCCACCTTTTGCCCGTGTTACATGATGTGGAGCGCGGTGCCTACGTGATTGACTTTGATGGCGGAAGCCGCATGGACCTTCCCTGCGACGTTGAGGAAATGTTTTTCTCGGTGACGACTCCCGCTGCCCGAGTGGGCGCTCCCGCATCGGCCGACCTGCTTGGTGACGAGGCGGGTGCCTCGCGGCGCCCGAGCCTCCCAAGCAGATTCGCTTGGCGCGTGTGGACCGCATCACCTGGGTCGGTGAGTGGCTTGAGCGTCACGGCCTTCCGTGCCAGGGCGTTTTCGTGGATATGGGTCGCGAGCAAGACGAGGGCGCATTTGTCGAAGACGACGGCCCGTTCGCCGCCGTCCTCCCGCCCCGTCGATTCTTGTTGCTACGTGATGATTCCCAAGAACCCGTGGACGATATGGAGTTCGATTACCTGACGCATCTCGCGCATGACTTCGAGCTCATCATGGACGGGGCCGTGCAGCAGAAGAGCGAGCGTCGCATTGCCCAGACCTTGCAGGCTGGCATGCGCAACGACCTTGGGGTTGTTCCGGGCATCACCTCGGATTCGCTGTATTCTTCCGCCACGCGCCAAGCGCTCGTGGGGGCGACTTCTACACCCTCATCCGCCTGCCCGACGATCGCGCCGTGATGATTTTGGGCGATGTGTCGGGAAAGGGCGTGGAGCTGCGTCGATGTCCGCGCTCGTCAAGACGGCACTCACCGCATATGCCTGGGAGGGGGCGAGCCCGGCGCGTATGGCGCGGTCGCTCAACCGCATGCTCATGAGTTTCTCGCGCGTGGAGACCTTCGTGACCATGTTCATCGCAAAGCTCGATCTGCGCCATGGGCGCGCGACGTATTGTTCGGCCGGCCATCCCCCCACCATGCTCGTGAAGGCCAACGAGGCCGATGGCGTGGAGGCGGAGTTGCTGAGCGTCCAGTCGGGTGTGTGGCGCCTTCTCGAGTATGGTGTACGAGAACGGTACCTTCTCGTTTAACCCCGGGGACATTCTCTTTATGTACACCGACGGTGCCATCGAGGCCCGCGATGCTGCAGGCGAGTTCTTTGGCGAGGCTCGTTTGCGTGAGGTGCTGCTTCGTGCCGCTGCTGAGGGCGTTGAAGGCCTGTGCGCACAGGTTCTGGATGAGCTCGATGCATTTACGGGTTCGGCACTCGATGACGATATCGCCCTCGTGGCGTTGAGGTTCGACCGGCGCGGCGTCTGATGCGTTTGCGTGCGAGGGTATCGGTGGACGGTGAACGGGGAACCATAGCAACATGAACGAGTGGAATGACATAGCCGTAATCGCCCCGGCGGGCGATATCGATATCGCTTCGGTACCGCGCCTGCGTGAGCAGGTCGATGCCCTCATCGAAAACGGGGTACGGCGCATTCTGGTGAACTGCCAGAATGTGAGTTTCATCGACTCGACGGGGCTGGCGTTCCTGCTCGTGCGCGCGCGGACGCTATTCGATCGCGAAGGGCTGCTCTCGCTGGTGAACACCTCTCCCCAGGTGGTTCGCTTTCTCCAGATCGCCCGCCTGCTGGACGCCCTGCATGTTTCGGCCGCAGAAAAGCCGCCTATTCCGGTGCTTGCGCCCGATGCGCCGCCCTGTGGAGCAAAACGCTCGCCATTCGCCCGGCGTCGAGAACCTGGGCATGTACCGGCACCGCATCGCTGAGTTGCTGGGTGGCCTGCCGCTGTCGCGCGATGACTGCTTCGACACCGCTTTGGCGGCGGGCGAAGCGCTGTCGAAATGCCTACGATCATCTGCGGCGC
>ENA-OQBJ01001132-OQBJ01001132.1-human-gut-metagenome-genome-assembly--contig:-NODE-1132-length-11207-cov-3.594856_pt1 | contig 11207 bp, 17 predicted proteins | sample MGYA00242743_ERZ504545 | MGnify/ENA primary metagenome ERZ504545 (study PRJEB26092, sample SAMD00036252) | human gut metagenome | host: Homo sapiens | study: EMG produced TPA metagenomics assembly of...
CGATTCAAAAAACGCTATGGTTAAATAAAATCTAAAAAATGTAATAAATGATTTTTTTTTCATTTTTTCTTCCTTAATACTACCAAACGCTGTCACTGATATCCAGTGACAGCGCCCCTAATCTTTGTATTATATTTTCGCAGAAATTCTCTACACTCTCTGCTTTGTTTTATTTTGCTGCTTTTCCTGTAGAAAGTTCTCCAACTGTTGTGTGAACACACTCATCACTTGCCGGATCACCAACCTGTACCGGATAGTCATCATGCATTAGCCACTCATACCATCCACCATCATACACAGAAATGTTATCATATCCATTTTCATAAAGTACAAGAAATGGTACGGTTGCTCTCCAGCCTGTTCCATCATCATTTGTAAACCATAACAGATTCTTTCGAACACCTAGCTTTACTCTGTTACAAAAGCTGCGGATACATCACCGTCTTTTGCTCCATTCTCAATGATAAACAAATTATCTGTATCAAATCCTGCATCTTTCATTACTGAAATTGCTGTTTTTGCACATTTATTACCACTGTAGCAGAGAATATATACAGGCTCATCCTTGTCCATCTTGTCTTTTGCAAGATTGTACATCTCTGTCTGTGCTTCCGGTGTATCAAATTCCTTCAGGCTGCACTGAAGTGTTCCTTTCAGATGACCTGCTTTATAGGTATCATCATCACGAACATCTAAAAATTGTACATCTTTATCTCCTACCTTGTCAACGGCATCCTTTCCTGATACATATTTCCAATCGATATTTTCTTCTGTACGGTCTGTGGTCAATGCCCCATTTTCTTTACCAAGTGCTTCTGCTCCACCTTCTACTGTATAGATGGATGTTGGTTCAATTCCTGCATCTCTTAATACAGCTGTTGCTTTTTCAGCTCCACGTTTTCCACTGTTGCAGATAACATAGATATCTTTTCCGTCATTCAGATGATCTTTGGCATAAGTTGTCATCTCATCTACCAGGGAATCGTCCTCCAATGGGAAGATCGGGCACCACTCTGAATTTGCAACTCTTCCTTTGGAATAATTTTCCCATTCTCTTACATCTAACACGTGAACTCCGTCTGCAATTACTGTATCTGCCGCGGATACATACTGGTATTCATCATCTGCCAGTTCTTTCTTTTCCTCTGTATCCTTTTTATCATCCGTCTGTTCTGTCTTCGTATCTGCTGTCTTATCATCAGCCTTTGATCCACATCCAACAACCATTGTTCCTGTCATTGCAGCTACCAGTAATAATGTCACAATTTTCTTTTTCATCTTATTTTTCCTCTTTTCTTCTTTTTTAATTAAAACTCCAGTTTCTTTACAATATTTTTCATCTGTACCCCGTGTACAAGACTTGCTCCGCCGCGGATCGCCGCTGCTACATGTACCGCCTCTGTCATCTGTTCTTCGCTGACACCTTTATCCAGCAGTCGTTCGTGTAAGCATCAATACAATATGGGCACTGTACGGTATGTGCCACTGCAAGTGCGATCAATGATTTCTCTCTTGCAGTCAGCGCACCCTCTTCGAATACCGCATTGTAATAAGCAAAGAATTTTTCTGCCAACTCTGATGCTTTTTCCCCGATTGTCCCAAACTTTGCAAGATCCTCCGGATTGTAATATGTTTCCATATTCTTTTTCCTCCCTTTTTTTTATTTTCCGGACTGTCTGTCCATATATATCTTTCTCAGCATAAAAATTAATGCCGAAAGAGAAAACAAAATCAATAATGCTGTTACAAGAAGTTTCGCTCCGCCAGTCAGCATACCGCCCACATAAGAATAGACGATGGTTGCCGGTAACTGTCCGATTCCCGTAGCAACAAAGAATGAAACAAATGACATCGAAGTAAGACCTGCCGCATAACTAACAATGTCAAATGATACAAACGGAAGAAGACGACAGATTAAAATCGTATTCTTTCCATAACGTTCAAAAAATGTATCAATTTGTTCAAGACCTGTTTTACTTGTTAATTTTTCCGCCACGTCACGTCCTAATATTTTTGCAATATAAAAGCATATGGCTGCTCCCGCCATTGCACTGCTCCATGAAAGAATCGCACCTTTCCACCATCCAAACAGGCTGGCATTGGCAAATGTAATTAAAAATGCCGGAAGAGGTGCTGCGATTGACTGAAAAATCATCAACAAGAAAGACATCAGTGCCGCATATACCCCATATGACGCAACAAAATCTCTTACAACTGTAAAGTCTCCGCTTGCAAACATCTTAAATATCCGGTTCATTGTCTTATGTATCCCCGGTACCCATAAATATGCAGCAATGCATACCAGTAAAACTATGATCAAGATTCCCTTTTTTATCCAATCATTTTTCTTTTTCATATATTCCCCCTTCATTCATGACTTGCATGCTATCATTAAATATTATTTTACCAATAAATAATCTATCTGTCTAATTGTGTTTATTGATATGTTTTCATCATTTATATATTATTTCTATATATGCATACTTTCATCAAGTCCCTGCTTTTACCGGATAACAATACAAAGCACACAGAAAAATCGGATCTTTAAGATTTTTCTATATGCTTATTTTTTACTTATCCTTATTCAGTTTCTTTTCCAAGCCTGATTTTTTCCATTTTCTTCACAAATTCCTCATCCGCATGGTCAAACAGATAGTTCCTGTCACTGACCCGTTGTTTTTCATTATCTTCTTCAATCAATTTCTTTGTATATTCAATCTCTTCTAAGAAATCTCTGGAAGAAATACGGGTTCCACCCTGCCCCATCGTGATTACCTGCTCTACCCCATCGGAAGTCACGACCGTCACATGATACTTTCTTCCGATATGATGAACGACCTTTTCAATGTACTGATCGGCAGTTTCGGCTTCTTTGGTATATACGACATGGATATTATGATACTTCTGGATCTCCAGTGCATAGCCTTCTACCTTGTATGCGTCAAATACCAGAATCAGGACACATTTCTTATACCCCTGATAATTACACAGGATATCCATCAGTTTATCTCTGGCAGCCTCGATGCTGACTTTTGCCAGTTCTTTCAGCTCTTGCCATGCAAAAATAACATTGTATCCGTCAACCAGCAGGTATTCCTGCATAGCCTCTTCTTTTTTGCGCTGTTTTTTTGCATACTCACTTTCGTAAGTTTTTGGTGTCAGTCCACCTTTTCTTTCTACTTTTCCATATGTGCGGATAAAGATTTCTTCCAGTTCTTTTTCTGCTGCTTTAGAATAGACTCCCGGTGTTCTGGCCGCTCTCGGTACCTGTCTTGCTGCCTGCTCTGACTGCCTCTTTGCTTCTTCTAATGCCTGTTCTTTTTCAAGCTGATTCTCCAAATGCATGTACTCTGGCACTTGATTCCATGGAACGTTAAATCCTGCACCATGGGAACAGAAGACGGATCCTGTCGGATTCTCGATATCGCGCTCCGGATCATAACCAATCTCTTCGATCACTGCCTCTGCGTTCCGGCAAGGTTCATAGCCGCGGAACGTACAGGTCAGATGTCCCTGTCCTCTTGTATAAGAATTCACTTCCATCTGATAATCCCGCATACCTGTAACCGGTGCATATCCCTCGATCGTCGTCATCTCTCCTTCTGTCTGCGGTGTACCGGTCTCCCCATTCATCCGCTGAATATCTGTAAGTGCCCGTCCGATCATTCCCGATGGAATTTCCAGCTGAAAATCATAATACGGTTCCAGCAGCATACTTTCGGCCTGCATCAGTCCTTGGCGCACCGCACGGTAGGTTGCCTGCCGGAAATCCCCGCCTTCGGTATGTTTCAGATGTGCCCGTCCTGCCGTCAGTGTGATCTTCATATCCGTGATCACAGAACCTGTCAGCACACCCCTGTGTTCTTTTTCCAGAAGATGGGTAAGGATCAGACGCTGCCAGTTCTTGTCTAACATATCCTCACTACAATCCGTTCCGATCACAATACCGCTGCCTCTTTCTCCCGGTTCCATCTTCAGATGTACTTCCGCATAATGCCGGAGCGGTTCGAAATGCCCCACACCTTCCACTGTATTCTGGATGGTCTCTTTATATACGATATTTCCCGTATCGAATTCCACATCTACACCAAACCTGTCTTTGATCAGACTTTTTAATATCTCGATCTGGACTGCTCCCATAAGTTTTGCATGAATCTCTCCCAGTTCTTCATTCCATACGATCTTAAGCATTGGGTCCTCTTCTTCGAGTATACGTAAATTTCCGAGCATTTTGTGGACGTCACACCCTCCGGGAGTTCGATCTTGTAGCTTAAGACAGGCTCCAGTGCCGGTGCTTCGGAATCGCATTCTATGCCAAGGCCTTCACCTGGATAAGTATAATTCAATCCGGTTACTGCACATACCATGCCGCTTTTCGCTTCCTGTACCATCTCATATTTTTCACCGGAATAAATGCGGATCTGATTGACCTTTTCTTCCCAGCTGTTCATAACTGTCTCAGATCTATCTTGTGCAAGGTCGGATTCCTTCTTACTCTGCTGCTTTCCTGCTATTCCGGTCAATGTATCTTTTACCTTCAAAGTTCCGGATGTCACTTTCAGATACGTCAACCGGCTGCCAGCTGGATCTCTGGATATCTTGAAAACTTTCGCGCCAAAATTACTTGTATTAGTATCTGTGCTATTTATCTGTTCATTCTTTTCAACATAACCAGTCATCCCATCCATGAATTCCTGTACGCCTTCCATCTTCAGCGCCGAACCAAAATAACACGGATATGCTTTCCTGTTACCGATTATCTCAGCAATTGTATCCTCTTCTATTTTCTCCGACTCCAGATACTCTTCCATCGCTTTCTCATCACACATGGCAAGACTGTCATACGTTTCTTCCGTTATCTCCGAAAAATCGATACACCCTTCATCCAGTCTGTTCTGCAGATCTGCCAGTACCTTTGCCTTATCCGTTCCCACCTGATCCATCTTATTGATGAATATGAACGTCGGTATCTGATATCTTTTGAGCAGTCTCCAAAGCGTACGCGTGTGTCCCTGCACACCATCGGCACCATTGATCACCAGGATCGCATAATCCAGTACCTGTAAGGTACGTTCCATTTCTGCAGAGAAATCCACATGCCCCGGTGTATCCAGGAGCGTTATCCCCAGATTTCCCATCTTTAATTCTGCCTGCTTGGAAAAGATCGTGATTCCTCTTTCCCGTTCCAGCTCGTATGTATCTAAAAATGCATCTTTATGATCTACCCGTCCAAGTTTTCTGATCTGCCCACTTAAGTAAAGCATACATTCCGATAATGTTGTTTTCCCGGCATCTACGTGAGCCAGGATTCCAATTGTAATATGTTTCATAATTTCTTTCCTTATTATCTGTCGTTATCAGTCACTATTACCATTACTTATCAGTATTCTTTTTTACGATATTCTTATTATACATCATAATTTATATTTTGTACTTTTTTTTCATAATTTTGCAATTTACTATTGTTTTTTCCTGAAAAATCTGTTTGACTATTAGTGAGGACATATTAAAAAAATAATAAATAAGCGAGGTATTGTTATGAAACCAATAAAAGAAGGTAAAGTCCGTGAAATTTATGATAACGGAGACAGCCTGATTATGGTTGCCACTGATCGTATCAGTTGTTTTGACGTAATTCTTAAGAATATTGTTTCCAAGAAAGGAACTGTTCTGACGCAGATGTCTAAATTCTGGTTCGACCTGACAAAAGACATTCTTCCAAACCACATGATCTCTACTGATGTGAAAGATATGCCTGAATTCTTCCAGAAACCAGAATATGACGGTAACAGCATGATGTGCAAAAAGCTTGAGATGCTTCCAATCGAATGTATCGTACGTGGTTACATCACAGGAAGCGGATGGAAGAGTTATCAGGAAAATGGTACTGTATGCGGCATCAAGCTTCCGGAAGGATTAAAAGAATCGGATAAGCTTCCAGAGCCAATCTATACACCATCTACAAAAGCTGAGATCGGAGATCATGATGAAAATATTTCTTACGAGCAGAGCATTGCCCACCTTGAGAAATATTTCCCTGGTAAAGGCGAAGAATATGCAGCCAAGCTTCGTGACTGTACGATCGCTCTCTATAAAAAATGTGCAGACTATGCATTAAGCCGTGGTATCATTATCGCAGATACAAATTCGAATTTGGTCTTGATGAAAATGGTAATATGGTTATCGGTGATGAGATGCTGACACCGGACAGCTCTCGTTTCTGGCCTGTAGAAGGTTATGAACCGGGACACGGACAGCCGTCGTTCGACAAACAGTTTGCACGTGACTGGCTGACTTCTCACCCGGATAATGACTGGAACCTTCCGGATGATATTGTCCAGAAAACAATTGACAAATATCTTCAGTGCTACAAGATGATCACAGGTGAAGAACTTGCTTAATTTTCCTGTATCCAGAGAATCAAACTCCTTGCGGTTCTCTCAGATATCTGATTAGGTAGCGATACATACTCCCGTCGGCAACTGTCTCATTGACAGTTTCTGAGGGAGTTTTATTATATTTACAGAACTTGCCATCGACAACGTCTCTTGTATATTTGGATATCTACAGGATCTGCCGATGACAGTTTTTACATTTTTATACAAAATTCTATAGAAAGAAGTGGCTTTATATATGCAAAAAACATATTTTTACCGTGGACTTTTCTATCTCATGGGACTTCTTATTCTCGCTCTGGGAATCACGCTGAACACAAAAACCGGCCTCGGTGTATCTCCTATCATCTCAGTGTCATTCAGTATCTCTACGATCTGGCACTTTAATTTTGGAAATACTACACTGGTTCTTTATGCTCTTTTTGTTGTCGTAGAGATGATCCTACATACGATCCGAAGTCTCCATGCCAGACAATCGGAAGGTCTTCCTCTGGAACACGCTAATCACATGAACCTGAAACTGGTCCTTTTTATGGACATTTTACAATTCCCGCTAAGCCTGATTTTCACCCGGTTCCTGAATATATTTTCCGGTATGATCCTGATCTTTGGACAACTTATCCGGATTCTTTTGCCGGAAGTTTTCCCGGAAGGATCCTCTTTCTGATCATTGCCATCATTCTGACAGGCGTCGGTGCCGCCATGTCTTTGAACATGCGTATCATCCCAAATCCCGGAGATGGAATTGTTCAGGCAATCTCCGATTTCATCCACAAAAGCGTAGGATTTACCAAAAATTGTTTCGACCTTTTTAATATCTGTCTGACAATCTCTGTTGGTCTTATCTTTGCGCATCACCTGGTAGCATCGGAATCGGAACGGTCCTTGCCGTGATCGGGGTCGGACGTGCTATCGCCGCATTTAATCATTTCTTCAAACAGCCGATGGCAGTACTTTCCGGTATGAACGAATCTTAATGATCTCTTAATCCGTGTTCACAGCTATTTCTTCATCTTTGGCTCAAAGATCAGGGACGCCAGATAGCCAAAGATGAGAGCCGCTGATATACCTACTGCACTGGCTTTAAATCCTCCCATAAAGATTCCGATAAATCCTTCTTTTTCTACGGCTTCTTTTACACCTTTCCACAGAAGATTTCCAAACCCCAGTAACGGTACACTGGCTCCTGCTCCGGCAAAATCCTGAATAACCGGATATATCTTAAATGCTCCCAGTACAGAACCGCTGCAGACCAGAAGCACCATGATTCTTCCGGGCATCAGCTTCGTCCTGTCCAGCAGTATCTGCGTCAGAGCACAGATCAGTCCCCCTACCCAGAATGCATTGATATAATCCATAATCTTTTCCTCCTAGCAATGTTCTAAGACAATTCCATGTGCGATCCCCGGTACACTGGCTCCTTCATTATAACTGACGGTTGACATAAGCGCTCCCGTCGGTACAAAGAGTACACGTTTCCACTCTCCTCTTGATATCTTTGGCAGGATATAAGCGGATAATGTTGCGGCCGCACAACCACAGCCACTTCCTCCGGCATGTGTATCCTGCAGATTCTGATCAAAGATTGTCATTCCGCAATCCATATGATTTATCTTGATATCATGTTCTTTTCCCCTCATAAGGTCGAATAAAATACTCTGCCCCACATAGCCAAGATCTCCGGTAATGATCCTGTCGTAATCTGTTTCTTTTCTTTCAAAATCCTCCAGATTCTGAATGATCGTATCACATGCGGCCGGAGCCATACATGCTCCCATATTCTGTGAGTCTTTCAGACCGTAATCCACAATTTTTCCTACTGTCACCCCGGTTATCCTCACATGACTTCTATTTTCCCCACGATAAATGCTCCGCTTCCGGTCACTGTCCAGTGCGCCGATAATGGTCTCTGATTCGCATATCCGAGAGGAAAACGGAATTCTTTCTCAGCACTTCCGAAATGACTGGATGTTACCGCCAGCATCCGTTCTCCATATCCCGCAGCTACACTCATCGAAGCCAGGGCAAGTGCTTCTCCGGAAGTCGAACATGCTCCATATAATCCGAACATCGGGATCTGAAGTGTCTCTACTCCCATTGAAGTTGCCACTCCCTGCCTTAACAGATCTCCACCGAACAGATAACGGATACTCTCCGGTGCCAAATGTGCTTTACCAAGAGCCAGAAGACATGCTTCCTTCTGCATGGTGCTTTCTGCTTCTTCCCAGGTATTCTCCCCGAAAAGATCTTCCTCTGCCACCATATCGAACATACCGCCCAAAGGTCCTTCTCCTTCTTTTTTCCCAACAACCGAAGCACTCTCTTCAAGGTACGGAGATACCTCAAAGGCTATACTTTGCTTTCCCTTTATCATTCATCTTATCCTTTCCCGACATATTTACATATCTGAGATCCTCTGCCGTCATAATACTCCGACAATTCTTAACAGCCAGTAGAACAGTCCCAGAACCCAGCTTGTAAAGATTCCATACAGAATCACCGGACCTGCAATCGTAAATATCTTACAGCCGATTCCCATAACCTGTCCTTCTTTTTTGTATTCGATTGCCGGTGCTGCCACCGAATTGGCAAATCCGGTGATCGGAACCAGTGCTCCGGCTCCGCCCCATTTTGCAATCCTTGGATAGACATTGAATCCCGTCAGTACTGCACTCAGAAATACCAGAAGCATAGAACACCAGCCGCCACTTATATCTTTATCTAATCCTGCCTTCTCACAGATATTCAAAATCCCTTGTCCCAGCACGCAGATTGCGCCTCCCGTTACGAATGCTTTTGTCATATTAGCAGGCAGATTATGCACCGGTGTTTTTTGCTTTACATAATTTTCATAAGCCTGCTGCTGTCTTTTTTTTATCCATTTTTTACCACCTTTTCCAAAAAAACAGTAATGCTCCTAATCCTTTTCCAAAAGCGATTCCTATAATGATCGCTCCAATCCCTCTCACAAGCCGGATTCTCCTGATGAAGATCGGAAAGAGATCCAGCATCTCAGTAAGAGCCATCGCCCAGCATCCTACAAAGATTCCACCGAAAAGTCCCGCCAGCGGAACCAGCCAGCTTCCGTATGGTATCGTGGGATGATAGACAGAGATGATTGCTCCGATACTGCCGCCCACTGCAATGGCATCTTCATAGAGCATAACATGCTCACCTGTATGTGTCCTGTCCGCAAAATCCGACACCACCCCCAGTCCGATAATAAAAGAAAATAAACCTCCGGCCGCCGTAATTCCGGCACTAAGTCCCAGAATTGCCAGGAATATGTTTTTCATCCACATCCAATTCTTTCTCCTTTCTGGAGTACGTTTCCACAAGCGTCGTCTGTATATCATTTTCATACAGTCGCATCTCTACCTCCATTGGTGTCGGATCTACCGACAGCCGTTTTTTACCGAAATGATTAAAGAATGTCAGAATTCCGATGATAATACCAATACAATACATAAATTCCAGAATCGTAAATCCATTCGACTTTGTTCCGGTCAGAAGTTCGTATATCTGTCCGAACATTTTTGTCACGCCTACATCATTATTGAATGCCATTGTTGAAAATGCCGCTCCGAAAAAACTGATCAGCATCACCATGACAATCTTCGCCACGTGAATAACTCCGCCTTTTCCATCCTGTTCTTCATATGTCACGATGAAATCCGTCTCCCCGATATTTTCCACAGAAGCCTCCGGATAGATTTCATGGATCTTCTGTATCACTTTTAAGACCGACATGACCACTCGTCTTTCCCTTTTATTATCCGGGTGATGAAATGTCAGAAGATGCGTACTTCTGATTCTGGCCAGCATTGCAGGATTGACGCATTCAATCTTCAATACATCTCCAAGCGTTACCGACTTTTTTGCGACCTCTATATTCCGGTCTGCTTTTATATATATATCATCAGAATTCGCGGTCATCTTCTTCACCTCCTGTTTATCTCATCATTTTTTGCAGTTATTTCCATTCTTTTTATCAGTGTTCCTTCATTGACTCCGTGATTGCCTCTTACATCATGGAAGTAATAAATCAGCCCGATGATCACTGCCAATGTCACAACAAAGATCAGGCACATCCTGATCTTTCTTCTGGCATCCTCCATCTTACTCACCCTTTCCATCCAAGTTTCATGAGTTAGTATGGCTGATTTTCCAGAATATATTCATGATGTGCCTGTCAGATACGTTCTCTTAGATTTTTTAATATTTTCTTTTCCATTCTGGAAACCTGAACCTGGGAAATTCCCATTTCTTTTCCTACCTGAGTCTGTGTCTTTTCGGCAAAATATCGCAGATAGATCAGTTTTCTTTCTTCTTTATCCAGACTTGTCAGAAGCTCTTTTAACAGCAGATGATCCAGTACTCTTTCTTCCGCACCGTCCTCCTTTCCTACTTTTTCCATCAGTGAAATCTCCTGTCCTTCTTTTTTGTATACCGGCCGGTGTAGTGATTCTACATCCGTACATGCATCCATCGCCATCGTAAGTTCTTCCGGTGACACATCAAGATACTCTGCAAGTTCTGTGACCGACGGCTCCCTTCCAAGCTTTCTTCCGAGTACTTCCTGGGCCTGATATCCTTTATAAGACAGTTCTTTTAACGACCGGCTTACCTTTATCATCCCATCATCTCTTAAGAAGCGCTTGATTTCTCCACTGATCATCGGGATAATGTATTATAGTGGAAATTTTGAAATTTCTTTATCCAATAGGGTAATTATCTTGAATAAGATATATGAAATTTTACACGCAAGAAGATGTATCCCCTTGCGATGTATTAACTATAGAAATGTAATTT
>ENA-OQBJ01001133-OQBJ01001133.1-human-gut-metagenome-genome-assembly--contig:-NODE-1133-length-11201-cov-11.374029_pt1 | contig 11201 bp, 14 predicted proteins | sample MGYA00242743_ERZ504545 | MGnify/ENA primary metagenome ERZ504545 (study PRJEB26092, sample SAMD00036252) | human gut metagenome | host: Homo sapiens | study: EMG produced TPA metagenomics assembly of...
TTGGTATTACCATGAACAAAATTATCACCTCGATGAGTATTTTCTCGAAACTTTTTGTTTAACTTTGCAGCCGAATCTTCAACTGCATCTTTAAAGATATCCATATATTGTCAAGTCCTGTATTCATATAATTTTGCGTTTGTCGTGATTTGCAAAAGTTACTGAAAACCAGTGACTTGACCAACTTTTTATAGTTAAGTTTTCATAAGCATTTCTTAATATAAGTTATTGATTTATAGACGATTAAATGTTAATTTAACGCAGTATTGATATGAGAAATTTTACTTTTAAAGGGCTGTTTTTGGCAGCAATGTTTATGGTATTAGGCAGCTTGGCAATTCAAGCAGCTGATAATGGCTTGATTACAAGACAAGTTACAGTTAAGGTGTATGAGGCCGGTACTTTGAGTGAAAAAATTGCATATAATAAGATGTATAAGATTACTAATCTGAAGATTATTGGTGAGATAAATGGTACGGATTTGCGAGTGATTCGTGAAATGGCAGGGAATGCGTTTGGTCATGATACAGATGGGAAACTATCTGTATTGGATTTGTCAGACGCAAAGATTGTAAAAGGCGGAGATTTTTATTATGAAGCAGATTTGGAATATAATGGTACTCATGAGTATGAGTGTTATTATACATCTAATGATAAGATTGGCGATTACGCCTTCTTTCGCTGTAGTGGCTTAACAAGTTTAACCCTCCCTTCTGGTGTTACCGAGATTGGCGATTACGCCTTCTTTCGCTGTAGTGGTTTAACAAGTTTAACCATCCCTTCTGGTGTTACCGAGATTGGCGGTAACGCCTTCTATTGCTGTAGTGGCTTAACAAGTTTAACCATCCCTTCTGGTGTTACCAAGATTGGCGATTCCGCCTTCGATTTCTGTAGTGGCTTAACAAGTTTAACCATCCCTTCTAGTGTTACCTGGATTGGCGATAACGCCTTCTCTGGCTGTAGTGGTTTAACAAGTTTAACCCTCCCTTCTGGTGTTACCGAGATTGGCAGTCGCGCCTTCTCTGGTTGTAGTGGTTTAACAAGTTTAACCCTTCCTTCTAGTTTAACTTCCATTGGTGATAGAGCATTCCGTGGATGCAGTGGTTTGACTTCTATTTATGTATATACAGAAAAACTACCAAGTATTGGAAGTGACGTTTTTTATGGCTGCAATGCAAAAAAAATGTACTGTTTATGTTCCAAAGGGAACTTATGATGATTATTGGTTGTCTGAATTTGGTTATTTTGAGAACATCGTAGAGTTTGAAGCAACAGGCATCAATAATGTAATCACCTCAAATGACGCCAAGGAACTCTCTCGCTATTCCGTGAATGGTCAGCGATTGTCTGCTCCTACCAAGGGTTTGAACATCGTGAAGTATAGCGATGGCAGTGTGAAGAAAGTTGCTATTCAATAGCTTCGGCTAAATTATCAGATAAACATGGAGATGGATAATATTTTTATACTTAAGCAGTTTGTGGCAATTGATGAGCTAAAGCTTCATCTATAAGTAGTGCCATGGATGAGTTTTGTGAAGTCTATGCTAGAGCTGTTCTGAAACTGTTATTTCTGTTGACTGAGGAAGAAAATATTTATGGCGTTCCTCAGAGGGAATATTTTTTCAATCCAAAGAACAGGGCAGTTTTTGGGAGTTTAGAGCGTTCAAACATTGTTGGCATCTGTGCTATCAAACATTGTGGAGATGATGTGAAATTGGAAACATTTTCTTATAAAGGGCAGTCCTATAGATTTTCTGTCTATTACGGGAATTTCCTACAACCGGAAAGAAAATGGGTAACAGTAGGGGGTATACCTTTAACGGATATAGTTTTGTGGGAGCAAATCTACAATTGTTTATGTCGAGAATATGAAGAGGTAATACATAAGCATTGACCACCTCCCATAAGGTAATATGTTTTACGAGATTAGTCTGATAAAATATGTCGGACTATAGATGAATCTAAGATACGCAGATGAATATTTTTAATAAATAAAAAATTAAAATTATGATAGAAAAAATTCTTCTAGCATTAGTTTTAATGGTATGTGTCAGAGTACACATATTAATTAAGCATTAAAAACATTCTTTGCTATTTGCTACGGCAAATAAAAATGTTTTAGATATTGATGTAGTTTTCTGCATCTCATCAATTAGGCAACGATGGCAGTACTTGCTTCTTAAAGATTTCTGCTATTGGGCACGAGTAATCGTGCCCTTTTTATGTTTCTGAAGAGTTAAATCGATGAAAAAGTTTGGCGTTATCGAGTAAAAAGTGTACTTTTGCTGCAAAAATATGTGTCTTGACACAAAAAATTTCAATGAAATGATGTATTTTGAACGCAAGGAATATCTAGATAAGCTCATCTCTGCCGAAGGCAATGGGATGATAAAGATTATCACTGGCATCCGCCGATGTGGTAAATCTTTTCTTCTTTTCAACATCTTTTGCAAGCATTTGCTTGAAAGAGGTGTTGCGGAAGACCATATCATACAAGTAAATCTTGAAGACCGTAGAAACAAGAAACTCCGTGACCCGGATGCACTCTTAGAGTATATTGATGCTCAGATGGTTGACAAGGAGAAGTATTACATTCTTCTTGATGAGGTTCAGATGGTGAAGGAGTTTGAGGATGTGCTCAACTCTTATCTCCATGTAGAGAATGCTGAGGTGTACGTAACAGGTTCCAATGCCCGGTTCTTGTCAAAGGATGTAATCACAGAGTTCAGAGGGCGAGGATGGGAAATCCGAATTCATCCATTGAGCTTTTCTGAATACTACGAGGTTGTAGGAGGAGAGATGCAACAAGCTTTGGAAACCTATTATCTTTATGGTGGATTGCCTGCTGTGGTGCAGATGAAAAGTCCAGAAGCCAAGCAAAACTATCTTCGAGAGATTTATGAGACCGTTTATCTGAAAGATGTATTGGACCGAAATTGCTTGAAGAATCCAGAGGGAATGAAAGAGCTGGTACGTCTCCTTGCATCTACGATAGGTTCTTGTACCAATGTCTTGAAAATCTCCAATACGTTTAAATCGGCTGGTGGAGTAGAGATAAGTGGCAATACTATCAGCAAGTATTTGGAATACCTGCAGGATTCCTTCATCATCAGCGAGGCTTTGCGCTATGATGTGAAGGGACGCAAATACATTGGTGCTGGTACCAAGTATTACTTCGAGGACATCGGTATCAGAAATGCCGTGCTTGATTTCCGACAGATAGAATACACTCATATTATGGAGAATGTTATCTATAACGAGCTTCGCAAACAAGGCTATGGTGTGGATGTCGGTGTAGTGGAGAGCTTCAAGCGGGATGAGAATGGCAAACTGCAGCGTAGGAATCTTGAGATTGATTTCGTGGTGAACCGTCATGATGAACGCCTCTATATCCAGTCGGCTTATGCCTTGCCTGATAAGGAGAAGGTTGATCAGGAGCAGGCTTCTCTTTTGAATGTAAACGATGGCTTTCGCAAACTGATAATCGTAGGGGATAGGTATCGTTCGGGTTATAATGAAGAAGGCATTCTGATGATGAGTCTCTCCGATTTCCTTTTGGGGAAAGAAAATAAGGGATAGATGGTCTTGAAGAAAATATCAAGGGCGGAAGAACAACTGGGGTTAACAGAGTTAACAGTTAACAGTTGTTTTTCCGCTCTTTTTTTGTTTCTGAGTATTTCGTTTATAGGTTTCTATTCCTTCCTTAATATCAAAAATGTGCAAGTTTGCCGAAAAATCATATTAATGGGAATTTTCAATTATCGCCTTTAACTCTTCCAGGTTATCCGCCACTTCTATCACATCTCGCCAATCGTCGCGAATCATGCTTTTCTCTGCCATGTCATCCAATAGGGCGATGGTTGAGTTCCAGAAGCCTTTCATGTTGTAGAGAATCACCATTTTGTGATGGTAGCCGATGGTGTGGGCAGCAGCGATGGTGAAGATTTCATCCAGGGTGCCGACGCCGCCAGGAAGGGCTACGAAGATGTCGCTCTGGGCAAGCATCAGGTCCTTGCGGTCGCTGAGATTATCACACGGAATCTCGATGTCGAGGTCTGGGAAGGTTCTGCCTCCTCGCTCTACAAGCGTAGGAACCACACCGATGGTTCTGCCGCCATTCGCCTTTACTGCCTTGCCGATGCAATCCATCAGACCGGAGTTGCAGCCGCCGAAAACCAGGTCGTGGCCGTTCTCAGCCATCCACTTTCCCATCTCTTCAGTCAATGTGAAGAAGTCGGGGTCGATATTCTTATTTGCTGAACAAAAAACTGCTATTTTCATGTCTTTATTTTCTATTTGATGATGTTTTATCTGTTGTTATGAATGTTTTATCCGTTTTTTATAAATGTTTTAGGCAAAGGTACGCAAAAATATCGAGATTATTGGGCTCTTTTTGCGGATAATTTCTTAATTTTGCAAACAATAACTAATCTTATAAACAGGAAGATAGATTTCTAATAAAACAAGACAAGAGAATGAAAAGGATTATCACATATAGTATCATCGCTTTGTTGCAGGCATCGGTGGCGCTTGCACAGACCTCCGTGCCGTTTGCAAAAACCTCTCCGAAGCCGAAGTTTCAGAAGCGGGAGAAGTATGAATGGCAGGGAGAGATTCCTACCTATGTAGAAACGCTGAAGAAGGAACTGACCTATCCGATGGCTTGGGGAAACAGTCCTATCAGGAACTTCAAGAAGTGGAAGAAGGCGGCAAGGGCGAAAGTGTTTGAATGCATGATGACGCCTCCGAAGGCGGCTGCAGCGTGGGATATGGAAGTGCTCGGTGAGGAACAGAGAGACGGATATAAGGCGCAGAAAATCGCCTTTAATATCAACGCCTATTCCCGAATTACGGCTTATCTCCTGATTCCGGACGGCAAGGGACCATTCCCAACAGTCAATGCGCTTCATGATCATGGTGCTCATCTCTTTATCGGAAAGGAGAAGATGATTCGCCCTTTCTTTACTCCGGAAGAAAAAGATTCCCCTACGAAGCAGGCGCTCTGTCAGGAGATTCTGGATGATGCGGATGCGTGGGCAAGGCAGCTTTATGATAATCAGTACGTGGGCGATTATCTGGCGAAACATGGCTACGTAGTCTTTTCGGCAGATGCTCCGATGTGGGGAGAACGAGGCCGAAAGGAGGGCGTAGATAGAAACAAATACGACCTGATAGCCGGCAACATGATGATGCTGGGTAGAGACCTCTCTGCTTCATGACTTACGATGATATTTCCAGTACCGAGTTTCTGGCTTCGCTGCCGATGTAGATGCGAAGCGTATCGGATGCGTAGGCTGTTCGATGGGAGCCTATCGCTCGTGGATGCTCTCTGCCTTATCGGATAGAATCAAGGCGGGTGCTTCTATCTGTTGGATGATTACTACGGACGCTCAGCTTACCCGGAGATTCGGAAGAAAGGAGAATGGCGGTTTTGCGAATTGCATCCCGGGGTTGAGGCAATATCTCGACTATCCTCACATCGCCTCCCTCGCCTGCCCGAAACCGATGCTTTTCATCAATGGCACAAAAGATAAGCTCTTCCCCGTATCTGGTGTAAAGGATGCTTTCGCCGAAATGCATCAGGTTTGGAAGAGTCAAGGAGTTGATAATCTGCTGGATACGGAGCTTTGGGAAATCCCTCATTCCTGCAGACTGAAGGCACAGGAGAAAATGCTGAAGTTTCTGGATAAGAATTTGAAATAAGAAATAAATAAAGAGCGGAAGAACAGCTTGGGGTTAACAGAGTTAACAGTTAACAGCTGATTTTCCGCTCTTTCTTCTATAAATCTGTAAAAGTCTACTACGCTAACCCCTTAAAAAATGGCGTTAGCGTAGTGAACTTTTTGAGTATGCTGAATGCATCTTTACCACAACTCCTTAGGCGACAGGTCTTTATCCTTTCTACCCATCAGGTAGTAATCGGCAAGGAATTGGAGGTTTGCCTGCGTAATCTTCAAGCCTTCTTCCTTTACATACTGGCTCGTAAAGATGTTTGCGTCAGGAATCAGGTTGTTTTCTATCAGTTTGCAGACAATTTCGTAAGGGAATGGGAGACCATTGCCGCTGATAATGCCAAAGCTGTCGGTCTCTGCACGCTCCTGTACATAGTATGGGTTCTCAGGCGATGCGATGCAATGAGCCAGACCGAAACTGATGTTGATGCCTGTGTATGGACTTCCGCTTAAGATGATGCCTTTCTCGTATTTCTGAGGGAATCGGATGTCTTTTGGCAACTCGAATTCAATCTCCTTGAGGAATTCCTTCAGCGTCTTCACATCTTCCAGGAAGATGAACTTGTCTTCATATCCTTTCGCCTTGAGCAGATTGTAGTCGTGAATCGCCTTCTCATGATCTGCCTTTTCATGTAGCTCTATAGCCTTCTTCCTGAACTCCTCATCCTCCAGATCTTGTGGGTAGGCATGTTCCTGCAAATCTTGCGGAGCCATTCGTAAGAAGTGAGCGCCAGGAGATTGTTTCTGCCGACGATGGTCATTTCCATCTGCACAGAATAAGCGAGCGGTTCGGTGAGTCCCTGATGCGAGTTTGCCATCTGCTGGAGGGTAAACTGCAGGCGCTTCTGGTTGCCTACGTTGAAATAGCAACCATAATGGAACCACGCCAGGGTGTCGCGACGGTGAATCTCATCCAACTCCTTGTTCTTCTCGATGTCCTCTTCGGTCGTTTCAGCGTTGCCCTCTATCTCAGGCATTTCGCTGAGATAAGTCAGAAGACGCTCGTTTTCCGGAGCCGTTTCATACTCTCTGTCGAGAATGTTGTAGGCAAGTTTGGCAGCCAGTTCCAGGGTTCCGAAGAGGAAAGGAACGGCTTCCTGTACGAAACTGCTCTGCTGGTAATGGTGCCAGAGCAGGAACTTGACATCAGCGATGTTGATTTCCTCAGGGTCGTAAGCCGGGTCATCTTCGTTGAGTGTACTCTTGATGAATTCGCTTTCTTTCTCATAGAAAGGAATGTAGGTGCCGTAGCGCTGCTTGCATTCTTCCGTGAAAGTCTTCCAAATGCCTGTGCCCGAAATCACATCTTCGAAATAACCGGCAATGCTGAGTGCCAGCTGCTTGGCTTCATCCATATTCTTGAAGTTATGGGTGTAGCACGCCTCGTCAAGAGCGTGGTATATTTCGTTGGCGAGTTCTGTATAATACAGATCTGTTTCGTCTGCTTTTTCGTATGGATGCAAAGCAATCCATTCTTGGGTGAAAATAACTTTTTTCATATATTTCAAGTTTTCTTGGTTATCTGTTTGTTGTAACTTTCATGCAAAGGTAATAAAATATTGCAGAAATCTGCAAGAAACTCACATTTTTTTCGTATCTTTGCACCCGAATTTAGGCAATCTTAATAAATGCGTAGGATTGCCGCAAGCGTTTCGGAAGGATTTTGCACCCTAATTCATGGCTGGGAGGGTGAATTCGGCCTTCCATTTTGATTATAATGAATTAAGGTTAAAAAGATTTGAAGACATTTGAAGAATTGGCGTGAGCGAGGAGATTCGCCGTGCCATCGAAGAGCTTGGATTTGAGAATCCAATGCCAGTTCAGGAAGAAGTAATCCCATATTTGCTTGGTAATAAGAACGACGTGATTGCGTTGGCGCAGACCGGTACGGGTAAGACTGCATCTTACGGTATTCCGGTTATCCAGAAAACTGATGCCAGCAGCAAGCAGACACAGGCTATCATCCTCAGTCCTACACGTGAGCTCTGCCTTCAGATAGCAGACGATTTGAACAGCTTTGCCAAGTACATCGACGCTTTGCATATTGCCGCAGTTTATGGCGGTACCGACATCGGAAGCCAGATTCGCACCCTGAAGCATGGTGTGCAGATTATCGTGGCTACCCCTGGCCGTCTGCTCGATTTGATTAATCGTGGCGTGGCTCAGTTGGAGCACGTGAACAACGTGGTGCTTGATGAGGCTGACGAGATGCTGAACATGGGCTTCTCAGAGAGCATCAATGCTATCTTTGAGAACGTTCCGGAAGATAGAAACACTCTGCTCTTCTCGGCTACCATGAGCAAGGACATCGAGAAGATAGCCCTCAACTACCTGCACGACCACAAGGAAATCGTAGTGGGTTCGCGCAACGAGGGTGCTGAGCATGTAAACCACATCTACTATCTGGTAAATGCCAAGGACAAGTATCTCGCCCTGAAGCGCGTGGTGGATTTCTATCCACGCATCTTTGCAATTATCTTCTGCCGCACCAAGCTGGAGACTCAGGATATTGCAGATAAGCTGATTAAGGATGGTTATAATGCAGAGGCACTGCACGGCGACTTGAGTCAGCAGCAGCGTGACCTCACCATGCAGAAGTTCCGCAATCATACCGTTCAGTTCCTGGTGGCTACCGATGTGGCTGCCCGTGGTCTAGACGTAGATGATCTGACTCACGTTATCAACTATGGTTTGCCTGATGATGTGGCAAGTTACACCCACCGAAGCGGTCGTACCGGTCGTGCCGGAAAGAAGGGAACATCCATCTCTATCATCCATACTAGAGAGAAGTTCAAGGTTCGCCAGATAGAGAAGCAGATTGGCAAGGACTTCGTGGATGGCGTATTGCCAACCCCAGAGGAAATCTGCAAGAAGCAGCTCTTCAAGACCATGGACGACATTATGAAGACCGATGTGGATGAGGATCAGATTGAACCATACATGGCTGAAATCAACCGCCAGTTTGAGTACATCGACAAGGAGGACATCATCAAGAAGATGGTGACCATCACCTTCGGTAAGTTCCTCGATTACTATAAGAATGCTCCTGAGATTATCAAGCCTGAGACCGGCAAGGGTTCCCGTGGCGGCGAAGGTCGTGGAAGTCGTGGCGAAGGCCGTGGCAAGGTTTCCAATGGTCGCAGAAAGCATGAGACTGAGGTTGGTTTCAAGAGACTGTTCATCAACCTGGGTAAGGCAGATGGTTTCTATCCGGGCGAAATCATGCAGTATCTGAACAAGCACGTGAAGGTCGCCAGGAGGTGGGTCACATCGACCTGCTGAGTAAGTTTGCCTACATCGAGGTGCCTGAGGAGGATGCGAAGCGCGTGATGAAGGCTTTGAACGGTACTGAGTATAAGGCAGAACCGTGAGATGTAACGATGCTGATGAGGAAGGTCATGGCAGAGCAGCCCGCGGAGGACGCAGTTCTGAGCAGAGGCGGTCGTTCTTCAGAAAGAGGCGGACGCAGCCGCAGAGGTTCTGCTGATGATGCTAGAGACTCTCGAGATGCTCGTGGAAAGGGAGGACGTGGAAGCCGTGGCGGCAGAAAGTCTCGCCCTCAGGAGGATACAGGCGATTGGCGCCAGTTCTTCCAGAACAACGACAACGTGAAGTTCAAGGGTGAGGAGCCAAACTTCGAGGAAGAAGGCTGGGCTCGTCGCAGACCTAAGAAGAAGTAATTTAGGCAGCGATTTATAATAAGATGAAAGTCTGCATCAAAGGGATGTTTTGATGCAATATCCATATTTTGCGGTAAAAACACAGCAATTTCTTTGGTAAATTGCGGTGTTTTTACCGCAATTTTTGTATATTTGCAGCCGTAAACATCAAATTTATTATATCTTTATACGCAATTTTAACCCTAAAAGATATTCTGTAATAAGTTAATGAAGAAAACTATTCTTATCGCTTGTCTGGGACTGGTAAGTCTGGGCTTGCAAGCACAGAGCATTTCGCTCGCTGGTGAATGGAATGTGGAGTTGGGAAAGAGCGGTAGCGCTTTCGCCAAGAGTAAGCGTGCCTCGCAGGGTGAGGTGAAGCGTGCCATTCTTCCCGGTACCATCGATACGAACCATCTGGGATTCGCTCCGAAAGATACGATGGAAACAACGCATCTTACGAGGCTCTATGCCTATAAAGGAGCTGCAAGATATTCCAGAACAATCAATATCCCGAAGGACTGGAAGAAGAAGCCGGTAGAACTCTTCCTGGAGCGTACCCGACCGACATGGGTGTATGTGGATGGAGAACTGGTGGATTCCTGTAACTTCATCTCTACTCCTCAGCGCTATCTTCTGCCAAAGAAGGTGAAGCCGGGCAAGCATTTCTTGGAAATCGTAGTGGATAATGGAAGAGGTGTGCCTGATCAGGTTTACGGCTCCAGCCATGCTTATACGGAAGATACGCAGACCAACTGGAATGGAATTATCGGAAGGATAGAACTCCAGCTAGCCTCTTCTATAGAAATGCAAGCAGGAGCAATCCCTAGCCGTTCTGTAGCTTCTTCTACAGCCCTTCAGATGCCTGATTTCGCCAAGGATTTTCATATCAAGGCGCCCACTTCTACGCCAATGGTCATAGGATATTCCTCCGTGGCAAGCACGATGCGGCTGTATGGCCGCTGACGGGACATGTGGAAATGGGCGTGGAAGGCTGGATGAAGTATCTCGGAACCTGCAAGGAGTATGGAATCAATCATGTGCGCTTTCATTCCTGGTGCCCACCGGAGGCGGCTTTCGTGGCTGCTGACAGTCTGGGAATCTATCTCCAGCCGGAACTTCCTTTCTGGGGGTCTTTTGATAAGAAGGATGAAAGGCTGATGGCGTTCCTGCATCAGGAAGGCGAGAACATCCTCAGAGAATACGGTCATCATCCATCTTTCAGAATGATGGCGCTGGGGAATGAACTCTGGGGAGATATCGACAAGATGAAGGAGTTTGTGGATGATTTCCGCAAGATAGCGCCCGATAAATACTATACTTTTGGAAGCAATTACTATCTCGGTTATCAGGGAATAAAAGAAGGAATGGATTACTTCACCACTTGCCGCATCGGAGGCGAGGGATGGGGCAAATACAATACTCATACCCGTGGTTCCTTCTCGTTTGCCGATGCCTACGATGGAGGAATGATCAATCATTTCCATCCTAATTCTACGATGAATTTTGATGAGGCTTGCGATAAGGCAGGAATCCCTATCATCTCTCACGAAACAGGCCAGTTTCAGACCTATCCTGACTATCGGGAAATAAAGAAATACACCGGAGTGCTTCATCCTTATAACTTCGAAGTCTTCCGCCGTCGTCTGGCTGCTGCCGGAATGCTCTCGCAGGCTGATGATTTCCACAAGGCTTCGCTTATGGAGCGTGAAACTCTATAAAGCGATATAGAGATGGATTTGAGAACCCGGAATATGGCGGGCTTCCAGCTGCTTGATATTCAGGATTATCCCGGTCAGGGAAGTGCTTT
>ENA-OQBJ01001134-OQBJ01001134.1-human-gut-metagenome-genome-assembly--contig:-NODE-1134-length-11198-cov-2.031253_pt1 | contig 11198 bp, 11 predicted proteins | sample MGYA00242743_ERZ504545 | MGnify/ENA primary metagenome ERZ504545 (study PRJEB26092, sample SAMD00036252) | human gut metagenome | host: Homo sapiens | study: EMG produced TPA metagenomics assembly of...
TGGTATTAAAAAAGACAATCCAATGGTATCTGGATAACCGTGAGTGGTGGGAAACGATCATTCAGGAGAATACCAGAACTATTACGAAAAGATGTATGGAAATCGCTAAGAGGGATTTTCAATATTTAGAGAGTCAGGGAACTTTGATAAAAATTCCCTGACTTTTTCTGCTTAATCACGTCTGAATAAATCACGTGTATAGACTTTATCTTTTACATCATCCAGACAAGAATCATATCGATTTGCAATGATTGCCTGAGAGATGTTCTTAAATTCTTTTAAATCATTCACAACACGGCTTCCAAAAAAGGTAGATTCCTCAGGAAGTGTTGGCTCATAGATTACCACTGTAGCCCCTTTGGCCTTAATTCGTTTCATAACACCCTGTATAGAAGACTGACGGAAGTTATCACTGTTTGATTTCATAGTAAGACGGTAAACACCGATAACCACATTGTTTTTCCTGGTCAGGAGCAAATTCACCACGATTGTAATAATCCATAGTATCCTGACCATATGAAGTACCTGATCCGCAATAAAATCTTTTCTTGTTCTGTTAGATTCAACAATCGCAGACATCATATTCTGAGGCACATCCTGGAAGTTTGCAAGGAGCTGTTTTGTATCTTTTTGGCAGGCAGTATCCGCCGTATCCAAAAGAAGGATTGTTATAATGAGTCCCGATACGAGGATCCAGGCAGACACCGTTGATGATCTCCTGTGTATTTAATCCTTTGGACTCTGCGTAAGTATCCAGTTCGTTGAAATAAGAAACACGAAGTGCCAGATACGTGTTGGCAAAGAGTTTTACAGCTTCTGCTTCCGTAAATCCCATAAATAAGGTATCAATATTTTCTTTGATTGCACCTTGCTGCAGGAGTGCTGCGAAGAGATGTGCTTTTTCGGCAGATTCTTCATCACAGGACACAATGATGCGGGACGGATACAGGTTATCATACAAAGCCTTTGACTCACGCAAAAATTCAGGACTGAAGATGATATTCTTCGTATTGTATTTTGCTCTGACAGACGCAGTATATCCAACAGGGATCGTAGATTTGATAATCATCATGCATCCGGATTTACCTTCAGGACAAGTTCGATCACTGCTTCCACAGCAGAGCAGTCAAAGAAATTCTTCTTGCTGTCATAATTAGTCGGTGCTGCAATGATAATAAAGTCAGCATCTTTATATGCAGCTTCTCCGTCAAGCGTTGCAGTTAGATCCAGTTCCTTTTCAGCCAGATATTTCTCGATATATTCGTCCTGGATCGGAGACTTCTTGTTGTTGATCAGCTCCACTTTTTCCGGAATAATGTCAACTGCAGTTACGTGATTGTGCTGTGCAAGCAGCGTGGCAATAGAAAGTCCCACATATCCGGTTCCGGCTACCGCAATACGATATTTCTTATCCAGTACCATATCTTTATGAGTTTCCTCTTCTTCGACAAACAGATCCGTCACTTCAAATCCAAGATTTTCCCCAAGACGCTGCAGCTGATCAATAGAAGGAATATAATCAGAATTTTCCAGTCTTCCAATCATTGCCCGGTTGATTCCTGTTGCTTCAGCAAGCTGAACCTGAGTAAGTCCTTTTGCTTTTCTTTCGTTGATAACTGTGTTGACCAGTTTATCCATAGATAATTTTTTCATAAATACCTCCAAAAACCAGTTTTAAATATCATTTTATGTGATTCTATGCAAATAAAGTTTGTTTTTTACAAGTAGTATGATATCAAAAACTGGATGAAATGTCAATGAGAGAGAGTAGGAGAGGCGGAAATACAATTTTAAATGGCATTAGATTTTGAGGATATCTTATAAAATGCAGTTTACCGCCCTTAGCGGTCATAATTTCCTTTTAGAACGGCCGATTTCCGAAGCAAAACAGCTATTCATTTTAGCTAATTGGTAGTCGATTACCTTGTATTGATTTTAATTGTGTAGTATTTTTTTGTTATTTGTTCAGTTTTTCAAGAAGCTTAAGGAGTATCTTGATTTCACGCTCGTCCGTGATCGTGTGGAGTAAAAAGTCATCCAGTGTAGTTGCCACTGTTGAATGCTACTGCCATTTGTGTTTGACAACAGAGGCAAAATCAGGTGGTGGCATGGTTTGCTGTTTGGTATTTTCATTTCCGGATGTATCGAAGGGTTACAGTTGATTCTGTGCCGGGGATTATTTGAGTTTGACGATATGATCCACAATAGCCTGGGATGTATGGCGGGGTGTGCAATCGGGGCGGGATGCCTGAAGAAATTCAATAAAAAGTGAGGCGAAACGCGTGGTCCGCCATGTAAGTTTTGCCATTTTTGTTTAGTCTTATCAAAGCTAAGAAAAGTGTATTGACTTCATAACCGGGTTTGCTATAATCATCTTATAGAATTCCTCTGCAAATGGAGGAATAAAATGGGAAGAACAAAACGATTAAAGGAACTTACGATCAAAGATAATTTTATGTTCGGTGCAGTGATGATGGACGAAGATAATTGCAAAGGTCTTTTAGAAAGAGTGTTGGAGATACCGATCGATCGAGTGGATGTCAGCAAAGAAAAAAGCATAGTGTATCATCCGGAGTATAAAGGTGTTCGCCTGGATGTGTATGCAAAAGATGAGAAGCAGACGCGTTATAACGTGGAAATGCAGGTGGAGAGAAAGCCGGCACTTGGAAAGAGAAGCCGTTATTATCAGAGTCAGATGGACATGGAGATGTTGCTGACCGGAGAAGATTATACGGAACTTCCGAATACCTATGTTATTTTTATCTGTGATTTTGATCCATTTGGAAAAGACAAGTATCGCTATACCTTTCGGACAACGTGTCAGGAATCTGAAAATGTGGATTTGGAAGATGGGCGAACCACTGTGTTTTTAAATACCCGTGGAAAGAACGAAAGTGAAGTTCCGGGAGAATTGGTCACATTTCTGCAGTACATGAAAGAGGATCTTGAGGGAAGCGAAAAGGAGTTTCACGACCCATATGTGGAGCAGTTACAGAAGTTTATCCGCAACGTTAAGGGAAGCCGGGAGATGGAGGAACGCTTTATGATTTTTGAAGAGATGCTGAAAGAAGAACGGGCTGCCGGATTTGCAAAAGGGCGTGCTGAAGGAGTTGCAGAGGGGCGAATTTCTGAGAGTAAGGATACGTTACTCTTATTTTTGCAGAATCTTGGAACGGTTCCTAAAGTACTTTCGGATCAAATTGAAGAACAAGGTGATTTGGATGTACTGAAGAAGTGGATCGGGCTTGCGTTCAAGTCGAAATCCGTGGAAGAGTTTGCAAAGAAGATAAAATAAGAATCTACGTCGGAGAATATCCGATCTAATATCATCAGCCGTGGCTGTTCTGGCCGGGCTGATGATAAAAAGGAACAAGTCAATGCCGTTTCGGGCAGATATTCAAAGAAGAGCAGAGGAATTCTATATTTTGTAGTTTGATGATTAGCATAAATATATGGTATCTGTTATAATGAGAGTTAGAAAGTGTGGAAATACTGAAAGGAAGGAATCGGTTTTAGAGGACGAAAGGGGATGATATGCCATGGGCATTTATTTAAATCCGGGAGCAGCAGGGTTTAAAATGTCTTTAAATTCCGAAATATTTGTTGATAAAAGTGAACTGTTAGATGTGACAAATCGCTATGTGAATACACAACAGAGGTTTATGTGTGTCAGTCGTCCGAGGCGTTTTGGAAAGTCAATGGCAGCAGATATGCTGGCAGCCTATTATGATTGCGGGGATGATACAGAGGAATTGTTTAAAGGACTTTCCATCAGTCAGTGTAAGTCTTACCGAAAACATTTGAATCAGTATGATGTGCTGAAGATTAATATGCAGGAATTTTTAAGCAGATCAGATGATGTGGAAGGGATGCTTACATTAATGCAAAGAAGAATTCTGTCTGATTTAAAGCAGAAATATCCGGAATATGTACGGGAGGAGGATCTTGTCTTTGCAATGCAGGATGTGTATTCTCATACAAAACGTTCTTTTGTAATCTTGATTGATGAATGGGATTGTTTGTTTCGTGAGTATCAGCAGGATCAGAAAGCCCAGAAAAAGTATCTGGATTTTTTGCGTGCGTGGCTGAAAGATCAGGATAATGTAGCATTTGCTTATATGACGGGGATTTTGCCAATTAAGAAATATGGTTCCCATTCGGCATTGAATATGTTTACGGAATATTCTATGACAGAACCGGGGGAGCTGGCTGCGTATTTTGGGTTTACAGAAAATGAAGTAAAAAATCTTTGCATGGAGTATGGAATGGATTTTGAAGAAGCAAAGGCGTGGTATGACGGGTATGGTTTGATTACGCACAAACAGGACAGAGATATTTGCTATTCTATGTACAGTCCAAAATCTGTTGTGGAAGCAATGCTTCGCCACAAATTCGGAACTTATTGGAATCAGACAGAAACTTATGAGGCGTTAAAAGTTTATATTCAGATGAATATGGATGGTTTGAAAGATGCGATAGTCGGGATGCTGGCAGGAGAGAGTATTCGGATTAATACGGGAACATTCAGTAATGATATGACTACTTTTGCTACCAGAGATGATATTCTGACTTTATTGGTGCATTTAGGATATTTGACTTATGATGGAATTTTAGAATCAGTGAGTATTCCAAACAAAGAGGTTTCCAAGGAATATGTGAATGCTATTAGTACCATGGATTGGAAGGAAGAATTTGAACGTAATATCATAAAAGAGCGAGGAGAGGGACATATGAAAAGTTTATTGATTCTCGGAGCAGGTGGCTTCGGGCAGATGGTGAAGGAAACAGCGATCCAGCTGGGGTATGAGGAGATCGTATTTCTTGACGATGCGGCGTTTGGAAAGGACGTAGTTGGAAAGTGCTGCGACTATACGGCCAAGTATGGAGAATACAAGATGGCAGTGGCGGCATTTGGGAATAATCATACGAGATTATTCTGGACAGACAAATTGCTGGAGGCAGGATATGAGGTGCCATCAATCGTGCATCCGTCTGCAATTGTGAGTCCAAGTGCGGTTTTGGGACCTGGATGTTTTATTATGCAGCGCGCGGTAGTGAATACGCATACCCATGTGGATCGGGCGGCGCTTGTCAACAGCGGAGCAGTTGTGGATCATGATTCGGTGGTATGCGCCGGAGCGCATGTGGGGCTTGGAAGTGTGGTAAAAGCAAACTGTACGATCGAGCAGGAGAAGAAGGTAGAGGCAGGAGAAGTCATTTTCTCTACCAGGAGAAAGATCGAAGGTGTGGACAGCAGAGCGCTTGAGGATGCACTGTATGCATTTGGATTCGGTCCCCAGTGCAGTTATGTAAAACCGTTCGGGGAAGGGCACATCAATGAGACGTACGCAGTATATATGCCGATGGAAGACGGCACAGAGAAGCCATTATACGTACTGCAGAGAATCAATATCAATGTGTTCAAAGAGCCTGGTAAGGTAATGGAGAATATTTTCGGAGTGACAGAGTTTCTACGGGATGTGATCCGTCGGGAAGGCGGAGATCCGGATCGTGAGACACTGGCCTACATCAAGACGAAGAGCGGGGAGACATATTTTGAGGATGATGAAGGTCAGCCATGGCGCTGTGCGAATTTTATCGCCAATTCTGTGTGCTATCAGATGGTGGAGCGTCCGGAGCAGTTTTACCAGTCAGCCAGAAGCTTTGGTCATTTTTTGAAGCAGCTGGGTGAGTATCCGGCAGAGAGTCTTTATGAGACGATCCCGAATTTCCACGACACGGTAAAACGATTTGAAGCGTTTGCACAGGCCGTAGAGCGAGATGTGAAGAACCGCGCCCGTCTGTGCCGTTCGGAGATTGAATTTGCACTGGCGAGAGAAAAAGACTGCGGAGCTCTGATGAGCAGGATGGAAGCAGGTGTTCTTCCGCTGCGTGTGACACACAATGATACAAAACTGAATAATATTTTATTTGACGCAGAGTCCGGAAAGGGATTGTGTATTATTGATCTGGATACGATCATGCCGGGACTGGCAGCCAATGATTTTGGAGATTCGATTCGTTTTGGCGCATCTACGGCGGAAGAAGATGAACGTGATCTGGACAAGGTCCATTTTGATATCAATCTGTATGAGCTGTATGTGAAAGGGTATCTGGAGATGGCAAGAGATGTTCTGACACCGGAGGAGCTGGAGAGTCTTCCGTGGGGTGCAAGATTGATGACATTCGAATGCGGAATCCGGTTCCTGATGGATTTTCTGCAGGGAGATACGTATTTCAAGACGGCATATCCGGAGCACAACCTGGTTCGTGCCCGTACACAGTTCAGACTGGTGCAGGAGATGGAAGATCAGTTTGATGAAATGTGTCGGATTGTGAGAGAGTGCTAGGAGGATGGATCGTCTTCTTCCCGTTTGGATACAATTACCAATCGGCAGTATAGTATAATTTCTGTGATAATTATGGAAATAAAGGCAATGCCGCCTATGATCAATCGTTCTATTCTGAACGCCCCCTTTGTTCATTATATAATAACAACTTATTGAGGAATATACAGGTACAGTACAGTATATTCTTGATTTGTTTTTTATTCTTTATTACAGAAAAAAGGTGTTTTTACTGTAGTCCGCAGAAAATCCGGTTTTTTAAAATTGACAAAAAAAATTAGAAGTGATAATCTTAAATGGAAACTGTAAATTTTTATAGCAGAGAGGGAATTTGGATGAGTGGATATATTGATATGCACTGTCATATTCTGCCGGAAGTGGATGATGGAGCACAGAGTATAGAAGAGACTGTTCAGATGCTTCGGATTGCATACCGGGAAGGCATTCGCTGCATTATTGCGACACCTCATCACCACCCGAAACGGGGAATGGAGCATCCTGAAAGACTTAGAAAAAAACTGACCATAGTAAGAAGAGAAGCAAAAAAGATAGATGAAAAATTTCGTGTATATTTAGGAAACGAAATTTTTTTTGGGCAGGATGTTGCAGAAAAATTGAAAGCAGGTCGTGCGCTGTCGATGAATAAGAGGCAATGTGTGCTTCTGGAGTTTTCTCCTACCGACAGTTTTTCTTATATTCAGCAGGGGATACAAAGTGTACAGATGGCCGGATATGAGGTAATACTGGCGCATGCAGAGCGTTATCCATGTTTGTTTAAGGATTTGGACCAGATCCGGTATTTGTGGGAGATGGGAACGCGGATTCAGGTGAATGCAGGAAGTATCACCGGTGACAGCGGAAGATCGGCAAAGAAGTTCGTAAAGCAGCTTTTGGGAGAGCGTATGGTACATTGTGTGGGAACAGATGCCCATGGTGTGGACCACAGGCAGCCTAAGATGAAAAAAGCAGCGGAATATGTAGAACGAAAATATGGAGAAGAATACATGAGGAGGATATTTTTCAGCAATGCCAAAGAGTTGTTGAGAAAAAGAAGAGAAAATGAATCAGAATAACACGAACATGGGAATGGAAAATGATGAAATAACAATTGATCTGATGGACTTATTTCAGGTTGTGTTCAAAAAACTGCATCTGGTGCTTCTTGCCGGAATTATCGCAGCTTTAGTGGCGGTTTTAGTGACAAAATTGTTTATGACACCGGTTTATACATCTACGACAAAGATGTATGTATTATCAAAACAGGATGCCAATTCAGCGGTTACATCCAGCGATCTGCAGGCTGGTTCTCAGTTGACGAAAGACTATATGGAGCTGATCAAAAGTCGTTCTGTTATGGAGCAGGTGATCAGTCAGCTGCAGTTGGATATGAGCGTAGACAAGCTGAGTGGGGAGATTACGGTATCCAATACAGCAGATACCCGTATCCTGAGTATTTCTGTGGAAAATGAGAGCCCAAAACTGGCAAAAGAAATAGCAGATGCAGTGCGTGAGTCTGCAAGCGTTCAGATTACGCAGATTACGGATGCAGATGCCGTCAATATGGTTGAGGAAGGTAACCTGCCAAAGAATCCGACTTCTCCAAATACGATGAAAAATGCCATGTTAGGCGGAATTCTTGGAATATTTCTTGCACTGGGAGCGATTGTACTGATCTATATCTTAGATGATACGATCAAGACACCGGATGATGTAGAACGATATCTGGGACTGACAGTTCTGACATCAATTCCGATCGCGTCAGGAACACCTGCCGCAAAGAAGGTCAGGGGATTGTCAGCACGGAAATATACAAAAAGGAATGGAAAGAAGTAAGCGGGAAGGAAAAAGAAGATGCGGGAAATAGTATTAAATGGTCTGGAAAAAGATTTTCGAAGTAATGAAGCGTATAAAAATCTCAGAACAAACATTGAATTTTCAGGCGAGGAGAACAAGGTATTAGTATTTACCAGTTGTACACCGAATGAGGGAAAGAGTACGGTTTCTCTTTCAGTTGCGTCATCGCTGGCTGAAAGCGGAAAAAAAGTTCTCTTTATTGATGCGGATTTGCGTAAATCTGTTTTGGCAGGGCGTCACAGAGTACAGGGCGAGTTAAAAGGATTGAGCCACTTTTTGTCCGGAAGGGCAAAGGTGGAGGATGTAGTATGTAAGACCCAAATAGAAGGTCTGATGGTTATTTTTGCAGGAATTGTACCGCCGAACCCGGCAGAGCTGTTAGGGCAGGAGCGATTTGGAAATTTAATCTCCAGCGGAAGAAAGGTGTATGACTATATTATCATCGATGCCCCACCGCTTGGAAGTGTCATTGATTCAGCGATCATAGCGAGAGTGTGTGATGCTTCCGTTCTGGTTATCTCAGCCAATGCGATCAGTCATAAATTTGCCAGAGTAGTAAAGGAACAGCTGGAGCGTTCTGAGTGTCCGATTTTGGGTGTGGTACTGAATAAAGTGGATATGAGCCAGAACAAATATTATGGCAAGTATTATGAAAAATATTACGGTAAATATGGAGAAAAATAGAAAAGGAAAGCGGTCATGAAACGAGGATTTGTGGGGGCTATATTGGCGGGCGTATGTGTGGTATTGGGAGTTGCCGTAGCATACGTAAGTTTAAAGCAGGATAGAACGGATCCTGTTATTACGGTAAGTGAGGATGCACTTACGTACACAGAAGGAGAAGGGACAGAAGGATTGCTGACAGGAGTGACAGCAACGGACAAAGAAGATGGGGATCTTACAAAGGATATCTTTGTGGAAAAAGTGGTTCCGATCAGTGAGAACAAAGCAATTGTATATTATGGGGTATTGGATAAAAGTCAGAATGTAGGAACAGCTACAAAAGAGGTAGAGTATTTTCCGGCAGGACAACAGCCTGCGGAACAGCCTCCGCAGGAAACGGCACCGGCAGCGGAAGCAGCTGCACAGCCGCTGGCTCCAAACGGGGAGCGCCCTGTGATACAGCTGACCACAGGTACTGCGGATATTCCGGCAGGAGGACCGTTTGATCCGCTTTCATATGTACAGGGAGTTGTTGATGATGTGGATACAGCAGATGTGTTATCTGCATCTATTGCGGTGGAAGGTGCATATGATATTTCCAAGCCGGGAAGCTACCAGCTGACGTATTTTGTGATGGACAGCGCAGGAAACCAGTCAGATCCGCAGGTTTTGACTTTGACAGTACACTAGAAGGAGTGTTACAGGATGGAAAACAAACGAACAGAAGCAAAAAGTAGTTACCATGTAGGCGGAATGAGTATTGTATTCGTTCAATTGGTATTGTCTGTCTTATTTTTGGTACTGGCAAGAGAGAACGGAATGATTCCGGGAAAATATCTGGTGCCGATCGGGGCAGGCCTTTTGGTGTTTTTTGGAATTGCGTTTGGTTTACAGTTTTTGAGGGGAAAGAAATATATAGTTGGACTTGTGATTAGTATCCTGGTGGATCTGATTCTGGTCGGTGGTATTTTTTCGATTTATAAAGCAGACAAGCTGTTGGTTCAAGTAGGGGGAGCTACTTATAAGACAGACAGTATGGTTGTTGTTGTCAGGCAGATGACTCGGCCAAGACATTGGAAGATGCAAAAGATTATCGCTATGGAATCCAGACAAGTGTTGATGTTGAGAATACAGACAAGATGCTGGAAGATGTAGAGAAAAATGTGGGAAGAACCGTGAAAGTGGAAGAATATTCTACAATTCAGGAAGAGGCAGAGGCACTTCTCTGGGGACGGATCGACGCAGCGATTTATAATGAGGCACTGGCAAGTGTGATTGAAGAGAGTATTGAAGATTATTCCTCTCAGGTGAAAGTGTTATACCAGTATGGTATTAAGACAGAGATTGTTCAGGAAGAAGAAAAAAATGTGGAAGAGCCGTTTAATGTGTATATCAGCGGAATTGACGTTTCAGGTGCAATTTCAACGACAAGCCGCAGTGATGTGAATATTATTATGACAGTGAATCCGAATACACATAAGATTCTGCTTACATCCACTCCGCGGGATTATTATGTTACGATACCGGGGATTTCCGGAGAGCAGAGAGATAAGCTGACTCACGCAGGAATTTACGGAGTAGATAAATCGATGGAGACGCTGGAGAATCTGTATGGAGTTGACCTTTCTTATTATGCAAGAGTAAACTTTACATCACTGATGACGATTGTAGATGCACTCGGAGGTGTGGATGTGAATTCAGAGTATGAGTTTACGGCCGGAGGATATCAATTTAACAAGGGTGTCAACCATCTGGATGGAAAAGCAGCGCTGGCATTTTCAAGAGAGCGATACAGTTTTCAGGATGGGGATAACCAGCGAGGAAGAAATCAGGAGGCTGTTCTGACAGCTATTTTGAATAAAGCCATGAGTCCGGCGATTCTGTTAAATGCCTCATCCATTATATCAAGTGTGTCTGACAGTGTTGAGACCAATATGACAAGTGATGAGATGGCAAAATTCATCAATATGCAGCTTTCAGAAGGTGCAAGCTGGCAGATTGAATCGACAGCAGCTGTGGGAACAGGAGATACGCAGGCATGCTTTTCTTCCGGATCTCAGCCGTTATATGTGATGTGGCCGGATGAAGCGACTGTTGCGACGATTTCACAGAAGATGCAGCAGGTTTTAGGCGGTCAGTAACAATATCCGACATCTTTCGTACAATATGCCGAAGAAATTTCGTATTAGCCGAATTTCTTTCGGCATTCTTGTCGTTTTTCAACTTTCTTTTTAAAAGTAGAATAAAGTTATAATGAAAGCTATACGAAAAAACAGCAGCTGTTGAAGGGTGGGATTAGTGGGAAAGACATGAAAAGGACCATAACAAAGAAAC
>ENA-OQBJ01001136-OQBJ01001136.1-human-gut-metagenome-genome-assembly--contig:-NODE-1136-length-11195-cov-1.258945_pt1 | contig 11195 bp, 11 predicted proteins | sample MGYA00242743_ERZ504545 | MGnify/ENA primary metagenome ERZ504545 (study PRJEB26092, sample SAMD00036252) | human gut metagenome | host: Homo sapiens | study: EMG produced TPA metagenomics assembly of...
ATGGAGATGACTGGAGACGGATCGTGATAGTGGATTAGATGATAAGCGATTCCTTGACTTATTAAAGGACAGATGGCTAGTAAAGAAAAGGCCTTGGAGTTTATCTATGCTTCTTTTGAAGTATCGGTATCTATTTGATCGTTATATTATTAAAAAGAGAATATATCGGTGAATACAAGGTCGAAGGGAAATGGTCTTTACAAAAGCTCGTCATGTATGAGGATAAAAAGGGGAGAAAACCATCCTATAAATCTACTTTAGACTCAAATGGATCAAGAAGAAGGAACGGATAATCAACAAATTTAACGACCTCCTAGAATCTTGCCCTTGCGCGTGACCTATACTTCCCCTAAGACCATGCACTGGATTGCTAGAGTCTTGACGAATGTGAATAAAGAGCAAGATGGCAAACTCCTTATCCCTACCTTAGAAAAGTATTGCTGCAAAAAAATTGAATCTTCAGAATTATCGAAATCGAAGTGGATTTGGTATCGATCGGATTGTCTTTACTTATTTGGATTATCTGTTGGCGAGGGATAGAGCATCTGAATTTAGCAATTTCCAATTCCAGTTCAGAAATTCTATCGAACATTTCTTCCCTCAGCACCCTATTAACGCTGATAATTCAGTGACTGTTGAAAATAGAGATCTGTTGGGGAATCTTGCTCTCATCACTGTTTCAGCCAATTCAAAGTTTTCGAATCGGTTTCCAATTGAGAAGGTTGAGCATTTTCCAAATATAATAGAGCAAAGTCCCAAGTTGAAGGCGATGAGTGACCTGCTCAAGAAATATGATCGAAAATGGGATAATAACAGTGTCAAAGAGCACAATGCTAGCATGCTCAGTCTATTAGAAACGGAGATAGAAAAGTACAAATAAGTGTTAATCTTTTCAAAATAGTGAAAAGCTAAAAATTATAGGAAAGAAGAAAACTGTAAAGTAGAAATTGCAGTTTTTCTTTTTGATAAATTGTAAAATATAGTGCAACAAAAAAACTCATAGCGTTTCATTGGTGTAAACTGTAAGTAACCACACAAACAGAACCCGAGGAAAAACTATGAGCTACTCCCATCTTACCATAACCGACCGAATAAAGATAGAAACTTACTTGGATTTAGGTTTGAAATCTTGCTAAATTGCAAGTAAACTTGGTGTCCATAAGTCTACCATTCAAGAGAGTTAAGACGATGCCAAAATGGTTATTCCGCCGTCTTAGCACAGGAACAGTACGACCACAGGGCTAAGCAAAAGGGTCGGAAGTCTTGTTTGACACCAAAGTTGAAAAAGAAAATTGAGAAGGGGTTAAAAGCCTCTTGGTCACCTGAACAGATTTGTGGTCGCTATCAGCTTGAACAAAAGCCAATGGTAGCTTTTAAAACCATCTATAATTGGCTCTATGCTGGTTTGATTGATCCGGATTTAAGCGTCCTGCGCCGAAAGGGAAAAGTCGACAGCCCAAAGAAACACGTGGGACATTTAGGATTGGCACGTCGATTGCCAAACGTCTTAAAGAGGTCAGGAATCGTGAGACTTTTGGCCACTGGGAGCTCGATACTGTGGTGTCTTCCAGAGCAAAAGTAAGGGCTGTTTAGCGAACTTTCTAGAGCGAAAACTCGTTTTTACTTAGCTTTCAAGATACCAGATAGAACAGCCAAAGCCATGTTTTCAGCTATCGAACAACTTTGTAGGCTATTTCCAAAAGAGACTCTTAAAACCTTCACTTCAGACAGGGGAAAAGAGTTTGCCTGCTATCCTCTGGTGGAGAACTTAGGAATTCCCTTTTTCTTTGCGGACGCCTATTCTTCCTGGTAGAGAGGAAGCAATGAAAACGCAAATGGCTTACTAAGAGAATATTTCCCAAAGAAAACAGATTTAGCCGCTATCTCTGAGGAGCTTTGAACAAAGCCTTATATGATATCAATCACCGACCGCGAAAATGTTTAGCTTACAGAACTGCTTGTGAAGCTCTAGAGGATGAGTTTGACTAAATGTTGCACTTATTCTTGTAATTATCATTTTTTAATCGAAATATGAATCTTTCGGGTGGGTCCTGGATGTGGAGTGCTAGCCTTTTGATTTTACTGGCTGCTTTTGCCTAGCCTTTTGGGATTCTTTGGGATTGCTATTGTAACCATTGGTATTATTGGAAATAGCCTGCTAACAGGCTCAGATTAAGCATAAGGAACGGACTTTCGAATGGCAAATTCGGAAGTTTTTCATTTATATGAAAAATATTACAGAAAAAGATGGTATTTTCAGATTATAGTGCTATAATGATATTAAAAGTAAGCGTTTACCGTTTTAATTTAAATCCTAGAGATATTTCCGGAAACTTTGATAGGCTTATTAATAAAGGCGAATGTATTAACTTTGAATTTTCATGAAAAATGAGTTAACATTTAATGTTGCTCTAAAGAAGGAGAAGAGTCATGAATGATACTGTTTGTAAAAATTGGTTTATGCGTAAAAGTGGGAAGACTTGGGTCTACGGCTGTGCCTTGGTAAGCTTTGCAGGTTTGGCCCTGGCTGGTCCTGTCTATGCGGACCAAGTGGAACAGGCAACTGTGAGCCCAACACCTCAAGAAGTGGTAGCTCAAACTGACCATCAAGTTGCCCCTCAAGCGGAGCTTGCTCCTAGCACGACCAAGGAAGTCCCCCAAGTGGTAGAGCCGAGCCCGTCTCTTGTTTCCGAATCTGCTCAAACAGCTCAAGAGAATCCCACTCAGCCTAGCCCTGACCAGTCAAAAGAAGTACAAACACAGGCTAGCGAAGGCTGAGAAAGTGACTAACCAAACGCAAGAAGCCGATTTGAATCAGACCAATCAAGAACAATCTCCAGTTGTAACGAATAGCACCAGTCCTGTTCATGTGACAGCGGAAAAAACGGATTTGCCTAATAATGAAGCGGTTACCAATCTAGAAGGGGATGACCGCAGACCAAAATGGTCACTGGGAAATGCAGGCTGAGGTATTCATTTCAGAAGCTAAAAGACAAGGGAGACTCTTTCCTTTTATTCTCAATCCGAGGGCAAGAATTTTATCTATTCAACAGATGTGACCTTCAAGGAAGCTGGTGGTGCTGCTGCCCTCATTTTCCGTGGTAACAATGATAGTAGCGATAAAAATATGTACGGGGTCAACGTAGACTCTGGTAACCATAAGGTTAAGTTTTGGCGTTGGGTCAATAATCATGATATTCAACTTGTAGATGAAAAAGATGTAACACCAACTGCCGATGAAACCTACAATCTTAGAGTAGTTGCGGCTAATCAGTGGCTTTCTTACTATGTCAATGATGTGCTTGTCGCAAGTACAGGCGACGCTGTTCTTCAAAAAAGTGATAAGGGTCAACCTCAAGTCCTTCCAGAAGGTTACTTTGGACTTCTTAATTGGAATGCCAATGTCATTTTCAAAAACACCCGCTATGTTAATCTTGATGATGCCAGTCTTCCTTTGATTGACAATCTTGTTGTGACCTCAAAAACAGGATCTGTTGAAAAACAAGCCCAATTCTTCTCTGAAGAACCACTCCATATCCAATATGTGGGACACAATGCAGAGACAGTAGGCTTTGACATCACTAAGCATAATCCAAATGCTGTTATCAAGGTAGAAGATGCCAAGGGAAATGTTTACACAGATATTTCACAATTGCCAGTGGCTGTAGGTGCCAATTACTTTATTATTGAAAGTAGTATGACTGATTCGCTTGGCCGTCCTGTGACCTTGACTTATCGTGTTAATATCCACCGCAGACAGAGTGATGATGTGTATTACAACGAGCTTTATCGTGATCAGTATCATTATTCTGTCAAGATGGCTGGGCTAATGACCCTAATGGTTTGGTTTTCTACAAGGGACGTTACCATCTCTTCTATCAATTTTACGATGATACCAAATGGGGGCCAATGCACTGGGCCCATGCGACCAGCCGAGACTTGCTACATTGGGATGAAGAGCCGATAGCCTTCTATCCAGATGCGACAGGTCACATGTTCTCAGGCTCTGTCGTGGTTGATAGTACCAATAGTTCAGGCCTCTTCAAATCTCCGGAAGGTGGCCTGGTAGCTATTATCACTTCAAATGGTAATGGGCAACGGATTGAAATTGCCTATAGTGAGGACGAGGGTAGAACTTGGCAAAAATATGACAAGGTAGTTGCCGACTGGTCTCAGGATCCCCTTCAAAACCAAGATTTCCGTGACCCTAAGGTCTTCCGCTGGGATAACCAATGGTTTATGGTCCTTGCAGGTGGTCCACTCCGCATTTATTCTTCACCAGACTTGAAGAACTGGCAAGTGGAAACAACCTACAAGGATTTGCATACGGAATGTCCTGACCTTTATCCGATTGTAGCCAATGATGGCGCACTCAAGTGGGTCCTCTCACGTGGCGGTCGTTCTTACAAGGTTGGTGATTTTAAACAAGTGGATGGCAAGTGGGCTTTGTAGCTGATGATGTTTACCAAGACCATGACGAAACCATGAATTTTGGTAAGGATTCCTATGCTGCTATGACTTATTATGTTCATGATTTTGGGACAGCAGACCATCCAAACATCCCACAATTGACTGAAATTAACTGGATGAACACTTGGGAAGATTATTGCAATCTGGTTGCAGATACTGTAGGTCAAAAATTTAATGGTACCTTTAACCTTAACCTTGACCTTGGTTTGGTTAAATCAGGCGATCGTTACCTTTTAACCCAAACCCCTGTTAAGGCCTATGAAAGCTTCGTGACACAGACAACGCTCAGTATTTTGAAAATGTCATAGTAGCTTCTGATAATGAATTGCTTAAAGATTTCAAAGGTGACACTTATGAAGTGGTTTCTCACTTTGTACCAGGCAAGGACACGACAGCAGTTGGATTTAACCTTCGCGTCGGTGATGGTCAAGCTACTAAGGTCATTTACGATTTAACTAAGGAAACTTTGTCTATTGACCGTAGCCAATCTGGTACTATCCTTTCAGATGCCTTTGCTAAGGTTAATAGCCAACAAGTGACTCGCAATGAAGATGGTTCTATTGACTTGCATCTTTATGTGGACCGTGCTAGTGTAGAAGTCTTTGCTAAGGGAAATACGGTAGCTGGTGCTAATCAGATTTTCCCAAGCCCAAGAGCCGTTGGAGCGAGTGTCTTGGTTGAAGGTGGTCCAGCCAAAGCAAATATTGCTATCTATCCGATTAAGAGTACTTGGACTGACAAGAAGGAAGTCACTAAGGCTGTTGCTATGAACACCACAGTTGCAGGTCATTTGGCTCTTGAAGTTGGTCAAAGTAAGGACTTGCAGGTTTACCTCGCACCGGCTTCTGAAGAGCAAGATGTGACATGGACAGTAAGTGATCCAAGTTTGGTGTCCTATACTGAACATGACAATAAACTTTCTCTCAAAGCTCTTCACAAAGGTCATCTCACTGTCACAGCAACTTCAGTTGAAAACCCATCATTGACCAAGACCTTTAATATTGACATTACGCTCAACAATTTTGCGACCAACCTTAAAGGATTGAAAGCTGTCACTGGTGATTGGTATATTGATGACGATACCCTTTACGATAGCAATGTCAGTGCCAATGACTTCTTCATGGCCTATGAAAGTAATGGCTTCAAGCAATTTGACTATGATATCGATGTCAAATACCAACATGGTTTGGTCAACCTCTTTGTAGCTGCGGAACGTGAAGAACCAGGTCGTGCCTACTCTGTCCAATTTGCTGACAACGACACTGTTCGTCTCTTCCGTTTTGGTGGTGAAACCATCGCTGAAGCTCACTTGGATAAGGCTATCAATGACGGTCAGTACCACCATGTCAAGGTTGTGAAAGGCAAGGACACCATGACAGTCTATGTCGATGGCAAGGAAGTGCTCCATCATCAATTTGATGCTGTGGATAATTACTTCAATCAAGCCCATGTAGGTGTTGGTCTTTGGGATGGCTCAGTAGAATTCCAAAACTTCTTCGTTACTGAAAAAATGACAAACACAAGCAGTGACACTACTGACGAACCAATTAAACCTGATCCTCAGCTAGAACCTAGTCCAGAGCCAAATCCAGAAAATAAAACAGATGAACCTGAGCATCAGCCTGAGCTTGCTCCAGAGCCTGAACCGACAGGACAAAATAATGGTCACGACAGTACAAACACAGTGCTAGATCCATCTCAGGATAATACTGGTAAGCAAGAAGAAAGTAAGGCTCCAAGTGGAAACACCTAAGACTGTCACACCACTAGTTGAGAACCTCCTCAAAAAATTCAAACGCATTTAGTCTCTCAACCTTTCCTTGCAAGTATTGCCAAAGAAACATGGCACTTTTTGACAAAATGGCTATTCAGCTAAAATCAAAACGTTGAAAAGGCTATGTAAGAAGAAAAAACTTAGAAGTATGAAAGCTTCTAAGTTTTTTTGTTTCTACTTAAAAATTATCCAAAAATTTCTTTTGCGAGTTGCTTTTCCTTTCGGAGTTGCTGCTAAGCCACCTTCAGCAGTTTCACGGAAGGCAGTTGGCATAGCTGAACCAACCTGATACATAGCATCAACGACCTGGTCGACTGGAATGGCTGATGTGATGCCTGCCAAGGCCATGTCAGCAGCTACTAGGCAAAGCTTGCCCCCATAGCATTACGTTTGACACATGGGACCTCAACCAATCCGGCTACAGGGTCGCAAATGAGTCCCAACATATTCTTAAGCACAAAGCAGATGGCCTGGCTGGCTTGGAAAGGTGTTCCACCAGCAGCCATTGTAATAGCGGCAGCAGCCATAGCAGAGGCGGAACCGACTTCAGCTTGGCAGCCTCCCTCGGCACCAGATATCGAGGCATTATTTGCGATGACTAAGCCAAATGCACCAGCAGTAAAGAGAAAATCCAATTGTTGTGATTCGGTTAAGCCAGTTTTTCGATAGCAGTTGTAAGAACAGCAGGCAGACAACCAGCTGATCCAGCAGTTGGTGTGGCACAAACCAAGCCCATCTTGGCGTTAGATTCATTGACGGCCATGGCATTTCTAGCAGCACCCAGAACAGCAGAATCAGCCAGGGTCTTTCCATTTTTGATATAGGCATCCAGTTTGGCAGCGTCTCCCCCGGTTAAACCAGTTGGTGATTTCTCAGGGGATAAACCAGCCTGAACAGACTCTTTCATCACTTCGAGATTTCGAGCCATCAGAGCTAGGATTTCAGGGTGTTCCCGTCCAGTTAGTTCTGTCTCTGTAGCAATCATGAGCTCGGCGATATTACCTTGGTAATCTCGGTCAGCTTGTTGAACTAATTCTTCAATAGTGTAAAACATGCAATCCCCCTCTTAGCTGAAAAAGTTGACATTATGTAGATGAGGAATTCTAGCGATTTCAGTGACGGCCTCATCACACTGGTGCGAGTCAATTTCAATAATCATAATGGCCTTTTCACCCGCATTTTCCCGAGTAACAGTCATCTGGCGATGTTGATGCCATAACGCGACAAAATATCTGTGACAAGGGCAATCATTCCTGGAACGTCTTGGTGGACAATGATAAGAGTCGGTGTATTCATCTTGAGATTGACCGCAAAACCATTGAGTTCAGTTACTTGGATATTTCCTCCACCGATAGAAACACCTGTGGCAGAAATGGTTTTTTTATCATTTTTTAAGGTAATACGAGTCGTATTGGGATGCGGCGCATTACTATCCTTGTTGATTTTCCAGTAGACCTTAATGCCTTTTTCGTATGCGATATCCAGAGCGCGTGGAATGTCAGGGTCGTCGGTTTCCATACCTAAAATACCAGCTACTAGAGCTACATCAGTCCCGTGACCTCGATAGGTTTTGGCAAAGGAATTAAAGAGTTGAAATTCTACCTCAGTCGGTGTCTCACCAAAGATGGCAGAAACAATCTTGCCAATACGAACAGCTCCTGCAGTATGACTAGAGGAAGGCCCGACCATGACAGGTCCGATGATGTCAAAAACGGATTGAAATTTTAAATTTTTCATAACACGCCTCGTTTGATTAATCTTGTATTTTCAGTATACCACGAATTAGAGCGATTAGGTATTTAAGTAAAAATCTATAGAAATAGTAAAAAAATAATCTACTTTAAGCTTTCTTTAAGGTTCAATGGATATAATAGCAGCCTATTAAGTAAGCAATACTTATTTTTCATAAATCTGAGTGGGCGGCCTGCGGGTCGCCCTTTTGTGTTTCTTTATTTATATATAGCTGGATTGTGGTAAAATAGAGCCTAAAGATTTCCAGTTAGAAAGGATATACCATGACCTACACGCATTTACTTTTCGACCTTGACCACACCCTCCTAGATTTTGACCGTGCTGAAGATTTGGCTTTGACCTACCTTCTTGAAGAGGCTGGGGTGGCTTCACGAGATCTTAAAGTTTACAAGGATCACTATATCCCCATGAATCGTTCCATGTGGGAAGATCTCAATCATGGTTTAATCACTAAGCCGGAATTGCTTCGCACGCGCTTTTCTCGTCTTTTTGAGCATTTTGGACAGGAGGTTGATGGCAGTCACTTAGCTGGCCGTTACCAGCATTTCTTGAGCCAACAGGGGCAGGAGTTGCCTCAGGCCCATGCTTCTTATCGAATGTTAAAGACCGAGGTCACAAGATATATGCAGCAACTAATGGTGTTAGCTACATCCAACGTGGTCGTCTGCAAGCCTCAAGCATCTTGCCATTCTTCGACGATATTTTCATTTCAGATGAAGTGGGCGCCCACAAACCGTCTACTGACTTTTTTGAAAAAATTTCGGATCAGGTAAATGACTTTCATCCCGATTCGGCCCTCATGATTGGTGATAGTCTAACTGCTGATATCCAAGGTGGTAATAATGCAGGAATTGACAGCATTTGGTTTAATCCAAAAGGTTTGGTTAATGAGACTCCGGCTATTCCAACCTATCAAGTCAAAAACTACCAAGAAATCTTGACGATTTTGAGCAAATAGGCCACTTTTCAAAATTGTATTCAACCATGACTATTAAGAGCTTTTCAGCTCTTTTTTGCTACAATGAAAGCATGAATAATCTGATTAAACATAAGTTGGAATTACTCCCAAACAACCCGGGGTGCTATCTCCACAAGGATAAATTCGGCAATATTATCTATGTCGGTAAGGCTAAAAATCTAAAAAATCGTGTGCGTAGCTATTTTCGTGGAAGCCATGATACCAAGACAGAGCTTTTGGTATCTGAGATTGCAGATTTTGAATTTATCGTAACCGAGTCCAATATTGAGGCCCTGCTTTTGGAAATTAATCTTATCCAAGAGAATATGCCTAAATTCAACATCCGCCTCAAGGATGACAAGTCTTATCCATTTATCAAGATTACTAAGGAGCTCTATCCAAGGCTCATGATTACTCGCCAGGTTAAGAAGGATGGCGGTCTCTATTTTGGTCCTTACCCAGACTCTGGTGCAGCTAATGAAATTAAGAAGCTTTTGGACCGTATTTTCCCCTTTAAGAAATGTAAAAATCCCGCCAACAAGGTCTGTTTCTATTACCATATTGGCCAATGTAATGCCCATACCATCTGTCACACCACTGAAGACTATTGGCAAGGTTTGGTTGAGGATGTCAAGAATTTCCTAAACGGTCATGATGATAAATCGTTAATCAGCTTAAGCCAAGATGAAGGATATGTCTGACCAGATGGAGTTTGAGCGTGCTGCGGAGTATCGTGATTTGATTGAGGCAGTATCGACGCTCAGACTAAGCAAAGGGTTATCCGTCAGGACATGCAGGACCGTGATATCTTCGGTTACTACGTGGATAAGGGGTGGATGTGTGTTCAGGTTTTCTTTGTTCGCCAAGGGAAACTCATTCAGCGTGATGTCAATATGTTCCCTTATTATAATGATGCTGAGGAAGATTTCCTAACCTATATGGGTCAGTTTTATCTGGATAGTCGTCATCTCAAGCCTAAGGAGATTTTCATTCCAGGAGACATTGATCAAGAGTCTGTTGAGGCTCTAGTTGGAGATGAGGTCAAGGTCTTTAAACCTCAACGTGGAGAGAAGAAGCAGTTGGTTAATCTGGCGACGAAAAAATGCCCGCGTCAGTTTGACCCAAAAATTTGATCTCCTCGAAAAAAGACTTGGCTAAGACCCAAGGAGCTATTGAAAATCTAGGCAAACTCATGGGGATTCCGACACCGGTCCGTATCGAGTCTTTCGATAACTCTAATATCATGGGAACTAGCCCTGTCTCTGCCATGGTTGTCTTTGAAAATGGTAAACCTAATAAAAAAGAGTACCGCAAATATAAGATTAAGACTGTTGAAGGCCTGATGATTATGCCAGTATGCGTGAGGTCATTCGTCGTCGCTATAGTCGTGTCAAACGAGATGGTTTAACGCCACCAGACCTCATTATCATGGATGGTGGTCAAGGTCAGGTCAATGTCGCCAAGGACGTCCTTCGTAATGAGCTGAATCTATCTATCCCAGTTGCAGGTCTTCAGAAAAATGACAAGCACCAAACCAATGAATTGCTCTTTGGGGATCCTTTGCGAGTCATTGATTTGCCACGTCAATCCGAGGAGTTTTTCCTCCTTCACCGCATTCAGGATGAAGTTCACCGCTTTGCCATCACCTTCCATCGTCAAGTCCGTAGTAAGAATAGTTTCAGTTCTAAACTTGATGGCGTGGAGGGGTTAGGACCTAAGCGCAAACAAAAACTCCTCAAACACTTCAAGTCTATGACAGCTATCCAAAAAGCTACTGTTGAGGATATCCATTCCCTTGGCATTCCAGAAAAAGTAGCAGAGGCTCTGTTAGATAAATTAAATGATAACAATTAAGTTAGACTTTTCAAGTAACTCAGAAAAACTTGGTAGGGTGATTGATAATTCAATGATTTCCTAGGAATTCTATTTCTTGAGAGTGGGACAGAAATCGGTAATTCGTTAGAATTCGATTTCGTGTCCCACCTCCGCACAGTTGAGTAGGGCTGTAAAAGCTGATGAAATCAGCGTAGTAGAGCCCACTCAACCACTGCGTCTTGCTCGACAATCCAAAAATAATTGAGAGGCTAGGACTTTTGTCCCAGCCTCTGTTTTTCCATTATTCATCTCCTACATGATAGTAGATCGAGCCTTGTTCCCCAAAACTAGCGATACCAACACCTGACCACAAGCGGTTTTTAGAGGCATCTGATGTGTCCTTAAAGACGACTTGTCCTTGATCAT
>ENA-OQBJ01001138-OQBJ01001138.1-human-gut-metagenome-genome-assembly--contig:-NODE-1138-length-11188-cov-1.543983_pt1 | contig 11188 bp, 11 predicted proteins | sample MGYA00242743_ERZ504545 | MGnify/ENA primary metagenome ERZ504545 (study PRJEB26092, sample SAMD00036252) | human gut metagenome | host: Homo sapiens | study: EMG produced TPA metagenomics assembly of...
CAGAACAGGCTCTAGTTGTTGATCAGATGTTTGTAAAACCAATTGATACCTTTACGACTTCTGATGAGATGCTCGCAGCTTTTTCACCATCTTGAAGCGAGATTTAAAAAATTCACTGCTTTGAATGTCAAAGTTGAAGAACTACGTGAGGACAATCTCAATCAGTTTTATGACATCCTAGTTCGGACAGCAGAGAGAAAGGATTTTCAGTTCATCCATTGACCTATTTCCAAGATTTGAAGAGGAACTTTGGAGAATCTGCAAAGTTTATGTTGGCTTATTTGGATTGTCCAGCTTATTTGGCTTATCTTGATGAGAATATTAAATCTTTTGAAGCTAAGATTCAGGCTTTAAAAGATGGCCCACAGAAAAAACGAACCAAGGGTCAGATTGCGGATGCCGAAGATCAGCTTAAGAAGTTACTATAAAACGTTTAGAGCAATTTAAGACCTACCAAGTCACTGGTGACAAATTACCTCTTTCGGCCTATCTTTTTATGGATTATGGTTCAGAAATTGTCAGCTTTTACGGTGGGAATGATGAAGCCTACCTTAATTTTGGTGGAGCAGTCCTTCTTCATTGGGAAATGCTACAATATGCTAAGTGTGAGGGAAAAGAGCGGTTTAATTTTTATGGGACAATCGAAACTGAAGCGGCAAGTGCTGGAAAAGGGAATTTTAACTTCAAGCGTCAGTTTGGTGGGCAATTAGAGACTCTTGTTGGCTCTTTTGATAAAACCCTAAATCCTTTCTATGATATTTTTAAGAAAACACTAGGTAAAGACTAGTTCCTTGTATAGAAAAAAGTCAATTGAGGTTAAATTCATTACCTCAATTGACTTTTTTTAGTTTACAAATATTTTTTAGCGACTTCAATATCGCCAGCATAGTTATCGCGTTTACCATTTACGATCTGGAAGCATCGGCACCTTTACCGGCAATAACCACAGCGTCTTTAGAGTCTGTAGTCTCAGACATTGCTGTTTTGATTGCTTCCTCTCGATCGACAATGATACGAACCTCGCGACTGATGTGACTAGCAATTTCCTGACAGATAGCAAGAGGATCCTCCTTGTTAGGATCATCGGCTGTTAGGATGACATCAACATCAGGTAGGTATTGAGGACATGTCCAAAGTCTTTACGACGGCTTTCACCCTTATTTCCTGGAGCCCCTAGAATTAGACTAATACGACCATCTTGATGGCTGGTTACGACTTGTAAGAGCTTATCTAGCTATCTCCATTGTGAGCATAGTCAACAAATGTCTTAGCCCCATTAGTTTGGGTTAGAACCTCCATACGCCCTGGAACAGAGGTTTGAGCGATTCCTTCCTTGATGTCTTGAAGGCTAGCTCCGAGACGTAGGCAGGCCAGACCAGCAGCCATAGCATTGTCCTGGTTAAAGTCACCGATAAGTTGGATATCATAGTCACCGGCTAATTTCCCACTTGCCTTAAAGCTAAAACCAGAGCCATGTTTAACAGCGTTGTCGGAGTTTTTACCATAGAAGTCATGCTCTTTATCCACAACTTCCTCAGCGATAAAATCAAAGTGATCCATACCGCTATTAACAATAACAACTCGACTGTTTTCCAAGAGAAGACGCTTATGGTAGAAGTAGTCTTCAAAGGTTGGGTGTTCAATAGGCCCAATATGGTCTGGGCTGATGTTAAGAAAGACACCTACATCAAAAGTCAGTCCATAGACACGCTTAGTCAGATAGGCTTGACTTGAGACTTCCATAATCAGATGGGTCATGCCATTAGCAACAGCTTCAGCCATCATACGGAAAAGGTCCAAACTCTCAGGTGTTGTTAAGGTAGATTGAAGAAGTTTTTTCCGTCTAGTGTCGTGTTCATGGTTGAAAGCATAGCAGGTTTATGACTTTGCTTGAGAATATTGAAGGCAAAGTAGGCTGCTGTTGTTTTCCCTTTTGTCCCAGTGAAAGCCAGCAATTTAAGCTTGTCTTGAGGGTATTGGTAGAAGGCCTGAGCAACGAGGCTCATAGCCTGCTTAATATCTGATACGATAATGGCAGGTATTCCCACTTGATAATCTTTCTCAGCCACGTAGAAACTCAAGCCAGCTTTGACAGCATTCTCTAAAAATTCAGGCTTGAAAGCAGCTCCTTTGGCAAAGAAGAGGGACGATGGTGTGACATCAGACTATCATAAGAAAGATGATCAAAAGTCACCCCAGTCCATGAATAGTAGTAGTTGTCTTGGTCGATAATATCTCTAAAATTATGGTCCTTTTTAAGAACCTCTAGAACTTGTTCAATAGTAATCATAGTTCCTATTTTAGCCTTAATGTTCTTGTTTTACAAGTCACAGCCAAAAGTTTATAATAAACTAGATTATATTTTATTCTCTAGAAAGAAAGTTATGACTGAAACTAAAACTGATACACAGCAGCAGCAGATGCTAAGAGGGACGGCATGGATGACAGCATCCAATATTATCAGTCGTCTATTGGGGGCACTCTACATTATTCCTTGGTATGCTTGGATGGGTAAACAAGGTGACCAAGCCAATGCCCTTTTTGGTCAAGGGTATAATATTTATGCTCTTTTCCTCTTGATTTCAACAGCAGGTATTCCAGTCGCAATTGCCAAACAGGTGTCTAAATACAACACTCTTGGAAAGATGGAGACGAGTTTCTTCTTACTCAAGCGTATCTTGTATTACATGATTGGTCTCGGACTGATCTTTGGCGTTTTCATGTACTTTGCTTCGCCGTGGATGTCTTACCTTTCTGGGGGAGACGAGGATCTGGTTCGCGTCATGCGTAGTCTTTCTTGGGCAGTTGTTATTTTCCCATCGATGTCTGTTTTACGAGGCTTTTTCCAAGGCTTTAACAACATGAAACCTTATGCCTTGAGTCAGATTGCGGAACAGATTATCCGTGTTATTTGGATGCTGTTGGCGACCTTCTTCATCATGAAAATTGGGACAGGCGATTATGTGACAGCAGTTGTCCAATCGACTTTTGCCGCTTTTATCGGTATGTTGGCTAGTTATGGGGTGCTTTTCTTCTACCTTTGGAAGGAGGGTAAACTCAAGAGTCTTTTTGGCAAGCAGGCTGTTCATCCGGATATCAATCCAACTGCAATTGTTATTGAAACCTTTAAGGAAGCCATTCCTTTCATTATCACTGGGTCAGCGGTTCAACTGTTTCAGTTGATTGATCAATGGACCTTTATCCGTACTATGGAGAAGTTTACAAGCTATAGTAACAGTCAGCTTCAGGTTCTCTATGCTTACTTGTCTTCAAACCCAAGTAAGATTACTATGATTTTGATTGCTGTAGCTATCTCCATTGCTGGGGTTGGGATTCCACTCTTGACTGAAAATATGGTTAAGAAGGATCTTAGGGGAGCAGCTAAACTGATTATTAATAACTTACAGTTGCTTTTGCTCTTTATTGTTCCTGCCATTGTAGGATCAGTGATTTTAGCTAAACCACTTTATACAGTCTTTTATGGTGCGCCAGATAGTCAGGCCCACTTGCTCTTTGTAGCCAGTCTGATTCAAGTTATTTTCTTGGCCTTGTATAGCGTTTTAGCACCAATGCTTCAGGGCAATCTTTGAAACCCGCAAAGCTATCAACTATTTTGCGATTGGGGTTTTAGTTAAGGCAATCCTACAGTTACCATTGATTATTTTCCTAGGAGCCTTGGCCCGGTTATTTCAACAGCCATCGGTTTAGGTGTTCCAATTGCTCTCATGTATAATCACCTCCACACTGTTACGCACTTTAGTCGTAAGACAGTGTTTAGAAAAGCCTTGCTCATCTGTATCCTTACGGTACTCATGGCTATTCCAGTTGCGATCTTCTATTGGTTGTTCCAGTTTGTATTGTCACCAACAAGCCGTATGGGTAGTGTGATTTACTTGGTCATTGGAGGAGGCCTTGGAATCGGTGTCTACGGCGTTCTTGCTCTTGTAACTCGTATGGCTGACCAACTACTTGGTGCCCGAGCTGCTAGTCTGCGTGCTAAATTACATATTAAATAAAATCTAAACCAAGTCATGTGGCTTGGTTTTTTTCTTTTCAACCTTTTCTGAAAAAGGAGTATAATAGGGGTGAAAAAAATGAAATCGTTTTAATGATTTAGAATCGAGGAAAGGATTATGGTTGATTCTAGACAAGAACATATAAAATTAGGGACCTATCCTCCCGAACAAGTTTACCAAGTCTTGCAGACAAGCACTCAAGGTTTGAGCTTACAAGAGGTTAAGGAGAGGCAGGCGACGTATGGCCCTAACCAATTGAAGGAAAGTAAAAAGGAGCTATTTGGTTGGTCTTTTTCAGGCATTTTACTAGTCTTATGGCACTCTTATTGTGGGGTGGTGGCTTTATCGCCATGCTTTCTCATAGTTTAGAGTTGGGGATTGCAATTTGGTTGGTCAACATTATTAATGGTCTCTTTAGCTTTATTCAAGAATATAGGGCGAGTCAGGCTACGGCAGCTCTTAATAAGCTTCTTCCATCCTATGCGCGAGTTCTTCGTGATGGTAAGGAGGATAAGATTCTAGCTCAGGACTTGGTGCCAGGTGACTTGGTTTTCATTGAAGAAGGAGACCGTATTTCTGCAGATGGACGCTTGGTCGCTGTGACAGATTTGCAGGTTAACCAGTCTGCCCTCACTGGTGAGTCTAATCCTATTTATAAGTCAGATCAAGCAGATTTGACTCCCGACAAGACTGAGTTAGAGTATGACAATATGGTATTTGCAGGGACTACTGTCTCTTCTGGTTCTGGACATTTTATAGTATCTGCTATCGGGATGAAAACTGAGTTTGGACAGATTGCGGATTTGACACAGAATCTTGCTCAGGAAAAGAGTCCCCTTCAGAAGGAATTGGACCATTTGACTAAACAGATTTCAGTTATTGCGGTGTCTGTAGGTCTCTTCTTTATGGTCGCAGCGACTCTATTAGTCCATCAGCCTTTGTCTCAAGCCTTTATTTTTGCATTGGGGATGATTGTGGCCTTTATTCCTGAGGGGCTTCTTCCCACAGTTACTCTATCTTTAGCCATGGCCGTTCAGCGCATGGCTAAGGACCATGCTTTGGTTAAGAAACTGTCTTCGGTTGAGACGTTGGGAGCAACTTCTGTTATTTGTTCGGATAAAACAGGGACTTTGACGCAAAATGCCATGACGGTTAACCATCTGTGGACTTTGTCAGACAGTTATGAGGTAACTGGGCTAGGTTATGCATCAGAAGGACAGATTGAGCAGGAAGGACGACCTATTTCTCTTGAAGACAATGAGCTTCTTAATCGTTTGGTACGATTCTCTCATTTGGCTAGTAATGCTCAAGTTGTGGCCCCTAGTGCTGATAATCCCAATTTTACAATTTTAGGTGATCCAACTGAGCTTGTCTTAATGTTCTCGCCGAAAAAGCAGGAATTAATTTAAATGACAATCATACTTGGGCCCCTCGCCTCAAGGAAATCCCCTTTGATTCTGATCGTAAACGGATGACAACAGTGCATAAGCTTGAGTTAGGATTAGATGGCAGTCAGCATATTTCTATCACCAAAGGTGCTCCGAAAGAAGTGATGGAGCTTTGCTCAGACTATTATGATAATCAAGGAATGATTAAATCATTGACAGCTACTGAGCGTCAGGCTATCCTTGCGGCCAACGACCAGTTTGCCCGAGACGGTTTACGTGTTTTAGCTGTGGCCTATAGACCTTTAGACAGTGAGCATATTGGAGAAGACAAATGGGACATGCAGACCTTGGAGGACAATATGGTCTTTCTAGCTTGGTTGCCATGAGTGATCCGCCACGTCAGGGTGTGCGTGAAGCCATTGAAAAATGCCATAGAGCTAGTATTCGTATTATCATGGTGACAGGTGATTATGGTTTGACAGCTCTTAGCATTGCTAAGAAAATCGGAATTGTACAAGGAGACGATGCGCGTGTTGTTTCAGGCCTTGAACTAGCTGGTATGGATGACAATCAGCTTAAAGAAGCTCTTAAAGGCGAAATCGTTTTTGCTCGTGTGGCTCCTGAACAAAAATACCGTGTGGTCAATGCCCTTCAAGAGCTTGGTGAAGTTGTCGCTGTTACTGGTGATGGTGTTAATGACGCCCCTGCCTTAAAAAGCTGATATCGGTGTAGCTATGGGGGTATCAGGAACTGATGTTGCCAAGGAATCTGCAGATATGATCTTAACAGATGATCATTTTGCTTCTATTGTTCATGCTGTCGAAGAAGGTCGTGCAGTTTATAGAAATATTCAAAAATTCCTGACTTATATTTTTAATTCCAACACGCCAGAAGCCGTACCCTCTGCTTTCTTCTTGTTCTCTTTGGGACGCATACCTCTTCCCTTAACGGTTATGCAAATCCTAGCTATTGACTTGGGGACAGATATGGTACCTGCTTTGGGATTGGGGGTTGAACCACCTGAAGAGGGCGTTATGGATAGACCGCCAAGACGTCTTTCAGATCGCTTGCTCAATCGACAATTATTGATTAAAGCTTTTGTCTGGTATGGACTGATTGAAGCAGCCTTAGCTATGGGGGCTTTCTTCCTTAATTATTGGGTTAATCAAGGTAATTTAAACCATTTGGCCAGCTCAGGTCCTCTTTATCGAGAGGCAACCACTATGACCTTAGGTGCTATTATCTTTACCCAAATTGGTATGGCTATGAATAGTCGTAAAGGTAGAGGGTCTATATTCCAAGTTAATCCATTTGCTAATCGTATTATTAGCTTAGGGATTGTTTTAGAAATTGTTCTCTTTATCATCCTGTCTTACGTGCCTTTCTTCCACACGCTATTTAACACTGCACCTATTGGACTTGATGATTGGCTCTATTTACTTGCTTGTCCGTTTGTTATTATGGCTTTGGAAGAAATCAGATATCGCTTATTTGATAAAAAGTAAGTCAGTAGCTTACTTCGGATTGCAGCGAGACTTTTAAATCATTCTTAGTGCTTGAAACTATGATGTTTCAGGCACTTTTTTGATGCTTGAAAACCTACTTTTGACAATCTCAAAAATTGGGCTTATTTTAAAATAGAGTCAGTATCTATCTGTCTTTTTAGGTTATAGAAATAAACTATAACTAACTATCAAGAATCCGTATGATGAACTTACCATTATTTTCAGAAAATAGTGATAAAATAGAGGTCATAGATATGGAGCATATCCACTTTACCATGTAGAAAGGGCACATTATGACACAAGAATATCAATTAGAAACCGTTTTGGCACACGCAGGAATCAATTCGGATGAAGCAACAGGAGCCTTGGCTTCACCAATTCATTTTTCAACAACTTACCAACATCCAGAATTTGGCCATTCTACTGGTTTTGACTATACACGAACTAAAAATCCAACACGCGCAACAGTGGAAAAAACACTTGCAGCTATTGAAAAAGCAGATTATGCTATTGCGACAAGTTCAGGGATGAGCGCCATTGTTTTGGCCTTTGAAATTTTCCCAGTAGGCAGTAAGGTTGTAGCTGCACGTGACCTTTACGGAGGTTCTTTCCGTTGGTTTAATGACAAGGAAAAAGAAGGGCGTTTCTTTTTTGAATACACTAATACAGAAGACGAGATGATTGCGGCTATTACAGAAGATACCGATATTGTCTACATCGAAACACCGACAAACCCACTTATGATTGAGTTTGATAATTGAAAAAGTGGCCAAAATTGCTCATGACAAGGGTGCGGTGGTGATTGTTGATAATACTTTCTATAGCCCAATCTATCAAACCCCGATTACTCAAGGTGCTGACATCGTTGTACATTCAGCTACTAAATATCTATCAGGGCATAATGATGTTTTGGCTGGTGTTGTTGTGACCAGCAACCAAGAATTCTACGATAAACTTTATTATAACCTCAATACTACTGGTCCTACCTTGTCACCATTTGATAGCTATATGCTCATGCGTGGTCTTAAAACCTTAAAACTTCGAATGGAGGCATCGACAGCCAATGCTCAAGAAGTTGTAGCTTTCTTAGAAAAGTCACCAGCTGTTAAGGAAGTCCTCTATCCAGGCAAGGGTGGTATGATTTCCTTCAAAGTGGCTAATCAAGACAAGATTCCTACCATTATCAATTCTCTAAAGGTCTTTACCTTTGCGGAGAGTCTAGGTGGTGTCGAAAGCTTGATTACCTACCAACGACACAAACCCACGCAGATATTCCAGGTGATGTGCGTGCTTCCTATGGTTTGACAGACGACTTGCTTCGTCTTTCAATTGGTATTGAAGCAGCACAAGATTTGATTGCTGACTTGGAAAATGCCCTTAGTCTTTAAGGAGTTATCTATGACACGTTATGATTTTACAACACAACAAATCGCTTGGATCAAAATACCATGAAATGGCACGAAGCCGAAAGTAATCCAGAACTACTTGAGCTTTGGGTTGCTGATATGGACTTCCTACCTGTTCCTGAGATTAGGGATGCAGTTATCAACTATGCTGAGACACATATTTTTGGTTATCCTTATCCAAGTGAAGAGCTTTATCAGTCCATCATTAATTGGGAAAAAATCAACACGGTTACGTCGTTGATAAAGAGAGTATTGTTCTCATTGAAGGTGTTGTTCCAGCTATTTCAACGGCTATTCAAGCCTTTACCAAAGAAGGTGATGCTGTTCTCATCAACACACCAGTTATCCACCTTTTGCTCGTTCTGTCCGCTTGAATAATCGTCGGTTGATTGAAAATAGTCTTGTTAAGGTTAATGGGCATTTCGAAATTGATTTTGAACAATTGGAACGTGATATCGTCGAGAATGATGTTAAACTTTATGTTTTCTGTAGCCCACATAACCCGGGTGGGCGTGTCTGGACTAAAGAAGAATTGACTAAGGTGGCAGATTTGTGCCAGAAACATGGTGTCCTCTTGGTATCTGATGAAATCCACCAAGACTTAGCTCTATATGGAAATAAGCACATCTCTATGAATACCATTTCAGATGCTTACAAGGACTTTACCTTGGTGCTTAGTTCGGCTACTAAAACCTTTAATATTGCTGGTACCAAAAACAGTTTTACTATCATTGAAAATGAAGACTTACGTAAAGCCTTTAAACAAAAGCAATTGGCAAATAATCAACATGAAATTCCAACCATTGGTTTGATTACAACCCAAGCAGCTCTGACCTATGGGCAACCTTGGTTAGAGGAATTGAAAACTGTCTTTGAAACTAATATTGACCTTTTAACCAAGGAACTTAGTGAAAAGACTAATATCAAGGTCATGAAACCTGAGGGAACTTACTTGGTATGGCTTGATTTTTCAGCCTATGATCAAGACCATAATGAGCTTGGACGTTTGCTTAAAGAAGAAGCCAAGGTAGTGCTAAATGACGGTATTACTTTTGGTTCTGAAGGAGAAAACATTTCCGCTTTAACGTAGCTACGCCAACTACAGTTGTTGCAGAAGGAGTTAAACGTCTCGTTTCTGTCTTTGGAAAATAATAAAAGTGATGCGAACAGCATCACTTTTATTATTGTTATGAGTGTACATCGTAGATTTTCAAGTTTAATAGAAGATCTTTCTGAGTGGAGAAGACCTTGACATCCTGCCTGCCAGAGGTATTAAATCTGGCTAGAGTGTAGGTTTGACCATTGGGGAAGAAAATTTCCAAGCTACGATTATCTGTAATAAGCGTTATAGTGATATTATCAGTTTCCTTATAGTGACTGTCAGCTTTATAACCTTGACCGTTACCCAAGAGACCATCGTAATAGTAAGAAGAGGCAGTTTGACTACCATCCATGCTGTTATTCAGTTCAGCAGCATAGGCAGAGACCTGATAGGTACCACTTGTTATTTGGTAGGCGATTTTAACGTAATCAGAGCCTTGCCAGATATCAATGTAGATATAGCCTCCTTCTTTCTTAATATTTGAAAAATGCAGTTGGTAATACCCTGAACTATTTTTTCCAGCAAGATCAAGAAGGCCATTAGCATTATGATTGTGACTTTTATCAATCCAAGGTTTTCTATTGTCACCGATGAGTGGCCTTTGACTCGAAATGTTGCTGTTTTGATATTTGAGGGTTAATTGTTCATTTTTATAGAGGGGAGCGGACTGAATAATACCGTCCTTATCCAGTTGTAGCTGTCTGGGTGTAGCGTAAAAACCGATAGTTTTTAGAAAATCACTCTTGGCTCTTGGTCACTGTGAATGCCTGACGTGAAGTAGTTCCAATTACCAACCCAGCCAAGACTGATAAGGTTATGATTGCTTTCTTCGATTCGATTGCTTCCAGTGAAGTTAGCGCCATAATAGTCTGAGCCTTGATCTAAGCGTTTTGTTCCTGTATCTGCAATAAATAAGCCGTTACCATCTAAATGCCCTACAGTATAGTAGGTTCCAGTTGTTTCGCCTGAAGCTGTATCCTTAGCTCCAAAAAAGAGAACTTGCTTGTCCTGACCGTCAGTTGTTGTCATTGTTTTGAGAACGGGACACTCGATAGGAGCATTGTCCTGCCAGTTACGCCCCTTAAAAAATGTTTCAGGTAGGATTTTGGAGTCTCCCTTGCTATCTGCTTTGGTCCAGTTGATACCATCTTGAGATTGATAAACACCTAAGGCGTTACCTTCAGCGACATACATGAGTAATTTGTCTTTGAAGTGGAAGACATAAGGATCGCGGAAATCTTTACCGTTATAGGATTGTTCCTTTGTCAATAAAGGTTTACCATCTTTTAGGGAATTAGTAAAGCTAGCTCCCTTGTCATTTGATGCACTAGCATAGATTGCCTGGCTTCCATCATCCATGAGTCCAGTAAAATAGGCGACAGGTTCTTCGTTTTGGATATCAGAAATCCCCTGACTATCTGTGACTACACTACCTGTCCAAGCAGAATGCCATCCTTCTTTAGAGTCGCCACCCTTTGATGGTATAGCAGTCTCTTGTTTACTATAGGTGATAAAATCTTTAGTCGTTGTATGTGTCCAATCTTGACCGTTGGGTCCAAAAGGGTCAGTAGCCCCATCCACAGAGTGTAGAAAATAGATATCATAGTAATTTTTTTCTTGATTCCACACGATAGTCTGTAGGTCGTTAGACCATCCTTTATGAGATGCTAGATGAAAGGTTTGACTCACAGAAACCTTTATTTGTTTTTTTGGGAAGGATTTGTTACGCGTTTTCTTAATTTTTTTAACATTTAATAAAAAACAAAAAAAA
>ENA-OQBJ01001139-OQBJ01001139.1-human-gut-metagenome-genome-assembly--contig:-NODE-1139-length-11182-cov-1.141384_pt1 | contig 11182 bp, 17 predicted proteins | sample MGYA00242743_ERZ504545 | MGnify/ENA primary metagenome ERZ504545 (study PRJEB26092, sample SAMD00036252) | human gut metagenome | host: Homo sapiens | study: EMG produced TPA metagenomics assembly of...
GAATCGAGTGTTCGTGACCTTCCACTCGTAAAACAAAACTAAAGGAGAATTGAATATGAAAGAAAACAACCTGAAAAACACGTATTTTCTGGCGTATGGCGCGGTGATCGCGGCCATCTACGTAGCGCTGACGATGGCATTCCAGCCGATCAGCTTCGGACCGGTGCAGTTCCGCATTCGTACGGAAGCACTCTGCATCCTGCCGTTCTTTACCCCCGGCAGCGATCCCGGGACTCTTTGTCGGATGCTTTTTATCCCAATCTGTTCTGCGGGGCAGCCGGATTGGATATCGTATTCGGAAGCCTGGCAACCCTGATCGGGGCAGTCGGCTCCTATGCGCTCCGCAAGAGTAAGGTTTTAGTATGTGTACCGCCGATCCTGGCCAACACGATCATTGTACCGTGGGTGCTCCGCTTTGCATACGGCTCTGAGGATCTGATTCCGTTCATGATGCTGACCGTCGGGATCGGCGAGGTGCTGGCAATCGGTGTGCTGGGAAGCATTCTTCTGGCGGCGTTAAACCGTTATAAAACCATGCTGTTCGGCAAGTGTCTGGCAACGGGACGCTAAGAAAAAGACATAACTTAAATGATATAAAAGATGCATGTTACAGACGGATCGCAGTGCGATGGCTGGCGTGTATCTTTTATTTTTTTTGCCTTATATTGACAATTTCATGTAAAAGAAGTTAAATTAAAAGGACGTGAAAACACAATGCCTCGCGGTTCCATATCGTTTTTCTATGGCGTCTGCGAAAACAAAAACCGCCTGCGGCGGGGAAGGAATGCACAAATATGAGTGAGAATGTATATCAGATTGATTTTAATAAACCAGAATCCGTCCATTTCATCGGAATCGGCGGTATCAGCATGAGCGGACTGGCAGAGATTTTGATGGACGAGGGATTCACTGTGTCCGGCTCGGACGCACACCGTTCGGAGCTGACCGATAACCTGGAGGCGCGCGGCGCGAAGGTATATATCGGACAGAAAGCGGAGAATATCCAGGATGGCATCGATGTGGTAGTCTACACGGCGGCGATTCACCCGGATAACCCGGAATTTCAGGAAGTAAAACGGCGCGGCATCCCGATGCTGACCCGTGCGGAACTCTTGGGCGAGATGATGCGGAACTATAAAAATGCGATCGCGATTGCCGGAACACACGGCAAAACGACAACCACTTCGATGGTGACGGAGATTTTCTTGCAGGCGAAAAATGACCCGACGATCTCGGTCGGCGGCATCCTTCCGGCGATCGGCGGCAACATCCGCGTCGGCGGACCGGAATTTTTCGTGACGGAGGCGTGTGAGTATACCAACAGCTTCCTATCCTTCTACCCGACGATGGCGGTCATTCTTAATATAGAAGAAGACCATCTCGATTTCTTCAAGGATCTGGCGGATATCCGTCATTCCTTCAAGCTGTTTGCCGAGCGCGTACCGGCTCAGGGCGCGATTGTCATCAACGGCGATATCGAGAACTATCAGGAGATCATAGAAGCGGCAAAAGGCAAGGTTATTACTTTTGGTCACAGCCGCGGCAACGATTACAGTGCCGGTGATATCCAGTATGACGATTACGCGCATCCGTCCTTCGATCTTTATATCGGCGGTGAGAAGAAAGAGCGCCTGACGCTCGGTGTGGCAGGTGAGCAGAATGTATACAATGCGCTGGCAGCCATCGCTGTTTCCTTGGAAAATGGCATCTCCATGGACGCCATCCGCGTGGGACTGGCACATTTTACCGGAACCAACCGCCGGTTCGAAAAGAAGGGTGAGGTAAATGGATTTACCATCATCGACGACTATGCGCATCATCCGCATGAGATCGAGGCTACCTTAAAGACGGCGCAGAACTATCCACACAAGACACTCTGGTGCATTTTCCAGCCGCACACCTACACGCGGACGAAGGCATTCTGCCGCAGTTTGCCGAGGCGCTCTCACTGGCAGATAAAGTCATTCTGGCGGATATCTACGCGGCGCGCGAGACGGACACGCTCGGCATCAGCTCAGAGGATATCGTGAAACTTCTAAAAGAAAAAGGAAAAGAAGCATGGTATCTGCCGACGTCGATGAAATAGAAAAATTTGTCATGGAACATTGTACACAGGGCGACCTGTTGATAACCATGGGCGCCGGAGACGTTGTAAATGTAGGGGAAAACCTCCTTGCGAAATAGATGCACTCCGAGTGTACATATAGTTATCCACATTATCCACATAGTTTTCAACATATTATGTAAAGGAACTATGTGGATTTTTTGCGCCTAAATGCGGAAATGGGGAAATGCCGAAAATGTTGATAAAATAAGGATTTTGTCGGAGGAAGGGTTATTTTTGAGGATTTTTGAAGGCTTTTTCCACATTATCCACATTATCCACAATCAAAATAGTGGAAAAATTGGTCTAAAAGTGTCGGCCGCGAACCATAATTAGGAGTATTTCTTTTTAAAAAAAGGTATGTTATGATAGGAACAGAACGCAGTGAACCTGTGATAAATGGATGAAAACTGTCTTGTCCGGAGCAAAATTGTGGAAAAGTCCGGAAACAAAATCAAAACGGTGGAAAAGTAAGAAAACAGGAAGATTTGGATGGAACAAATAGAGAATATTTCAAAATAAAAGTAAAATACAGCAGTTTGAATGGTTTACACAGCCGCAGGCTGCTGATAGATAAATGGTAACAGGAAATGTGAGGACACAGAATGGCTAAGAGGGAAATTAGACGATGGGAATAGGATTCAAAAACCGGCTGGCGGTGGGCGCGACGCCGGTTCCGGACGTATTTATTGATACATATATGGCGGGAGCAGTGGAGAATATGTGAAGGTATATCTGTACCTGCTCCGCCACCAGCAGGAGGAAGTCTCGATCGGACAGATCGCGGACGCGCTCAACCACACGGAGGCGGACGTGCAGCGCGCGCTGGCATACTGGCAGAGAGCCGGGGTGCTGGGAACGGGAAGTCGGTGGAAGAGGCACAGCGATCGTTTCAGGAGACGCCGGGACAGCAAATTTCACCGGTTTTTGCTTCAACGGAATCCCAGGCAAGTGCTGGTTCTTTTGCGCCATCTGCCAAAACTGCCGCCCGGGAAGCCGCAGCCTGCGATATGTCACGTCTGACCTCGGATGAGTCGTTTAAGCAGCTCATTTATATTGCCCAGCAGTATTTAAACAAGCTGCTCACACCGACAGACTGCCAGATTCTTGGAAATCTCTATTCGAATCTGGGATTTTCCGGGGAATTGCTGGAATACCTGATTGAGTACTGCGTGCAGAACCACCACACCAGCCTGCGCTATATGGAAAAGGTGGCGCTCGGCTGGCATAAGCGCGGCATCAAGGATGTGGAACAGGCGAAAGCGAGCGGCAGGGGCTACACGAAGGGTTCATTCGCGGTTATGCGGGCGATGGGGCTTTCGGACCGGAGTCCGGCGGAGGTCGAGAGTGAATTTATCGAAAAATGGTTCTGGGAGTACGGTTTCACGCGCGAGCTGATCGTCGAGGCGTGCAGCCGCACGATCCGGCAGATACATAAACCGTCGTTTGACTATGCAGACAAGATCCTGCGGGATTGGAAAAATGCCGGCGTCAAGAGCTTCCGGGATGTGTCAGAGCTAGATAAAAAACGGAAGGAAGAAGGCGGGGCGAAGCGCCGGCAGGCGTCTGCAGGCAGCAGCCGTTCTTCCAACCGGTTCCACAATCTAGAGGAACACGGATATGATTACGACGAGATGGTATGGAGCATGATAAACGGAGCGCAGAAGACAGGAGGGGACGATGGCACTCAGTAATTCGCAGTATGAATCGATCATGCGTGTTTATAACCGGACACAGCTTCAGAAGAAACATGAGCTGGACGCGCGGGTTGACGAGGTCTATGAGAAAATACCGGCGGTCCGGGAGATGAACGACGCGATCGCCGCCGCGGCGGTCAAGAGCGCGAAAGAGCTTCTGGCGGGCGATGCGGACGCGGTGAAACGTTTTGCGAGGGACAATCGCAGACCTGAAAGAGCAGCGCCAGGTGCTGATGAGCGCCTACGGCTATCCGGCGGACTATCTGGAGATGCAGTATAATTGTCCGGACTGTAAGGATACCGGGTACAAAAGACGGCATAAAATGCCACTGTTTCCGTCAGCGGGAGATCGATCTGTTATACGCCCAGTCGAATATCCGGGAAGTGCTGGAGCGGGAGAATTTTTCTCATTTTTCCTATGATTATTTTGATGACACGAAGATCGATCCGCGTAGCGGCAAGACTGCCCGCGCGTATATGGAGCAGGTGACGGCGTTCTGCCACCGCTATGTGGACGGATTTAAAGAAGAAAAGGGAAATATCTTATTTACCGGAAAAACGGGGCTTGGAAAGACGTTTTTAAGCAACTGCATCGCGAAGGAGCTGATTGAGCGCTGTTTCAGCGTCGTGTATCTCCCGGCGGTGGAGATGTATGAGATATTTTCAAGGGACCGCTTCGCAAATGATGCGACCGATGAGATCGCGACCGCTCCCAGTATTTATTAGAGTGCGATCTGCTGATCATCGACGATCTGGGGACGGAACTGGTGAATACGTTTACGACTTCCCAGCTCTTCTATGTGGTCAACGAGCGCTTAAACCGGAAGAAAGGCACGATCATTTCCACCAATCTGCCGGTCAATGAGATGCGCGACGAGTTTACCGACCGCGTCATGTCACGGATCATAAGCCAGTATCAGATCATTCCGCTCTACGGCGAGGATATCCGGATACGAAAAAAGCTGGAAACCGGTAATGGGTTGACTTATAAGGGACATAATGATATAAAAGAGACGTTAGAATGCGCTAACATATGCAAAAAAAGCGAATTAACAGAGAGTAAACAGGCTGGAGGAAAATGGAAAATGCTGTACGAAGAGAAAATCATTGAGACGATACCGGTAGGTCCGCTGGGACTGATTCCATTAAAGGGATGTGAGGAACTGGTAGGCAAGGTAGACAAATATCTGGTGGACTGGAGAAATGAGCGCGAGAGCGAGCACAAGACGTCGATCGCATTTTCAGGTTATCAGAGAGACTCCTACATCATCGGGGCAAACACACCGAGATTTGGTTCCGGCGAGGCAAAGGGCGAGATCAAGCGTCGGTGCGCGGCGATGATCTGTATCTGATCGTGGATGTCTGCAACTACAGCCAGACATATTCTCTGTGCGGCATGGTAAACCATATGTCCCGGATGATCATTATCAGGATCTGAAACGTGTCATTGCGGCAGCAGGCGGAAAGGCACGCCGTATCAACGTAATCATGCCGTTCCTGTATGAGAGCCGCCAGCATAAGCGCTCCGGCCGTGAGTCCTTAGACTGCGCGCTGGCACTGGAAGAGCTGGTAGATATGGGCGTTGAGAATATCATTACCTTTGACGCACACGATCCGCGTGTCCAGAACGCAATTCCGCTCAAGGGTTTTGAGACCGTTCAGCCGATTTACCAGTTTATCAAATATCTGCTGAAAAATGAGAAAGAGCTGGAGATCGACAGCGATCACATGATGGTCATCAGCGGATGAGGCGGTATGTCCCGCGCTGTCTTCTTCTCCAACGTGCTGGGACTCGACATGGGTATGTTCTACAAACGCCGCGATTACACCAGGATCGTCAACGGACGCAACCCGATCGTTGCTCATGAGTTCTTGGGATCCAGCGTAGAGGGCAAGGATGTCCTGATCATCGATGATATGATCTCCTCTGGCGAGAGCATGTTAGATGTAGCGAAGGAATTAAAGAGCCGCAAGGCGAGAAAGGTATTCGTATGTGCGACCTTCGGTCTGTTTACCAACGGACTGCAGAAGTTTGACGAGTACTATGAGAACGGTCTGATCGACCGCGTCCTGACCACCAACCTGGTATACCAGACACCGGAGCTTCTCTCCAGACCGTACTATATCAGCGTCGATATGAGCAAATATATCGCGCTCATCATCGATAACCTGAACCACGATGCCTCCTTAAGCGAGCTGTTAAATCCGACTGGACGTATCAATAAGCTGCTGGCGAAGTATCGGGCGGGAATACGGGACTAAAAATAGACCTTTAAAATAGAAACAAAAAAGAACGTCATTTCCGGACCAATACATGTCAGAAAATGGCGTTCTTTTTAATGTCATAGGAAACAGGCAATGTCACGGTTATGTATGAAAGGAGTCCTACAACCGCACTTCATGCACCGCAGCTCCTTCTTCCTTCAGCACCCGCATCTCCCTCTCATGACAAGTAATACAAGAATCTGCCCGGAATAGGCGGTTGGCAGCCATTTGAGGACGGTTCTCAGGCGCTCGTCGTCGTAGAGGACGAAGCTGTCGTCAAAGATGAGCGGCAGCCGGTCTGCATCGCCCTGGATAAAGTGGGCGGCGGCGAGGCGCAGCGCCAGATAGATCTGGTCGGCGGTGCCGCTGCTGACCTGTTCAAGCGGGATCAGCTTCCGGCGGGTGTTTAAAAACGCATTCAGGTTCTCATCGATGCTGATGTCTGGAATAAATTCCGCCGGTAATTCCGGCGATCAGGTCGGACGCAGTCTTATTTAAGTACAGGCCGAAAGAATCCCGGATGGTGGTGGAAAGCTCTTTTAAGGTATCAAGCGCCAGATCCACGGAGGCGATCTCCTGATGGATGCGCTCATTTTCATTTAAAATGTGTTTGAGCGCCGCTGCCCGGTCTTTTGCAGGCGGATAGGTGCTCCAGCTTTTTTTCTAACTCCCATTGGACGCGCTGCTGTTCCTCGATGACAAGGCTGCAGTCATTCTGCTTTGCCATCAGCGCCGAGATCTGTTCGGAACGTTTTACCAGTGAATCCTCCGAGTTTGTAACGGCGTGGCAGAGCGTGATGAAGCGGTCCAGCCGCTGGGACAAAAGCTTCATGGATTCATCCGAAATCTCGGATTCGCCCAGGTGGCGGCGCAAAATCTCCGATAAAACAGAGGCACTTTTCTCCGCCTCCTGCCTGCGGCGGCTCCGGTGCCGTGTGACGCAGATTCCCAGCATGAGAAGCACAAGAGCGGCGACGCCAAAGATGAGGCGGTGGGACCAGCTCCCAGCCACGGAGACGGAAGCGGGAAGAACGCCAGATATCCGCAGTATGCCGCGCAGATGGCGCAGATCGCCGCTGTGACAAAGAAAAACAACCTGGAAAAACCGGGATCCCTTGCTGGAGGAAGACACCTGTGCATGCTGATAGTCCTGGTAGAGTGTTTCAGCCTGATTGCGTACGCCTCGATGGACGCCTCGTCCGTAAAGGAAAACTCATCCAGTACCTGACGGCTCTTCTGCAGCCGGTCGGATAAATCTTCTTTTTCTATTTTCTGATGTTCCAGTTCATTTCGGACCGAGTCACGCAGCTTGAGTATTCCTGTAACTGATTCTCATATTTTGGCGAAGAAAGCTCGCGTTCCAGCGCGCGGATCTCGCTAAGAAGGGAGGTATAGTTGACCGAAGCCTCCGGGCTTAACTGGGATTCAAATTGTTTGCGCTGATTTTTCAGATAGGCGGTCGCTTGGTAATATTGAGCGCCATATTGCCGGATGTATTCATGTTGGCAATATAGTTTTTCAGTTCCTAAACCATGCCTTCATCGGTCGCACTCTTTAACTGGCTGATGCTGATGGTGTTGTTGTACATGGTTTCACTCATGCCGCCCAAAATTTCCTGCAAAACGGCACGGCCGTCCGGTTCCTCGCGTCCGGTCGTCTCGTTGATGACGGTAAATTCCTTCTTATTTTTCTGGAACGAGCGCTCGATCCGGTAATGGTGCCGTCGTCGGATTCAAGCCGGAGCTGCCCCTCGTAGGTGCCGCTGTTTTCCCATGGCTCATATTTGCTGTAGATGTCGTTTCTGGCGGCGCGCCCCCTCTGACGCTCGATGCCGAAGAGCATGCCGCGGATAAAGGTGTGGATCGTGGATTTGCCGGCTTCATTTTTACCGTAAATGACGTTTAACCCATCCTCAAAGGAGACGGCTGTGTCATGAAATTTTCCAAACCCACTGATATAAAGATCAAGAAAACGCATGGAAGCTAACTCCTTTCATCGGTGGTGAGAAGCAGGGCGTGGATGCCGTAAAACAGCGCCTTTTTCTCCACCGGACTCATGTCCGGTTTTTTCAGTGCCTGGATGTAAAAGCCGATCATATCGCTTGGATGCTCGGCAAACAGGGCGGAAAAATCGTATTGCGGTTCCGTCTCATCGATGATATCCGCGATGCGGAAACGCAGCTTTAAGGCGTCCAGATCGAAGGAAATATCGGGATCGCGCATGCCCTGCACCTTGAAGCGGAAAATATTGTCATTGCCGCGCTGTTCGATCTCATGGGCGATTTTTAAGTACAGCTCCGTGTTGGTCGTATCCGGCGTGACGCGGACGATGAGCGGGATGTAGCGGAGCTTCGCCATCGGAATAAAGTCCAGTGTCGTTACCTGACAGCTTTCCGGGTCGATCTCGCCGTAAAGGATGCCGTGCCTGCCGGTCTCGGTCTTATCAAGCGGCTCCGGGGAACCGCAGTATGCCATCTTTTTGTCCAGTAGGATCTCTGGCCTGTGGATGTGCCCCAGTGCGATATACGAAAATCCGGAGGAAGCCAGCGCCGCCCGGTCAATCGGGACGTGGTTCGCGTCGCCGCCGTGCCCCAGCAGAATGTGGATTTTTCCATCCTCCGGCGCTTCAAGAGCATCGAGGCGCGGCTCCGGGATCTCCGCAGTATAGTAAGAAAAGCCGGTCACCTCGGTGTTGATATCCTCAAAATAGACGGATGAGACATCCTCACTTTCCAGAAACGTCACGTTGGAAGCCCAGGAAAAGCTTAAAACAGCTGAATTTTTGCGGATCCGGTCGTGATTGCCCGCGATGATGACAACCTGTGTTTGCGGGATCGTGGAAAACAGGTAATTGACCTCTTTCAGGTCGCGCAGCAGCGGCTGGCGGTGGAACAGATCCCCCGCGATGAACAGGCAGTCCACGCGCAGTTCTTTTGCCTTGGCGATGATGGCGGTAAACGTATCGCGGATATCGCGGCTGCGCTCCCGGCTCCACGGCTTGTCGCTGTCCGGGGACATGCCCCAGTGGATATCGCCGGTATGGATAAATTTCACATTCTCTCCCCCTTTCAGGAGTCTGTCACTCCGTATGTACATATTGAAATAATAATAGAAAAGGGACTGCTGCAAATAGCAGAAAGCAGATTCCAGTATTTGCGACAGCCCCATAGTTGCTATTGTTTACAGTTCACAGTTGTTTACGGTTCTCGGGAACGGGATGACATCGCGGATGTTGGAAACGCCGGTTAAGTACATCACGCAGCGCTCGAATCCAAGACCAAATCCGGAGTGTCTTGCGGAACCGTATTTACGCAGATCCAGATAGAAATCGTAGTCCTCCTTTTTAAGTCCAAGCTCGTCCATACGCGCCTCTAACTTCTCTAAGCTGTCCTCACGCTGCTGCCGCCGATGATCTCGCCGATGCCCGGTACGAGACAGTCCATCGCTGCAACGGTCTTGCCGTCCTCGTTCATCTTCATGTAGAATGCCTTGATCTCTTTCGGATAATCGGTAACGAAGACCGGTTTCTGGAAGATCTTCTCGGTTAAGTAGCGCTCATGCTCGGTCTGTAAGTCACAGCCCCTAGAATACCTTGTAGTCGAATTCGTTCGTTGTGCTCTTCGAGGATGCGGACAGCCTCTGTGTAGGTTACATGACGAATTCGGAATTTAATACGTGGTTTAAGCGGTCAAGGAGTCCCTTGTCGATGAACTGGTTGAAGAAATTCATCTCTTCCGGTGCGTGCTCTAAGACGTAGCGGATGACATATTTTAACATATCCTCGGCAACTTCCATGTTGTCGTTCAGATCCGCAAATGTCCATCTCCGGCTCGATCATCCAGAACTCAGCTGCATGACGGGTCGTGTTGGAGTTCTCTGCGCGGAAGGTCGGTCCGAAGGTGTAGATATTGCGGAATGCCATCGCGTAGGTCTCGCCGTTTAACTGACCGCTGACAGTTAAGTTAGTTGGTTTTCCGAAGAAATCCTGGGAGTAGTCAACCGTGCCGTCGTCCTTTTTCGGAACATTGTTCAGATCCATCGTGGTAACCTGGAACATCTCACCGGCGCCCTCGCAGTCACTTGCGGTAATCAGTGGAGTGTGGACATACACGAAATCGCGCTCCTGGAAATACTGATGGATCGCGTAAGCTGCCAGGGAACGTACACGGAACACAGCCTGGAAGGTGTTGGTTCTCGGACGCAGGTGGGAGATGGTACGCAGATACTCAAGCTGTGGCGTTTCTTCTGAAGCGGATAATCCGAAGCCGGACGGTCCCTCAACGGCTACCTCGGTCGCCTGAATCTCGAACGGCTGCTTTGCCTCCGGGGTTGCAACCAGGGTACCTTTTACGATAATGGATGCGCCTACGTTTAACTTGGAGATCTCCGCAAAGTTCGGCATTGTATCATGGTAAACAACCTGAAGTGTCTCAAAGTAGCTGCCATCGCTCACAACGATGAAGCCAAAGTTCTTGGAACCGCGCACGCTTCGTACCCAGCCGCCGATCTGAACTTCTTTGTCCAGATACGTCTCTCTGGAACGGTAAATTTCTCTTACAGTGGTTAAATTCATCTCAGTAAACTCCTTATTTTGCAAAATAAACTTCTCATGCGGACTGCCCTGCAGTGTTCAGACCGTGTTTAACTTTCATTATACTGTATTTTTCTTGTAGATTCAAGGGACGGAGGAAATTTGCGGGGGAAGAAACCTGCCCGCATAAAAAGTGACAGCTTTAAAAATTAACAGAAACAAATGCAAAAACAGAAGGAAAGGGCAGAAAACAAGCTGGGTATTGTGTCAACTCTGTGAATACTTGTTTTACAGAGACAAATGCCCGGTGTTAGAATGGGGATAAAGAAAGAAAACCGCGGAATACTTCAAAGAGTCTATCAAACGGAAAGGGTGTAGACAGAAGAATTATGACTGAACTTGACGCAAATAAAAAAGCGGAAGAGCTTCTGAAAGGTGCGTACGATTTACATGTACATTCATCGCCCTCTGTTTTTCCGAGAGAATTGGATGGATTCCAGTTGATCCGGGAGGCAGACGCGGCAGGAATGGCGGGAGTGATGCTGAAAAGTCATTATGAATCAACGGCTTTGCGGGCAGAACTGAT